>ERZ808267.7-NODE-7-length-180359-cov-4.807642_pt1 | contig 180359 bp, 153 predicted proteins | sample MGYA00521241_ERZ808267 | MGnify/ENA primary metagenome ERZ808267 (study PRJEB31516, sample SAMN03275592) | gut metagenome | biome: mammalia-associated habitat; material: feces | host: Papio cynocephalus | place: Kenya | collected 2012-07-19 ...
CTTTTTTTTTGCCTTTCTCCCCTGACGGGCCGGCTTCTGCCGGCCCTTTTTCATTTTTATGTGGTTATTTGGAAAATTCATTCAGACAGTTGAAATTTTAAATCTTGACATATAAAAAAATACATGTTATATATTATGTATAACCTATGGAAATACTAGGAAAAAGGAGTTTTTATGTCTAGAATTTATACATCTGCTGATTTGTTGATTGGTCATACACCATTATTGGAACTTTCTCATATTGAAAAGGAATTTGGTCTTGAGGCTAAAATTCTTGCAAAACTTGAATATTTTAATCCGGCTGGAAGCATAAAGGATCGTGTTGCTAAAGCGATGCTGGATGATGCTGAAAAATCTGGAAAAATAAAACCGGGCGCTACAATTATTGAACCAACTTCTGGAAATACAGGTATTGGATTGGCTTCTGTTGGTGTTGCTCGTGGTTATAAAGTTATTATTGTTATGCCAGAAACTATGTCTGTTGAGCGAAGGCAGATCATCAAGGCTTATGGTGCAGAGATTGTTCTTACAGAAGGATCTAAAGGCATGAAAGGTGCCATTGCAAAGGCGGATGAACTTCAAAAGGCAACACCTAACAGTTTTATTCCTGGTCAGTTTGTAAATCCTGCAAACCCTAAGGCTCATTATGAGTCAACAGGACCTGAGATTTGGAATGATACTGACGGTAATGTTGATTGGTTTGTTGCTGGCGTTGGTACAGGTGGTACAGTTTCTGGTGTTGGAAAATTTTTGAAGGAAAAAAATGCGAATGTGAAAATTGCGGCTGTTGAACCGGCTTCTTCCGCAGTGCTTTCTACTGGAGTGGCTGGCCCGCATAAAATTCAGGGAATTGGGGCAGGTTTTGTTCCAGATGTTCTTGATAAGAATGTTTATGATGAGGTTATTCGTGTTACAAATGAAGACGCTTTTGCATACGGAAAGCTTGTTGGAAGAAAAGAGGGCGTTTTGGTTGGAATTTCTTCTGGTGCGGCTTTGTGGGCTGCGGTAGAAATTGCGAAACGGCCCGAAAGCAAAGGTAAACAGATTGTTGTTCTTTTGCCAGACACAGGTGACAGATATCTTTCTACTCCGTTGTTTGCTGACTGATTTGGGGTTTTAGGTGCGGCGAAACTGAAAAATGATTTTTGAGGTGAATATTTTTTCGCCGTACCTAGGAGAAGGGGTAGGAGGCAACGAAGTGCCGACGAGCAACCTTTAGGTTGGTAGTGGGCCGAAGTGCCGACGAGGGGAAGGCTTTCCCCGTCCAATTAAAAAAATGAGGAACAAAAGTTCCGAAGGGCGGGAGAAAATCCCGTTTTTTTTGTCTTAAAATTTTGATATAATCGTTCTATGAATATTCTTTCAGTGAATAATTTGAAAAAAATCGGGCGGGAAGAGCCTTTGTTTTCGGGTGTGACTTTTGGGTTGAACGATGGGGACAAGGCGGCTTTAATCGGGCGGAATGGAACTGGAAAATCGACTTTGTTGAATACGATTGCTGGTGTTTTGCAGCCTGACGATGGAACAGTTGTTATTAATAAAAATGCTGGTGTTTCTTTTTTGCCGCAGAATCCGTCTTTTTTGGAAAATGATACAATCCGGGAGCATATTTTTAAGAGTGGCTCTGAAAAACTGAAAATTATACAAAAATATCTTGAGGTTTGCGAAAAACTTGGCAGCGATGGTGGTGAAGGTTCTGTCCAAAAAACTTTTGATGAATTGAATTTTCTGATGGAACAAAAAGATTTGTGGAATTACGAATCGCAGGTGAGTTCTGTTCTTTCAACGTTGGGAATTACGGATATGTCCAGAAAAATGGGTACGCTTTCTGGTGGAATGTTGAAAAAAGTCGCTTTGGCGCAGGTTCTTGTCGAAGATACAAAACTTTTGCTTTTGGATGAGCCGACAAATCATCTTGATATAAAAACTATCACTTGGCTGCAGAATTATCTTTGCAATACTGACAGGACGGTTCTGATGGTTACGCACGACCGTTATTTTTTGGATGCGGTATGTAACAATATTTTTGAACTTTTTAGGCATAAGATTAAGCTTTACCAAGGAAATTATTCAACTTATCTTGAAAAAAAAGAAATTGAATCAGAGATTGAGCAAAATACTGACCGAAGGATAGAATCTGTTCTGCGTTTTGAACGTGATTGGTTAAGGCGTGGGCCTTGCGCGCGTGGAACTAAGGCAAAAGCTAGAATTCAGCGTGATATGCAGCTTATTAACCGTGAGAAATTCAAGGCTGACAAGGGATTTTCATTTGAGGTTCTGGGGCGGCGGCTTGGCGGAAAGGTTCTGGAACTTCATTCGATAAGTAAAAATTATCCGAAAGGGTATGTTTCTGCGGATGAAGGAGAAATTGTGCCGGTAATCTCAGATTTTTCGTACACTTTTACAAAAGGTCAGCGGATTGGAATTTTTGGTGATAACGGTTCTGGAAAGTCAACTTTTTTGAATATTGTTACTGGAAATTTAAAGCCGGACTCAGGAACTGTGGTTGTCGGGGAAAATACGGTTTTTGGCTATTATAATCAAAATCCGGTTTTTAAAGACACAAAAATTTCGGTTTTGGAATATTTGAAGGAAGCGGCTGAATACATAACGAAAAATGATGGAAAAACATTGAGTGCTGGACAGTTTCTTTCTGAATTTGGATTTGAAGGAAAAATTCAAGGTTCGGCTGTTGAAAATCTTAGTGGTGGCGAGCGAAAACGGCTTTTTTTGATTCGTCTTTTGATGTCTAATCCGAATTTTTTGATTTTGGATGAGCCTACGAACGATTTTGATATTTTTACAATGAATGTTCTTGAGCAATTTTTGGAAAATTATCAGGGCTGTTTGCTTGTTGTGAGTCATGACCGTTATTTTATGGACAAGGTTTGCGATTCTCTTTTTATTCTTGAAGATGATGGAAATATAAGCGGATTTGTTGGGAAATGTTCAGAATATATTCAGTATAGAGAAGAAAAACTTAGGGATACGGAGCTTTCTGCGCGGACTGAAAAGGCGAAAAAACAGGAAGAAAATGGAAAGATTTCTGTTTTGGAAAATTCCTCGGAAAAAAGAAAACGGACTTTTAAGGAGCAGAAGGAATTTGAGGCAATTGAGCAGGAGGTTTTGATTCTTGAGGATAAAAAATCGGCTCTTGAAAAGAAAATGTCTAGCGGCGAGAAGGTTGATTTTGAGGCGTTGAATCGCGAATATGCGGAAGTTAATGGTGAGCTTGAGAAAAAATATGTAAGATGGGAAGAATTGGCTTCATTGGGATGAATCCAATTCTTGCTATCAATTAGAAATCTATGCGGCTGTTTTTTTTGGAAAACAGGTTGCTGGTTGTCAGTTTTTGTTCAGTAATTTGTTTAGAATTGCTGTGCAGACATTTTCTCCGTCCATGGCTGAAGAAACGATTCCTCCTGCATAACCTGCGCCCTCGCCGGCCGGGTAAAGTCCTTTGAGAGCGGTGCATTCGCTTGTTTCTTTGTCTCTGGTTATTCTTACTGGCGTGCTGGTTCTTGTTTCAATTGCAATCATTGTGGCATCTTTGCTTAAAAATCCTTTCATGTTTGCGCCGAATGTCTGGAATGCTTCTGCCAGTCTGCCTGAAATTGCATTTGGAATCCATTGATCCAAGCGTGATGAAACTATTCCTGGAGTGTAGCTTGTAGACGGAAAATCTTTAGATTCTCGTTGTGCGATAAAATCTGTAAGTCGTTGTGCTGGTGCGGCTTGCCCCTTTCCGTGCCGTTTTGCTTCTTTTTCGAGCCATGTTCTGTAGTAAAGTCCGGCGAGCGCTTTGCATCCGTTATATTTTGCCTGTTCTATAAAAGTTTCAGGAATATCTTCCGGGCGGGTTTCCACAACAAATGCTGCGTTTGACCACTGCGAATTTCTTCCGGCGGCGCTCATTCCGTTTACAACAATTTCGTCTGCTCCGGAACTTGAAGGAACAACAAATCCGCCGGGGCACATGCAGAAAGAATAAACTCCGCGGTTTTGGACTTGCGTTGTGAGCCTATATTCAGCGGCTCCAACTCCTTCTGTTTTGCCGTGGTATTGAATTTTGTCAATAAGCGCCCGAGGATGTTCAACGCGCACTCCGATTGCGAATGTCTTTGCTTCCAGTGCTTCCGGTGCATTTTTTGCAATCATTTCGTAAATATCAGAAGCGGAATGACCTGTGGCAAGAAGAATTGCGTCTCCAAAAAAATCTTTTTCTTCATTTGTTTTTACATTGATGGTTTTTATTCCTTGGACTTTTTTGTTTTCGCCGATTAAGTCAACACATTTGCAATTAAAATGAATTTCTCCGCCCTGGGCAATTATAAAATTTTTCATATTGTTTATAACGCCTGGCAATTTGTCTGTGCCGATATGTGGATGCGCATCCGTAAGAATTTTTGGGTTTGCGCCAAAATGATTGAAAATCTTCAGGATTTTTGAGATGTCTCCGCGTTTGTTGCTTCGTGTGTAAAGTTTTCCGTCTGAAAAAGTTCCTGCGCCGCCTTCGCCAAAGCAATAGTTTGAGTCTGAATTTACAAAATCCTGCGTGCTTATTTTTGCGATTGTTTTCTTGCGTTCAAAAGTTTCTTCGCCGCGCTCGATGATTATTGGCTTTACGCCGCGTTCAAGAAGTTTCAGTGCACCAAAAAGGCCTGCCGGTCCGGAGCCAACGATTATAACTGTTTTTGCGTTGGTTGCTTTTTGCCATTTTGGAAGATTGGCTTGGTCTGCGGTGGAAAATTCATCATCTTTGTAGAAAACTGCATATCGCAGGTGAAATTTTAACTGGCCGTGCCGTGCGTCAATTGATTTTTTTTCAAGATTGGTTTTTGAAAAGTCTGGAGAAAAATTTTTCTTTAAAAGTTCATTTTTTATCAGTTTTTGGATAAGTGCCGGATTTGATTCCTGTTCCGGAAGAATTGTTATTGTAACTTGGTTCATAGCTGAATTTTATCAGATTCAGCTATGAATTTCGAGTGGAATTTATTCAGCTGTTTCCATGCGGCTGTACCAGTCTTTGTCTAGCCAGGTTGAATTTGGATGTTCTGCCGAGAATTTGTAGTAGGCTTCTGAAAAATCTTTGTCCCATTCAACGCGCCATGAATAATAGTTGATGTCTGTGATTGTGATGTCCAAATCTATTACGCCCATGTTTATCACGGAATTTGCCAAAGAGACAAAGTAAAAATTTGAGGAATTTCTGTCAAATTCAGCTTTGTATTCAGATTCATAACCGTTCCCATAATTTACTTTTGCCTTCAGGCTTCGCATTATATAAGTTCCGTCAGGAATGTTTTTCCGTAGGAATTCGCCCTTGTTATTTGTTGTCATTTTTATAATGCGTTTTGTTTTTATGTTCTGGAAATTTACTTCAATTCCGTCTTTTTTTGTGCTGGAAGCTGGAATTCCATAATTGTTTGGAATGCATGAAAAATTGAAGTTTACATTTCCATACAAAAGATTGTCTTCCGCGCTTTTTGGTTCTGGAATTGAACTGCAGCCTGTAAAAATTAAGCTTGAACATAGCATTGCGAGCGCAATTGCAAAAATTGATTTTTTCACTTTTTTCTCCTTATGTGAATACTTTTTTTATTTACCGTTTTCGGTAGCAAACGGTGAAGTTAATTGTAAAGGAAAAAAATGTTTTGGAATAGGGGAAAATTTTCCGGGAATTATTTTTGGCAATATGAAATCTTGTGTTTCAACTTTTTGTAGAAATTCAGTATACTGAAATTATGATAAAATTGGTTGCGTTTCTTGGAAATTATGGAAAAGAATATGAAAAAACCCGGCATAATGTTGCCTGGCAGTTTGAAGATTCTTTGCCGTTTGCCGCAAGATTAAACTGGCAAAATAAATTTAAAGGCAATTTTTCGGTTGTTGAGCCGGAAACTCTTTCGTCTTGGTGTGCAGAATTTGGAATTATTTCAAAAAAAGACGGCTCTCCTGTCCTTGTTCCTCCAGAAATGGAAAAAATCTTCTTTTTAAAGCCTGAAACTTATATGAATCTTTCCGGTGAAAGCATAATAGAAATCTGCAATTTTTATAAAATCAAGCCAGAGGAAACGCTTGTTGTTCACGATGAGCTGGAACTTCCTCTTGGAACTGTAAGCTTAAAATGGAGCGGTGGACTTGGCGGTCACAATGGGCTTCGCTCAACAAAACAGGTTTTTGGAACGGCAGATTTTTGGCGTTTGCGTTTTGGGCTTACAAAACCAACAAACCGTGATATTGCTGACTATGTTTTGGGCAAATTTACAGAAGATGAGCAGATTATTTTAAGTCAGATTTTTCCGCAGGCAACAGAATTGTTTGCAAAAGTTTTGTTCAGTAAAGATCCTTCCAAATTTTTACAGGAATGGGGAAAGAAAAAACTGATTTAAATTGAAAACGCTTCGAATTTTTGCTATATTTAATATAAATTTATTATATTTTTGGGATGTTAAATGAAAGAAATTCGTTTTGACGAAGAAGAGGACGCAAAAAAGAAAACTCCAGAAATGCCTGATCCTCTTGCAGAAAAATTTATTAAAACTCGCCAGATTATTCTTTCTGGAGAAATCAACAAAGATTTAGCTGAGAAAATTGTTCGTCAGCTATTGGTTCTTGAATCAGATGATGCGGAAAAACCTGTTTATATTTATATTGATTCGCCTGGCGGTGATGTTGATGCAGGTTTTGCGATTTTTGACATGATTCGTTTTGTAAGTTGCCCGGTTTACCTTATTGGAATGGGACTTATTGCAAGTGCAGCAGCCTTAATTCTTCTTGCTGTTGATAAGGAGCACCGATTGGCATTGCCGAACAGCCGCTATCTTATTCATCAGCCTTCTTCTGGAATGCGCGGTGTTGCTACAGATATTGAAATTCATGCAAAAGAAATGGAACGCACAAAAGCTGTTTTGAACAAAATAATTTCTGAGCAGACTGGAAAATCTATTGAGCAGGTTTCTGCGGATACAAACCGTGATTATTGGCTTAATTCTGAAGAATCTGTTGAATACGGTCTTGTTTCAAGGATTGTAAATTCTCGAAAAGATTTGGTAAAATAATTTATGGTGTTTGCACTGACCGAAAAGCTTGCGGAAGAAATTCTTCAGGCTTTGGAAAACCAGGAACAGAAATTTTTAGTTGATGCTCAAAATTCGACTCTGGTTTCTGCAGAAAACTTCAGTGCTGATGAATACAGTTTTTTTTGTTTGCCCGAATGGAATTCTTCCGATGGTTTTAGCCTTATGGAAGACTTTGTAAGCACTTTGCATTCCCCGATTGCAAAAGATGAACTGCAGCAGATTCTCCATTCAGGAAGGGGGGTATTCAGAAATTTTAAGGATACGTTGAAAAAATATCCGGAAGTTGAAAAGCTTTGGCATCGGTTTAAGAATAGAAAAATGCGGCTTTATATCAACGGATGGTATAATCAGCTGCGAGAAATATGGGGCTTGGAAAAGTTAGACCATGAACCTGAAGAAACTGGTGATTTGATTCAGGATGACTTTAATTTTGAAAGTTATTCATCATCAAATCAAGAAGAGGTTCTTTTCAATTTAAAATATGCAGCACCAGGCGAGATTGGAAATTCGGAATCAGAAGAATTAAAGAGAGCTTTGTTTGATTTATGGATACAGCAATTTGAGGAAAACATTTCTCAGAATCAAATTGGAATTGTATGCCATTCAAATTCTGATGAATTTGCCGGATGTATTACAGCGAAGCCTGTATTTGGGAAACAAAATTCCCATGGAACAGATAAAATTGTAATTTTGACAAGTTTTTATGTTCTGGAAAAATTTAGAGGTCTTGGTATTGGAAGTGAACTTTTAGAATTGTTCATGAATGCTTTGAAAGACCAGAAAAAAAAATGGGTTTTGCTGACCAACACAATTATTCCTGATTTTTTAATGCCTTTGTTAATTAGAAATGGTTTTGAAAGAATGGGATCTGGTTTTGTAGCAGAACTTTAAAATTTTTTGCTTAGGAGCAATTTATTATGTATAACAGACGTGAATCAGAAATTGATATGAATTCAGCTGCTGCATTCCTTCAGGATGCAGTTGAAAAGGTTAAGACTCAGGAAAATCTTGATCTTCTTACAGAACTTAAAAAAGTTTTTAAGAAAAATGTTCCTCTTACACTTAGAAATTATGTTGCAGCTTATCTTGTAAAGGAAACTGTAAAACACTTTCACGGAACTTATCGTTCGCGCAAAAATGATTTCCGTGATAATAAAAAAACTTTCCGCGACAGAAATGTCCGCGACCAGAAACTTTCAGAACCAACAACAGAAGAAAGACAGCCACGTCCACGCGTTCAGATTGATCCTGGGTTGGCGGCAACAATTTTTATCAGCATCGGACGAAACCGCCGCGTGTTCCCACGCGATTTGGTAGGTCTTCTGGTTGGTGGGGCTGGTCTCGACCGCGATAGAATTGGAGACATCCGTGTTTTGGCAAATTATTCATTCGTTCAGCTTTTTAAGGAAGATGCTGAAAAGGCAATCTCTGTTCTTAACGGCTATGATTACAGAGGCCGAAAACTTGCGGTAAGTTACAGCCGCACAAAAGATGATGAGATTATGGACGATGATTCAATTCCAATGACAAACGGTTTGGATGAACAGGCTGCCGCAGAAGATGCAGCGGCATATGCAGCAGCAACAAAGGCTTCTGGAAACGAGGCTTTTGGCGCTCCGCACGTTGAACCAGCTGACGATTCAGGAATGTAATTTTTTTCAGGCTGCCATTTTATTTTGATGGCAGCTTTTTTGTTTTATGAATATTTCCGTTTTAAATACAGGTCCTTTTGGCATAAATACTTGGATTATTGAGCTTTGCAAGAATAAAGTTCTTGTTTTTGATCCAGCGGCTTGCCGTTTTACAAGAGATTCTCAAAAAATTGTCGGATTTTTAAAGGAAAAAAATCTTGAGCCAGTGGCATTTCTTTTGACGCATGGACATTTTGATCATATTGCTGGAACTGGAATCTGCAAGTCTTTTTACCATGAAGTTCCGCTTGTAGTTCACAGCGCAGATTCAAGAATGATTGGAAAAAATGCTTCAGAGGCCCAAAAATCTCAGCTTGAAGATATGGGATTTGAAAAATTTTTGCCTGCGTTGGAAGGACTTCCTGAGCCGGACGTTGCGTTTTGCGGTGAACCGCTTTTGTCCTCAATAATAAAAACTGATGACATAGAGCTGAAAGATGCGCTTGCTTCCTGGAAGGTTTTGCATACACCGGGGCACACAAAAGGTTCTGTATGCTACTACAATGAAAAAGAGAAAATTCTGGTTTCCGGCGATACGATTTTTTACCATAGCTGGGGACGAACTGATTTTCCGGGCGGAAGTGAGGCTGAAATGAACAAATCTTTGGAACGGATTTATTCAACTTTGCCGAAAGATGTTCTCGTTTATCCAGGGCATGAATATGCCGGTTTTCCTCTTGGAGAAAATCTCTAGAAAAATTAAAATCCGTAAAATGATTCCGGATGATATGGAATAAATTCCAGTTTTTGGTTGAATTCAATTCTGTAAAAAATGGAATTTATGTATTTTTTTGAAATTTCTAGGACTGCAAAGCTTGGAAAGCTTCTGTGCCGTGGCGAGGCGATGCTTCCGGGATTCATGATATATGTTGTTCCCATGAATTCTGTAGGAACATGTGTGTGCCCGAAAATTGCCGCATTTGCGCCGTAGATTTTTGCCGTTGCTTCCAATGTTGAATAATCATAATAAACGCCTTCTGAATGACCGTGGCTTACAAGAATTGTTCTGTTGCCGGTTTTTAGCGTTACTTTTTGAGGCACGGTTATCTGTTTTTCAGAATCTGTTAAAAAAGATTCCGGATCGTTGTTTCCTTTTGCAAATGCAATTACAGGTGGAAGCCATTTTGCCGATGAAAAATGTTTTTTTGCTTTTTCAAGAACGTAAAAGACGTCGAAAATTCCGTCTCCGGCAAAAATTACAGCGTCTACTTTCGGTCCGAAATTCTGAACGATTTCCAAAAGAATTTCTGCGGCTCCGTGACTGTCTGAAAGCACAAGAATTTTGGGATTTTCGTTTTTTTCGAGCGTTTCCAAATCTTTTTTTGAGGCAATAATTCCATTTTCAAGTTGAGAAAAATTGTTCATTTTTTAGTCCAGCACGAAATGGTTGATAGGAATCAGCCCAGTTTCTGAATCTACGTAGCGAGAAATTTTTGTGTCACCGGCAATCATTTTTGCAATGCTGAAAAGTTTTGCGTCTTTTTCAAATGGAGAATCAGAAATGTCCGCAAAAAAAACTGCTTTTTCTAAAATCGAAGAAACTTCCTCTGAAAATTCCTGTTCGGATTCAGTCTCAAGAATTCCATTCAGCAGAGCCTTATGTTTTTTATCCAAAACAATGTCAGAAGTATATTCAGTTCCCAAGACATCATCCTGGCTAAAAAGCGAAATAACCGGGTATGGCAGTTTTCCGTTGTATTCATCCTGAAGTCGCGTTAGTGCCCGGTAAGTTCCTTCTGGCGCACCAAGAATAACAAGCCCGGAAACTTCTTTGTCATCAAGAATATTTGCAAGGTTCGTTGTGTAAGTGCGGCTTCCGTGCTTAAAATCATCCGGAAAAACAAGCGCAAGCAGATTTCCGTTTTCATTTGCGTTTCCGTATTTTTTAAAAAGCTGAGTTTTTGTCTTTTCAACAAATTCCGCGTCATTGTATCCATAACCAAAAAAAACAACGATGTTTTTATCAGATTTATGCCAGGTCTGTGTTGGAAGTTCAAGCTCTTTCGCATTTTCCTGGGCTTCATATAAAGTTATCAGGCTTGACGCTGAAAAATTGTATTCAGTTTGTTTTCCGCACGATGAAATAAGAAAAGCGGCTGAGGCAATAAAAACGCATTCAAAAAATTTTTTCATAATTCCCACTCGCGGAAAAGTTTAACAGTTCTTGTAAAAAAAATATAGTCTTTCAAAAATTTTGATTTCATATTTTAATAGCTCAAATGTCAGATTTATAAATTCAGCACAAAAATTGAATCAGCTACCAGAAAAAGCGCGTCAATTCGTCATGCGGAGCGTAACAAAGTATCGGACTGCGCAATTTTCTTCAAAAATTGCTTGCCATCGCTCCGAATGACTCGGTTGCCGCTTTCTTTTTCTTCCCGCTTATTCAATTTATTTCTTCAGAAAAAAAAATCAACATTTGGGCTGATAGATTTTTATTATGTGATTGCGCTATACTGAATCATTATGTATTTACTTGTTATTAAGCAGCTTTTGATAATGTTTTTGATTGCGGCAAGCGGTTTTATTGTTACAAGACAATTTAAATTCGGCGAGCAGGAACAGCAGTTTGTTTCTAAGATTCTTATTTATTTTGTAAATCCGATTCTGGTTTTTAGCCGGTTTGACATGGAATTTGACAGCGAAAATCTTAGGAATTTTGGAATTGTCCTAGCTTTGGCGGTGATTATCCATTTTGTGATGGTTGCGATTGCACTTATTTTTTGCAGATCAAAATCTCCGGCTGAGAAGGAACTTGATCAGATTGACAAGCTTAATGTTGTTTTCACAAACTGTGCTTTTATTGGAATTCCATTGATTGATGGAATTTTTCCGGGAACAAATGCGATTTTCTATCTTCTTCCGTTTATTGTGGTTTTCAATATTTTTCTTTGGGTTTTTGGCTACGGAATTTTCTGTGGCAAGGTGAATGTGAAAAAACTCGTTTTGAATCCAAATATTATTGCGGTTGTGGCGGGATTCATTCTTTTCTGCTGCCCGTTCAGGCTCCACGATATTATTTCTGTTCCGCTCCAGCAGATTTCTGGAATGAATACAGCGCTCGCAATGTTCCTTCTGGGAATGCTTTTTGCAAATTTCCACGGATTCAATAAATCATATCTTTGGCATATTGTGAAACTTTGTATTCTTCGGTTTGTTGTGGTTCTTGTATTTGTTTTTGCGATTGTTTTTGCCGCGTCAAGAATTTTCAGCGGTATTCAGGATATCCGGTTGATGTGCTACGTGACTTACATTGCGGCGTTGTGTCCGGTTGCGATGAGCGTTTCTAGTTTTGCGGTACTTTTTGACAAGGATGAATCTTATGCAGGCCTTAGCGTTCTTGCAACTTCATTGTTTTGCGTTGTTTCGTTGCCGTTAAGCGTTGCTCTTGCGGAGTGTTTTTTCTAGACTGGAAAATTGTCTGAATTCTATGTTCGACCATTGAAAAGAAATAAGGTATAATTTTTGTATGAGTAATAAAATTCCAAAACGTTCAGAAGTCCCTGCGGCAGACAAATGGGACTTGTCTTCTATCTATAAATCAAATGAGGAATGGGAATCGGCTTTAAAAGAACTTCCTGCGCTTGCGGAAAAAGTTCTTCAATTTAAAGGAAAGCTTGGTTCAGATTCAAAAACGTTGCTTGCGGCATTAAAATCTTTGGAGCAGGCAGAACTCAAGCTGGAAACGGTTTATCACTACGCAAGTCTTCAGCATGAGGCCGATGAGGATGACAGTGAGGCAACTGACCGGGAAGGCCGTGCGATGATGGCTTACACAAAACTTCAGTCGGATTTAAGTTTTATGGATCCTGAATTGCTTTCGATTCCAGAAGAGACTTTAAGGTCTTGGATTTCCGGACCAGAATTCAAAGATTATAAAATTTATGTTGAAAAACTTTTGCATTTCAATAAGTATACTTTAAGCGAAAAAGAGGAAAGAATTCTTTCACTTCAGGCACAACCGGCTGAAACTGCGTATAATGCCTTCAGTGTCCTTGAAAATGTTGATTTGAACAAACAATTTGGCACAATAAACGTAAACGGCGAAGAAATGCCTTTGACGCAGACAACTTTTACAGCATTGCTGAAAAATCAGGACAGAAAAGTCCGCGAGACAACTTACAAGCAGTTTTACAAAAAGTTTGAGGATTTTCAGAATGTAATTTCCGCGTTGTACGCCGGTAACGTAAATCAGGATGTTTTCCGTGTCCGCGCACGAGGTTTTGATTCCAGTTTGCAGGCGGCTTTGTACGGAAATAAAGTTCCTCTCAGTGTTTACCATAATTTGATAGATTGTGTCCACAAAAATCTTTCTACTTTGCACGAATATTATTCATTGCGGAAAAAAATTATGGGGCTGGATGAGCTTCGTCATTATGATGTTTACGTTCCTCTTGTAAAATCTGTAAAAATGCATCACAGCTACGATGAGGCTGTTGAAATTGTGCGTAATGCGCTTTCTCCTTTGGGAAAAGAGTACACGGATCGCCTTTGTGAAGGATTGAAGAACGGCTGGGTTGACCGTTATGAGAATGTTGGAAAACGAAGCGGTGCATTTTCTAGCGGTTCGTATATTGGAAATCCGTACATTCTTCTGAATTATGATGAAAATGATATCCGCGATGTGTTCACAATGGCTCACGAAGGTGGTCATTCAATGCACAGCTGGTATTCTATTCACAATAATCCGTTCCTTTCTTATGATTACACAATTTTTGAGGCGGAAGTTGCTTCAACATTCAATGAAGAGCTTGTGTTTGAATATCTTTTGAAAAATGCTAAAACAGAAGATGAAAAGAAGTATTTTCTTGCAATGCGCGCTGATGATATTCTTGCAACTTTGCACCGGCAGACAATGTTTGCGGAGTTTGAGCTAAAGACTCATGAATTTGTTGAAAATGGAAAACCGCTTACGGCAAAACTTTTGCGCAAAACTTACCGGGAACTTCTGGAATTATATTTTGGTCCGGAAATGCATTTTGAAGAAAACAGTGACATGGAAGGTTTGCGGATTCCGCATTTTTATAATGCATTCTATGTTTATAAATATGCAACCGGAATTTCAGCTGCGTTGGCGCTGGCGAAACGAGTAACATCTGGTGGAGAAAAAGAGCGGGAAGATTACTTTAAATTCTTGAAATCAGGTGGAAGCCGCTATCCGATTGAAAGCCTGCGGGTTGCCGGCGTTGATATGGAAAGCCCAGCTCCTGTTCAGGCGGCCTGTGATACATTCAAAGAAATTGTTGAAGAGTTGAAGAGACTATTCTAATAAAAAAAGGTTTCTGCGTTATGAATTATTTCGGCAGAAACCTTTTTTTTCGGTCATTTTTTATTTTGTTCCGTAAGCTTCGTATTTTTTGGAAGGTGAGTATGTTCCTTCCCGATATTCGCCTGTCAAACTAGGAATTTTCATTTTCATTCCCGGCATGATAAGATTCGGGTTGTTTGGCTGAGGAATATTATTCTTGTTTTCCTGATAAAGGTTTTCCCAAAGAAGCGGATTGTTGTAAACATAAGGGCGTCCAGATATATTCCAGAAGCAGTCCTTTGTCTCAGTCCAAGGGCGAACGATATAATATTCAGGAAGAGGGGTTACTTCATAAACTCCGTCCAAGGCGGCAATTGCCTGCTTTGCATAATCCTGGGAAGCTGCATAATCTTCTTTTCCGAATGCGGATTCAGCATTTCCGTAAGCTTCCTTTGCAGCGGTATAGGCCATCGGGAAGGTTCGTTCACAACCGATTCCTTCTGCCCATTTTATTTTGTTTTCTGCAAGTTTTAGCTGTTGTTCAGCGTTGTATCGAGCCATCATCGAATCGATATACGCCTGTGAAAGCGCTGCATTTTCTGCGGCTTTTTTTGAATATTCAACTGCATCATCGTATTGACCTGCGTCAAAGGCGATGTTTGCTTTTTTTGAATATTCGTCTGCAAGTTTCTGATATGTATTGTTTTTGTAGCTAACAGCAAAAATTGAAGTGGCTGCAATCAAAAATGCTGCGGCAGCAATAAGTTTTTTCATTATTTTGCCTCCGATGATGATACTGCTTCGTTGATAGAATCAGCTGCGTCTTTTATAAGTCCTTCAAGTGATGAATCGTTCCCCTTGAATTCCTCGACATCAAAATCTTCAATTTCTTCTGGAATTTCAGCTTCCTGTGATTCTGGAGCGGCATAAGAGTCCGCTTCAAGAAGAACTGCATCTTCCGGCTCGATTCCTTCAATATTTTCGCCTTCCAAAGGTTTTTCCTGGTCAGCTTTTGTTGCGTAATTTGCGGCAGCCTCAACTTTTGCCTTGGCTTCTTCTATTGCCTTTTGCGCTTCGGCACGTTTTTCAGCGACTTTTTCTGCGATTGAGGTAAACTGTTCTGTTGATTTTAAATAGTGTGTGTAAGCTGACTCTGCGTTCTGCATCGCGTAATTCTGGTCACCAGACTTGAATTCTTCCGCCGCCTTTGTGTATTCAGCTTTTGCGGAGACAGCAGCTTTTACCGCGTCTGCATCCTTTTTTGCCTTGAATGCGTTTACTCGTGCCTCTTTTGCAAGCTGCTTGTAGGCTTTGTTCAAGACATTTATAAATTTTCCGTTTGCCATGTTAGCCTTGTCAAGCATTAAGGTTCCAAGCAGGTTTGTAGAGTTGTTCAGATTTTCAAAATCAGAAAGCGCTGTGCATCCATCGTTGTAAGAAGTCTCATCATAAGAGATAAGCTCGTTGTCTTCAATCTTCTTCTTGTTTTCCAGGGCTTTTGAATATGCAGTAAGCGCCTGGTATCTTTTTTCAACATCGCCAAGCGGAACAGAAATATCCAAGCCTGAATCCGACTGAGTCTTTAAGGTGTTGTAAAGCGCATCTGCCGCATTGAACTGTTCCTGCGCGATTTTATCAGCGCCAACTTCCAAAGCCGCGTTTCTTGCTGCTTCTGTTTTTTCAAGTGCGGAAGAATTGTCAACATTTGTTGCTTCTTCAACTTTGTCCTCAACTTCATTTACCTTGTCTTCTATGGTAGATGTTGTTGTATCTTCTGTTTTTGGTGTTGAGCCGCAGGATGTAAGGGCGAAGGTAAAAACTGCTGCGAGCAAAACCGGTAAAATGATTTTTTTCAAAGTGAATAAACCTCCATTTTTAATGCTTATATTTTACAATAACTTTAGTTCCTTCGCAATATTTTAGATTTTATGGTAAAATTATAAATGCAGAATTTTTTAGTTTTAGGAGATTTTTATGGCAGATGATTTTTCTTTTGAGATAATTGAAAAAATTGGCGTTCTTTCAACTAGTAAAACAGGCTGGACACTTGAATTGAATAAAGTGAGCTGGGGCGGACGTCCTGCAAAATATGATATTAGAAGCTGGGCGCCAGAGCATGCAAAAATGGGAAAGGGAGTTACTTTGAACGATGAGGAATTAAAGTCGCTGAAAAAGCTTATTGAAAATATTGAATAATTCTATTTGTTTGAAAAATCATAGGAAGCACAGGTTGCGCCTTTTTTCACAATAATTTCATAAATAAGTTTCTGCAGGATTGTATCTTCCAAAAGAGTTCCTGATGAGCGGATTTCCATGTCTGAAGTCGCTAAATCAGCAAGAATTGCGGTTGTTTGCCCGGAAGTCCAATGATTTGCCGCTTTTGAATATTGCGTTTTCAGTTTTTTGCTGGCGAATCCGTTTATCTTCAAGTTAAAGTCGTCATTTTGACCTTGAACGCGTAGTTTGTGCCACAAAAGAAGTTTTCTGAAGCACGAAGTAAGCCCGGCGATAATCATTACAGAGGAATTTTCTTTTGAAAGCCTGATTTTTTGCAGAATATCAAGCGATTTTTCAAGGCGCTTTTCTTGCTCTGGAATTCCTTCTGCCATTGCCTCAAAAAGGGTGAATGCGTTTTCTTCACGTGAATGGGAAAGAACAGAATCAACATCTTTTGCGGTGATTTGCGTTCCTTTTGGAAAAAGAATAAAGAATCGGGAACACTCGTTTTTCAGCGCTTCGGTGTTGTTTTCTATCATTTCCAGAATGTCTTCAGCGGCTTCTTCCTTGATAGAATATCCGTTTTTCCTGAAAAAATTCTGAATCCACGGAACTTTCTGGTTTTCAAACATTTCCCAGAAAATTTTTTTGTTTGCTGCAGGAATAGATTTTTCAATTTTTGTGTCTATTGAAATTTCGTCGCTTGTAAGAATCAGCACATTTGATTCCGATGTTGAGCTGGAAATCCATTTTGTGATAGTTTCAATGTCTTCCTTTTTTTTGAGTATTTCAGCATTTTTTACGGTTACACAGACTGCGTTGGCAAAAAGAGACTCGTTTTCTAGAATTCCCATAAAATCTTTTACGGGCGTTTCAGAGGCATAATAACTGTACTCTTCTATTTCGCCGAATTTCTTTTTTAATGCGGTTCGTATATTCTGGACCGCATCATTTTTTTCGCCGTTTTCAGGGCCTGTGTAAAGGTAAACTGCTGCCATATCAGTAAGTTCTTACAATGTTTGAAAGAATTCCCACAATTCGGACATCTGTGCAATAAATCGGCTGCATCGTTGGATTTTCCGGTTGTAAACGGATTCGTGAGGATTCTTTGTAATATCTTTTTAAAGTGATTGCGTCATCTAAAACTGCAACAACAATCTGTCCGTCCAAAGCTGTGTCTGCCTGCTCAACAACTGCAAGGTCTCCTTCAAGAATTCCTGCGTTTATCATGCTTGTTCCTCGTACACGGAGCGCAAAGTAACTTTTTCCTGGACGGATAAATGGTTCTGTAAGATTTACGTAGCCGTCAAGGTTTTCTTCGCTGAGCAATGGTCTTCCTGCGGCTACAGTTCCAAGCAACGGGACTTTGCTTACAAAAGGTTTATTTTCTTTCTGTCGTTCGTCCACAAGGATTCTGATTGAGCGTGAACGTTTTTGTTCTGTTGTGAGATAGCCTTTTTTCTGGAGAGCCGCAATGTGATCCTGGACAGCCCTGAGCGAAATTCCGAAATGCTCACTGATTTCGCGTACGGTCGGCGGGTAGACATTTGTTTCTGTAAAATCCGCAATAAAGTCTAAAACTTCTTTTTGTCGTTCTGTTATCTGTTTCATATTGAGTCCTTATAAAATTTTTTATTCTTCTTCAAATCTTGAGTCAAAAAGCGCTTCGATTTCGTTTGCGCATTCAACTTCATCCGGACCATCTGTGCGAAGAGTCAGGACTGTGTTGTAGCCGGCTGCCATTGTGATTACACCCATAATCGATTTTGCATTTACTGTTGTGTCATCACGTGAAAGTGAAACTTCACACTGATATTTGTTGGCGGTCTGGGCAATAATTGCTGCCGGTCTAGCATGAATTCCTGCGCGGTTTTTTACTGTAAGCATTTTTTCTGTCATAATCTTTTTCCTTTATATTTGTTTATTTTATCAATATGAATCGTCTGAATCTGTAAGCGCATTTTTTACAACGCCGTTTTCAATCCATTTAAGAACATTCTGGTTAAAGTCTCTTGCGGAATTGTAGCCCATGTTTTTTAGACGCTCGTTCATTGCGGCGGCTTCTATGATAATCGGCATGTTTCTTCCGGGGCGAACCGGAATATCAATCGCAGGAACTTTTACTCCAAGAATATCCATATATTGCTCGTCCACGCCAAGTCGGTCGTAGATTTTGTTCTGATCCCATTCCTCCAGGCGGACAACTAGCTGGATTTCCTTCTGGTCGCGGATTGCGCCAACGCCATAAAGTTTTGAGATATTGATAATCCCAAGCCCGCGGATTTCCATGTGGTGACTGATCAAAGTATTTGCACCTCGGCCAAGAACTGTATTTCCATTTACACAACGGACTTCAACAATATCATCAGCAACGAGACGATGTCCACGCTCAACAAGTTCCAGCGCAGTTTCGCTTTTTCCAACGCCAGAATGTCCTGTAAGAAGAATTCCAACTCCGTAAACTTCTACAAGAACGCCATGTAGAGTTTTTGTTGGCGCAAAAGTGTTTGTAAAAACCCGGATAAGCCGTTTTGAAAAATCAGTAGTGTCGAGTGGAGTAGAAAGAATCGGGCAACAGGCTTCTTCCGCAAGGCGCGAAAAATCTTCAGTAGGTTCTCTGCTGCTTGAAAAAATGCAGCAAGGAATCTTGTAGTTAAAAAGCTGCTGAAGTGTGTCAGTCTTGTTTTCGTCGTGCAGTTTCTTTAAATACGCAGTTTCTCCGCGCCCAAAAAGCTGTACTCGCTGAAAGGCAAATGCATCAAAAAATCCGGAAATTGCAAGTCCCGGGCGGTTAATGTCTGGGACTGTTATCGTCCTTGGCAAACCGCGGCGACCTGCGATGCATTTTAATTCAAGTGCGTCGTGTCCTGGCAAATCGAGGTCAAGCAAATCTAAAACTGTGAATTTTTTTTCAGCCATATAAATTATACTATACTAATTATATGTCTTTTTTGCAATGACAATATACGATATAACCATGGCAATTCCTGTCATAATCCAGCTGATTGGATACACAAGCAGAAGGCTGATCCAGCGGCTGAAATTTTGAAGAACAGGAATCATCGCGTAATTCGGAAAAATAATTTTTACCCAGAAAACTCGGAAAATGCAGATGAATAAAATGCTCAGTGCGGCAGGAAGCATTGAATGTCCCAATGCGCGGATTGTTGAGGCAGAAACTTCATAAGTTGCCGCTATACATTGGAAAGACACAACGAACAACATTCTTTCAACGCCGAATTTTATGGCTTCAGGGTCTACCGTATAAACTGAAATAAAGAAATTCCTGAAGAAAACAAAGAGGAAATCAAGAAGTCCGCTAAAACAGACTCCGAACAGAACGCATAGAAGATTTACTTTCCGGCAACGGTCAAATTTTTGCGCGCCAAGATTCTGGCTAGTGAACGAAGTTGTTGCCATGTTAAAAGCAAGGACGACATAATAGCTGAAAAGCTCATAGTTCAGTTCACTTGCCGAGCCAGCCATTGCTTTTGAACCAAAAGAATTTATTGAGCTTTGTACAATCAAATTTGAAACTGCAAACAGAACCGATTGAAGCCCGGAAGGAATTCCGATTTTCATCATTTTTGAAAGAATATGCGTATGGATTCCAAGCTTCTTAAAATCAAGTCGAAGTTCATCTGTTTCGCGAACAAGAAATGAAACAACCAAAGCTGAGCTTATTCCTGTCGAAATCACAGTAGAAATCGCAACTCCGGCAACTCCAAGATGAAAAACAATTACCAGAAGAAGATTTAAAAGAACATTCAGGATCCCGGATATTATAAGCGCAAAAAGCGGTCGTCTTGTGTCGCCTTTGCTTCTTAAAATTGAAGAGCCGAAGTTGTAAAGCATAAAAAACGGCATTCCCATAAAATAAATGCGCAGATAAAGCGTGGCAAGGTCAATCACATCCTCTGGTGTATTTATAAAAAGAAGAAAAGGCTTTGCGATGAACCAGCCGATAAAAATCAGCGCAAATCCGGCAATCAGCGCAAACGTTATGGTCGTATGAACCGAGTTCTGGATTTCTTGCTTTTTTCCCGCACCTATAAAATTCGCGATTATTACATTCGCTCCAAGCGAAACGCCGACAAAAAGGCTGATTATAATATTGATTATCGGACCGTTGCTTCCAACAGCGGCAAGAGATTGGCTTCCGGCAAAACGCCCGGCAACCGCCGCATCCGCAGAATTGAACAACTGCTGAAGAATATTGCTCGCAGCAATCGGAACTGCAAAAATAAGGATTTTATCCCAAAGAGAGCCATTTAGCATGTCAATTTTATTTTTTGCGCTGTCCATTATATTTCTTTTAAAGCCTCCTTGATATCTTGTTCTGAAAATTCACTGCGGTTCTGCTGGCTTGCGATAAGAGCCGCCCTGTTGATTACAGATTCAATCTGGGCGCAACTGAAGCCATTGAAATTTTTTGCAAGAATTTTTGTGTCGCAGGAAGAATTTTTCCCCGCGGAATATTTTTCAATCAGTTTTTCACGTGTTTCCAGGTCCGGAAAAGGAACTGTGTATTTTGCGTCAAAACGTCCGGGGCGAATCAATGCTTCATCCAGGGCGGCGCGGCTGTTTGTCGCTGCAAGCACGAGAATTCCGTCATGCGGCGTAAACCCATCCAGCTCATTTAAAAGAGCGGTCACAATTCTTGTGTTCTCAGTTTCAATTGCTGAGCCAGAATAATTTCTTCTTGTTCCGATTCCGTCAAATTCATCAATAAAAACAATGCAAGGAGTGTGTCGCCGAGCCTTTGCAAAAAGAAGCTTTACTTTTGCCGGTCCGATTGCCATGAACATGCTTTCAAAATCAGTCGCTTTCGCCGGAATAAAATTCACCTTGGCCTCTCCAGCCAGCGCACGAGCAAAAAGCGTTTTTCCGTTTCCCGGTGCGCCTTCCAGAAGAATTCCCTTTGGCATTCTTATTCCCTTGGCCCTGTATTCGGCAGGATTTTTCATAATATCGGCAATCTGCATCATGTCCTTTTTCAGATTTTCCATTCCAACAATATCGCTGAATTTCACGCCGGTTTTGCGGACAGTTTTAAAAGTGTTCGGAGAAATAAATTTCCTGAATGCAAAAATAATCACCGCGAAAAATATCACGTAAAAAACAACATCAAGAATTGTGGAAATAATTTCTGAAAAATCTTTTTCTTCTTTAATCTGAACATTATTTAATAGAAGAAATTCCTTCAAATTCGGCGAATTCGGGTTTTCTGTTAAAAAAACACTTTCGCCGCCAGCATATTTGAAATTGATTTTGTCTGGAAAAATCGTCGCTTCTGAAATTTTTCCTTCGGAAACTTCATTGTAAAAAGTTTTGTATGGCACAGAAGCCGGAGCTTTCTGAAAAAATAAAAGATATGCGCCGCATCCCAAAACAGCCGCGAAAATCAAGGCTAAAAAAACTTTGTTTTTTTTCATTCCTTAATCTTAATGAATTGTCGCAATCAGGGCAAAAGAATTCTTGCTTATGATTTAAAGTTAAGAATTTTCCGGGCGGCTTTTTGTCCATTTGCCTACGGCAAATTCCAAAAATCAGGCTATCCGCCCTTCCGGATTTCGCCTGCTGGGACTCCTATCCTTGCCGCACTCGCCCAGCTATTTATGTTTGTAGTAAAAAACCGTAAAAAAATTGTGCGGTTCTGTTTTTTCGCAAATCCAGTCATTTTTGTTAAAGTCCGGAAAAAACGCGTCGGCATTTGCTGAGTCGCACGGAAAATTTTCGTCAATCTTGGAAAGGATAATTTTGCCGCAAAGATTTTTGTCCAGTGCCTCCCGGTAAATCCGTTCTCCCCCGCAGATAAAAATCTTTGAATAACCGGCGTCCCTGCACAGTGCAATCGCATTTTCCAGGGAATCGGCCGTTTCTATTTTTGGCGCATTTTGTTTTCCGGAATTTAAATAATCAAAATTTTTTGTCGTGGAAACCACAACGTTAAATCTTCCAGGAAGCGGTCTCCCGATTTCTTCAAAAGATTTTCTTCCAAAAATAACTGCGCAACCGGTTGTTGTGCTTTTGAAATGCGCGCTTTCTTCCGGGATTTTCCATGGAATTTTACCGTTTGCGCCAATTCCCCGATTTTTTGCGCAAGCCACAATAATTGCAATTTCTTCCATAAATAACGCTCTAAAAAATAAAATTCAAGTTTTTCTAGCAAAAGAAACAAAAGCGCAGGCGGATTTACAATTTGTGAAGATTTTGGGCGATTGAATCAATTAAAGTGCCCGGTACCCAAATCTCTACAAGCGAAGCGCGAGCCCAACCATCTGGAGCAAATTGGAAATCCAACGTGAGCGGTTTTTCAGGATTTTCAAAAACTTGAATTTTCAGCTTTTATTATACTTCTACTGCAACCAGTGAACCGTGCGCATTTTGTGCTGAAGCATAAATGCTTCTGTTTTTTCTGTATGGATTCTTGAAGTTTTCAATCTGGCTGCGGATTTGCACAAGATGCTTTTTCAAAAGCTCGCGGTTTTTCTGGTTTTGCGCAAGAACTTTGTCCTGAAGTTTTTCCAGCTCATTCTGGATTGATTCAACAGACTTGTCGTTTTCAGAGGTGACGTTTTGTGCGGAAGACTTGTATATTTCGGACATTGGTACAATCACTTTCTGAAGGTTTTTGATTCCCGCCACAACTTGCTGCTCAAGCTCCGCATGGCTGATAATCGCATTTGTGTCTTCTTTTGAGATTGCGCCTTCCTGTTTTTCAAGTACGTTCAGGTATTCCTGGAATTTTGACCGCTGCTGTTCAAGAAGAATTCTGAATCTTCTTAAAATCGCGACCCTTTCATTCAGTTCTTCGTCGGTAAGTTCTGCCATAATTTCCTCCCGCTTTTTTCTGTTAGCCAGTTATGTCCAGCGTCGATTCTCTTAAAGAAGTGTTTGCCGGCGCATTTGCAACGCTGTTTGAAGCCGTCCTCCAGGCGCCAAGAAGCTCATTCATCATGTTTACTACAAATTCAATCTTTTCTTTTGTGTGTTTAAAAATTGCGTCAGTAAGCTCATTGTTAAAATATATGTAGAGCGACATAAGATTTTTTGAAATGTCGCCACCTTTTTCCATATCAAGCGAAACCTGAAGTTCTGTGATTATCGCCTGCGCCTTCTGGATTAGTTTTGTGAAATTTTCAATGTCGCCTGGCTTTAGGTTGCCGTCTGAATCCATCAGAGAAAGCGCGGAATTTAATTTTTTTACAGCCGCCTCATACAAAAGAACAACAAGTTTTCCTTGGCTGGCAGTTGTAACATTGGTTTTTTGATATGCAGAATAAGCCTGATTAAATGCCATAAATTTAACCTCCCTGGAAAAATCCAGTTAATCTCTTTCATTTTCGGAATCTGAAAAAAAAACTTTACTAAAAAACTGAAATTTATCGACAATTTGCGCAATACTTCGTATATTAAAAATAAGAATATTTTGATAGAATTGATTTTGAGTTTGTGAAAATAAGATAAAAGCGTAGGCGGATTTTTCACATTGATTAAAAACTCAAAATTAAAGCTGACAAGGATTTTTGATGAGCAAAAATAATGGTTCAAAAAAAGACGATATGAATGATTTTGACCCGTACAGTTTTTTTAAGCTGGAAGGTCCTGAAAAAGACAAAAATAATAAAAAAAGAAACAAGCGGCCAAAGCGGAATTTTTCGTTTCTGGGATTTTTGCTTTTGCTTTTGATTGGACTTACAATCGTCCAGTTGAATTTTCCGGGAAAACTTTCTGTCTCAGAAGTTGAATTTTCAAAATTCCGTGAAATGGTTCTGGACGGGCAGATTGTAGAAGTTGAAATCGGTGAAAATTATTATCTTGGCTATGGTCCGCAGCTAGTTCTTCCAGAAGAAAATAATAAGGAAGAAAAAGGTTTCCGCGTTTTTGCGAAGGAAGTTGCTTCCCGTGAAAGTCGCCCGGTCTACAAGGCAAGTGGTTATCCGCTTTCAAAATTCATTGAGCTTCTGGACGAAAAAAAAGTCACGTATAAATTTGTCACAAAGCAGAATAATGCGTTCCTTTCAATGTTGATTTCTCTTGCAGGACCAATTATTTTCTTTGCTATTATCTGGTTTATTCTGTTCAAGAAAATGGGCGGAAGTTCCGGCGGAATGGGAAGCATTTTTGGAGCTGGCGGTTCAAGGGCAAAAGCTGTTGAGGAAGGAAAAGTAAAAACTCGTTTTGCGGATGTTGCCGGCGTTGATGAGGCCAAAGAAGAGCTTGTTGAAGTTGTTGATTTTTTGAAATCCCCGAAAAAATATACAGATATCGGTGGTAAAATTCCGAAAGGCGTTTTGCTTGTTGGCCCTCCGGGAACTGGAAAGACAATGCTTGCCCGTGCTGTTGCAGGAGAGGCAGGAGTTCCTTTTTTCAGTATTTCTGGCTCAGACTTTGTTGAAATGTTTGTTGGTGTTGGTGCAAGCCGAGTCCGCGATCTTTTTAAGCAGGCACGTGAAAAAGCTCCTTGTATTATTTTTATTGATGAAATTGACGCTCTTGGAAAAAGCCGCGTGAACGGTTTCGGCGGTGGAAACGATGAGCGGGAACAGACTCTGAACCAGCTTTTGGTTGAGATGGATGGTTTTGAAAATGAAAAGGGCTTGATTGTCCTTGCGGCAACGAACCGTGCTGATATCCTTGATCCGGCGTTGCTCCGTCCGGGGCGTTTTGACCGTCAGGTTCCTGTTGAACGGCCGGATGTCGAAGGGCGCGAGGCAATCCTTAGAATCCATGCAAAACACGTAAAAATCGCGGATGATGTTGATTTTGTTTCAATTGCGCATGGAACAAGTGGTTTTGCTGGTGCGGATCTTGCGAATGTTGTTAATGAGGCGGCTCTTCTTGCTGTAAGAAATGGTCATAAGCTTGTAACGATGGATGATTTTAATGATGCGATTGATAAGGTCAGCATCGGGCTTAAAAAGAAGACAAAAAAAGACAAGGAAAAGCAGCTTCGGCTTACTTCTGTACACGAAACTGGACACGCTCTTGTTGGCGCATTTACACCAGATTATCCGCCGGTCAATAAAATTACGGTTGTTCCTCGTTCAAATGGAGTTGGCGGATTTACGCAGTACCGCGACAAAGAGGAAAAATTTGCGCTTACCCGCAAAGATATGATAAACGAGGTTGATACTTTGCTCGGTGGACGTGCCGCGGAACAGATTATCCTTGGGGATATTTCAACCGGTGCTTCAAATGATATTGCGCGCGCAACAGATATTCTTAAGCAGATGATTGTTGATTACGGAATGAGCGACAAATTCAAGAATATGACTCTTGGAAAAGGGGTTCTTGGAAATCGTGGTGGCGATCCGAATCTTGTGCGTGAATTCAGTGAGGAAACTCAGAATTATATTGATAACGAAATTGCCAAAGTTATGGAAGAACGTTATGAGTATGTCTTGAAGCTTCTTGAGGAACACAAGGATTTGCTTGAATACATTTCTGACCGTCTAAAAGAAAAAGAAACTATGGACGGCAAGGAATTCTACGACATTGTGAATGGTGCAAAGCATTGCGATGAACTTGCAGCTCCTCTTACTTGACCGCGTTATTTAGTTATAATAAAATAAACTTTATGAAAAAATACGCAAAATTTGCTGCTGGCGCTATTGCTTTTTTCTTGTTTGCGACAGTGGCTTCTGCACAGGCAATTACAACCGCAAGTGCATATTTTAAGACTATTTCTGAATATTACGCGACTTTAAAAGATTATGAGGCTGATTTTGACATTCGTGCAGACAAGCGCGATATGTCTGGAAAAGTTTCATACAAAAAACCGGATTTGCTGCGCATGGATTTTACTTCGCCGGCAGATCAGGTTATTGTTTTTAATGGTGATATGCTCACTGTTTATCTTCCGGAAGAAGCAGCCGTTCTTCAGCAGTCTGTGAAAACAGAAGGCTCTGGCAATGCGGCAAATTTGAACACGGCTCAGGGACTTTCTCTTTTGAGCCGTTATTATGTTGTGGCTTATGAAGTTGGACAGGAGCCTGTTCTGCTTGAGGAAGGTTCTTCTGAAAAAGTTGTTAAACTTGTTCTTTCAAGAAGAAATTCTTCAGAGGCGTTCCGTTACATTAAACTTGCAGTCAATGCGGAGACAAAACTTATCCGTCGTGTTGAAGCTGCGACACCTCATGGTGAAACTTTTGTATTCAATTTTACAGGATATAAAATAAATTCTGATATTTCTGATCAGCGTTTTATTTATGATCCGCCGTCATCTGCAAACAATTACAATAACTTTTTGTTTTCGGAGTAAAGTTTAATGGAAAGTTATGGCGAAATTTTAAAAAAGGCGCGTGAATCCAAGAATATTGATAGAGAAACTGCCGCCCGTGAAACTTCGATTACTTATTCTTATGTTGTGGGATTAGAAGAAGAGGACGATAATGCTTTTCCGGGCGAAGCGTATATGCAGGGATTTATGCGAAATTATGCCGAATATCTTGGTGTAAATCCTGAGACTGTATTGACTTTGTATAAAAATAAAAAACTTCAGGAGGCACCAATTCCTGAAAATCTTTATGTTCATGAAAAACCTGCATATTTTTGGCCACTGATTTCTTGCGGAATCGGGATTTTTGTCATAGCGATTTTTGCAGTTCTTCTTATCTTTATAATGAAGAAAAAAAATGCGACAACAGAAGATGTTGTCCTTGATAAAGAAAATACCTCAAAAAAATATGAGCTTACGGACAAGGCTTTGACAACCCGACTCTATAAAGGTGACCAGATTATTTTTCCGGGCGTTCAGGGGCAGGTTGTGCTTACTGTAAGCGATACTCTTTCTCAGTTCGGGCTTCAATGTCCGGTTGGAACTTTGTACACTGATTTGGCGGAAGAATCTGAGCTTGATATAGATGGTGATTCAAACACAGATTTGATAGTCTATGTCTCAGATATTTCTTCAACAAATGAAGCGCGCGGAGCTGAAGTTAGAATTTTGAAGCGCGGTGAAGGTGCTTATATCTCTGCTGTTAGACAGGAAGAGATTCCGCTTGCCACAGAAGTTGAAAACAGGCACAAACAAGTTGTCATTCTTGAAGACAACCGGGCTTATCCATTCACGATTAATGCCAGTTTCCGCGGCGCATGCGAATTCCGCTATAAAATTGACCGCCGTGACGCGATTGAAGCGTATTTTACAAGCGGCGAAGTTGCAACAATTACGGCAAATAACGGCGTTCGTCTTTGGATGTCTAACTGCAATACTGTTAAGTTTGGCATTGTCGCGGACGCAAGAACTTACGATTTGGAAATTGGTAAGGCAGGACAGGTTTTGGCGGAAGACATCAAGTGGATAAAAGACACTGACGGAAAGTACAAACTGGTGGTAATTGAACTTGACTAAATTTTTTATAGATCAGCACGGATGTGCAAAAAATCAGGTTGATGGCGAACTTATTATTAACAGGATGCTTAATCTTGGAATGGAACAGACTTTTGATGCAGCAGAAGCGGATTTTATAATCGTTAATTCCTGCGGTTTTATTGAATCTGCAAAAAAAGAATCTCTTGAGGCGGTTTATTCTGCAAAAAATCAGTATCCGAACGCAAAAATTCTGCTTACGGGTTGTCTTGCTGAACGTTATGCAAATACCTTGAAAGAGCAGTTGCCGGAAGCCGATGCGATTTTTGGAAATGGAAACCTTGATAAAATCGATGAGACTGTAAAATCAATGCTGAAAGGCGAACGCCCGGTTGAAACGTATAAGCAGGAAGGCGTTTGTGTTGGAGAGCGTCGTGTTCTGCTTTCTTATCATGGAAGCGCATTTGTTAAAATTACGGAAGGTTGTTCTAACCATTGTTCGTTCTGCGCGATTCCTGTTATTCGCGGTGAACTTAGAAGCCGCCCTGCGTTGAGTATTGTAAATGAAATAAAGGATTTGTATTCCCGTGGCGTTGTTGAATTTAATCTTATTGGGCAGGATTTGGCGGCGTACGGAACTGGTGAAAATGACAATGTTTTTGGAACTGGTCGTCTTGCTTTGCCAAAGTGGGAAAATGGCAGAAATTTGGGAACAGATTCAGTTTCTGGGCTGGCGAAACTGCTGGAGATGATTTCTGCGTTGCCTGGGAAATTCATTGTGCGTCCGCTTTATATTCATCCGGATCATTTTAACCGCGATATTCTTGCTGTTATGCAAAAAGACAAAAGACTTCTTCCGTATTTTGATATTCCTTTTCAGAGCGGAAGCGAAAACATTATTCACAAGATGAACCGGAAGGGGAGCGCTGAGGAATATTTGCGGCTTGCTTCTGATATTCGGACGGCTTTGCCGGATGCAACTTTGCGCACAACATTCTTGACTGGTTTTCCAGGCGAGACTGATGAAGAGGCTTTGGAAACCGTTGAATTTTTGAAAAAGTTGGAAAGCGACTGGTCTGGATGTTTTCCATACAGCCGAGAGGAAGATACGCCCGCGTATTCAATGAAAAACCGCGTTAAGGCGAAAATTTCTAAAGCGCGCGCTGATGAGCTTGTTTCGGTTCAGGCGGAGATTACAAAGCGTCATCTTGCTGCCAGAGTTGGCAAAGAATATGATGTTTTAATAGAAGAAATTGTTAAAGGCGACGAAGGTCTTGCGATTGGCAGAGCATGGTTTCAAGCTCCAGAAGTTGACGGTTCCGTTGTTGTGCGCTACGAAAAAGAATTTGGAAATCAAAATGAACTTGTGAAACCGGGGCGTTTTGTGAAAGTCAGGGTTGAGGCAAGCAGCGATGTTGACCTTGATGCGATTTTGGTTGGTGATTCCCAGCTTAACAGCGGAAATGAAAGTTCAGGAACTGAAGCTTTGACTTATGCTACGGAAAAAATCGACATTTAGGCTGATTAAAAACTTGAGCATGAAATAAAAGTTTTGAGAAGAATCCTGCGCGGGATTGGAATGGTTGCGTAGCAAGTGCAAAAATTTTTTGAAGAAAAATTTTTGCACCGACCGTGAGGGTAGCCATGGAAAGCCCGTTTGCTGAAGAAATTTGCGCCCAAAAAAGGAAAAGAAAATGGCATTTGAATATCTTGAGTCGCTGAATCCGGAGCAGACGGAGGCGGTTACACATTCTGGTTCGCCGCTGCTGATTCTTGCTGGTGCGGGGTCGGGAAAAACCCGTGTGATTACAACAAAAATTGCGTATCTGATTCAGCATGAAAATGTTCAGCCGTGGTCGATTCTTGCGGTGACTTTTACAAAAAAGGCCGCGAATGAGATGAAAGAGCGCGCGATAAAATTGGAGCCGCTGGCGGAACAGGCGCAGATAAAAACTTTTCACTCTTTTGGCGCGTGGTTTTTGCGGCGTTATGCGGAAGAGGCTGGGCTTGACCCGAATTTTACGGTTTACGACGATGACGATTCTGCTTCACTTATAATGAAGGCTGTGCCGGGAATGACAAAAAAGCAGGCGAATCTTGCGGCTCATAAAATTTCGCTTTGCAAGGATTATTGCCTTACGCCGGATGACAATCTTTCGGAGTTTGATAAAGATGGAAAACTTGCGGAAATTTATGCGGCTTACGAGCAGCGGCTAAAGGCGACTGGAAACGCGGATTTTGGCGATTTGATTATGCGTCCAGTTCAGATTATTGAAAAAAATGAGACAATACGGAACCAGATGCTGCACAGATTCCGCGTTATTATGGTTGATGAGTATCAGGATTCGAATGTTGCGCAGTTCCGGCTTTTGCAGGCGTTGAGCGGAGTCAAGGAAAATTCCGGAACTTATGTCTGCGTTGTCGGCGATGATGACCAGTCGATTTATAAATTTCGCGGAGCGGAAGTTCAGAATATTTTGAAGTTTCCGAATCTTTTTCCGGGTACAAAAATTATACGGCTTGAAAGAAATTACCGCTCGACTGGAAAAATTCTTGCGGCGGCAGATGCGGTTGTCTCGAACAATACTGACCGGCTTGGAAAAACGCTTGTTGCGGCGCGCGGGGAAGGAACTGCGCCAGTTCTGGTCTTTCTTGAAAATCAGGATAAAGAGGCGGCTTTTTGCGCTCAGCTGATTCAGAAAGCGGTAGAAACTCAAAAGGCGCATTACAGCGATTTTGCCGTGCTTTACAGGACGAACGCGCAGTCGCTTGGGCTGGAAACTGAATTTTTGCACAAAAAAATCCCTTACGCGGTTGTCGGCTCATTGAAATTTTATGAGCGCGAGGAAATTAAAGACGCGCTGAGTTATCTTTCGCTTCTTGTGAATCCGCGCGATGAGCTTGCATTTGCCAGGATTGTGAACAAGCCTGTGCGTGGAATTGGCGAAAAATCGCAGGAAAAAATTGTTGCTGCCGCATATTCTTCGGTTGGAACTTTGATTGAAAATTTGAATCTTTTGGATGCGGCTGAAAATTGCGCTGAAACTTTGTCAAAAAAGGCAAAGGAAGGGTTGAAGGATTTTTGTGCGATAATGAAAAAACTTCTGGGCGAGCTTGATGAAAAATCAAAGGAAATTCCAGAGGATTTTCAGGTGGATTTGCTTGCGGAAAGGGCAATTTCTTCGGTTGCGCCGGTTTCTGGAGATGTTGCTGATTCTGCTGGTTCAGGGAATGTGGCTCGCAGTAAAGCTGAGTTGCCGGGCGCTGAAAAAGATTTTGAGCGGCTTTCGGTTTTTATTCAGCGTGTTATTGAAGAGTCCGGGCTTGATGAATATCACAAAAGTCAGGATGAGATTGATGGAACAAACCGGATTCAGAACCTGCAGGAGTTGGTGAACAGCGCAGTTCCGTATCCTTATTCTCGGCGTGGATTGCTGGATTTTTTGGATTCAATTGAGCTGGACAGAAGCCTTGCGGAACAAAATGATGATTCTGCGGATGCTGTAACTTTGATTACCTTGCACAATACGAAAGGATTGGAATTTAACCGCGTTATAATAACTGGTCTTGAAAATGGAATTTTCCCGCGCGAAGAAAAAGTTTGCGAGGAACTGGAAGAAGAGCGTCGCCTGTTTTACGTTGGAATTACGCGTGCAAAAAATGAGCTTTATATCACCAGTTGCGCAATGCGTCGTCTTTACGGAAGGACACAGCCGATGATGCCGAGCCGTTTCCTTCTTGAGGCTGGAGATGTCTTTAATGTCATGGGACGAGTTCCTCTTTGTTATTCAAATGCGAATGTTTCTGGCGGAGAAAAAGAGCTTTCTCCTAAGGCGGAACTGCTTGAAAAATGGAAAAAAGGTGTCCGCCTTTATAACGATGATTATGGTTACGGGCAAATAGTGAAGAGTGATGCGGATTCCGGCGAAGTTGTTATTGAAGTCCAGTTTGAAAACGGCGAGCGCAAAAAGTTTATGCCTGAATATCAGGGCAAAAAACTCGATATAATAAAAGACTGATTCATGCGGAAAATCTCGTGCTTCAGCTGGAAGAAAATGTCTTGTATTAAAATTTTTGTCTGATTTTTTTTGAAAATTTGAAATTTCATGTTAAACTTATGACATGTGTTATTCAGAAGAATGGTTAGACAGCGTTTATAGCGACGGTTCAAAATATTTTGTAAATAATCCTTGCCCAAAAAAAGGTGAAACTGTAAAAATTGCTCTTCAAATGGAAGAAAATGCGTCTGTAAAAAATGTGTTTTTCTGCGGAAAAAAGAATGGCGTTGGCATTGACGTGAAAATGCTTAAAACTGGCTCAAAAAATGGGCTTTGCCGTTACGAAGGCGAAGTTACAATCTGGGAAGATGAATATTCGTATTATTTTGTTCTTGCCACAGAAAAATGCATATATTATTACACGCAGGACGGCGTAAAAACTTATATTCCTGATGAAGGAAGAAATTTCAGGATTCTTACAGATTATTTGCAGCCTGAATGGGTGAAAAACGCGGTATTTTATCAGATTTTTCCGGAAAGATTTTGCAATGGAAATCCGGAAATCAGCGTAAAGGACAATGAGTATCAATTTGAAGGTCATCCTTCGATTCAGGTAAAAGATTGGAATCAAGTTCCTCAGGATTATTCAAAGGTTTTCTGCCTTGATTTTTATGGCGGCGATCTTATCGGTGTAAGGCAAAAAATTCCATATCTTAAGAAACTTGGCGTTACGGCGCTTTATTTGAACCCGATTTTTTATGCAGCAACTGTGCACAAATATGACTGTCTGGATTATTTTCATGTTGATCCGCATTTTGGCGGAAACGAGGCTTTGCAGGATTTGATAGAAGAACTTCACAAGAACGACATGAAAATCATTCTGGATGTTTCAATAAATCACACAGGAACTGCAAACCGCTGGTTCAACAAAGATGGTGTGTTTTTCCCAAAATCAGAAGGTGCATACAACAATCCAAAGTCAGAGGAGCGCGAATATTATTTCTTTAATGCGGACAATACTTACAAATGCTGGTTTGATGTTCCTTCTCTTCCGACCTTGAATTATCAGAGCCAAAAATTAAGGAACCGGCTTTACCGGGACAAAGATTCGGTTGTAAAAAAATGGCTTAAAAAACCTTATGGAATTGACGGTTGGCGTTTTGATGTTGCCGACACAATGGCTCGCAATGACAAGTTGCAGCTTCATCATGAAGTTTGGCCGGAAATTCGTAAAAGCATAAAAGAGGAAAATCCTGAAGCGTATATTCTTGCTGAAGACTGGACGGACTGCACTCAGTTTTTAAACGGAAACGAATGGGACAGCCCGATGAACTATTATATCTCGTGCAGGGCAATCCGCGGTTTTTACGGCCAAGTTGATTTCCATAATTCCCATGTTCCGGAGCTTAATTGCGTTCATTTTAAGTGGACGGCAAAGGATTTTTCAAATTGCGTCACAAAATATCTTGCGCGGCTGCCGTTTGTAATCCAGCAGAATCTGTTCAATCTTCTGGACAGCCACGATATTTCTCGTTTTCATAATGATAAAAACATGAAACCGGATTTTGTGCGCGGTGCGGTTATCCTGATTTTTACATTGCCGGGATGTACAAATGTTTATTATGGCGACGAGGCGGACATCGGCGGATATACAGAGACAATTGAAGGTTGCCGCTATCCTATGCCGTGGAACAAAGATATTGAAAATCTCTCTGCATACAAACTGTACTCTTCCCTTTGCCACGTAAAAACTTCATCCGCGGCGTTCAAAGACGGCGGATTCAAAGTTGTTAGCGATGACAATAATGTTTTTGCCTATGCGCGCTTTACGTCCGAGGAATTGTGGTTCACAGTTGTTTCCAGCGATGACCAGGAGCGCACAATCGATCTTCCTCTACGCATTTTTGGAACAAATTTTGCGGAAAAAACGGCTCCTGCAACTGATGTGCTTGGAACATCGCTTGAATGTTCTGTTAAAAACGGCAAACTTAGTCTAAAAGTTCCGGCCGGCAAGGCATTTTTAATAAAAATGTAAGCTGCTCCGCTCAATTTTAATTTTCCGTGGCAATTGCAGTCATTTTTGGGCTGCATTTTGCCATTCAATTTTATTGTATAAGCGGCAATTTTTTTTTATAATGAATATATGAGTACTCACAAACAAATTGACGAGGAGACGCTGAACAATCTCCTTTATCTTTCGCGCCTTTCTCCGGAAAGCACAAATCTTGAAACCTTAAAAAAACAGGTTGATGAAATTGTCGGATATTTCGATATTCTTTCAAAATACGATGACAGCGAAAATCCGTATGATGCATATCCTTCAACAGAAGTGGAAAAACTTCGCGACGATACAGTTGTGCCAGGACTTGATATTTCCGATGTAAAAAAGATTACAGATGAATTTATGGACGGATATTTCCAGGTTCCAAAAGTTCTTGGCGAGGGTGCTTAATATCAGGCGGGGGAAGTCTCCCCCTCGTTTGCACTTCGTTGCAAACTACCCCTTCTCCTAGGGGCGTTGCCCCTAAAACCTCATTAATCTGAAGGAAAAATTATGTATACAATAAAACAAACTGTTGAAGCCTTAAAATCAGGAAAGACAACCAGCGTTAATCTTGTAAAAGAGTCGGTTGAAACTTTTGAAAAGGACAAAGCTTCAGAAAAACCGTTAAATGCTTTTTTGGAACTTTACAGCGATGCGCTCCAAAAGGCAGAAGAAGCGGACAAAGAAATTCAAAATGCAAAAAATGAAGGAAAACTGGACGAACTTTTTGAAAAAAAGCCGCTTTTAGGAATTCCTTTTGCAAATAAAGACAATATCAGTTCAAAAGGGCACAAACTTACTTGTGGCTCCAAAATTCTTCAGGGTTATACTGCGCCTTACAATGCGACTGTTGTGACCCGGCTGGAATCGGCAGGTGCAATTCCTCTTGGTCGTTGCAACCAGGATGAATTTGCGATGGGTTCTTCAACTGAATATTCTTCTTATGGCGCAACAAGAAATCCTATCAACCGCGAATATGTTTCTGGCGGTTCTTCTGGTGGTTCAGCCGCAGCCGTTTGCGCAAACCAGGCATTGTTTTCTCTTGGAACAGAAACTGGCGGTTCAGTTCGACTTCCGGCTTCTTACTGCGGAATTTATGGTTTAAAGCCAACTTATGGCGTTTTGTCTCGTTGGGGTGTTGTCGCTTATGGTTCATCTCTTGATCAAGTTGGAATCATGGGGCATACACCTTCTGATATTGCGATTCCTTTGGCTGCAATGGCCGGTGAAGATTTTTATGATGACACTTCAGCGAATCTTCCAGAAACTGAAAAATTAAAGAATCTTGAACCGTATAAAAATATGGATTCGTTAAAAGTTGCGATTCCAAAACAGTTTCTTGAAACAAAAGGTCTTGATTCTGATGTAAAAGCGGTTTTTGATCAGACCAGAAAATGGTTTGAGTCAAAAGGCGCAAAGATTGATGAAGTTGATTTGCCGGTTCTTGACGCTTCTATCGCAAGTTATTACGTTATTGCGCTTTCAGAGGCGGCTTCAAATTTAAGCCGTTTTGATGGAATTCGTTACGGTGCGCGCGTTGACAATGGTCATGGTTATGATGAACTTTTTGTTGATACGCGTTCAAATGGTTTTGGTCCGGAAGTAAAGCGGCGAATCGTTATTGGAAACTACGTTCTTTCTGAACAGTTTTCCGGCGATACTTATAAAAAAGGAATGACTGTCCGCGCCCGAATTCAGCGTGAAATGGCAAAACTTTTTGAAAGTTACGATATTGTCCTTTGTCCGACTTGCCCGACTCCAGCGTTTAAGCTTGGTCAAAAAGTAGATAATCCGCTTGAAATGTATTTAAGCGATATGTATACAGTTTTTGTAAATCTTGCGCGCATTCCTTCTGTGAATGTTCCTGCCGGCAAAGCAGAAAAAACTGACAACATGCCGATTGGAATGCAGTTTGCAGGACCTATGTTCAGCGAGGAAAAATTGCTTCAGATTGCTCAGGTTTGGGAAAATGATCATCCTGAATGTGGAATTCCAATCAAAAAATAAATGGTAGGAAAAAATATGGCTATTGATAAATATGAAATTGTAATTGGATGCGAAATCCACACTCAGCTTCTTACAAAAACAAAAGCATTCTGTGCGTGCGAAAATCGTTACGGCGGAATGCCAGATACTCGCGTTTGCCCGGTTTGTCTTGGTCTTCCTGGTGCTATGCCGCGCATTTCAAAAGGTTATGTTGAACTTGGCGCAGTTGCGGGACTTGCCTTGAACTGCGATATTGCGCGTTTTACAAAATTTGACCGAAAACACTATTTTTATCCAGACTTGGCAAAAGGTTACCAGATTACACAATACGATTTGCCTCTTTGCACAGACGGATTTGTGGATCTTCCGTTGATTCATTATCCAAAAGATGAGCAGCCGGGCGGCGAAAAATTCCGCTCAAAGAATTTTGTCGGCGAAGACTGCATTGTTGACGGAAAATATCGTCGTGTCAGAATTGAGCGCATTCACCTTGAGGAGGACGTTGGAAAATCGCTTCACTTGAAGGGAAATCATTCTTACATTGACTACAACCGTTGTGGAACTCCTCTTATTGAAATTGTAACAAAACCGGATATGACCAGCCCGGAAGAAGCCGCGTTGTTCATGCAGACTGTTCAGGAAATCCTGCGCTATGTAAAGGTAACAAAAGGTAACCTTGAAGAAGGAAATATGCGCTGCGATGCGAATATAAACCTTAATGTCTGGGAAGATGGAAAACTTTATCACACTCCGATTTCTGAAATTAAAAACCTGAACTCGTTTAAGTCAATCCGCGAAGCTTGTTCGTATGAGGCGCAACGTCAGTTTAAGGAATTTATTGAGAACCGCCAGGAATTCAATCCGGGATTCAAAAACACAATGAACTGGGATGAGGACAAAGGTATTACCCAGATTATGCGAACAAAAAATTCTTTTGTTGACTACCGCTTTACAACTGAGCCGGATATTAAACCTTTTACCGTAAGCACAGAGCTTGTTGAAAAAGCTAGCGAACAGGTTGGCGAGCTTCCAGAGCAGAAAAGAGTTCGTTTTCAGGAAGAATTTGGTCTTACTCAGTTTGATTCTGAAGTTCTTACAAGTACACGCGACCTTTCTTTGTGGTTTGAGGAAGCTGCGGATTCATCAAAAAGTCCAAAACGCGTTGCAAATCTTATTATTGCGGAACTTCTTGCGGTTTTGAACGAAAATAAACAGACTATAAACGATGTGAAAATCACGCCGAAGCATATTGCAGAACTTGCCGATGCCCTTGAAGAAAAGAAAATCACTTCAAAACAGGGAAAAGACGTTTTTGCGGAAATGCTTGCTTCAAACAAAATGCCTTCTTTGATTATCAAGGAAAAAGGTATGGAAGTAGTTAGCGATGCAGGTGCAATAGAAACGATTGTTGATAAAGTTCTTTCTGCAAATCCAAAGGCAATTGAAGATTTCAAGAAAGGAAAGACGAATGTTGTCGGTTGGCTTATGGGGCAAGTCATGAAAGAATCTCATGGCAAGGCAAATCCTGCTCAGGCAACAAAGATGATAAACGAAAAACTTGCAAAACTGTAATTTTTCAAAATGGAAGTAGAATGTCAGATATAGATTTTTTGGCTTCGGAAATTTCTTCAAGATTCGGTGCTGTAAAACGCGCAAAAAAATGCTTTTTGTATACTGCAAAAGGCGTCCGGCTTGTTGATATGTTCCAGGAAAATGGTCGTGCAATTCTTGGTTGGGAAGGCGGTTCTGCATTTACAATGCTAAAGAATGTTCTTAGCCGCGGAATTGCCGGAAGTTTTGACACAGATTTTCCCTACCGGACAAAAAAAGCTGTTCAGGAATTGTTTACTTCGGCGCGGGAGATTTTTGTTTATTATTCAAAAGAAGACGCTTTTGAGACTGCAGTTGCGCTTTCTCCAACAGGAACGAATTTTTTCCGCCCATGGAATTCTGTGGAAATAAACTGGGCGGAAATTGATTCAATTGTCTTTGAACCGCCGCTTCCCTGGGCAGAACCGATTTATATTGTCGCGGCAAAACCTGATTGCGTGAAAATTGCACTTGAGCGCGGCTCAATTTTTTCTTCAGGGAAAAAACTTCCTGCGCCGCTGCATGCCGCAATTGCCCGCTCGATTTATAATCTTATTTCTGCGCTTCAGGTTCGTTCTGAAAAAGACTGGTTCTTGTACGATAAAATCCTTTCAAAATATTGGGAACGTAAAGGTTCGTATCTTTTTCCGAAAATTTCAAAAGAAAATTATAGGGCTTTTGTTCTGCACTGTCTGGATTGCGGTCTTGTTGTGAATCCTGATTTTTCAAATCCGTCGATTGTTCCTTTTGGCGCGGACAAAGGTGTTTTTACAAAACTAAAAAATAATCCGTTTGAGGCTTTGTAATGACTCAGTCCCAGATGATTTTGTATGCAGTAAAACTAGTTCTTGGCGGAATTTCCGCGTTTTGCTCAATTTTGCTGTGGTCAAAAACAAAAGATGCGGTCTGGATGAATCTTGTGGTTGGCGTTGTTGCAAAGTATGCAGGTGTTGTTTACGAAATCCTTTCGGTCTTGGGAATAACTTTTCCTGAATCAGTTGTTTTTTTTGGGCTTCCGCTTTCAACCTTGATTTTTACAGCATTGCCAGATATTTTTTTTATAATAGCATTTATTTTAATGCTAAAGCGTAATAAATAGAAGGAAACTATGGCTTTGTCTTCCGCTGATGAATTCTGGCAGAGATTTATAACAGAAACAGGAACGGATCCTGATTCGAAATGTGCCGGAGATTTGACTTTTGAGTCTGCCGGTTTTACAAACGACGCACAGATTGCGAATATTCTTTCTGGCCAGCGGACAGCGATTTTTTCAACTTTTGCATCATATTCCGTGGATGGCGAGCCGCTTCCGGTTTCCGGAGAGCTTTATCTTGTTTTTGACCGTGGAAATAATCCTCGCGCTGTAATTGAAATTGAATCTGTAAACATTTTGCCTTTTAACGAAATTACATGGGGAATGGCTCAAAAAGAAGGTGAGGACGAAAATCTTGAGCAGTGGAGAATCCGTCAGCAGGAAAACCTTGAGGAAGAAGGTGAAATTGTCGGCTTCAAATTTTCCCCAGAAATAAAAATCATTTTCCAGACTTTCAGGGTTTTGTACAAATAACCATATTTCACTAGTTTTTTCTTGTCAGCCTGATTTTTGTAATATATAATTTACTTGCTCTTTAGGGCATAAATTTTTGGAGGTTAAAAAAATGGCTAAAAAATCTGCTATTTCGATCGGTAGACTTGTTCTTCAGATTGCTTTGGGCGTTATGCTCGCAGTTGCTGGTATCTGGGCGCTTGCAGGAAAAGGCGGCGACGATGCTTACAAGGCTTTGACTCATCTTATCAATGGTGATGCAGGAAAAGCAATCGGAATGATTTTTGCTGTAATCGAATTGCTTGCAGGTATTCTTCTTGTTGTAGAATGTTTTGCTGGCGATAAATTTGGCAAGTTTGACAATATTCTTGGTTGGATTGTTATCATTGTTTGGATTGTTGCTATTGTTCTTATGGATTTCTTGAACGGAAACCTTGAAATCAGCAAACTTGAATGGTGGTACTCTCTTGCTGGACATTGTGTAATTCTTGGCGCATTGCTGGCATTGAACGACTAGTTTATAGTTTTTCTACAATCGGCGGAAATCTTGGGATTTCCGCTTTTTTATTTTAAAAGAGACAAAAATTTTCCGATAATTATATTATGAAAAAACAAACAAAAAAAATTACAGCTGCATTTTTTGTTTTTACGCTGATTTTTTCGGCCTTGTTTGCGGAAAAGACATACGGCTCAAAAAATAAAATTGTCGGATTTGATGTAGGACTTGTTACTTGTATTCCAGTTTACGGAGATTCCTCTTCACCGTATAAAAACCGGATTATAATTGGAAGTGATGGTGATATTTCATTGAAAGTCGGTTCTCCGCTAAAAATTCTTTTTGGCTATGATTTGATTGGCGACATAAACTGGGATAAAAATGAACATTCCAATCATCTCGATTATGCTTTCTGGACAGGAATAAAAGTTTATCCTGGTTTTGGTGGATTGAACGGAAGTTTGGCCTATGCTTTGGGAGCAAGAACTGATTTTATTGAAGAAGAAATTCTTGAAGATGACGGTTCTTCCAAAAAACGCAGTGTTGTTGAATCAACTGCATGGGGAAACGGATTTAAAATTGGCGTTGAATATGATTTTCTTTATAATTCTGATAAAAGGAGTTTGCCTGCATTGGGATTTTTTTACCGTTTAATGCCACGCGGCGGAAAAAGCTATGACAATATTTTTGCTTTTTACATAAATATGGTGTTTTGATAAAAAAATGCTGCTTCTTTCGAAGCAGCATTTTTTTATCTAGCGTACTCAATAATTCTAGTTTCCCGAATCATTGTTATGCGTATTCGGCCAGGATACTTAAGGTCATTTTCAATTTGTTTTGCAATATTTGAAGCAAGCTGTTTTACTTCGTTGTCAGCAACTTTTTCATTGTTTACAAGAATTCTAAGCTCGCGTCCGGCTTGGATTGCATACGCTTTTTCAACGCCATCAAATCCTTCTGCGATTGCTTCTAGGTTTTCAAGACGTTTTACATAATTGTCGATTGTTTCGCGACGAGCACCTGGACGTGCGGCAGAAATCGCATCGGCAATCTGAACAATGATTGCTTCAATTGTAGAAGCTTCAATATCATTATGGTGGGCAGCGATTGCGTTTACAACTTTCGCATCTTCGCCCATTTTTCGTGCCATTTCTGCGCCTACTTCCGCATGGTTCTGGTCGCTATCGTTTTCTGCGCCCTTACCAATATCGTGAAGGATTGCGGCTCGTTTTGCAAGGTCGCGATCTGCTCCGATTTCTGCGGCAATCATAGAAGCGACTGTTGCGACTTCTTTTGAATGAGACAGAACATTCTGTCCATAAGAAGTTCTGAAATACAGACGTCCTAGAGCACGGATTCCTTCTGTAGGCATATTATGTATTCCCAGATCGAACAGGGCTTTTTCGCCTTCTTCATAAATCTTGTTCTGTATTTCACGTGTTACTTTCTGTACAATTTCTTCAATTCTTGCCGGGTGGATTCGTCCGTCGGAAATCAGCCGCTCCAAAGACTGCTTTGCAATTTCCTTGCGTACTGGATCAAAGCAAGAGATAACAACAGCTTCCGGCGTATCATCGATGATAATATCAACGCCGGTGAGCGTTTCCAGCGCACGGATATTTCGTCCTTCGCGTCCAATGATTCGACCTTTCATTTCATCGCTTGGAAGTGAAACTGTTGTGACGGTTATATCGCTTGTTGTCTCCGGCGCAATTCTTTGGATTGCCGTAACAAGAACTTCACGCGCCTTTTTTTCAGCCGTGATTTGCGCTTCCTGTTCAATTTTGTTCAGAAGAGCCTGGGCATCGTGCCGGGCATCGTTTTCAAGGTTTTTGATTATAAGTTCTTTTGCTTCCTGTGCGGAAAGCCCTGAAATCCGTTCAAGCTCTTTGCGGTATTCCTCTTCCTGGGCTGTAACAACAGCCTCGCGCTTTTTCATTGCGTTAAGCCGCTCGTCACAGTCTTTTTCCCTTTTTTCAAGTTCAGCAGATTTCTGGTCAACCAGTTCTTCTTTTTTGTTTACGCGTGCTTCGTAACGTTGTACTTCTGCGCGTCGTTCGCGGTTTTCCCTTTCTTGCTGGTTACGTTCACGAATGAGTTCATCTTTTGCGTTAAGCAAAATTTCTTTTTTCTGAGCTTCAGCTTCTTTAATTGCGTCCTGTTTTACACGTTCTGCTTTTTGTTCTGATGCAGATAGTTGAAATCTGGCGTACAGCCAGCGAATTGTCCATCCAAGAACGATTCCAACAATAGGGAGAATGATGAATAATAACATATTCGGCATTTTTGTCTCCTCATTATTTTTTGAAATAGTTCAAATCTTATTATAAAATATGCGATATTAGTTGTCAAATGAAGAGCGATATATATGTAGAAAAATGTTGAAAAGTTTTGATTTTTTTTGAAAATTTACATGGAAAAATCTTTTCCCAGGTAAATTTCGCGGGCAAGTTCAGAGTCGATTATTTCCTGTTTTGTTCCCTGGATCATAATCTGGCCTTTGTTCACTATTATTGCGCGGTCGGTGATTTCAAGCGTGTCGCGAACGTTGTGGTCGGTGATAAGAATTCCGATTCCGCGTTTTGCCAGAAGTCCAATCATTGATTTGATGTCGGCAACGGCAATCGGGTCGATTCCTGCAAAAGGTTCATCCAGCAGAAGGAATTTTGGCTCGACTGCAAGTGAGCGCGCGATTTCAGTTCGTCTGCGTTCGCCGCCGGAAAGCGTGAATGCGTATTGCTTGCGGATTCGTTCAATCGCAAATTCGTCAATAAGCTGCTCAAGTCGTTGTTTTTTTTCGGCTTTTGTGAGATCTGAGCGCGTTTCCAGAATTGACCAGATGTTTTCCTCAACCGTAAGTTTCTTGAAAACGCTTGGTTCCTGTGGAAGATATGAAATTCCTTTTCTGGCTCGTTTATACATAGGAAGCGGCGTGATTTGCTCGTCGTCCAGAAAAATTTCCCCGGCAGTCGGCTTGTAAAAACCTACAATCATGTAGAATGTGGTTGTTTTTCCGGCTCCGTTTGGTCCTAAAAGCCCAAGTACTTCGCCAGATTGCATTGAAAAATCGATTCCCTGCACAACTTTTTTCTTTCCGAAACTTTTAAAAAGGCTGAATGCTTTTAGGGTGTGGATTGTTTCGTTCATTCTGCTTTCTCCTGCAAGGCTGATTTTTCTGTTTCTTCGGTTTGTTTTTCGTTCTGACCAGCGTTTTTTTGCTCTTCCGGATTTTCTGTGGAATCTGATGTTTCTGTTGAGTCTTTGTTTTCTTGTATTTCTTCGGCTGTTTCTGTGGTTTCAGGGGTTTCCGCATTTTCGTCTGCTGAAGATTTTTGCTCATCAATTATTGAGCCTTTTACGCGGCCGTCCAGCGTTATTTCCTGCGAAGTCAAGTCCAATGTGATTTGCTGCGCGCGGAATGTGTCCTGCCCTTGTTTTATTTGCGAATTTCCGCTTAGTTCAAGCATCTGGTCGCTTTTGCGGTAAATTGCGTATGCGCCGGTGCATACATTGTCTTTTTGTGTAAGCTGAATTTCAATCTGCATTACTGCGGTGTCTGTTTTTTGGTTGTATTCGATTATCTGGGCTTTTGCGTTTACATCGTTTTTTGTGTCTTTCAGGTTTACATTGTCAGAAAGCTCCGCGATTTTTGTCTCTCGGTCATATCTGAGTTTTTCGCAGGTGAACTCAAGCTCAGACTCCATGTTTTTTCCTTTTATGTTTCCCTGTGCCTCGATAAAACGGAAATTTTTGCCGGAAAGTCCGATTTTGTCAGCAAAGATTTCCATTGAATCTGTAAGGACATAAGCTTCGCCAGAAAGCGTGGTTGAGTCAGATTTGTCGCCGACAACGCCCGTCATACTGTCGGCTGAAAAAGTTATTTTTTCGGCATTTAAAGTTGCGGTGGCAAAAACTGAAGTCAGGAGAATTGATAAAATTGCGGGAAATTTACTGTTTTTCTTCAACTTGTTCTCCGTCGTCTTCTGAAATATATTGCCCTGTTACAACGCCGTTAAAAAGAAATTTCTTGCTTACTCCGCTTGCTGAAAAACCTGAGCCCTGAATAGTTGTGTTTCCTTTTTTGATTGTCACTGTGTCGTTTCTGCTGCTTGTGAGCTGTTCGGTTTTTCCGTTCCATCGCAAAGTGTCTGCGGAAACTTTTATGTCATCCTTCTTGTTTTCTATTTCGATGTTGTCGTAAAGCGTGTACTGTTCGTCTTCCGTGTTTGTGGAAAGCAGATTGCACGAGCCTTGCGTCAAAAGATTTCCTTCCTTGTCCATGACCTGGAAATCCACATCTTTTGCGTACATTGATTTTCCGTCAGAATATTGCTCCAGCCTGCTTGCCGAAAGATTCAGCGTTTTCTTGTTGTTTTCATAGCGGCTGTAATTCGCGTCGGTAAAAATAAATTCCGGCACATTTTCTTCATCCTGATAGTTTGTGCCGTATTTTAGCGAGCAACTTGCAAAAAAAATCAATGGGACGAACAACAAAAAGGAATTTTTCATTATTTGTTCAGCGCGGCTCCTAAGAATGCTGTGAAAAGCGGGTGAGGTTTTGCCGGGCGCGAAACAAATTCCGGATGATATTGGACACCGATTCCCCATTTGTGGTTCTGCCATTCAAAAGCCTCGATTCTGTCGTCATCTTCTGCGACTGCGGAAATAATAAGTCCGTTCTGGTTCATTATCTCAGAATATTTTTTGTCAAATGTGTGCTTGTTTCTGTGCCGTTCTGTGACAGAAAGTTTTTTGTATGCCTGGTGAAGTTTTGTGTCTTTTACAATTTTTACGCCAAGCGCGCCAAGCTGTTCTGAGCCTGCAACCGAAAGTCCGGCCTGTTCTTCTGGAAGGCTGATGATTGCGTGTTCAGGGTTCTGAATAAATTCTGTGCTGTCCGCATCTGTCCAGCCAATCAGGGAACGTGCTGTCTCTATTGCCATAAGCTGCATTCCGACATCAATTCCAAGATAAGGAATATTGTTCTCACGTGCAAATTTTACAGTTTTCAAAAGCCCAAGGAATCCGCGCTGTCCGTAATTTCCTGGAATTACAATTCCATCAACGCCTTCAAATGCGGAAGAAACTGTTTCTGTTCCTTCAAGCGATTCTGCGTCAACCTTTTTTAGCTCAAGATGTGCACCGAATGATGTTACTGCAGCGTGGAAAAGCGCTTCCCGCACCGACTTGAAACATTCATCAAGGTAGTCTTTCTTGCCGACAATCGCGATTGTGACTTTCGGCCCGTCCTCATTTAGTTTTTTTATAAAGCTTGTCCATTGACGGATATTGGAATTTGCGGAGTCGGTTTTTAGCGCAAGTTTTTTTACGATTGCCGCGTCAAGTCCTTCTTTGTGGAAAAGAATCGGAATTTCGTAGATTGATTTTTCCACATTTGAAGAGGCAAAAACCGCGTTTGTTGAGACATTGCAGAAAAGCGCAAGTTTTTTCCGCATGTCTGGCTCGATTTCCTTTTCGCAGCGGCAAAGAAGAATGTCCGGCTGGATTCCTGCTTCCTGCAGCTGTTTTACAGAATGTTGAGTCGGTTTAGATTTAAGTTCGCCGCCTGTGATTACAGGAATCAGCGAAAGATGGATTGTGCAAATATCATTTTTTGGAAGCTCGTGAACCATCTGGCGTCCGGCTTCAAGGAAAGGAATTGATTCAATGTCGCCAACGGTTCCGCCGATTTCAACAATTACAACGTCAGCCTGAGTTTTTTGTCCCACTGAAAAAATTCTTCGTTTTATTTCATCTGTGATATGAGGAATTACCTGAACAGTGCGTCCGTTGTAGCGGCCTGCACGTTCATTTCTGATAACTTGCTCGTAGACTTTTCCGATTGTGATACAATTGTCGCTTGTGATTGTGACACTTGTAAAACGGGAGAAATTTCCCAGGTCAAGGTCTGTTTCTGCTCCATCTTCTGTGACATAAACTTCACCGTGCTGAAAAGGGCTTATGTTTCCCGCATCAAGATTGATGTACGGGTCGCATTTTATCATGGCGATTTTCAGACCATAACCTTCAAGAAGACTTCCAATTGTCGCTGATGCAACACCTTTTCCAAGACTTGAACAAACTCCACTAGTAACCAGAATGTATTTACTCATAAGGATATATTTTTTCATTATGTTGTGTTTTAGTCAATGATTCGCGCATGTTAAAATTTGTAAAAAAATTGCAAAGATATAACAAAAAATTAAAAAGTGAATTTGCCTGTAATTGAAAGTAAGTGTATAATTGCATATATGAACGATGCTCTTAATGATGCGGATTTTGAGAAATTCAGAAAAACGATTTATGATGAAAGTGGGATAACATTTTCTGCGACGAATCGCCCGATTCTTGACAGCCGTATAAAAGAAATTCTGCGCGAAAAGAAAATTGCGACTGCGGCGGAATATTATGCACTTATCTTGAAAGATCATGAAGAAATGAAAAGAATGTTGGATTCTGTCACAACGAATCTTACACGTTTTTTTAGGAATCAGCCACATTTTGACGCTTTTGAAAAATATGTAATTCCTCATGTTCTGGAAGAAAAACGGAAAACTGGCGATAAGACAATCCGCGTGTGGAGCGCAGGATGCTCAACAGGCGAGGAGCCTTATACAATCGCGATGATTTTGAAAAGAATTCTTCCGCTTGGCTATAATTTTACAGTCACGGCATCGGATATTTCCCTGAAATCTCTGATGGTTGCGCAGCAGGGGTTCTACGCAGAAAACAAGGTTGACGGAGTTCCTCCTGATTATCTTGCCCAGTTTTTCACAAAAAAAGAAAACGGATACCAAATTAACAGGGAAATTATGGATTCCGTCAAATTCGACTACCATAATTTAAAGAATGATTCAGGAATGCGTAATATTGATGTGGTTTTTTGCCGCAACGTTATGATTTATTTTGATGAGCCGGCGCAGCTTGTTGTTTTGGACAGATTCTGGAATTCAATGGCGAACCATTCGTATCTTTTTATCGGTCATTCTGAATCGTTGTTTGGAATGAACACAAAATTCGAATTCTTAAAAACTGACTGGGCTTGTCTTTATCAGAAAAATGTCTGATTTCTTAGAATTCGTTTGAGGAAAAAAATGGAAGTTAAAGATTCAAAATACGATACATTGAAAGTTCAGATTTGCGATGATTCTGCTTTGATGCGAAATCTTGTCTCTAGAATTATAAATGATACTCCTGGAATGGAAGTTGTTGGCAAGGCGATGAATGGAAAAATGCTTCTGGATGAAATTCCGTTCATAAAGCCCGATGTTGTGCTTCTTGATATTGAAATGCCTGTTATGACCGGCGTTGAATTTCTTGAGGAACGCAAAAAGCGAAAATGGGATGTTCCAGTTGTAATTCTTTCTTCGATTGCGACAAAAGGTGCCGCCGTTACCGTAAAATGCCTTGAGCTTGGTGCGATGGATTTTATCACAAAGCCGGGTGGCTCTGTAACAACCGAAGTAATGGACGTAAAAGAGTCAATTATTGAAAAAATCGCTTCTTACGGCGGTTCGTACGCGCGCAGAAACGGAAAAATAATTCCTTCAACAGATTTTTTCCTTCGTTCAATAAAAATGCGCGAGGCTGAAAAATTTGTTGCGAAGCAAAAAGGAACTGAGGAAGTTCAGGTGCCACTGGAACCGCTCTTGTCTAGCTGGAAAGAGCCGGCGAAAAAAGAGCCTGTTGTTATAAAACCGCTTAGGGAAGGCGGAAAAATTGAAATCATTGCGATTGGAATTTCTACCGGCGGGCCTAACGCTCTTAGGGATGTTTTTAAGATGATTGATCCGCACTTGAAGCAGCCGGTTCTTGTTGTTCAGCACATGCCAGCAGGTTTTACAGCGGAATTTGCGCACAGTCTGAACAGAATTTGTCCACTTGAAGTTTGCGAGGCTCAGGATGAAATGCCGATTCAAGGTGGTCATGTTTATATTGCGCCTGGAAATTATCATATAATTGTAGAGGAACGGATAACTGGAAACGTAATCCGTACAACCCAGACAGAGCAAAGAAACGGTCATCGCCCTAGCGCGGATGTTCTTTTTGAAAGCGTTGCGGCTGTTTACAAGAATAATGCGCTTGGTGTGATAATGACAGGAATGGGACGTGACGGAGCGGCTCAACTTGCAGAAATGCGTCGTCAGGGCGCATGGACTTTGGGGCAGGATGAAGCTTCAAGCATTGTTTACGGAATGCCTAGAGTCGGCTGGGAATTGGGCGGCGTGCAAAAACAGGTTCCGCTCATGCAGATGGCGGATGAAATCAGCAGGCTTGCGCGGGAGCATTGCTAGTTTTTCTTTATTCTCTATTGAATCACTTTGTTTATTTCCAGTCTTACAATTGTCGGTGCAGTTCTTGTTGAGGCAATTGTAAGGATACAACTTGTTATAAAACAGATTGAAACAAGAACTGCCTTGAAAATTTCTGTACATTCAATCTTTAAAAGGTTTGCGGCTTTTCCGGAAAAAATCAGCGCTGCCGCGGCGCACGCAATCGGAATGAAAAGTGCCAGAATTCCTGCGGCGGCCTCTTTTTTTTGCGGAAGCCCGATTGTAACCTTCGAGTCTTTTTCAATTTTCAGTTTTTTCGGGTTTGAGACTTGGATATTCGCCCTGAATTTTTTATTTTTTTCAGACCGCATTTCAGAAGAGACTATGACTGTACCGTCGTTTTGAATTTCTGTTACAACGTAAACCTGTTTCAATGTATTTCTCCTGTAATGTTCAGCTCTTCGTTTCTTTTTAGTTCTTTTAGTCTTTTTTCACATTCATCTGCGCCAGTTTTATTATTCAGTTCGTTGTAGGTGTCGCGTAGATTATACAGCGCGTCTGAGTAATACGGATTTATCATCACGGCATTTTCAAATGCGAAAGAAGCTTTTTCATATAATTCCTGGTTAAAAAATATGACTCCGGCAATATTGAAAAGCCGGTAACTTTCCGGATTGATTTTTAATGAATCAAGGCAATATTCCTGCGCCTCGTCAAGAAATCCTTCTGTGTATAAAATTGTTGAAAGTTCTTCTATTATTTCTGCATTTTCCGGAGAAATCTCGTGCGCTTTTTTTAATGTTTCCACCGCGCTTTGAAAATTTCCGGAATCACGGTAGGTTAGTCCAAGATTGAACCAAAGAGTCGCGTTGTTTTTTTCGATTTTAATGGCTTTTACAAAACACGCGATTGCCTCTTTATATGAACCGGCGTTTGCAAGTTGAATTGCCTGATTGTTTAGTCGTGCAGCTGTTTCAATCATATTTTTTCCAGAAAGCGGCTATTTTTCTGCCCTGAATTTTAAAATCATCTCTTTAAAAAGTTCTTTTATCATTTTTGCAGATTTTGAAGAAGCCGCGTTTTTAAAGACATCCGCAAGAATTTCCACGTTTTTTTCTATTATTTCCGCGCCTTTTTTTTGCGCCTCTTGGATTGCGTTGCTTTTTTCCAGAATTTCAATGCACTGTTCAACTGCCGGCGAATCGATTCCTTCTTTTGAGGCTTTTGCAAAAAGTTCCGCGATTTTATCTTTGTCATCAGGATTTTGCTGCACATGCAGAAGGACAGGAAGACTCTTTTTTCCTTCAACAATATCGTCTCCACGTTTTTTGCCTGGATTTCCTGTTGTAAGGTTTTGAACGTCATCAAGAATCTGGAATCCTTCGCCCAAAGCTGCTGCGACTTTTCCCATTTTAAGGGCTTCTTCTTTTGTTGCGCCGCCGGCCAAAAATCCAGTTTGAACTGCAAGGGAAGCCAAAGTTCCGGTTTTTAAATGAACCATCTGCGTGTATTCCTGTACAGAAGGGAAAAGATGAGGATTTCTGTGCCAATAAATATCCATTGCCTGTCCAAGATGCAGCCTGCGCAATTCCTGCGTGTACAAAGCGTAAAGCTGAAGCTTGAATTCTGCGGAAACTTTGAGCGAGTCGATTGTTTCCGGGGCAACAAAATAAAGCCACGAGCCTGCGTTCAATGCGACATCAAGTCCAAAAGTGATATGGGCAGCAGGTTTTCCGCGGCGTGTTTCTGCGGAATCTTCTATATCATCGTGGATAAGCGAGGCTGTATGAACAAATTCAACAAGCGGAGTTATGCTGTAAGTCTGTTCAAGCGAGAGCGGCGCATTTTTTTTTGCTTCGCGGCAAAGTTCAGAGCAAAGCACAAGAAGAACCGGGCGCCAGCGTTTTCCGCCCAAATCCATAAGCGAGCGGCACGGTTTTATAAGGTTTTCAAAATGTTCATCTTTAACGCAGTCCGAAAGCTCCCGGAAGGTTTGCGGCTGCCAGTCCGCGTTTGTTTTTTCCGGAAGGGATTTTTTCAGCGCGGTTTCTATGTTCTTTAAAATTTCTGCAAATTCGTTTTTCATATTCATATTTAAAGAATTATACACGAAATCTGTTAATCATTGAATCAAAAATTCCGAAAAGATAAGTATTATGGCAGCAAACAGTTACGAAAAACCCGATTATTGGTCTCAAAAAGCGTTCTCTGAAGGTTATCCAGCGCGTTCGGTTTATAAATTAAAGGAAATGGATGAAAAATTCGGAATGTTGAAGAAAAGCTGCAATGTTCTGGATTTAGGTGCGGCTCCAGGAAGCTGGACGACTTTTCTTCTGCGGAATCTTGGTGCGGAAAGCAAAGTTGTAAGTTGCGATTTGAATCCTCTTTCAAAATCTGTGCGCGGTGAAAATCTGACTTTTATCCAGGGTGATTTGAATGACGCTGCCATCCGCAAACAAATAAAGGCGCTTGGTCCTTTTGATTTGGTGGTCTGCGATGCGGCTCCATTGACAACCGGAAACAGAATTGTTGACACAGCGCGTTCAGAGCAGCTTGTTGAGATGGCAATCTGGTATGCCGAAACAATGCTTAAGCAGGGTGGAAATTTTTGTGTGAAAATCTTCCAGAACGGCGACCAGCAGAAATTCCTGCGCAAGCTTAGGGAGCTTTTTTCAAGTGCTAAAGGCTTTAAGCCGGAAGCGTGCCGCTCCGAGTCGTTTGAGACATTTCTTGTTGGAATTTCACGGAAATAGGTGATACAATATGAAAAAGTACAACAATTACAAGAATTTGACTTTAATTATGAAATTAGAAAATCTATATAAAAAATTGTTCAGCAGCCGGCTAAGACGGATTGTTTTTCATAGCGTGATTGCTTTTGCAGGCGGAATTTCCGTTGCGTGGGGCGCATTGTATATTGCTTCAAATTTGAATGTTGAAAAAGGCGTCGGCGGTTTTGAGGCTTCTTCCCCGACAGAATATTTTGAGGAAAATTCAGATGTTTCTGCCGTTCCTGCTTCCGCTGCGAATTCTTCTGCAAAGGGTAATGCTTCCGATGATCTTTCTGAGCTTGACGAGCTTGCTCTTATTGATTCTCTTTCTGAAAATGACGCGGAATCTGACAGTTTGGATGCGGCTGCGGCGGTTTTGAGCCAGGACGCGTATTCTTCAGAAGGACTTGAGCTTTGCTATTTTACATATCGTGTTCAAAAAGGCGATATGATTGGTTTTATTGCAGACAAATTTAATGTTACGCAGGATACGATTATCAGCGTGAACAATATCCACCAGTCAAGGTTGATTCAAATTGGTCAGATTTTAAAGATTCCTTCAATGCCGGGTATTATCTATACAGTAAAAAAGAACGGTGAAACAGCCGGCTCAATTGCGGAAAAATTTGAGATAAGCGCGGAAAAACTTGCCCGTGTGAACAATATACAGGAAAATCAGACTCTTGTTGCAGGACAGACATTGTTTGCTCCGGACGCGCTTTTGGATTGGGTTACCCGCCAGGAAATCAACGGAGATTTGTTCCATAAGCCAATCCATTCGCGCTATTATCTTTCGTCTTATTACGGATGGAGAAGCTCGCCGTTCAGCGGAAAGCGTTCATACCATTCCGGTGTTGATATGGCCTGCCCTCAGGGAACACCAGTTTATGCGGCTCTTGGCGGAACAGTAACTTCAGTCGGCTACAATAATGTCTATGGAAACTACGTGATTGTAACTCATCATTCAGGCTACAAGACTTTGTATGGTCATATGTCAAAGCAACTGGTGACTCGCGGAAAATGGGTTGACACAGGCACAAGAATCGGTCTTGTCGGAAGCACTGGATTAAGTACCGGTCCGCACTTGCATTTTACAGTCTACAAATTCGGAAAAACCGTAAATCCTGCCGGACTTTGGAAATAATAAAATTCAAGAATCTTAAAAAACTTGACATTTAATCTTTAAGCTACGAAATTCTTTTTGCCACGGTAGAAAGTTTTTTTATAAACAAGTCGATGTGGCTGCAGACAAAAACGGCACAGTAGGCAGTCACACAGCCGGCAATCGTAAGCGCATACCAGATAGAAAGCGAGCGGTTCTGCATTTCCTGGGTAGAAAACAACGAGCTGAAAAGCAGCGCAATCATAAGAATTCCGCCTATAATCCAGCCGGCAAACGGAAGCGGCTTGTAGAATCTGTCTTTTTTCTGCACATGAACCTGTGAAAGAACTTTTTGGATTGAAGCATCTGTGACCGGCGTTTCAATTTTCAGCGGCGCGGAAATTTCTTTTTCTGCAAGCTTTAAAAGTTTTATCTGTTCCCGGCATTTTTTGCAGCACAAAAGATGAAGAGAAATTCTTAGAGGAACACGTTCGCCTTTGTCCAACATAAGATACTGGTTCAAAAAATCTTCGCATTTATTGTTCATTTTATTTTCCATAATATTTCTCCAGTTTATTTTTTAATATTTTTTTTGCCCTGAAAATATGAGATTTTATTGTGTTCACCGGAAAATTCGTGATTTCGCTTATTTCCTGATACGGAATGTCGTAGTAAAAATACATTTCTATGCAGGTTTCGTATTTTTCCGGAAGTTCATTTATAGCCTCGCGGATTGCCTGCTGGGTAATTTTTCTGATTTGAATTTCTTCCGGCGTAACAGATGCTGAATCAGGAATTATCGTTTCATCATCAATAGGAAGCGAAGTCTTTGCCCGTTTTACAGAATTTATCGCTGTTGTGTAGGCAATTTTCATCAGCCAGGTTGAAAACATTGAATTTCCCTTGAAAGAATCCAGATGCGTAAAAACCTTGATGAAAACATCCTGCACAAAATCTTCGGAGTCGCTTTCGTTATGAAAAAAACTTTTCCCAAAATTAAAAATCCGGGTTTTGTAAAGAGTCATAAGTTTTGTAAAGGCGTTTTTATTTCCAGCCAAAACGCTTTTTACAAGATGAAAATCCCTTCTTTTTATGTGTTCTCTTTCGAGCTGTTCAAGCATGCGTTAATCTTTCTTGTGAAAATCAGGGTAAGTGTAAAAAAATATAAGAAGGCAGATTCCAACGACCATTGGTAAAAGTCCGCCTAGAATCGCATAAGAAAATCCGTCTATTATTGCAAAAACCGCTGTGAGCGCAAGCCCTGTGCCGGTAAGCAAAAGCCCTGTAAGCAACGAGAACGCCGCAAAATTGAATTTATTCGGAACAAAAGTTCCTGTCTTTATCTGAAGTTTTGTCTCGTGGTGTTTCCACAAAATATAGAAGAAAAGGATTAGTGCGCCAAAGCAGATTCCGACAATCGGAACAATCGAAATTATTACTTGCGCTGCAGGAGATGTTATCTGGTTCATGTTTTATTCCTCGTTTTCTTTGACACTGAATTATATAAAATGTTGCAAAAAAAATATATTTGGAATTGGAATTTTTATTGATTTTAAAATACTTTCCTTTAGGAACTTGCATTTATTGAATTCTGTGACAAAAAGTTGTAGTATGTGGCAATTATTTCGGGGTGGAGGCTTTTTGCCTTCTGAGAATATACCCAAAGACCGCAGTTGTGGTCTCAACCTGATCCAGATAATGCTGGCGGAGGTAGGAAAATGAAAAAAGTATTCATTTCCATTGTAACGTTATGTTCTGTTCTTGGTTTGGGATTTTCTTTATTTTCTTGTAAAGCAAAATCATCTGAAAAAAATGCTGCCAGACAAAATGAAGTTATTGTTTATGCGTACAGTTCTTTTGTCAGCGAGTGGGGACCTGGTCCTGAACTTATAAAACTCTTTAAAGAAAAAACAGGACTGAAACTTACGCTCATTGATTCTGAAGAGGCAAATCAGATTGTTTCAAGGGCTGTTGCGGAAAGAAAAAATCCTGTGGCGGACATTTACCTTGGAATTGACAACAATTTTTACAAATCTGCCTTAAAAAAAGACATTTTTACCGCTTATAAACCACAAAATCTTGAGGAAATAGACCAGTCGCTTTTGATAGACGAATCTTATTGCTTGATTCCTTACGATTGGAGCTATTTTGCAATTATTTACGATACAAAATCAAATGTTCCTGCTCCTTCTAGCCTGGAAGATTTGACCGACCAAAAATATGCAAAAAAATTGATTTTGATGGATCCAAGAACTTCAACTCCTGGACTTGGTTTTCTTGCCTGGACAACGGCGATTTTCGGGGAAAATGTCCGCGATTATTGGAAAAAACTTAAACCTTCAGTTTTGACCTTTGCTCCTGGCTGGTCGAGCGGATACGGACTTTTTACGCAAGGCGAAGCTCCTCTTGTAATCAGTTACACAACAAGCCCCGCTTATCATCTTGAATACGACAAAACGGAACGCTATCAGGCCTTGATTTTTGATGAAGGACATATACGCCAAATTGAAATGGCAGGAATCGCCAAAAATGCCCCGAATCTAAAAGGTGCGCAACAGTTTATGGATTTTCTTATAAGCAAAGAAGCTCAGGATGTTTTGCCTTTAACCCAGTGGATGTATCCTGTAAACAAAAATGTTGACTTGCCTGCATGTTATTCGATTGCGCCAAAGGCTTCAAAAACACTTTCAGTTTCTGAAGAAAAAGTTTCTGAAAATCTAGAAAAACTTTCTGAGTTTTTGCAATAAAAAATGAATTGGACTTTTTTCCTGAAAACTTGCATTTTCACTGTAAAAGAAGCTTTTTTTTCCACATTGCTTGCTCTTCTTATTGGTTTGCCGATGGCTTTTTTTACAGCGAACAGAAAATTTGCGGCAAAAAAAATTATTTTGTCGCTTTATGCAATCCCTTTGTGTATTCCAGCCTTGCTTGCAGTGCTTGGCTATGTGGGGACTTTTGGCGTAAGCGGAATTTTCAATAATATTGCAGAAAGTTTATTCGGAAAAAAAGAATCATCGTCTTTTTTATATAGTTTCTGGGGAATAATTTTTGTTCAAGGATTTTATAATTTTCCTTTGCTGATGAAAACGGTCAATGACGCCTGGAAAACCATTCCTCAGACGCAAGCGCAGGCGGCAAGACTTTTAGGAGCGGGCGAATTTCGGATTTTTTTATCAATAACGCTGATTCAGCTTCTTCCTGCCATAAGTTCTTCTTGTATTTTAGTATTTTTAATGTGCTTTTTTAGTTTTTTTATAGTGCTCATGCTTGGTCCTATTGGCTGCGCAACTTTAGAAACCGCGCTTTACCAAAGTTTTAAGGCCACTTCAGATTTTAGCCTTGCAGGAACAATCGCGCTTGTTGAAACTTTTATAGCGTTTTTGTTTTTGATTGTTTATTCTTTTATTGAAAACAAAGGAAAACTTGAGCGCGAAGTCAATATTTCTTTTTTGGAAGAAAAAAAAATAACCGATTGCAAAATTGTTGAAAAAATCTGTTTTCTTGTGCTGATGGCAGTTGTTTGCGTCTGCTTTGTTCTTCCTTTTTTTATGATTGCGATTAGCGCTTTTCTTTCAAAGAGCGGGAATTTTACTTTGCAAAATTTCGCTTTTCTTTTTGCCCGGAAATCTTTTTTTGAGGCTTTTTTCAATACTTTTTTTTACGGGTGCCTTACAGGATTTTTTTCAACATTTTTGGCATTTTTTATGGCTCTTTTTTTCCATAGAAAAAAAATGGATTCCAGCGTTTTTGTAAAAATTTCTATGCTTTTGCCGCTTTCTGTTTCTTCCGTGGTTCTATGCTTTGTTTTTACAAGATTTTTTCCGGCGGGCAAAACTTTATATATCGTTCTTATCCAGACGATTTTGTATTTTCCGTATGCGTTCAGGCAGATTTCTGTTGAAATGCAAAAAATTCCTGCTAGCGTTGAAGATTCCGAAAAGATTCTTGCAGGAAGTTTTTCTTCTATATATATGATTTATATTCCAATGTGCAAACGTTCAATTATAAGAGCTTTTGGATTCTGCTTTGCCTTGATCGCGGGCGATGCCGCTGTTCCGCTTGTGCTTGCAGTTCCAAAATTCACTTCGCTTTCGCTTGAGACTTACAGACTTTCCGGCTCGTACCGGTTCTCTCAGGCTTGTGCTTGTGGAACGGTTCTTGCTATTTTGATAATTGGAGTTACGTCATTGTTTAATGCGCTGGGCTCTTCAAAAAAAGGTTTTACAAAGGAAGTAAGATTATGAATCGGCTTGAAGTAGAAAATTTGAATAAAACATGGGAATCGTTCTCAGTGAATTTTAGCGCTAGCGTTGAATATGGAAAGACTTTGGGAATTGTGGGGCGCTCTGGCAGCGGAAAATCTTCTGTTTTAAAACTAATCTGCGGTCTTTGGGAATGTTCTAAAAAAGATTTTAAGATTTCGCTTGATGGAAAAGATATTTCCAATTTGCCGCCTGCCCGCCGAGAAATTGGAATGGTTTTTCAAGACCATGGTCTGTTTCCGCATTTAACGGTGGTTCAGAACGTTGCTTATGGATTAAGATTTGGAAACTGGCACGATGAAAAAAGAATTCGATTTTCAAAAAAAGAAGCGCTTGCAAAAGCAAAGGATTTTCTTTCAATTTTTGAAATGCAGGATTTTTGCGACCGCTATCCGCAGACTTTAAGTGGAGGTCAATCCCAGCGGGTTAGCCTCGCGCGAACTCTTATAACGAGCCCGAAAGTTGTGCTTTTTGATGAATCGTTTTCTTCCTTGGATTTGCCTATGAAAAAAAAACTTGCCTCTGATATAAAAAAAATGCAAATGGAAACAGGTTTTTCTGCGGTTTTTGTTACTCATAATATAGAAGAAGCAAAAACTTTGTGCGATGAAATTACAGTAATGAAAAAAGGCACCCAGATTTGGACTGGAAACCCTTTGGATTTTAATGAGTCGCTCTTAGATTGATTTTTCATATTTTTTGGAAAAATCTATTTCAATCCAAAAAAATCAAGTCTTCAAAATAGATGTCCTGGATTTTGTTCAGCACAAGAATTTCATTCAATTCAGATAAAAGTTCTGTTTTTATTTGCTGCTCGGATTTTGACTTCAGCTGGGAAGTTGTTCTTGCAGAAAAATAATTCACAAAAATCGATTTTATCATTGAGTTTTTGCGCGAAAGTTCCTCGAAAAATTCCTTGTCATCTTTTGTATATGAAATAAGCGGAGTCAAAACAACCGTTGTTCCGGATTTCCTGCCTTTTTCCGGGGCTGTTACAGCGCGAAGTCTTCCGATATTCTTGTAGGAAAAATGAATGTCCTTTAAAGGTTTTTGCGGCTGCGCTTTTACAACAGAAACTGCCGGCGATTTTGCTTTTACCGCAATGGTTGTGCCTAAAATCATCACAAAAAGAAAAACCGCCACCGCCACAAGAATTTTATTCAAAGTTATATTTTCAACCAACGCACCTAGAAAATTTTTCATCTGTTCCGCCTGAATATTAATATACAATAGTTTTAAGAATTTATCATTCAAGAAATACCAAAAACCTGCCGATATACAAATGGTATAGTAGTTTGTTTTTGATTTTTTAGGGAAATTTGATGAAATCGGGAATTAAAACTGCTGTAAGTCTTGTGATTGCCATTTTTATTTTTGGCGCGCTTGCGGTCGCTTCTTCATTGGGGCTTTTTGCTTCTGTGGAGCAGCAATTCTATGAGCCGGCTCGTTTAAAAGTCATAAATGAAAAACTGGATTCAGTTGCAGATTACAGCAATGAATACATTCAGAATCTTCTCAATATTTTTGGTGCTGAAAAAGACGGTTTTTTGAGCCACGAAAGTGTTCTTTCTTTTGCGGGGCAAAATCCTTCTGCGGAAGCACTGCGCCTTTTTGAATCCCTGAAGGAAAATTGTCCTGGTCTGGAAGGTTTTAGGATTGTTGATTCCGCCGGAAAACGCGTTTTTTACAGTTCCTTCCGAAACGATTACGTTATAAAGTCAGAAAAAGGCATTCAGCGCCGCATTTATTCGAACTACACAAATTTGCAGACGACGCACGGAAAAAGCGAGCTTGAATATCCGGTTGTCTCAGCTTTTGAAAACGAAAATGACGAAAATCTTGCTGCTGAAAATGAAAACGCTGGAACTGTGCAGGATTTGCCGCGGATTATTTTTGACGGCGATGAGCAGCGGCTGATTTTTTCCTATAAAATTCAGACTTTGGATGAAAAAACTGTTTTCTGCAGCGCGATTTTTTACGTGAATCCAGTGGATTTTGCAAATCTTCTTGTTGAAAATCACGTTGTCTCTGTAAATGAGCCGCTTTCGCTTGTATCTTCTGCGGACGGAAAAACCGGCGGATTTGTGTTCGGGCTTCCAAATGTTGGAAAAAATATTTTTGCCTCTGAAATCATAAAGAAATGGAATCAAGGCGTTTTTGGACCTGATGAAATTGTCGCCTCAACTTCTGCAAAAATTGAAGGAATTTCTGTGAATCCTGCGGAAAATTCCAGCACAGAACAGACGGATTCAGAAACCGGCGGACTTTTGAAGAATGAGGAAATTGTTTCCTGGAGCCTGATTTCTAGCCGGAACGCAAAATTTGTTCACATCGGCGGAATTTTTTCCAGCGAAACTTTAAAAATGCCGGTTTACGTGCGGATTCTTTTGCTTATCTGCGCGTTTGTAACGGTTTGCCTTATTATTCTAATCTTTTTTTGCATCAAAAAAGACGATTCTGTAGTGATAAAGTCAAAAATCCGCGGAATTCAGATTGGACTTTTGAACGAATATTTTGAAAAAGATGTTGACCGCAAAAAAGTTGCCGCAATGATAAATTCACAGAAAGACGCTTTGACCGCAAAAATCAAAAAATCGCTTGGGCGCCGAGGCAAAAAATACGGAAGCGATCTTGATGTGATTTTGAACAAAAGCTGGGAAGACATAATAAACATTCTTTCTGGAAACGGAAATTCGTCTGGCACGGCGGACATTTCATCTGCCAGCATGAAGGAAATCCGGAAAATCTTTGAGGAAGTTCTTTCAACCAGCACAGTGAAAGTTGAAAAACTTGAGGGCGCAAAAAAGACTGAAAAAGCTTTGGCGTACGAACCAGAGACAGAATCTGCGGATAAAGCTGAAAATCTTGAGCCACTTGAAGAAATTGAGCCAGCAGAGGAGCTTGAGCCACTGGAGGACGTTGAGGAAATAGGCCCGGAAGAAATCGGCTCGTTGGAAGATGCAGAGCCTGTTGAGGAACTGGAGGAGGCCGAGCCACTTGACGAACCAGAGGAACTGGAGCCTTTGGAAGACGTTGAGGAACATCAGTCTACCGAACCTATTGAAGACGTTGAGGAATTGGAAGCCGCTGAACCTGTGGAAGAACTTGCGCCTGCGGAAGAAATTCCAGAAGCTGAAAATCTTGAAGAGTTGCAGCCAGAACCCGAACAGGAAAAATCAGAGTCCGGCGAGGATTTTGGAAAAAATTTTGTTATCTACAAACCATTTGATTTTACTAAAGAAAAAACTGAAAATTCCGATCTTGAAAGTAGTGTATTTGCAAATCCGGAGGAAAATTCTGCGCCACAGAAAGAGGAGGCGTATTTGGAAGAACTTTCTTTCGGAAAGGATGGTTTTATGTTCACTACTTTCGCAGAAAATGACAACAACGTAACAGAATTGCCTTTGGACGCAATCGTTCTTGGTGAGGATGGCGTTTTCCACATTTCAGCAGATGTCTCTAAAATCGAAATGCCGATTGATGAAGACTTTAAAAAACTCGTAGATTCAGTAATCCACTAAAAAAACTAGTCATTGTGGACAATGCAGCTTTTTATAAGAGAAGCAAAAAGATAGATTTTCTTATAAATCGCAATGCAGAATTCTTTCAACGGAATATCAATATAATGTTCCAGCTCCTTGTAGTTTGAGATAAGCGTAGGTTTTGATTTCTGCAGGTCTTCCACAATAGATTTTATGATTTTCCCGATTGTGACCAAATCCCTTGAGCTTTCCATTACAAATTCATAAGCGGTTTCGTTTGCTTCAGAAATAAGGCGGTTCACAATATTTTTTGAGCTGGAGTCGCGCTCTGTCTTTGGAAGAAGGGTTTTTATCTTGATTCCAATCATCGCGTCGTCGGCAAGCCCATTGTCAAATTCAATCAGTTTATCTGAAACAGAAAGAAGATTGTTGTAGCAGTCAGAAATTTGTGTTGTAAGCGTTGTTGAATCCCAGGTTCCGCGCACAACTACAACGTCATAGAATTCGCGCAAGTCTTTTTTTACAACTTCAATCAAAAAAGTCTTTAAATATGAAAGTGCCTGGCAGTTGTCAAAATGATAGAGTTTTTTCTGGTCAAAAATCGTATTTTTTGAATAAACGTAATTGTTCAAAGGCATGATTTCTGTTTCGCCAAAAAGCTGGGATGCAAAATTGTTTTCTGTGGCGGAACGCTCTTTTTCTATCAAAGAGCTTATTGTGTTTTCAACATCGTTTTTCAGCTTGTCAAGATACGGTTCCACAATGTTTGCCTTGAGACTCTGAACATTCGGCACATAATCTGGGTCAGCGGAAGAAAGCCGGATAATCATCTCAAAAGTCTGGGCGTTTTTTAAAGCCAGAAGATGTGCGATTATTTTCTTCCAGAGTCCAAGAGAAATCGGCTCCTGCCCACCTTTAAAAGCCTTCAGGAGTTTTATTGCGTTTGTCCAGTCGGAATCAAATGGAATGTCCCAGATTGACTCAATGTAATCCTTTAGGTCGTCAACGATGTATTCTGCGTTCACATGCTCAAAATGCGGCATTGTGGAAAAATTGTTCTCGCGGATCTGCTTGTCGAATTTTTTTAGGAAGAAATAATAGTCAAAAGTTGAAATTGCCTTGAACCCAAGAATCTGGCGGTACAAGCCGTCTATCGCGCTGATTCTTTCAGATGTAAAAAAGTCGTTCACCTTTGAAAGTTTTTCTTCAACCTGAGTCTTTAAATGGTCTAGCGGAATCTGTCTGCTCATTCCGACAATTACCTGCTCGTTAAGGTTGTCTTCCATTTTTCGCAGTTCTTCCGGCATGGAAAAATTTATAACAAGATGCTTCAGAGTATTCTGGTTCTGGATTGAATTGAACAGATTTTGAAGCGGCGCGACAGCCTTGTAGATTTCAAAGAAAAACTTTCCCATTGAAGGAAGAATTTCGTTTCCGTTATATTTATAGAATTTGTTGAAACGGCTTTTTGAAAGCTTTTTTGCGATTGAGCGCAGCTGGCGTTTCTTTTCAGCCTCGGAATCGTTTCCACCGAACAAAGCCGCCAAGATATTTGCAAAAAATCCAGATTTTTCTTTTTTCTCGTTACCCATAGCGTTATTTTTAAATGATTTTCGTAGACTGTCAAGAACATAGAATTTTTATAAAAAATCAATTATATTTATAAAGATTTATAGCATGAAGTTTGAGTTTTGCTGAAAAAGAAACAAAAGCATAGTCAGAGTTTTAATTTGTGAAGACTTTGGGCGATAAAAGAAATTAAAGTGCGGAGCACCCAGACAACTTCAAGCGAAGCGCGAGCCCAATCCGTCTGTAGCAAATTGAAAATCTGACGAGAGCGATTTTTCACGATTTATAAAAACTCAAAGTTCCTGCTGATTCATTAGGAGATTCCGAGAGGTATTTTATGAAAAAATCAGTTTTTGTGCTTGCAACAAGTTTTTTTACTGCGGCTTTATTTGCTTATAATCCACCTGCCGGCGGACAAAGCATTTTCAATATTTCAAGTCCAACGCAGCTTACGTCTGCTTCCTCAGCGGCGGGCGGCGGAATTTTTTACCCAGGACCTGATTCAGTTGCGTTCAATCCGGCGCTTTCAAGTTTTGAAGAAAGAGTTCAGCTTGATGCGAATTTTTCTGTTCTTGCAAACAAAGGCGACGGTGATTCGGGCGGAGCTTTTCAGACTGGAATTCTGATTCCTATGAAAATGTTCAACTTCAGCGGGCTTTTGAACGGCGTTTTTCTTGGCGCAGATGATATGGACGTTGAAAATTCCCTGAACATAAAGGCTGGTTTTTCAAAAGAAATAACTGAACGGCTTAGCGTGGGAATAAATCTGGATTCCGGATATTTGTGGGGAAACGGTTCTGACTGGTCTTTGGGCGGCGGAATTGGCGCACTCTATAGAAGAGAATCGCTTGGTGCGCTTAAGGATTTCAGGCTCGGCGCTTCGCTTATAAATCTTGGAAAATATTATAAGACAGGAAAAATTCTTGGTATTGATGAATCAAAGGACGTTTCTGTTTTTCCAAATTTTGTAACGCTAAAAACAGGCGTTGGCACAAACTTTATAAAAAATGACGCAATTGTGCTCGGCGGCTCTTTTGATGTTACAACACAATGCTTCCAGAATGTCGCGTTTGACTTGGGACTTCAGATTGGCATAAAAAATCTGATTTTTGTGAACCTTGCGGAACGGATTGACGTTTCTGAATGTGCTTATGGCAGCCCAGATTTGCTTCCGGCAATCGGAGTGAGTGTAAAATTCAACCTGAATGCAAAAAATAATTCATATTTAACTGCGCACAACTGGGAAAAGAGTGAGCTTCTTGCTTCTGCGGCCTGGCAGCAAAAATATGATAACATAGAAGTTGTTTCAGCTGGCTTAAGAATCAAGCTTGGTCAAAAAGACGTTGAACCTCCTGTAATTAAAATTTGGGATGAAGAATAATCGGAATCTGAATGGAGACTAAAATGAAAAGAAATTCTTTTGTAAAAATCGCGGCACTTTGTCTGATTTCTGCTTCAGCCTTGACTTACGCTGAACCGGGCGCAAAATATATTTCGCCAAATAATGATGGCGTTCAGGACAATCTTACAATTCCGCTAAAAATTTCGGACAGACATCTTATAAAAGCGTGGAGCCTGGTTGTAGAGGATGCAAACGGAAAAGTTGTCCGCACAATCGGAAACAAAGTCGCGCTTCCAGAAAAAGTGAATGCAAAATCTTTTTTCAGGCAGCTGGTTACTCCAAAAAAAGGCGTTGATGTTCCGGCCGCTGTTACCTGGAACGGTGCAATGGACAATGGAGAAAACGCACCCGACGGAACTTATTATTATTATTTCACCGCGACAGATGACAACGGAAATGTTGGAAAAACTGGAAAGTATGCGGTTGTTGTAGACACAAAAGCGCCGGAAATCACGCTTTCGCAACCGACCGACAAGATTTTTGGCGAAGGCGCAAAATCAGATTTTTCTATAAGACAGTCCGGTTCAAAGGAATCAAAATGGACAGGAATTTTCAGGAATGCGCAGGGGCAGGTTGTAAGAACTTTGACTTGGGAAAACAATTCGCCGGAATCCTTTAAATGGGGCGGAACGGATGATGTTGGAAAAACTGTTCCAGACGGCGTTTATTCCTATGAGGTGACTTCAACTGATGAGGCTGGAAATACTTCTGAAAACGCGGCAATCACAAACATAATTTATTCTGCGGAAAAGCCAGCTACAAATATTTTTATTGCCGGTAGCCGTTATTTTTCGCCTGAGACAGATTCAGAGCTTTCAAATATCAAGTTTGAGGTTTCAATTCCTGTGCCGGATGCAACAAGCGGAAACAAGCTTACTTCCTGGTCGGTTTCGATTGTTGATTCAACAGGAGCTGTGCGCCGTTCTTACGACAGTTCAAAAAGTGAAGTTCCGCCTTCAGAAATTATTTTTGACGGAAAAGACGACAGCGGAAAAATTCTTCCAAACGGAAAGTATCAGGCGCTTGTAAAAGCTTCTTATTTGAACGGATTTGAGGCGGCTCTTTTAAAATCCCCAGAATTCGTTCTGGACACAACAAAACCTTCCGCTCAGCTTGGTGTTTCTTCTTCAATTTTTGGCGGAGCGGACAAGCCTAATGTAAAAATCTCAATGCTGGATGATAACGCTGGAAAATACGCGGCGATTCCTGCATGGTACGGACGGATTTTTAATGCGGAAACTGGAGCTACAGTCCGCGAGTACAATTTTGGCCAGTATCTTCCAGATAATATTTTGTGGAACGGATTTAATGCTGACGGAAAACTTGCCGCCGATGCGAAATATAAATTCGAGCTTTCCGCAACAGATTTTGCCGGAAATAAAGGCGTTGTTGTTGCAAAAGACACATTCACTCTGGACACAAAAAAGGCGACTTTGCTTCTTTCTTTGAGCGATTCCGCATTCAGCCCGAACAACGACAAAGTAAAGGATTCAATTCAGTTCCTGCCAGTTTTAAAGGATGCTTCTGGAATTGAATCTTATGACCTTGTGATTAGAAACGCAAAAAATACCGCAATCCGCACAATCCACGGAACAAAATCATTGCCGGCTTCAATTTCATGGGATGGAAAAGATTCTTCTGGAATTATCAGCGCAGACGGAAATTACCATGCGACTCTGGTTGTAATGACGACCAACGGAAATATGATTTCGGTAGACTCTTCAAATTTTGTGCTTGATACGGTTGCTCCTACTCTTGCGGCAAGTGCGCCTTGGTCTGCGTTCAGCCCGGACGGAGACGGAATTCAGGACACAATTCCAGTAACAATAACCGGCTGCAGTCAGGAAAATCTTTGGACGGCGGAAATCAAGGATTCAAAGAACAAAGTTGTAAAACGCTACACTTGGAAAGGAAAAATAAAGACCGGCGCAAAAGATTTCTTTGAGTGGGATGGTTCTGATGAATCAGGAAACAAAGTTGCGGACGGAATTTATTCAATTGTGATTTCTTCCACAGACGAGGCAGGAAATGCGTTCAGCACAACAATGTCCGGATTCGCATTGGATGCGCGCGAGACAAAGATTTATGTTACTGCTGAAAACGAAGGAATTTCCCCGAACGGCGACAAAATTCTGGACACTCAAAAGTTCAACATAAAAGCTAGCGTTCCAGATGGAATTCTTACATGGAAGTTTGACATTCGCAGCGAAAACGGAACTTCTGTACGCTCATGGTCAGACAAGGACAGCGCAAACCTTCCAGCTACAATCATCTGGGACGGACTTGGAAACGACGGAAACGTTGCTGAAGGAACCTTTACAGGAACTTTGAGCGTAACCTACAAAAAAGGAAACAAGGTGGATTCAGTTTCTTCTCCGTTTATTTGTACAGCAATTCCTCCTGTTCTTAGCGTAAAAACCGCGCCTGAATATTTTAGCCCGGACAACGACGGAACAGATGATGATTTGTTCATCAAACTGAGCGGAACTTCAAAAGCACTTATAAAGAACTGGTCATTTGTGATTGACGATCCGAACGGAAAAGTTTTCTGGCAGATAAAAGGGAATTCTTCTATTACAGAACGTATTATCTGGGACGGTTTAAGCAACACTCAGAAAAACTCAAAAGGTTATGCAGAGCGCGTTCAGTCTGCAATGGATTATCCGTACACGTTCACAGTTTCGGACAATCTTGGAATGACAAGTTCTGTAAAAGGAATTATTCCTATTGATGTTCTTGTAATTCGGGATGGCGATGTGCTAAAAATGGCAGTTCCTTCTATTATATTCCGTTCTGATAACGCGGACTTTAAGACTTCAAAAGAAGTTCAGCACGGACTTGACCCGGCAATTGCCGCAAACAACGAGCGTGTCTTAAAGCGAATCGCAGAAATACTTAACAAATTCAAGGATTACAAGGTTACAATTGTTGGACACGCAAATCGTCTTACAGATTTGGAGGCGGAAGAAACAGAAGACAATATGCGCCAGTGGGGACCGGCTTTGATTCCACTTTCTGCAAAGCGCGCGGAATTTGTAAAAGATTACCTTGTTAAAAAAGGTATAAACGCAAGCCGACTTTCCACAATAGGAAAGGGCGGAACTGAACTTGTTGTTGACTACAAAGACAAAGACAACAACTGGAAGAACCGCCGGGTAGAATTTATTCTGGAGAAATAGTTAGTAGATTGAATGTCGAGTTTTATTAATTAAGAATAAAAATTCGACATTCAATTTAAATAAATCACAACGCAGATTTTTTCCAAATTTCACCATAAAAAATATTGACACAAAAAAAACAAAAGTATATAGTATTAACACATTCGCAAGAATGGATGGTTGCTTAGCTCAGCTGGTAGAGCAATGGACTGTTAATCCATGTGTCGCAGGTTCAAAACCTGCAGCAGCCGCTAAAGACTTCTGAATAATCAGAAGTCTTTTTTTATTTTAACAGAGAAGTATAAATTCACTAAAAAATCAGTTTTTGAAGCGCAAAGAGCGCCCGAAGTCGAAAAGGTTGCATGGATGCCACCGATATTGCCATAAAACTTGTATTTCAGTAGTTAAAAATCATTATAAAACTTGTATTTAAACGCCACAAAACTGTTATAAAACTTGTAAATTTTCATTGAAAAAATGTCATAAAACTTGTATCTTCAAGATAAAGGGAAATCTTATGGAACGAAAAAAAATTGAAGAGCTTGAAAAATGGCTAAAATCTCCACTCAGAAAACCGCTGGTTGTTTGGGGAGCAAGGCAGGTTGGAAAAACCTATCTTGTAAAAGAACTTTTTGCAAAAAGATATTTCAAGGATTTTGTATATATCGATCTAAAAAAAGATGACCAGGCACGCTCTTATTTTTCAACAACATCAAATGCTGATAATTATATAACTTATATAGAAGCAAGATTTGGCAAAAAGCTCTCTGAAAATGTTCTTTTGATTTTTGATGAAGTCCAGCAATGCCATCAGGTTTTATCGTCCTTAAAATATTTTTGTCAGGATCACCGGGAAATTCCTGTCATTGCCACAGGTTCTCTGATCCGACTTTCCATCAGACAGCAGGAAAGCAAAAATTCCTCTGACGAATTTTTATTTCCTGTAGGAAAAATTGATTCTCTTACCGTTTATCCAGTTTCTTTTGAAGAATATCTGATGAATGTAAATCCTGTAATCTTGGATATGATAAAAAAATCCTATTCTACAAAATCTGTTTTACAGCATCCATATCACGATATTGCAATGGATTTATTGTATGAATACCTTACGATTGGCGGACTACCCGAAGCACTTGATATTTTTATTCAGGAAAAATCTTATGTTGATGCCACTGCTGTATTAAAGGAAGTTTACAATAACTATCTTGGAGATATGGACACTTACAACGTTTCTTCTGAGACAATTTTAAAAACCCGAAATGTATACAAAAATATATTTTCCCAACTGAACAAAGAAAATAAAAATTTCAAAATTTCTGCCATAGAACATGGAAAATCCAACCGTGATTATTTTAATGCTTATGAATGGCTGGAACTTGCCCATGTTATTTACCGATGTAAAAATTTAAAAGGTCACATCACCTTACCAATTCAAGAAGAATCTGCTGGACTTTTTAGATTATATCTTGCCGATGTTGGAATTTTCGCATATCAAAGCCAAGTAAATCAAGCTGATTTTTTTGTAAAAGACAGAAGAAACACTTTATCAGGCGTATTTTACGAAAATTATGTCGCCTGTGAATTTGCGGCAAAAGAGCTGCCCCTGTTTTATTGGACAGGAAAACAGACTCACGAATTTGAATTCATAATATATTCAAACGGAAAACTTTATCCTATTGACACTAAGAAAGAAAAGGGAAATCTTGCTTCTCTGGAAGATTTTCGCCAGAACAACGGAAAATGTACAGCTATAAAAATTTCCTCAAACAATTTTGGCTACAATCAGGAAAATGACATTTTAACAATTCCGCATTATGCTGTTTTTTTGCTTGCGGAAGATTTAAAGAATGGAAGTTTAGCACTGGATTGAAAGGCGAGTTTTATTTCTTCAGAAAAAAACTCGCCTTTCAGACCCAATTTAAATTTTCAAGGATTATTCGCCCTCGGAAATTCTTATTGTTTCAGAAGTTGTTGCATTGCTGTATTCTTTTCCGGGTTTTGTCACTATGTAAATTGAATACACACCTTTCTGCAAAGTTTCCGGCAGATGAAAGTCTACGATGTTTGTGCCTTTTCTGTCGAAACTTGAAATTCTTGTGATTCCGTTCTCGTTTTCCAGGAAAACACCTTGTGCCTCATCTGTAGAATCAAATGCAAGGTTTCTTCCGCTGATGCGAATCTTGCTTTTTGGCTTGAATTCTTCAAGCCTGATTTCTTTTGCGTTATCATCAAGACCGCTGATTCTGTAGATTTTTCCTTCATTTGTGCTGTCCGGCAGGAGCTGTTTGTACTCAAGGTTTGCGTTTACTTCTGCAAGAGTTTTTTCAGATGGATTAAAGATAAAGCCAATCTGATGATTTCCAGTTCCTTGCGAAAAAGATGTGTTGATTGTCTCGCAAGTTCCTGTAGCATTTGGTCTTAGCGAACCGAACGGAAGAAAAACGTTGTAGCCTTTCGCCAGGTATTTGTTTACAACTGTTCCAAGCACGCTGAAAAGTCCGGCAATGTCCGCTTCTGTAAAACTTGAATTGTACGAAAGCATTTCTTTGATAAGACCATTTTCGTTAAGGCTCTGGGATGCAACGCTTCTAAAGCAGAATGCGTCTTTTTCTTTACCTGTTATAAGGTGATTTCTGATTGTTTTAATATGTAACATATGCCCTCCATTGATGGCAATAAATTAAGGGTTTTTATAAAAAGTTCCCTGGCATATTTAAAAATGCCTTAACTTTTCCTTTGACATGGAGAGCCAGAACATGATAGTATTATTCAATATTTATTTGGAATTCATGTTTAAGTCTAACAGGCTTTTTCTGGCTTCCGACCGTTTAAGAAGTTCTTTTGAAAAATGCTGCAACATTTACAAAAGGACTTTTTTATTTAACAAATTCACTTCATGCCGCCTCCTTTATCTTTACTGCTTCTATAAGTTGATTGATAGCTCCATTTTCTGCCAATGTTCTTGCAAAATGAAACTGCTGCTCAAGGGAAAGCATAATAACCATCGATATTGCAAAACAAGTTGCTTCCATTTCTCCGTTAATGCTCTGTTCTGTGTGCTTTAACGATATGTGCCCATATTCATGCAAAATGATTACCAGTTCTTCGCCATGAGTATAGCTGTCGTTGTAGCAAATGAGTTTTACTTCTTTCTGGTCTTTGTTTTCAGAAGGAATAACAAGACATAAGCCTTCGTTCCAAAAACTTTTTGAATATGACTTCATTTTTTCAAGGTTTTCTGGAACAAATTCAGAATATCCTTTTATGACAATCCCCATGTCTGTAATCATTTTTCTGTAGTCAAAGCCGTCGGCATAGTATTTAGCATCGCAAAGCATCTTTACTGCGATTGCTGTGATTTCGTTTAGTCTCCATGCAGGAAGATTATAAGTGCTGTTCTGCTGAACTTGTGCCAACTCTTTGTTGGATTCGATGTTTTCTGTCATTGTGCCTCCGTTGGACTTTTTTCTGTTGTTCTTTTGTATTCGTCCATAAGTATGTTTGTAAGTTCCTTCTTTTGGTTCAGACTTAGGTTATCCTTGCTGGAAGCAAGAAGAATCTTTATCTGGTCGTAGTTATAGTTTGCGTCATTCCCAATAAGATAGTCACTTGTTGTGTGCAGAATATTTGCAATGTTTGCAAGTATTTCTGTTTTTGGAAGCCTTTCAGTTGTCATGTAACGGCTGAATGCGGCTTCTGTTATTCCGCAAAGGTCACAAAGTTTTCTTTGTGAATAGCGGTTTTCTTCCATTAATTTTTTTACCCTCCTAGAAAAAATTGTCCCCTGCTTTTCGTCCATAGTTTTCCCCCAAAAGAGATTTCTCCATTTTGTTTTGTTAAAGTAAAGGTAATGTTTTGTTAAACAAAATATTATCTTTTGTTACTGAAAATAGAATGGTCTATGTACTGAGGAATTTTTTGAAAAAAATTGACCTATAAAAGAATTTTGTAAACAAAGAGATAACAGTTTTTAGTTGAATTATTATCCTAATATTGACTCTACGGCATATATATTATATAGTTCAGAAAAATTTAAAAAAGTTATAGACATTATGAATTATTTATTGGATGAGTTTGTATTTGCTGAGCAAGTATTAAACAATTATGATTTGTACAATGGTACAGATCGAGAAAATTCATTTAAAATGAATTTAAAACCTGATTTTCTTCCTGAGAATCAGAAATCATTTGCACTTCCTTATTTTTTGATTCCGCTTGATAAAGATTTTATTCTTTATAAAAAAGAAGAGAAAAAATTTTTTGATGAAAATTTATTTTTGGAAAAAGTCGGAAAAATTTATTATCCATTTTTTGTACATCCAGAAACAGAAGAGTTGTTTGTATCATGGTTAAATGGAAAATATGAATTTATTGATGGTGATGAAAGTATTTATAAGGCTACACCGACTTCATCATACCGTTCTTTGCTTGTTACAAACATAAAAACAAATGAAAAATTTATTGCAAAAGTTTCTCTTTTTGACAATGTTGCAAATGGAGCGCGTCACATAGATTGGAGCAGTGCTTTTGGGCAATATGGTTCAAGTCAGATTGTTTGCAAATGCGTAAACAATGTTGAGAATCTGAAATTTTTTGAAGATATTGCTGCCTTTGGGATAACTGCTGATAGGGCATTGTTTCTGTCAAATAGATTCCGGGTTTTGATTGGCGAACGAAGAATTAAAACGCTTGCGAACGTTATTAGAAAATTACCAGAAGAATTTTATACTGAAAGTGCTGGTAAAGTCTGTTCCATAGCATCATTTTCAAGTTCTGTTTTATCAAAAGAAAGTTATATTTATAAAGCTTGGAAGGCTTCGGAACTAAGTTATTTAAAGTTTGTTGATAAATATATTTTTAACCCGATTAAAAATATTCTTTTAAGACTATTTTTAGAGCACGGCATTGTTCTTGAGACTCACTGTCAGAATATGATGCTTGAATTGAATGAGGCGTATTTACCGACTGGCAAATTCTATTACAGAGATTTTGACATCACATCTTTTGATAGAGCCAGATTCCCATTTTTACATACAAAAGAATGGCTTGAATATTGCGCTATGGGAGAAAACCGAACAACATTGTCTTCCAATATGGCAATGAGAGAATATATTGGAATGTCATTCTTGTTTCATTTTATTGATAATCTTATATATCCATGTGTTAAATATGGGGTTTATGAAAAAATAATTTCTGAATTTAAAGGAAAAAGATTTATTGCCAAAAAATATAAGGAAATGAAAACTGAAATTTTAAATTTATGTCCATTGGCAGACGAATCTTTTAAGAAAACGAATGAAAAATGGCCGTATTTTAAGGGGACGCTAAAAAATATATCTTTATCAGAAATTCCTGTAAAACTAAATAAAATTAATGAAAAAATAGATTTAGAAAAAAATTATGAAAAAATAATTGTTGGAAAGCCTGTATATTCAGGAATTGATTATTACAAATCAGATTGTGGATTGATAGTTGCGGCTGATAAAGAAAATGTTTTTGAAATTTTTAATATGAAAAACGGAACAAAAAATGGATAAGTTATATTGGTCAAAAAGAAATTATTTATTTAAAAGTGAAAAATACGGCTGGCTTTTGTATGCAGGTCTTTCAAACAGTTTTTTTAAGCTTTCTGATGAATTAAAGAAATCAATAGACGATTATAGAAATGGAAAGGAATTGAATATACCTCGGGAGGTTCTTGCAAAGTTTCAAAAAACAGGTGTTCTATCAAAATATACAGATGATGATTTTGACAGATTGTACTTGCTTAGATGGGCAAAAATGCAGTCTCAAAATGATTTTTTAAATTTAACAATTGCTCCAACCATGAATTGTAATTTTAGATGTTCATATTGTTTTGAGAAAAATTTCCGTAATACAAAAATGATGGATTTGTCTTTGACACAAAAAATTATTGACTTTGCGAATGAGCGAAAAGTAAAACGTTTGAATGTTGCTTGGTACGGAGGAGAGCCTCTTTTAGGTTTAGATTTTATTAAGCATTTTAACCATGAAACATACGAAGCTGGTTTTGATGTTAGTCAAAGTATTGTTACTAACGGATATTTACTGACTGAAGAAGTTGTTAAATACTTTGATTTTATCTGGCTAAAAAATATTCAGATTACTCTTGATGGAGATAAGGAAACTCATAATAGCCGAAGACCTCATGTTTCTAATCCAGATTCGTTTGGAAGAATCATGGATAATCTTGAGATGCTTTATTCATATTGTAATTTTAATGGTTACTGGCCTAAGGTTAGTATACGTGTGAATATTGATAAAACGAACGAAGACGATTATCCAAAAATAAAAAACATGCTTTATAAAAAGTATGGAAATTTTTTCAATGTGTATTATGCCTTGGTTCATGATTCAAATTCTTGTGTGGATAAAGGTGAACAGATTTTTAATACTGAATATGAAAAAGATTACAAAGATAAATTAGATAAAAAATATGGTATAGAAGATGAATCTTTTTATTTGGAACAGCATGGAAACTGCTTTTGTGGAGCTCAGACACTAAATAATTATGTTATAGATGCAGATGGTTTAATGTATAAATGTTGGGAAGATATAGGTATTAAAGAAAGGGCTGTTTATAATTTAAATGATAAAAAAATCAATAACGTTCTTGTAGAAGCTGATTATATTATAAAATCCCAGTCAATGTTTGATAAAACTTGCAAAAATTGTTTTATGTTCATTGGTTGTCAAGGTGGTTGTCCTAGACATGCTCTTGAAAATAAACGTACTTGTCATGTATTTAAAAATAATACAAATCAGTTTTTAGAACGGCATTATGAAAAATCATTAAAAAAGGATTTTGTTTACTAACTATGAAAAAAGTATTGCTGCCTTTTATTTTAATAATTATTTGTGGAGTCTGTATGGCAAAAACAAAGATAATTTCTTCTGAACCGTGCGAATACCGGGAGGTTTTGTGTAATAGAGATGGTTATTACAATTTTATAAAGGATGAAATTACATTTAGTCAGGCATTAGAAGATGTCGATATGTTTATATATCTTCTTGAAAATGCGTATTCTGGATATGATGATTTAAAATCGAAAGAATTTAAAATTCAAGCTTTAAGAGAGAATTTTCCTTTTACAAAAGAGAATAACGTAAATACAGATGAATTACTTTCGTATTTTGATGAGCAGTTAAAGCCTTATATAAATGATTTTCATTTTTGTTTGGTTGGACAAAATAAACAGGTTTTCTACCGCGCTCCTATAAGAATTTTTTTCTCGGATATTTTTTTATTAAAAAGCAATGACCAATTCAAAGTTATAAAAACAGATAATCCGAATATAAAAATAGGTGATATTTATAATGATTCGCCTGATTATTTGTTTCTTTATCCTTCTGGAGGAAAAGATGTCTATCGGTTGGGAATGTTTTTACAGAATGAAGAAAAAAATGACAATAATTTTATAGAATTATTGTTCAATGATAAAAAGATTTCTGTTTCGTGTTCTAAAACTAATAGTCAACTAAAAAAATCTTCAGATACATCTTATAAAGAAATTATTACAAATGAATCTGTTTATTTTTATTTGCCGACTCTAATAGAACCTAATATACATTGGGGGAATTTTGTCAAGTATGAAGAAATGTATAAAAAATTTGTCACATTAGGTCTGCGCTATGGGGAAAAGAAAAACTATATAATAGATTTTAGAGGAAACAATGGAGGAAATGATTTATATTGTCAGAAATTTTTGGCAAATTTGCTTTTTTGTGAAAGTGGGAAAAATGAAATAAAAAACTATAAAAAGTATGAAAAGCATATATCGTTTTCTTCCATAAATTTGTATTCACCACCTATTTTACAGGCTATAAAATGGAACGGAAATAATCTTAAAAAAGAGAATAGTAGTTATTTTAATGTGATTTATAAATTTATGAAAAAAAATAATTTTAATAGAATGGAAATGGAAAATTTAAAGAAAGGAATAAATAAAAAAAGAAACTTTTTAAGTAAGCTGATTGTGATAATGGATAAAAATACATGTTCTTCTGGAGAATCTTTTATTTATTTGGCAAATCCGTTATTAGAAGAAGGGAAAAATTTATTTTATATTGGAGAAAACTCCGGTGGTTGCTTTAATTACGGTAATGTAATGTGTTATCAGTTACCTAACAGTGGTATAGCTATGTATTTACCGTCATTTAAAATGAAAAATGGGATTATAGCAGAAGGTAAAGGATATATGCCTGACTATTGGGCTTTTGATGAAGATTTGATTCAGGCACTAGTGAATATAACAGGAGATATGGAACTTTCAGAAAAATTGGAAGATATAAATAATAATTTGTAAAAATAAGCATCTGATCAATGCTTAATTGGTTTCGTATGAAATCAAAAAATAGAAAAAAGTTTTTGCGCAATTACAAAAAGGAAAAATTAATGTTTGGTGCATTAAAGACAGTTGAGGATCATAACTTGTATGCAAGTTTTGGTCTCATTGATAATTTGGAAGAAAATGAATTACAAGATATTAATGGAGGATGGTGCGTTTGTAATGGTCTTTCTATAACTATTACAACTGGTTCTAATAATGGTTCTGAGAACGGATCTAATAATGGTTTCGGTAACTTCGGTGGCTCATCCGGATCAAGTTCTAGTTCATCTAGTAGTTCGTCATAATTAAAAAACATTTTCCGGGGAATAATTTTTTTATTCTCCGGAAATTCATTTCTTTAAATAAAAAAGTATGAAACTCATAAAACAATTCGATGAAACAGATTGCGGTGCGGCGTGTCTTGCAATGCTGGCAAGCCATTTTGGAAGTCATCTTTCCATAACAAAAATTCGTGAGGTTGCCGGAACAGACAAGGAAGGCACTTCTTTAAAAGGAATGCTTGAGGCTGCCAAAAAACTTAATCTGGATGCAAAGGCAGTAAAAGGGAATGAACAGATTTTTTCTAAAAAGTTTCCAGTTCCTCTTATTGCGCATTTACAGTATCAGAATGGTAACAATCACTTTGTTGTTATTGCAAAAATAAACGAAAAGCGCGTTTGGATTTATGATCCGGCACTTGGAAAAATTTCTTATAAAAAAGAAGATTTCTTAAAAATCTGGTCAGGTTATTTGATTCTTGTTTCTCCAACTCCAGATTTTGTCATTCAAAAAGATGGTCATGCCCTATTAAAATTTGTTCCATTAATTACTCCGCATATAAAACTATTGGCATTTATGGTACTTATTTCCTTGATTCTTTCATTGTTTGGCATTTTAAGCGGTCTTTATTTTAAATTTTTTGTCGATGATATAATTGGTTCAAAAGCCCATACTTCCCTTCATGTATTAAGTTTTGCACTTGTGTGTCTGACTGTTTTCTCTGCAATTTTAACAGTCTGCCGTTCTCAGTTTTTGCGTGTTTTTACAATGAAAACAAATATTTCTCTTTCAATTTCATATATAAAGCATGTTTTGTATCTACCATTGAACTTTTTTGAAACCCGCAGGACAGGCGAAATTTTGAGCCGTTTTAATGATAGCGATAAAATCCGGACAACTCTTTCTAATATTGCACTTGGGACTTTGCTTGATTTGCTGATGATGGTCTTTACCGGAATTTATTTAGGAGTAACCAGCTACAAATTATTCTTGATTTTGATAATTACAGTTCCGCTTTCTTCCTTGGTTGTCTGGGCTTCAAGCAAGTTTTTTGCAAAGAATTATCGTGAGCAAATGGAACAGAGTGCGGATTTGAACTCATATCTGGTGGAAATGCTTGGCGGAATTCCTGTGATAAAAAGCATAAATGCCCAGAGTTATTCAACAGAAGAGTATGAGCGACGTCTTGTAAGTTACATTGATTTAGGTCAAAAAGCCTGGAACTATGGGAATGTAAAGGAATTGATTATAAGTATAATTTCTGGAGTTGGTGCAAATTTAATTTATTGGATTGGAGGCTATTTAATATTAAAAGACACCTTAAGTTTAGGTGAATTAATAAGTTTTAATACTCTTGCAGGATATTTTACAGGTCCGCTTGCACGTTTTATAGAGCTTCAGCCACAGATACAGGAAGCAATTGTTGCGGCGGAAAGAATTGGTGAAATCTATGACTTGGAAGAAGAAAAATTAAAATCTAAAAATGGATTAAACAATTCAAAAATTTCTCTACCCATTGAGTTACGGAATGCAAGTTTCAGGTATGGCACAAGAAGAAATGTTTTTACAGATCTTTCTTTTTCTACTGGCGATAACAGAAAAATAGCTTTTGTCGGGGCATCCGGCTGCGGCAAATCAACACTGATGAAACTTTTTTTACATTTTTATGATGTGAATGAAGGCGGTGTTTTCATTGGAAATCAGGACATTAGAGATATAGATACAGGTTATTTACGAAGCAGAATTGGTTATGTACCGCAAGAAGTGTATTTGTTCAGCGGCACGGTTTTTGAAAATATTGTCATGGGGCGTTCTGGTTATTTGCTGGAAGATGTTCAGTATGCATGCAGGTTGGCTCAGGCTGATAATTTTATAGAAGATATGCCGGATAAATATTATGCAAAAATTTCAGAAAGAGGAGCAAGTCTGTCTGGCGGTGAAAGGCAAAGGATTGCATTGGCAAGAGCACTGTTATCCAAGCCAGATATACTTTTGCTTGATGAGGCAACTAGTGCTTTAGATACTGTAAGTGAAAGAGGTTTTCAAAAAGTTGTTGATGAGCTTGGTAAAGAGATTATAACAATTACGATTGCACACCGTCTTACAACAGTAAAAAATTCAGACATAATTTTTGTTATGGATAAAGGTAAAATTGTTGAAAGTGGAAATCACAAAGAGCTTTTGGCTTTAAAAGGTAAATACTACGAACTTTGGAATTTATAAAGATGGAAGATATACATTTTCTAAAAGGAAAAGAATTAAAATACTCTCGGGCTTATTATGAGCTTTCAGTTCCTGACATTGTGAAAAAATCTGTATTCTTAATTTTAGGAATAATTTTACTGATAATTATCTATATAATAATAGCCCCTTATGATGTTATTATAAAATCAGATGCGCAAATAAGACCTTCTCAAGATTTGGTTTATATTACACCAATCACATCTGGAACTGTAAAAGAAAAATTATTTAAAAACGGACAGAAAGTTATAGCCGGCCAAACGCTATATGTTCTTGACAATGCTTATATTAATCAGGAACTTGAAATGCAATTTAAGAAATTGAAAGAATATCAAGAATATGTTCAAAAAGACAAAAATATACTGCATTTTATGAAAAACTATGAAAATGAAAATCAAAACATGGATGAACTATATATATATTCATTTGCAAATCAAATAAAGAAATTGAAGTTTGAAATGGAAGCTTGTAAATTTCAATATGAGGCAGCTGCAAAATTGTTTCCGCAGACTGTAAGTAAAATTGAGCTAAAGGAAGCTGAAAATAAATTTAATAGTGCAAAAATTGAATTCGAAAATTTCTTTTCAGATAACCGGGTTAAGTATTCAGAGGAATTAGAATATAACAAGTCTGTTATTTCAGAAATTGAATCAAATATTGCAAAGTTGGAACTTCAGATGAATCAAACTGTCTTAAAATCAACCTGCGATGGATATATTGAAGAACTTCAGATAATAAATATCGGTGAGTCAATTATTTCAGAATCAAAGATTGCCCGCATTGTTCCTGAAACAAATGGAAAACTTAATGTTTATATAAATGTTAATGCTCAGGATATTGCTGAATTACATACTGATGATAAATTTACACTTTCTTTTCCAAAATATCCTTCATCAAATTTTTCCAGTATTACAGGTCAGCTTTCGAATATTTCAAAGGATTCTATGTTAGGAGCAGATGGTCAGCCATATTTTTTAATAACAGGCGTTCTAGATAATATTGATTTTATAGATAAACGAAATAAAAATACAATAAGCCTGGTTCCGGGAATGACAGCAACCGCAAGAATAAAAGTTCGTACAGAGCCATTATATGTTTATTTATTGAAGCAAATAATTTCGTAAAAAATTAATTTTTATTTAGGCTGTTATCTCTGCGCCGGTAATAGCAGCTCCATGTTTTCGTTAATATTGTTCTTACCACAGTTTTATGAGGTTATATAAGAAATCATTTTTATATAATTTGGTTTTGCCTATTAAGATTCCGTTTTCAGCAAGTTCATGCAGATACTTGCTTGAAGTATTTCTTGAAATGCTAAGTTTTTCACAAAGATATTCATTCTTTGTATAAAAATCATAAAACAGATGTTCCACTAATTCCTGTGAATAAATTTTGGGACAACGTTCTTTTATCAGAGTCGAGGCATTGTTCATTGTTTCTATAAAGGAATGAATAAAATTCAATGTAAACTCAGACATCTGATGTACACCCTCAATAGTTTTGTGGTGGAGTATGCAGAAATTCTTCGATGCTTGTATTTATAATTAAAGTGTCAGGAAGTTTTGTCACGCATTAGTTTGTGCATATTGTAAAAATAGACATCTGAGAAAAAGGTGAATATTCAAAACAAACTGCTTTTCTTGTTTATAGAATGTCCGAAACAGATTGTTGACTTTTACTCTGTTGTCGAATAAACTCGACATAATATAATGTTTTTTTTGTCGAATATATTCGACATGGAGTTTGCGATGAACCATGATTTATTAAAAGCAGTTATTTATGATCAGCATGAGGTAATCCGCAGTTTCAATATTGTTAGCCGCGAGTATGATTTTGATATTAACGCGAATTACGTTGTTATAGGGCTACGCCGTGCCGGAAAATCAACTTTGCTGTATAAAATTGTACAGGATTTGATAGCACAGGGCACTGATTGGAAGCAGATAATATATATTAATTTTGAGGATGAGCGTCTTTCTGAATTTTCTCTGAATGATTTTAATGATATTCTTGCCGTTCAGTCTGAAATGAGCGATAAAAAAGGCTGGTTCTTTTTTGATGAAATTCAGAATATTGAAGGATGGGAAAAATTTGCCCGGCGTATGGCAGACTCTAAGGAGCATACTTTTATAACAGGAAGCAATGCGAAAATGATTTCTGTGGAAATTGAAAACCGGTTGGGTGGGCGGTATTTTACAAAATATGTGACACCATATAATTTCCGTGAATATCTGACGGCAAAAAAAGTTGATTATTCGGATAAGGCTGTCTTGGGAACAAAAGGCAGTGGAAAAATACTCAGGGAATTTGAAGATTATTTCTATTTTGGAGGTTTCCCTGAAAATCTTGAATACAAAGACAAACGGGAATATATTTCAAGCATTTATCAGAAAATTCTGTTAGGAGATATAGCTGCAAGGAACGGAATCAGAAATACGAATGGCTTGCGCTTGCTTATGAAAAAAATTGCAGAATCTGTAAAAGATGAAGTTTCTTACACAAAACTTCATAGCACGCTTAAATCAATCGGTGTAAGCATAAGCAAGGATATTATTATAGATTACATTGGTTATGCCCGGCAGTCGTTCTTGATATTTGCAATCAAAAATTACTTTTCAAAGTTTGTTGAGCAGGAAACAACGCCTAAGTATTACTTTAATGACAACGGTCTGCTTAATCTTTTTTTGAACAAGGGTGCGCCTCGTTTGCTGGAAAATCTTGTTGCAATAAATCTTTGGAATAAATATAAGGATAGGCTGTTTTATCTTAAAGGCAAGAATTTTGAAGCGGATTTTTTTGTGGAAGAAACAGGAGCTGTTATACAGGTTGCTTATTCTGTTGAGAATATTTCAAATGAGCGGGAAACAAAGTCTCTTGCAGAAGTTGCAAAATCTGTAAAAGAAGCAAAACGTTTTATAATCATTACATATGAAGAAGAAAAAGAGCTGAATGTTGATGATATAAAAATTGAAGTTATTCCACTCTGGAAATGGCTGTTAAAATAAATTTTTGTTATCTGGTTGTGTTATAGTCCTTTATATCAAAATTATATGAGGGAGGAGTGAACTCTTGGCTAAAAAAGTTTTTGTGTCTATTGCTTTGATGATGCTATATGGAATCTGTATGGCAAAAACAAAGATAATTTCTTCTGAACCGTGCGAATACCGGGATGTGAGTTGTGATTTTTTTGGTTATCAAAAATGGTTTAGGGAAGAAATTTCATATAAGCAGGCATTAGAAGATTTGGATATGATGGTTTATCTGTTGAAATCTTCTTATGCCGGCTATGATGATGCCGTAAAACGTGGGCTTGAAATTGATAAAATAATTGGGTCATTTAAAAAGTCGAATGATGACGGTAAAAATATAAAAGTGTCAGAATTAAGCCAATTTATTTATGACTTTTTAAAACCGTATGTACAGGATTCTCATTTTTCCATTGAAAGCAAAGATTTTTTTAAACAGTTGATAACTCAGCATAGAGTTCTATATTCAAATATTTATGTAAAGAAAACTAATGATAGTTTTGTTGTGGAAAAATCTGATAATCAGGATTTTCAGGTTGGCGAAAATATTGAATTTAAAAGTGAAAACCTTTTCTTATATCCTTCAGAGGGAGACTATATTTATAGAATTGGAACGTATGCAACAATAGATGAGAACGAAAAATATATTTCTGCAATTTCATCAGGGAATGAAAAACATCTTTTATGCAATATATCCAATAATTATCTAGTTTCAAATGATATTACCACATATAAAGAAATTGAAACTGAAGATTCTGTGTATATTTATATTCCTATATTGATGGATTTGCAGAATAATGATAATCGAAAAAAGGTCTTGGATGAGAATTTTGAAAAGCTTCATTCTGTTTCAGCACGTTATCCTGAGAAGAAGAATATAATCCTTGACTTACGAACAAATGGAGGAGGAAATTCGAGACATAGTTCAAGCTTTTTGGCAAATTTGTATTTTTCAGAAAAGAATTGTGATGAAAAAAAATCATCTGAAAATATACAAAAAGAATGGAAATTAATAGGTTCCAATGGGGATAAAATAGATTTGATTTCTCCTCCAGTTCAACAGGCGGAAACTTGGCTTACAAAATATGTATTTTCACAAGAAAAGTTTTGGAAAAATGAATTTTCCAAAAGAAAAAAGATTTTAAATAATAAAAATTTAAGAATCACATATTCCGAGCAAAAAAAGGTAAAACCAAAATCAGGAACTCCAAAATTTAAAGGAAAATTGATTATTCTTTCTGGGAAAAATACATGTTCATCAAGTGAATTAGCTGTTTTTGAGACAAGAAGTATTTTTTCTAAAACAAATCAGTTTTTTCAAGTTGGTGAGAATACAGCAGGATGTTACGCCTACGGAAATGTCTGGTGTTATCAGTTAAATAATTCTGGAATAGCTTTGCATTTACCGTCTTTTATATCTCCTTTTTCAGAAACATGTCCAGAAGGTCTTGGTATAATGCCAGATTATTGGGCGACAAATGAAGATATTGTTCAAGCTCTAGTGAATATTACAGGAGATGTGGAACTTTCTGAAAAACTGGAAGATATAAATAATAACTTGTAAGAAAAATAGATATTCAAATAAGAAAGTTGAATCAGCAAAATATAAAACTCGCCAACCGGTGCGATCTGTTTTTACCGGACTGCTCGAATAATTTTTCTCTGCGAAGAAAAAAAATGTATTTTACAAAATTTTTTTCACTGTAGAGAAAAAAATTGACAAAATTAGTCAGCTTTCATATCATAAAAAGCATGAATGACCACGAAAAAATTGAAATTATGGAAAATTCTGTTTTTTGGCGCAGTGAATATATAAGGCAGCTTGAAAAATGGCGGGAAAAGTCTGTTATAAAAGTTGTGACAGGGGTTCGGCGGGCTGGAAAATCTTCTGTTTTTGAAATGTTTATTGAGCATTTAAAAGAAGAGGGGGTGAGCGATGAGCAAATTATTTTCTTGAATCTTGAAAGCATGGAAAATTATTCCTTGCTTGAGCCGTTAAAACTTTACGAAAGAATTTCTTCTTTGCTTGTTCCAAATAAATTTACATATATTTTTATTGATGAAGTTCAAAATTGTCCAGGTTTCGAGAAAGTTGTAAACAGCCTGCAGTTAAAAAATCTGGTTGACATTTACATAACCGGAAGCAATGCGTATTTTCTTTCCGGGGAGTTGGCAACGCTTCTTTCTGGTCGCTATGTAACGATAGAGGTTCTTCCGCTTTCGTTCAAGGAATATTTGCAGTTCAAGAAAAAAATTAAATTAGAAAATAAAAATGAGTTTTCTAGGGAAGAGCTGAAAAACCATTTTCAAAAATATTTAACGTGCGGGCAATTTCCATATCTTTCTTTTATAAATGATGATGTCCAGCTTTTAAAAGATTATCTTGAAGGAATTTTTAACACAATAATCATAAAAGATATTGCTGTACGCGAAAAAATAAATGACATTCTGCTTTTAAAAAAAATAATTGAATGTATATGTGGTGCTATTGGAAGTCCTCTTTCTGTAAAGAAAATAACAGACACTCTTATTTCTAATGGAAGAAAAATTTCTGTGAACACGGTTGAGCAGTATGTTCGTGCCCTTTGCGATGCGTATATTTTTTATCAGGTTCCTCGTTATGATATTAAGGGCAGGCAGGTTTTAAAAACTCTGGAAAAATATTACATTGCGGACACGGGGCTTCGTTCTATAATTTCTACTTCACGCTCAAATGATTTTGGTCATGTTTTGGAAAATATTGTTTATCTTGAGCTTCGCCGGCGTTATTCAAAAGTGATGATTGGAAAATCCGACAAAGATGAAGTTGATTTTGTTGTGGAAAATTCTGGCATAGAAGGAAAAAGTTATATTTATATTCAGGTTTCTGCTACAGTTCTTGACCCAGCGACTCTTGAACGTGAGCTTAAGTCCTTCAGAACTATTCATGATAATTATCCGAAACTGATTCTTACTTTGGATGATTTTTTTGTAAATTCAAACTACGAAGGAATTATCCACAAAAATATTATTGATTGGCTTCTGGAAGATTTGCAGTAGGGATTGTTGCACCAGCCGCGCAAGACAGCGAATTGCGAAAAGCCCGACTGCTAAAGCGTATGCTTTTGCCGGACTGCCCGATAAATCAGTCAAATCCTAAATCCCCATTTCTCATTTTCCTATGCAACCGCTTAAAAATTATTGCACATATTATGGAAGAAAGGATTGAGCCGCAGGTTGCCGCCATTCCCATTGGTAGCAGGGTTTGTGTAAAAAGTACAGAGGCGAAATAAGCGCCTGGAATCCGCACAAAGATTATTGAGATTACGTTGTGCAAAAATGCGTAGACTGATTTTCCGCATGCGCAGAAATATCCGCTAAAGCAAAAGTGGATTGCGGCAAAAACGCAGTCAAAAACCTAGGTTTTTATGTATTGGTAGCCAAAGCGTACAAGAAATAAAAACGAAATTTGAATGAATCTGTTCTTCTGTAAGCTGCATTTTCATGATTTTTATTGTACCAAATTTACATAATTGTTTCACTTTGATATATTTTTTTTATGGAAAATATCTCGATTGCGGAACAAAAATCTTTTTTGCGGAAAAGGGCAAAAGATGAGCTGAAAAAATATTTTGCGGACAAGGCGCTTTCTCTTCAATGTGCAAAAACCGTGGCTGATTATTTTTTAAAAAGCAAAGAATATGCCGAAGCCAAAGTGATTTTTGCGTATATGGCAATGAATGATGAGGTTGACCTGTCTTTTGTGATAAATAAGGCGTTGCAAGACAAAAAGAAAGTGGCTCTTCCGCGGATGGCAGAAAATTCTAACGACATGGATTTTTATTTTATAGATTCTTTTGAAGAGTCATTTTCAGATGATAATAAATATGGAATTTTAGAGCCTTCTTTGCAAAATAAAAAAGTTGAGCCTGAAAAAATCCCGGAAAAAAGCGTCTTTCTTGTTCCGGGGCTGGCTTTTAACCTTGAAGGTTCTCGGCTTGGGCGCGGAAAAGGTTTTTACGACAAATATTTGAGCCAGATTCCGCTCCAGAACCAGATTTTTTGTGGCGTATGCACTGTAAACGTTGTTACAAAAGCAATTCCTTTTGAAAAAAACGATTTTAAGATGAATTATCTTTTGACTGAATATGGATTTATTTCTTTGAATCGCTAGAAAGAATCTGCAGAAGCGGCTCCGGCAAAAAATATTCGTTCAGCACTCGCAGAAAATCCTGTTTTGAAGAATTTAAAAGTATTTCGTATTCATCAAGGTAATTTTTTTCATCCGCATTTGATAAGGAAAGTATCTTTGCGGTTCCAAGATTTGTGATGGTCTCTGAAAGTTTGTTAAGAATCCATGCGTTTTTTGTCTGGCCAGTCTCAAAAGATTCTGAGTCTGCAAGTTTCTGTGCAAAATCAGAGAGCGTTTTTTTGTAAGTTTCTTCTATATAATTGGTGTGCTCAACGTTCAGGAAGATTATTCCAGCACAGCGGAATTCTTTTGTTGGCGCAAAGATTTTTGTGTCAGTTCCGTAGTCTTTTAGTTTTTCTGCAAGCCTGAAAAGCAACGCATCAAAAACCACTGCGTCCGCTGAATTTGATTCTGGTGTCTTGAACCAATATTGAACCGGATCTGCAAAATTCTTTGTTGGAACAAGAACTGCCGGCATTGGTCCTGCGTCTTCGGCTTTTATGTCTGTGTAAAAAAGATGGCGGATTTTCAGGTTGATTTTTCTTGTTTTTGCTGGAAAATCTGGGGCTGGAACAGATTCTTTTCGGCTGGCTGCGTTCCGTTCTGTCTGCGGAACTAGAATTCCAAGTGATTCTTCCATAACGTAGCGGAGCGCATCCGCATCTGTGTTTCCTGCGACAACAATGCTGTAAAGGCTTGCGTCAAGAAACTTTGGATAGGCGGCAAGAATGTCGTTGTACAAGGTTTTTTGAAGAATATCTTTTTCTGTGTCAAAAATATTTCTGATAAAAGGCGAGTCGTAAAAATATTTCATTGCGCGGAATATCATCTGGTTTACCGGGCTTGCGCTGGAAAGACGTTTTTGCGTTTGCACTGAATAAACGTGGCTGTCGGCCTCGGCTGGTGTTATTTCGCCATAAATCAGCGCATCTGAAATTGAGCGTATGCACAGTGAAATGTCTTCTTTTGCACATTCCACGGAAATTCTGCTTTTTGAGAAAGTTGTCTCCGCATGGACTTTTGGAAATCCTGAAATCATCTGCTGCGTTTTGTATTTTTCTATTTCTTTCTGGATGTTAAAAGCCAGCGCGTTTGCCATTACATTTTGGAAGCCGGGCGCGTTTTTGTCCGCAAGATTTCCGCCATCAATTGAAACAAGGATTGCTGCATCGCCTGTAAGCCTGTTTGTTTTTACTGTCACAGGAATTCCATTTGAAAGCTCAAAATTTTTTATTGCGGCGCGGTTTTCTTCCAGAAAAAGATTTTTTGTGTTTTCATTTTCTACATTCTGATTGTTCTGCGCATTTTTTTCCGAGGAGATTTCTTTGAGCGCATTTTTATAAAGTTCCTGCGTATACCATGAGCCGTTTTTTGAATTTATTTCCTCGTAGCCGAGTCTTTTGTAGTCATTTTTGTATCTGTTAAAATTTTTTGAGTTCACTAGGACAAAGATGAATGGAATTTCGTTTTCAAAAGAATTTTTAAGTGCATCCTGATTTTGCATTTTGATTTTTTGCGGTTCGGCCAAAAGTTTTTGTGCCAGAAGAATTTCTTTTTCATCATTTTTGGGTAGAAGCGCGTCTATTGCCCAGAGCCCGGAAAGAGAATCCATAAAATTTGTGGAATTTGCGGTTACAACTCTGAAATTTTCCGCAAGCAATTTTTTTGCGGCTTTGAATTCTGCCGGACTGGTGATTTCCGGTGATTTTTTTATCATTTCAATGAAATATTCTGCCTGCTCAACCGGTGAACGTAGGTTTTGCTCTAGCAGCGTCTGAAAAATAAGGCGCGAGCAACCATTTTGATGCGTTGAGGAAACGTTGATATATTCCGGCCCGCGGATGTTCAGGATATGTTCTGCGCAAAGGCTTTTCTTTAGCGTTGAAAAGTCGGAATTCAAGGTTGCGGCGGCAATTGTGCTTTGTGGCAAAGTCAAGTTTGTGTATTCAATTACAATTTGTGTCATCTCGTCGCTGAACTGAAGGTCGTGCATTACAAATTTCCGGGTTTTTCCGCTGGCTTTTACGGCTTCTGGAAGCTCAAAAACTGCGGCCGGTTTGTATGAGCCAAAATATTTTTCTGCCAAAGTGTAAATTTCTTCTTTTTTTACCGGACCGTTTACAAAAAGCGCGCTGTTCTGTGGTGTGTACCAGGATTTTCCGATTTTGGAAAGAACTGCCCTGATTTGCGCTGGTGTTGATTTTGCAAAAATCTGCGGATAAATCCCGGAGTCAAGTTTCCATGGTGCGTCAGAAAAAATCCGGGAATCAATTGAAGTGTTTATAAATGCGGCTGGCGTTGGCGCGTACTGCATTATTTCAGTTTTCAAGGCTGAATATTCGCGCAAAATATCCTTTTCTGTAAAAACCGGGGCAAAAGCGCGCCTGGAAAGAATTTCAAGGACGGATGGAACCAGTTTCTCTGACACAGAAATTGTGTATCGCGCTGAATCTGCGTTGCACTCAGAAGTTAATTCCTGCAGAAGGGAATTGTCTTCTGCCCCATATTTAAAAAGTCGCGCATACAACGGAAAAAATCCTGTGTTTGAGGCGTTTTGTGCGCTGATTCCGGCGTGAACTGAAAATTCAATTCGCACTGGGGTCGAAGAAAAATCTTCCAGCACAAAAAGCTGCATTCCGTTTTCAAGTGTGTATTCTGCGTAATTCTGTTCGTTCAAAAATGCCGATTCTGCAAAAGCTGCTGCAAAAAAAACAATAACCGCGGCAAAAATATTTCTTTTCATAAAAAGATTATATCATTTTTTATGGCTATTTATAAACCTGATTTCCTATGTTATAATTGTGTGCATGCCGAAAGTTACGTTTATCGAAAAAAAAGACAAAATTCTGAATGTTCCTGCTGGTTTGACAGCCGGAAAGCGTCATCTTACGCCGCAGGAAATTGCGATTCTTGAAAAAAATCAGAACAGCTCGGAATTCAATTCCTGGGAAAACGTTTTTGTTCCTCTTTTGCCGGATGATTTTGACTGCTCGTTGATTAGAAATTCTCGTTTTGAAGGTTACGTTGTTATCGGCAGGTTAAAATATGCAAAACTGAAATATCATAGCCTTGAGCTTGAGACTGGAATTGTCAATAGTCTTGTTAGAAATTCTGTTATTGGCGATGACAATGTGATTCAGAATGTCTCTTATCTTGAAAATTATAAGATTGGTGACCGAGTGATGCTTTTTAATGTGCAGGAGCTTAGCTGTACAACTTCTGCAAAATTTGGAAACGGTTATATTTTTGGCTCGGAAAAGGATTCTGAACGGAAATGGATTGGCGTTGCAAACGAAAATGATGGCCGCGCGATTCTTCCTTTTGAAAAAATGATTCCGGCAGACGCATATCTTTGGGCTTCTAACCGCGATGATTCAGACTTGCTTGAAAAATTCATCAGTCTTACTGACAACGAAAAAGAATCTGAAAAAAATATCTACGGAATAATCGGAAACGATGTTGTAATCAAAAATACGCTCACAATAAAAGATGTGAAAATTGGGGATTACGCGTATATAAAAGGCGCTTCAAAAATCAAGAATGTTACAATTCTTTCTGATGAAGATGAAGTCAGCCAGATTGGTGAAGGCGTGGAGATGGTGAATGGAATAATGAATGCCGGAAGCCATGTTTTTTACCAGGCGGTTGCAATCCGTTTTATAATAGGAAGAAACTGTCAGCTTAAGTACGGTGCTCGTCTTTTGAATTCATTTCTTGGCGACAATTCCACGGTTTCCTGCTGTGAGCTTTTGAACAACATGATTTTTCCGTTCCACGAACAGCATCACAATTCTTCCTTTCTTATTGCCTCAACGGTTATGGGGCAGAGCAATATTGCGGCTGGAGCTACAATCGGAAGCAATCATAATTCAAGAAGTCCGGATGGAGAGATTGTTGCGCACCGCGGCTTTTGGCCAGGTCTTTGCTCTGATTTTAAGCATAATTGCCGCTTTGCAAGTTTTGTTCTGGCTTCAAAAGGTTCATATCAGCATGAGCTGAATGTTCAGTATCCGTTCAGTCTGTTGGCACCAGGTGAAAATCCTGAAAGCCCTGTTCATATTCTGCCGGCCTGGTGGTTTATGTACGATATGTTTGCGATTGTCCGGAACAAATATAAATTTGCAAAAAGAGACAAGCGTTTTGTGAAAGTCCAGAATATCGAGATGAATCCGTTTGCCCCTGACACAATGCAGGAAATTCTTTTTGCCGTAAACCGGATTATTGAGCTTGCAAGTTCGCAGCTGGGACTTGAGTTGCAGTCAGCAAAGAATTTTCTGCATCAGAATCCGGATTCCAGAATCACGCTGATTGATATGCTTTCGCAGAAGAAATTTGGCGCGACTTTGTACAAGCCGGTTCAGGGATATAAAACTTACCGAAAGATTTTAAAGTATTTTGCGGCATGCACTTTGCAGGAATATTGCGTTGCTAATGGCACTGATAAGATTTCTTCGGATTTGATAAAAAAGATAATGAAGATAAGTCTTTACACAAAATGGCAGAATGTTGGTGGACAGATAATTCCAGAAGAAAAAATCAACGAGCTTTTTGCAAAAATAAAATCAGGTGAGATTTCAAGCTGGGCAGAAGTTCACGAGTTTTATAATATCTGTCAGGCAAATTACCTTGAATACAAGACACGGTATGCGATTTTTGTTCTGGAAGAACTTTATTCAAAGGAAATCAATGATTTTACGCGCGAGATTTTCAAGGATATTGTAAGCGATGTTACAATCGTTTCCGATGAAATGTATTCTGCTTCTGTTTCCAGCCGTGAAAAAGATTTTACAGATTATTACCGCTGCATGACCTACAAAAACAAAGAGGAGATGACAGCAGTTCTGGGCACGCTGAATGACAGCAGCTTTTTGAAAACACTGAAATCTGACACAAAGAACTTTAATTTATTTGTGAAAAAAGCATTTGTTGAACTTTGCTAGATTGTGGTGATTTCACTAATTTTGATGGTAATCTGAAAATCGAATTTTTTCACAATTAATAAAAAAACTCGATTTTCAGTATAAAAATTATTCCTGGCTTGTCAGTTCCTTGAAGTATTCTGTTATATCTTTTCGGTTTTCTTTTGTGTATGCAATTGCTGTGCGCGGGTGCTGATTGAACTGTCCTGTCAATAAATAAGGAAGGTCATATCCCCAGACAACTCCTTTTTCCTTCATAGGAATCATGTGCTTTTCAATAAATTCAAGAACCGGATATTCGTTGTATTTAGGATTTTTCAGGAATCCCAAAAGAAGTTCCATTGCGCAGTTTCCGGCCCCACGTCCCATGGAAAGGTAAGTTGCGTCAAGATAATCTACGTTGTCGCCTACACATTCAATTGTGTTTGCAAAAGCAAGTTTCTGGTTGTCGTGCGCATGAATCCCAAGTTTCTTGTTGTATTTTGCAGCGTATTCGCCGTATAAGTCGCAGATTCTCGCCATTTCTTCCGGGTAGATTGAACCGTAGCTGTCTACAATGTAAATTACATCTACCGGCGACTGGCCGACCATATCCAAAGCTGCACGGATGTCATTTTCCTGGACAGTTGAAAGAGCCATTATGTTGCAGCTTGTCTCATAGCCTTTTTTGTGCGCATCTTCAATCATGTCGATTGCTGTTGGCATCTGGTGAACATAAGTTGCGACACGGACCAAGTCAATCGGTGATTCTGCCTGTTCGTGGATGTCTTCTTTGTAATTGCATCGGCCAACATCAGCCATAACTGCAACTTTTACCTTTCGTTCACCGTCTCCAACAACGCTGCGGATATAATCATCATCGCAGAATTTTGAAGGTCCGAATTTATTTACATCAAACAATGTTTTGTCTGCCTTGTAGCCGAATTCCATATAGTCAACGCCAGCTTTTGTGTTCGCATTATAAAGTGCTTTTGCAAAATCTTCAGCAAAGAAAAAGTCATTTACAAGTCCGCCGTCGCGCAATGTTGCGTCAACAACTTTGATTTCAGGACGATAGTTCATCATGGCTGTAACTTTCTTCATTTCAATCCTCTTTCGGCTGTCTTTTTTGGCAGTCATTTCTTCTGATTTAGGTTGAATGCCTATGCTTTTTAGCATTTCATCCTTGTTCTTGTAATAATGGTAAATGTTTGCGGCTGAAATACCACATTTTTCTGCGACATCCCGCATTCCAATCAAAGATGAGTCCTTTTCCTTTAAAAGTTCCTCTACCGCCGCCTTTATTTTTGCCGCAATTTCTAAGTTTGGTTTACGCAAAATTATTCTCCAAATTGCAAGATGTTGTTAATTTAACAAAATGAATAATATTTGTCAATGTTTATTTATTAATGAACAAACAGGAGATGATAAGTAAACAGCTTGTTTTCTTGTTAAACAAAAAATCCGCCAGCAAAATGCCGGCGGATTTTTTTATAAACCTTTCGATTTATTTATTGGCTTACGCCTTGTTCAAGCGGCTTTCCAAGTCATCCAAGCAAGCAGACAATTCTTTTGGAAGATGTTTGCCGAACTTTGGATAGTGGTTTTCGCGGATGTCTTTGCATTCCTTGAGCCAGCCTTCCTTGTCAACTGCTGTGATTGCTGGAATCTGTGCTTTGTAAACATCAGCAAGACCGTCAAGGTTGAGAGCACCTTCTTTTGGCATAAATCCGATTGGTGTGTCAACGTAGTTGTCTTTTCCGTCGCAGCGGTCAAAAATCCATGCAAGAACGCGGCTGTTGTCGCCGTATCCTGGCCACATGAATCCGCCTGGAAGATCCTTGTTGTTTTCGTCCTTGCGGAACCAGTTAACATAGAAAATCTTAGGAAGCTTGTCTTCTTCACCACGTTTAGCAGCAGCTGCACCAACGTCAATCCAGTGCTGGAAGTAGTCGCCCATGTTGTATCCGCAGAATGGAAGAATTGCGAATGGGTCGCGGCGGATTTTTCCAACCTGAGAAGCGTCGATTGTAGAAGCGGCAGTGATTTCTGAACCTACGATAGATCCAAGGAATACACCGTGGTTCCAGTTGCGGCTCTGGTGTACGAGCGGAACTGTTGAAGGACGGCGGCCACCGAATAAGATTGCTGAAATTGGAACGCCTTCTGGAGATTCCCAGTCAGAAGCGATACAAGGACACTGTTTTGCAGGCGCTGTAAAGCGTGCGTTCGGATGAGCGAATTCTTCGCCCTTAGGAGACTTGTCTTTTGGAAGAGCGTCGCGTGTGTTGCCTTTCCAGTCAACAAGCTTGCCCTTTGCAGGATAACCGATTCCTTCCCACCAAACGTCTCCATCTTCTGTAAGAGCACAGTTTGTAAAGATTGTGTTCTTTGAGGCAGCTTCAAGAGCGTTTTTGTTAGATTCAGCAGATGTTCCTGGAGCAACACCGAAGAATCCTGCTTCTGGGTTGATAGCGTAAAGACGGCCATCTTTTCCGAATTTCATCCATGCAATATCATCGCCGACTGTTTCAACTTTCCAGCCAGGGATTGTAGGAATAAGCATTGCAAGGTTTGTTTTTCCACAAGCTGAAGGGAATGCGCCAGTAACGTATTTTACTTCGCCCTGTGGGTTTGTAAGCTTAAGGATAAGCATATGCTCAGCAAGCCAGCCTTCTTCGCGTGCAATTACAGTTGCAATGCGGAGAGCGAAACATTTCTTTCCAAGAAGAGCGTTTCCACCGTATCCAGAACCGTAAGACCAAATAAGGCGTTCTTCTGGGAACTGGCTGATGTATTTGTGTTCAACATCTGCGCAAGGCCAAACACCGTTGTCTTTTTCGCCGTTGTTGAGCGGTTTACCAACTGAGTGAAGACATGGAACAAAATCGTCTCCAAGGTAAGCCCAAACTTTTTCTCCGGCACGAGTCATGATGTCCATGTTGAGAACTACGTATTCAGAGTCTGTAAGTTCAATTCCGTATTTTGCGATTGGTGAGCCAAGAGGACCCATGCAGAATGGAATTACATACATTGTTCTTCCGTGCATACAGCCTTTGTAAAGGCCTTTCATTGTAGCTTTAAGTTCAGCTGGTGCAATCCAGTGGTTTGTAGGACCAGCATCTTCTTCTTTTACAGAAGAAATAAATGTACGTGACTCAACACGTGCAACATCACTTGGAAGTGAGCGGAACAAGAAAGAATTTTCCTTCTTTTTAAGTTTTGTAGCCAAGCCGGCATCAACGCATTTCTGCATAAGACGATCGTATTCAGCTGTAGAACCATCGCATACAACTACATTGTCAGGTTCACACATCTTAACGCATTCTTCGATCCAATTTTTAATCTTGGAATTCTTAATTTCATCAAGTGTCATTTATAACTCCTGTTTGTGAAATCGGGTTTACCCCAAAAATTCATTTGCTTTTAAATATACTATCTTTTGTGTTTTAGTTCAATTAAAAACCGGGATGTCGAGAATAAAACGCATTGCCAAAATTATTAATAAGAATAGCTCGGTTGCCGCTTCCTTTTTCTTTCCGCTTATTCAATTTTTTTACCAAATTAATAAAACCCAAACATTCAGGCTAATAAAATTGAAAAAAAATTCACAAATCAATCTAATATTTGTATAATATAAGTATGTATTCAAGAAAAACGAAAATTGTATGTTCTATTGGACCTGCGTGCGACAATGATGAAACTATAAAAAAAATGATTCTTGCAGGTATGAATATTGCCCGCTTCAATTTTAGCCACGGAACTCACGAATGGCACAAACAGGCTATGGAGCGTGTCAGAAGAGTGGCGGAGGCTTTGCGTATTCCTGTTGCGATTCTTCTTGATACAAAAGGTCCTGAAATCCGCACCGGGCTTGTTGAAAACGACGGAAAAATCACTGTTAATACTGGCGATAAGATTGAGCTTGTTGCTGATGACAGTTTTTGTACTGCGGCAAATGGCGAAAAACTTTGCCACATAAGCATTTCCTGGAAAGAAGCTCCGCAAAAAATGAAAGTTGGCGTAAGAGTTCTGATTGCGGACGGGCTTGTTGAAATTGATGTTGTTGAAATTCAAGGCGAGAAAATAATCTGCGAGGCAAAAAATTCCGGCACATTTGGAAGCAGAAAAAATGTGAATCTGATCGGGCTTCACGCTGGACTTCCGATAATGTCTGAAAAAGACAAGGATGATCTACGTTTTGGGGCGGAAGAGGATATTGATTTTGTTGCTGCAAGTTTTGTGAGTTTTTCGGAAGAAGTTGTTCAGATAAAAACTTTTTTAAAGGAAGTTGGAGCAAATGCCCGTGTTATCGCAAAAATTGAAAACGAAGAAGGGCTTAATAATATAGAAGAAATTGTAAAAGAAGCGGACGGAATTATGATTGCCCGTGGTGATTTGGGCGTTCAGATTCCGCCGGAACGAATTCCTTTGGCGCAAAAAGCTATTATCCGCGTTTGCCGTGCCGCTGGAAAGCCTGTTATTACTGCGACCCAGATGCTTGACTCAATGATTGTGAATCCTCGTCCTACGCGTGCTGAACTTACAGATGTTTCCAACGCAGTTTTTGACGGAACAGACGCAGTTATGTTGAGCGGAGAAACAGCCGGGGGAAAATATCCGATTGAATCGGTTAGGGCAATGGTTTTGATTACACGCACAACCGAGCAGAGCCAGGAATATCTTTTTCAAATGCGGAAATTTGATTCGGAATATAAACCCGGTGTTGAAGTTGGCCACATGGTTGCCCACAGCGCGTATAAGCTTGCAAGAAATATCAGTGCAAAAGCGGTTCTTGTGCCGACTTTGCACGGAAATACAGCCCGGATTATTGGAAGTTACCGCCCGGAGCAGGTTGTTCTTGCCGTAACTCCGGACAAAAAAGTTGCGAATCAGCTTATGATTCAGTGGGGAGTTCTTCCGGTTCTTTGCCAGGTTGCTGATGATTCAGAGATGATGATTCAGAGCGCGATTACCCAATGCGTGCGTTGTGGTGCCATAAAACAAGGGGACAAAGTTCTGATTTGCGCTGGAATTCCGATTTCCAGTCCGATGATGATAAATACAATAAAAGTTCTTGTTGTAGGAAATATTCTTGCGCGCGGAATGGTTTCTGGTTTTGCAAACACGGAAAATAAAAAAGCGTCTGGAAGAGTTGTGCATGAAAACGATTTGAATGAAATCCGTAACCAGGTGCGCATGAACAGCAAGGCGATTCTTGTCTGCTGGAGAATAACCGAAGATTTGATTCCAGCTTTGCGTGTTGTTCAGGGAGTCGTTTCTGAAACTGGAAGCGATATTCCGCCTGAACAGCTTGCTTTGATAAATCCTGATTTGGTCTGGCTCCAGGATGTGCGTGACGCGCTAAAAATTCTTGAGAACGACCTTTCTGTTACAATAGACGGCGAGCAAGGGCTTGTCTACGAAGGCATAATCTGATGAAAATGACTCTTTTAGGAACCGGTACAAGCCACGGAATTCCTTGTATTGCCTGCCATTGCCATGTTTGTACTTCAAAAGATTCCAGGGATACTCGTTTTAGATGCAGTGCATATGTGACAAACCGAAATAAAAATGGAACAGAAACTCATCTTCAGATTGATACAGGTCCTGAATTCAGGCTGCAGTGCATAAAATATGGGATAGAAGCAATTGATGCCGTGCTTTTGACCCATTCCCATGCCGATCATTTGCACGGACTTGATGATATACGCGTTTTCAGTCATACGCTTGGAAGCGATAAAATTGAAGAACTGAAAAATAATCCTGAGAACGCAGGAATTCCTCCAAAAATGCTTGAGATTTCTGCAAATAAAAAAGGAATCTGTCTTTACGCTAACCGCCAGACGATTCAGGATGTAAAGAGCCGGTTTGAATACATTTTTAAGACAAACACTCAGATTGGCGGCGGAAAACCAAAACTCAATCTTGTTGACTGTGACGAAATTGAAAAAAATCCACCAAAAGAATTCGGTGACTTGACAGTTACTCCAGTTCAATTGAAGCACGGTGAGCTTGATGATTGTGGCTGGCTTATTTCATGCAAAAATGAGAAAGACGGAAAAATCCATTCGATTGCGTATCTTACAGATACAAGTTTTGTGCCGTCAGAAAGCATTCAGCTTTTAAAAGAGAAGGGCGGAATTATTGAACATTGTGTTATTGACGGGCTTCGCGTAAAGCCACATTCAACGCATTTTGGCTTCCGGCAGGCGATGGATGTTGCGGAGCAGATAAAACCGCGGCATACATGGTTTATTCACATTTGCCATCTGATGACTCATGTTGAAATCCAGGAATATGCAAAATCTCAGCTTTCTGATTATCCGAACCTTCTGGAAATTGTAAAGAATGGCGGTTCTGTAGGTCCTGCCTACGATGGATTGATTCTTGAAACTTAAATATAAAAATTGAAAAGAAAATAAAAAAACCGCTTTTCGTCAAAAGCGGTTTTTCTTTGGAAAAGTTTGTTTATTTTGTTTCAACAGCAGCTTTTGGTGTCTTTACCTTTTTGATAAGGAAATCACTGCGGTAGCAACGTGTGCAAACTTTAATAGTTCTTACCTGACCGTTGTCAAAAACAGCTCTTACAGTAAGAAGATTTGGTTTCCAAGTTCTGCGAAGGTGATTGAAAGACTTAGAAACATGGTTTCCGTGCATAACACCTTTTCCACAAATGTCACAAGCTCTAGACATATCTATACCTACCTTATGTTTTTCACGTGAGTTTTAACAGATTATAAGATTTTATGCGCTATGTCAATAACTAAAAAAGCCAGGCAAAACACAAAATCCTTATGGATTATTTTCCATACTGTGCTTCAATTTCTTTAATCTGGTCGCGGAGCGCGGCGGCTTGTTCATATTCAAGGCGTTCCGCACATTCTGACATTTCTTGTTTAAGCGCATTTATCAGTTTTGTTCGCTGTTTCTTGTCAAAAAGATTTGCTGTTTTCTTGAGCGTCTCAACAGTTGTTTTTGCGTTTTCTTCTGCCTCTTCTTTTTGATGTTCAAGAATATCTGTGATTTCCTTTTTGATTGTCTGCGGAGTGATTCCGTGTTCTTTGTTGTATGCTTCCTGAATCTGGCGGCGGTGCTTTGTCTCGTCAATCGCTTCTTTCATCGCGTCGCTCATTCTGTCTGCATACATTACAACTTTTCCTTCCGCGTTGCGTGCGGCTCGTCCAATAATCTGGATGAGTGAAGTTGTTGAGCGCAAGAAACCGATTTTATCCGCGTCCAGCAGGGCAATGAACGAAACTTCTGGCAAATCGATTCCTTCCCGCAGAAGATTGATTCCGATTAAAACGTCGATTTCTCCAAGCCGAAGCGATTTTAGGATTTCAACGCGTTCAAAAGTGTCAATCTCGGAATGGATATATTTTACTTTCAAGTCAAGGTCTGTAAGGTATGCGGTCAAATCTTCCGCCATCTTTTTTGTGAGCGTAAGCACAAGGCTTCGTTCGTGTTTTGCAATCCGTTCCTTGATTTCCTTGTAAATATCTTCCATCTGGCCTTCGCTTGGGCGGACTTCTACAATCGGGTCAAGCAAGCCTGTTGGGCGAATCAGCTGTTCAACAATCTGAGTTGACTGCTTTATTTCTTCTTTTCTTGGTGTTGCCGTAACGTAGATAACCTGATTCATCATCTTTGAAAATTCATCGTATTTTAAAGGTCGGTTATCCAGCACGCTAGGAAGTCTGAATCCGAAATCAACAAGATTCTGTTTGCGGCTTCGGTCGCCTTCGTACATTGCGCCAATCTGCGGAACTGTGATATGCGCTTCGTCAATCATGCACAAAAAATCTGAAGGAAAATAATGCAGAAGCGTTGCCGGCGGTTCTCCTGGTGCGCGGCCTGCAATTGGTGCGGAATAATTTTCGATTCCTGAGCAGTAGCCCATTTCTTTCATCATTTCGATGTCGTAAGTCACGCGGGTTTTTAGCCTTTCTGCTTCCAGAAGTTTATGCTGTGCGTTCAATTCTTCCAGTCGTTGCTCAAGCTCATCCTGAATCCGTTTTGTTGCGATTTCCAGCTGATCCTGCGGAACTACAAAGTTTTTTGCCGGATAAATCACTGTTTCATCAAGTTCTTCTGTTGTCTGCCCGGAAATTACGTTGAATCTTCTGATTCTGGAAACTGTGTCCCAGTCAAGTTCGATTCTGTAGGCTTCGTCAAATTCCATGTAAGGCGGATAAATTTCTATTACATCTCCGCGAATCCTGAAAGTTCCGCGGTCAAGAACCATATCATTCCGCGCGTATTGAATATGTGCAAGCTCAACAGCCAGTTTGTGCAGGTCGAGCGACTTTCCTTTTTCAATATGGATTCTCATGCTTTTGTAAAGCTCAGGCATTCCAAGACCGTAAATGCACGAAACTGTTGCTATAACAATGACATCGCGGCGTTCCATAAGAGAATAGGTTGCCGCCATTTTCATCTGGTCGATTTCTTTGTTGATTGCGGCATCTTTTTCAATGTAAAGGTCGCGCGCAGGAACATAAGCTTCCGGCTGGTAATAATCGTAGTAAGAAACAAAATATTCAACCGCGTTGTGCGGAAAAAATGACTTGAACTCGCGGAAAAGCTGCGCTGAAAGAGTTTTGTTGTGACTTATAATCAGCGTTGGTCGCTGAACTTTTTCAATAATTTTTGCCATTGTGAAAGTTTTTCCAGAGCCGGTTACGCCTTTTAGCGTCTGGAATTTGTCGCCGTGCAAAAATCCTTCGCTGAGTTTTTCGATTGCCTGTCCTTGGTCGCCGCTTGGTTTAAAAGGTGATTCTACTACAAATTTTCTCATTTTTTGTTTTTAGATTGAAGATGATTCTTCTGAAAGCGTTACTGTTAATTTCCTGTCTTTTCCGTTCCTATGAACTGTGATATTTACTGTATCGCCGGGTTTTTTGCTTTCCAAAGCTGAATAATAATCCGTGTAAGAAGAAATATTTATTCCGTCAATATTCGTGATTATGTCGCCGCCAAGATAAATTATATTCTGGTTATATCCGTAGCGTACGGCCTGAGTTCCTTGAATAATACCAGCTTTTTCAGCATTTCCGCCTTTTTGGGTTCTAGAGACAAGAAGTCCAGATGAAATATCAAGGTTCGCATAATTTGCGATTGTGTTGTTCAGTTGAACAAGCGTTACATCAAGCTGACCGCGTCGGACTTTTCCGTATTGAAGAAGGTCGCTTACAACTCGGATTGCGGTTTCTGCTGGAACAGAAAAACCAATTCCTGCCGAAGAGCCGGAAGATGAATAAATCATTGTGTTCACGCCAATCATTTTTCCGGAAGTGTCAAGAAGCGGACCTCCTGAATTTCCCGGGTTTATCGCTGTGTCAGTCTGAATCATGTTTCTGATGATTCGCTGTGTGTTCGGATTTTTTACAGGTCGCCCCAATGCGGAAACAATTCCTGTTGTCATTGTTCTGTTAAAACCGTAAGGATTTCCGATTGCAATGACTTTTTGTCCAACGTTGAGTTTTGAGGAGTCTCCGAAAGAGATTGTCTGCAGCACAAGTCCTTCTGGCGGGTCAAATTTTATAACAGTAAGGTCGGAATCCCTGTCCTGGCCGATGATTCTTGCCTCATATTGTGTTCCGTCTGAAAGTGAGACATAAATTTTTGACGCGCCTTTTACAACATGACCGTTTGTCAAAACATAACCGCGTTTGTCGATTATTGAACCGCTTCCGCTTCCGCCGTCCTGCACAACTGGCTCCAAAAACCAGTTTACACCTGCAACCTGCGTGTTGATATTCACAACTCCAGGCGCACATTTCTGGTAAACGTTGATATTCTGTATTTCGTCCTGAGTATAATTTGTTTCTGCCGCGGAAACTGTAAGAGCCGCATTTTTTCCGTTTTTATCATCAGCGTTTTCAGACTGAAGAAGTGTGAATCCGTCTTCCGCCTTGGAAACTGAGTTTTCATTTTTTAAATTTTGAGCCGTAGTTTCTGTTTTTTTATCTTTTGTTTTTTTCAAGGAGAGTGAAGTGATACAAGAAGCCACAACAGCCGCAAGAACCATACCGGCCGCACTGAATTTTATTAATTGGCTGCGAGAATAAAGTTTCATATTTTCTATAATAGTGATTTTATATCAGTTTGAAAATGAATTTATACTGATTTTGTTTACTTTCTAAATCAGAATAAATTTCGAGTTTTCTTTCTGAATCTACAAATTGAATAAGCGGGAAGAAAAAGAAAGCGGCAACCGAGTCATTCGGAGCTATGGCAAGCAATTTTTGAAGAAAATTGCGCAGTCCGATACCTTGTTACGCTCCGCATGACGAATTGACGCGCTTTTTCTGGTAGCTTATTCAATTTCTATGCTGAATTATTAACAAAACTCGAAATTTAGAAAAATTAGAATAAATATCCGAAACCAGCCGAACCGCCTAGATAATATGGTGAATCAAAATATATGACCGCGTAGAAATCTGCGTTGAACACAAATGATGTGCCGGGAATCATGTAGCTAAAACCAGCTTTTGGCTGAATTGCGTCAAAAATGTTTGAGTTGCTTATGAGTGCGCACGAAATATTTGCGGAAACTTCCGGGAGAGGCGAATAACTTAAAGCAAGTCCGTTTTTCCAGGAATTATCGCCATTGAAAGGATTTGAGCTTTTTACACCAAAAATAAATTCTGAAGAAAAATCTGCGGAAAATTCAGTGTTGCAAAGCCCTAAAAATCCGGCGAGCCCTAGGCCTGAGCCGAAATCAGCTCCGTAGTCAGGAAAAATTTTTGTGTCGCAAACTCCGTAATGAGCCGATGCACCATAGCGGAACTGAAGCGGCCAATTTTCATTTTTCGTTTTTTCGGCAAATTTGGCGGCTAGAGAGAACTGGAAAGGTGTGTCTTGAATACCGGCGTAAATCAGGAATTTCAGTGAGAATTCAAGTTGCTCAAAAATTGAATCTGCAAATCCAATGGAAATCGGCGTTGCATAAAAACCTTCCCTTGAGCTTGAGATTGGTGCGACTGAGAAATTCAGCATTTTTGTGCTTTTTGGAAAAGTGCTTGCCGTTGTTACAGCCCCGATTCCTGTTCCGCCGGCAGTTAAATCTTCAAGCGGAAAAACAAGCGTACTGTCAACATTTATTTCGATGGCGGCTGATTGTCCCTCAGCGTAAAAAGTTGCAATGTATTTTCCTGAAGGAACAATATTTCCAGAGGAATCTTTTCCGTTCCAGTTTACGTTTTGCTCCCATGTTGAAAATTCCGGGAATTCTGCGGAGAAAATTTCATTATCATTCGTGTTTTTTACAGAAATTCTTCCTGTTTCCGGTGCGGAAACTTTTGCGGTCAGCAGGCAATTTCCGATTGAACCGCCATATTTTGGGTTTATGGTTTTTCTGGAAGAATAAAAATCCAAGAGTTTGAAGTCGGCTTTCTGCATTTTTAGCGAGATTCTTTTTATGTGGTTGCGTCTTACAAAAATTGAAGCGGAAAAATCTTCGTAGCCAAAACTTTTTATCTGAATTGTGTGGAATCCTTCCGGAATCTCAAAAAATGGCGCGTATATTCTGTTTCCGTCGGCAAAAATCAGGCTTTTTTCTGCATTTGGAATTCCGCGGAGATCAACAAAGCCTTTTATTTCTGTCATTTCGTAGTAATAATTGAAAGTTGTGTCTTTTGAAACTGAAATGTATCTTTCGACTGGGAGAAATCCAGTTTTTTCAAGCCTGAGCCTGTAAGTTCCCGGTTCAAGGTTTGCAATTGAAATCGGCGTTGTGCCTTTGTATATTCCGTTTAGAAAAACTTTTGCGTTCCGCGCGTTTGTCTTGATGTTTACTGTGTTTTTTTTCGGGGTCTCGTTGATTTTTTCGGGTCTTAAAGGTTCAACCGGAAAAAATCTTTTTATGTTGGATTCCTTTGAAAGTTCTGCGGCTGGAATTTCTTCCTCAGAGAAAAAATTGTTTTCCTCTGCAAAACTGAAAGAGAAAATCAATGTGGCAGCAAGACATAAAATTTTTTTCTTGAACGTCATGGTAAAATTATATACCTTGAATATCGTTTTTTTCAACAAATTACAATTTCATATTACAAGCATATTGTGCTCAATAAAGCTATAATATGAAGTTCTGCTGAAAATTATGTGATCCAGAAGATTTATTCCCAGAAAATCCGAGCATTGAAGCAAAGTCTGCGTGGTTTTTATGTCCTGGTCAGAAGGCTGGCAGTTTCCTTACGGATGGTTGTGCGCAACAATTATGGCTGCCGCATTCTGGATTAATGCCTCAGAGAATATTTCCCGCGGATGGACGATTGTCTGGTTTATCGTGCCGACGCTTACAACTCTGATTTGCAGAATTTCATGTCCGCCGTTCAATGTTATGCACAGGAAATGTTCCTGGTTTTGCATTGAATAATTCTGGATAAAAGGAATTACGTCTTTCGGCGTTTTTATAAGAGCGTTCTTGTGGTTGTTCCGCCGTCTTCCAAGTTCAATCGCGGAGGCGACAGCGAGAGCTTTTCCGGTTCCCATTCCTTTTATCTGCAGCAGATTTGTGACTATAGACTCGCGGTTTGTCTTTGCGAGAATTTTTACAACCTGCTCTGAAAGTTTTTCAACAGGAATTCCTTTTATTCCTGAGCCAAGAATCATCATTACTAATTCAACATCCGAGGGATATTCAATTCCGTGTTTCAATGTAAGTTCGCGGATGTCCGGGGTACAATCAATTTTGCACATACTTTGTTAACGCAAAAAAAATGCAAATTCGGTAATGAATCACAAAAAAAATACGAAAATCTATGTATGAAGAAATTATTTTCGATTTTTGCAAGCGTCGGAATCTTTTTGTCCGTGATTTTTCTGTTTTCATGTGTTTCAGTTCCAGGAAAGAAGGTTTCAATTTCAAGGAATTTGTTGGGAACTCCGGTTTTGGGCCCGGAAGATTTGTACAGATATTTTGTTTCTGTAAAACCAGACTGTGACCGAGCGCAGGTTCGGCGGCTTGCTGGATTTTACGTTCAGGAAGCGGCAGTTGAAGGGATAAATTCTGATGTTGCATTTGCCCAGATGTGCCTTGAGACGGGCTATCTTTCATTTGGAAATCTTGTTGTGCCCGAAATGCATAATTATTGCGGTTTAGGCGCGATGGATGCAGCTCATCCCGGTGAATGGTTTGAAACAGAGCAGATTGGCGTTCGAGCACACATCCAGCATCTTCAGGCTTATGCAACAACTCAAGATGTTTCATTGAAGCAACCGTTGGTTGATCCGCGCTATAGCTGGGTTCACAAGGCAAAATATGCCGAAACGATTTTTGATTTGGCAGGTGTTTGGGCAACCGACAAACTGTACGGCCAAAAAATCGATGCAATACTGGATAAGATGGAATATTTTTAAGCTGAAAATTTGAGTTTTGATAGAATGAGAATGTTCGCTCTCACCAGATTTACAATTTGCTCCAGATGGTTGAGCTCGCGCTACGCTTGTATTGATTGGGGTGCTACGCACTTTAATTGGTTCAATCGCTCAAAATCTTCACAAATTGTAAATCTGGTTGCGCTTTTATTTTTTTACAAAAACTCAAATTTTTGCTTTTACGGAAATCCGCCGTAAGCGTTCTTTCAGAATCTATAAAAACTCAAATTTTACGTTTTTTATGTTATCCGCCGATTTTTGTTCCTACAAATTCCTGGTCATTCAGGATTGCGCGGATGTTTTCAATGTTTTTGCCGCTTGCGCAGATTACTGTCATCTTACATTCGTCTGCTTTTTTTGAGGCAATCGGGTCAAACGGACAATTTTTTCCCGGAGTCCATTCGTTTCCGACCATTTTGCGGAAATCTTTCCATGAAATTTCATCAATCGGTTTTGCGTCTGGATTTTTTCTTGGGTCATCTGTGTAGACTTTTTCAATATTTGAAAGGTTCACAACTGTTTTTGCGTCATGTTTTTCTGCAAGCAGAACCGCGTCGTTGTCTGTTGAAAATCCTGGGTGCCATCCTGCTGCAAGAAGAACTCTTCCTTTAAAATCGATTGGAGCTGTAGGATCGTAAACTACGTCATTCTGGCAAAGTTCGCCAAAGCACGCTTTTACAAGCTGGGCATTTAGTCTTGTCGCCATGATTCCAATCCAGTCTGCCGCATCGCTCGCGGAATTTGAGTTCACATTCTTGGCGATTTCTGAATATGCGTTCTGGTAAACACGCGCAGGTGCACCGCCACCAACTACAAGAATCAGTTTTCTGCTTGCGTCCTCTTCAAGCCATTCTTTTACCATTGAAACAAATTTTGTCAGGAATTCTGTGTCAGGTTGATTTGGCACAACAATTGAACCGCCAACTGATAATACTTTAGTCATCAATATACTCCTATTACTGTCGGATTTGACCAGTATGAACTGTATTTTATGGTTTTTCCACTGGCTTCTTCCCAGATTGACTGCAAAGAATAGCTGCGTGGCCTTGAAACTGTCTTGTTGTTCGGCGCGCTTGGCTTGAATTCATTCCAGCCTCTGTTAAAAAGAATGTGCTGTCCGTCAAGGTTTCCAAAATAAAACTGATGGGGCACAATATCTTTTTGCCATGGATGATAGTCTAAACCTGCGGCAATGGCAATGTCTACAGGAATCCATCCAAATCCTGGAACATAAAATTCGCTCCACCAATGAGGACGGGTCTTTAAGTCTGTGTCAACAAGGATTCCGCTGTCAGGTAATGCGGCAATTCCGTTTGCCCTAAGAAGAGCCGTAAAAATAACCGCAAAGTCATAGGCATCTCCGTGCTTTGTACGCAAAAGATCCAACGGGGAAATATTTCCTTTTCTTACATCCTGAAGGATTTCAAATTCTTTCAGCATATAATTGTAGGTAAGCGCAGCGATTATATACGGATTTTTTTCATTTTTGGCAATCGAGCGTGCTATTTTTATCAGTTCCTCATCATCGGAAGGAATACAGCTGTCCGCTTTTGTTGCAACCGCTTTTAGATTTTTGTTCATTTGGGCGGAAGGATTTATTGCCGACGGAAAAATCTCTGTCCGTATGTCGTAGGATGTTACGGCAAAATTCTGCTTGAATTTGCTTTTCCCTGAGCTGCGGGCACCACTTGTCTGGTGGATTATTGTATGCTGAAAATCATAGATTATCGGTTCTGGTGTGCATTCTGATACAACTACAACTGGCTGTGCCGGTGAAGTGAATGGCCGTGGGCATCGTAGGATTATCTGAGAGTCTTTGTCGCCTGCCGTGTCGTCAATATCAACTGCAACTTGAATTACGTATGTTTTTGGAGAGATAAAACTTTTTGTGCCGGCTTTTTTGTTTATGTCAACGTGGCGCAACGGTGATTTTCCTTTGCTTGTTGAAACAAAAATATCGCCAGAAACAGCTCCGTCTGGAACGTAAAGCCTGATTTCGTTGTCTGACCAATATTCGTAGTCAAAATCATCCTCGTTTGCCTCTGTAAAAGCAAGATCTTCCTGTGTTTTTGAGGCAAGATTTTCATCGGTTATAGGTTTTTCGCGGTTTACAGAAAAAAATACCTTTGAATTGTCCTTTGAGTTTCCGAAGTTTACGCCATAGATTGTAATCAATGTTCCGACAGAAATTTTTTCCGGGGAAACGCTTGTGATTATAGGCGCGGTTGTCTGCGGATTTTGTGTCACTGCGATTGGCGCGGCGGTTGCGTTTGCAAAAAATGCTGGTTTTGAGCGGCTGTTTTTTGTCTCAACGACAACAAGCCCGTCTTTTACATTTGCCGGAAGAACGACTTTTATCTCTGAATCTGTCCATGAAATATAAGATGAGGAAGTAAGCTTTGAGCCACCGAATTCAACATAATTTGTCTCTCTTGCGTTTCCAAATCCTTTTCCGCTTATGATTATAAGATCTCCTGGCGACCCGACCGGTGGATTTATTGAATAGATTACTGGTTTCTGGTTTACGTGCAGCCCGAACAAAAGAGAACCGAGCGCAAAAATCAGAGCCAAGACTATCCAGCACAAGGTTCTGATTACAGGAGATTTTCTAAAAAAATAGTTTATTACCGATGACGAGTCCACTCTAGCTGCCCTTCATTAGAGTTTACCGGCAGCTTGATTTCAATTGTTTCCTGATTGTCTTCAAGTCCCGGAACTGTAATGTTTACATGAATTTTTTTCGCATCATCAAATTCCGGTCTAAGGACATCTACATTTGTCAGCGCAGAGTTTGAAATACTTCTTGTGCCGACCGTCTGCGCAAGGCTATGGTTTAAATTTCCATTGATTACAACGTTTTGGTTTGCAATCGGCGCGTTTTGTGGACGGGTAACAGGAGTGATTGATGCGATATTTGCATTTTCAGAATAATTTGCTTTTGTTGAGTTTGAAATTGAAACAGGAAGAATCGCTGCAATCAGCACAGCCGCAGCAGTTGCCATTCCCCAGCGTACAGTTTTCTCGCTGAAAGGAAATTCAAAGTGCGTTGCGGCATTTTTTGAGTAGTGCATTTTTGTCTTAAGGCGCTCAAAACTTTGATCCATAAACTGTTTGTCAAGCTGAATGCTTTTACTGTCTGCCTGAAAAGCGTTCTTGATTCTTCTTAAAGACTCAAGCTTTGCTTTGCAAGTCTGGCAGTTTGCAATGTGAGATTCGTATTCCTTTATGTAAGCCAAAGGAAGCTCATTGTCAAGATAAATTGAATGAATGTCGTCAGTTGGGCAAGAATACATTTTCAGCTCCTAGCATTTCTGCAAGTAATTTGCGGGCGCGGAAAATCCGGACTTTTACGTTTCCTTCCGTGATTCCCACAACTTTACCAATCTCTTTGTAGTTTAAGTCGCTGTACTCAGCTAGCACAACGACTTCTTTCAGTTTCGGAGGCAGTTTATTCAAAGCATCCTGCGCAGATTTTATTGATTCTTCCCTAAGAAGTTCTGTTTCACCAGAATGAAAAACTCGGGTTTCCTCGTAAAGAGCTTTTTCGTAGGCTCGTTTTTCCCGCGCTTTTCTTTTGACGTAATTCAGCGATGCATTTTTTACAACGCGAATCAGCCAGAATTTAGCGTCATTCATCGTAGGGAAAGTCAGTTGTTTTTCGTTGGCTTTAATAAGCGAGTCATGGGCTAAATCTTCTGCTGCTTCTTCATCGTTTACAATTCTGTAAGAGATTTTGAACAGCATTTGCATTGTTGCGCTATAAATCGTTTTAAAGTCAACAGAATCTGCTGCATTAAGAGGCTTGGTTTTTTCTGTCTGACCGTCCATATTTAGCAAACAACGCTCCTTTTGATTGGTTACATAAAAACAATAATTAATTTCGCTTCCAGGTCGGGCCTGCCGGCGTGTCGATTATTGTGATTCCGCGTTTTGCTAGAGCGTCGCGGATTTCGTCGGCTTTGGAAAAATTCTTGTTTTTCTTGGCTGCCGTTCTTTCTGCGACAAGTGTGTCAATTTCCGCGGCTTCCGGGTCATCAGAATGGTCAATTATATTTGCCGCCGCATTTTTTTCCGCTTCTTTTTGCGCAATTCCTGCGGTTTCAATCATTTTAAGGCCAAGAACGCTGTCCATTCTGTCAATAAGATTCAACGCTTCCTTTGCGTCTAAAGAATTGTCCTTTAAAATTTTATTCACCTGGCTGAGCGCAACCGGAACCAAAAGATCGTTTTCCAGGGCTGCCTTGAATGAGTCAAGATATTGAACTGCTTTTTCAGAAAGTCCTTCGCGGTTGTCGGCTTCGCCTTTTTTATACGATTTGCCTTTTTCAAGTTTTACGCCGGCTTTTTGCGCAAGTCTTGCGATTTTTTGAACAAGGCTTGCCCGTCCGTTTTTAGCGGAATCCATCGCGTCCCAGCTAAAGAAAATCTGCTTGCGGTAATGGCCGCCCAAAAGGAAAAACCTGTAGTCAAGCGCGCTGTAGCCCTTGTCCTTCAACGTCTGAAGCCGCAAAAAGTTTCCTTTTGACTTGGACATTTTGTTTCCGCCTTCAACAACTAAAAATTCGTTGTGAAGCCAATATCTTACCCAAGGACCTTCCGCTCTTTCTTCCGGCGTGAACGAACCTTCTGACTGCGCGATTTCGTTTGTGTGATGAACCGGAACATGGTCAATTCCGCCGGTGTGGATGTCGATGTGTTTTCCAAGATATTTCATGCTCATGGCAGAACATTCAATGTGCCAGCCAGGATAACCGCGTCCCCAAGGGGAATCCCAAGTCATCGCCTGGTTTTCAAACTTTGATTTTGTGAACCAAAGCACAAAGTCGCCCGGATTCCGCTTGTTTCCGTCGATTACAACTTCCTTGCGGCGGCCGGCTCCTTCCTTCAACTCGTCAAGATTCAGGTTCGCAAGTTTTCCGTAGTCCGGGTAGGTTGAAATATCATAGTAAAGATTTCCGCCAGCCATGTAAGTGTGGCCGTTCGCCTCAATCTTTTTTATAAGTTCAATCATTTCTGGAATGTGTTCAGTCGCCTTGCAGATTACGTCTGGATGACGGATATTCAAATCGTCAATGTCCTGCATAAAGGCGTCCGTGTAAAATTTTGCAACTTCAAGAACAGACTGATGACGTTCCTCCGCTGTTTTTACCATTTTGTCATCACCATCATCGTTGTCACCGGTCAAGTGTCCAACATCAGTGATGTTCATAACGTGCTTTATGTCGTAACCCAAAAAAGTCAAAGTTTTATCAAGAATATCCAGAAAAACATACGCGCGAAGATTTCCGATGTGCGCATAATTGTAAACAGTCGGACCGCAACCGTAAAAACCGACAAAACCTTCGTGAACTGGTTTAAATTCTTCAATTTTATGTCCCATCGTATTAAAAAATTTTAACGGCATAAGAACTCCTGTTTTTTTATATTAAGGGCGGGCGACCGCCCTGCGGTTCAAACCTACGGTTTTCGCCTACCCACCGTGCGGGGACACCCCGCAACGCCCCACTTATTTTAACAATCTTAATGAAAAAAACATCGTGTTTCAATTATCAGGCATAATTTCAGAGTTTACATTTTTTCAGAAAGCCAGTAATTCGGGAATTTCTACCAATTACAATTATTTGTTTTTTTCTATATAATAGCTTTTATGAACGACTACAAATCTTTTGCGCAGAAAATTATTTCTTCCGGCGACTTTTGCGGTTCAGTCTTGTTTGATGAACCCATGTCAAAGCACACAAGTTTTAAAATCGGTGGCGAAGTTCCAGTTTTTTTTGAACCGGAAAATCTGGATTCGCTTCTGGTGCTTATTGCGGCGTTAAAATCAGCGGAAATCAACTATTTTGTACTTGGCGGCGGCTCGAATATTGTTTTTTGCGACAGCGGATTTGAAGGCGTTGTAATTTCACTTTTAAAAATCAATAGGATTTCCTTGGTAGAAAGCATTGAAACAAAAGATGATGACGTTCTGGTTTCTGCGGAAGCTGGAGCAACTATGGCTTCTTTTGTGAATTTTTGTGCGGAAAACGGTTTTTCCGGTGCGGAAAAGTTTGCGGGGCTCCCCGGAACGATAGGGGGCGCCCTTTTTATGAACGCAAGATGCTTTGACCTTTCAATAAGCGAGCTTTTTGTGGAAGCCTATTACATTGATTTGAACGATTATACGGAGCAGCACAAGATTTTTTCTCCGTCCGACTGGGATTACAAAATTTCTCCGTTTCAAAACGCGCATACGCTGATTCTTTCCGCGACTTTCAGGCTGAAAAAAAATGAAAAGCCAAAGGAAGAGATAAAATCTGAAGACAAAAGATACATTGAGGAACGTAAGTCGAAAGGGCATTTTAATTTTCCGAGCGCAGGCAGCGTTTTCAGGAATAACCGCGAATTTGGCGCGCCGAGCGGCAAGATAATCGATGAGTGCGGTTTGCGCGGAAAACAGATAGGAATGGCGCAGATTGCTCCGTTTCACGGAAATTTTATTATAAATTTGGGTGGTGCAACTCAAAAAGACGTAAAGGCACTAGTGGAATTCACCGTTAAAGAAGTTAAGGAAAAAACTGGATTTTGTTTGCAGCCGGAGATAATCTTCGTTGACAAATAAAAAATCCAACCATTATACTTTTAAAGTTGATGTCCAAGGTGGTATAGAATGTTACAGTTGTCATTTGTAAATTTCAGGCCAAATTCATATCTTTTTGTTGAAGGAAAAGAGAATAACGACCATTTTTATATCATTCAGAGTGGAAACGTCCGCTGTTTTAAACAGAACGATGTGAAAGGGCTTTCAGTAAAAAATCTTGGACCGGGAGACTTTGTTGGCGTAATTCCATGTATGTCTGGCCATTCCCAGATAGAAAGCGCGATTGCCCTTACAGATGTAAAATGCATTTCGGTACGTAAGGACCAATATCCAGAACTTATTGAAAAAAATACACCGATTGCGCTGAAAATTATCCGCACATTTGCTAATCGGATGCGCACAATGAACGAGCAGCTTACAAATTTTTCAAATAAATCTGTCAACGTTGAGTCTGCTGAGCATATTTACGAAGTCGCAAAATATTACGAAAAAATTCAGGCCTATGATATTGCGATTTTCGCATATTATCAGTACATGAAAGAAAACAGGAACGGCGCGCATATTTCAGAGGCTCAAGGCGCATTCAAGGCGTTGAGCACGCGGTCAAAGCTGCGTGATTTTGAGCCGCCGGCGGAAGGTACAAGAATTTATCAGAAAGACAGGATGATTTTTTCAGAAAGCCAGTCCGGCGCGGATATGTTTGTGATTCAGTCTGGTCAAGTTCGGATTTCGAAAGTCATAAATGGAAATGAAGTCGTTCTTGCGGTTTTAAAGCCTGGCGATATGTTCGGGGAAATGGCTCTTCTTGAAAACAAGCCACGTTCGGCGAGCGCGATTGCCCATGAGACATGCAAACTGATTGTTCTTAACAAAAACAACTTTGATATGATGGTTTCAACGCAGCCTCAGCTGATTTCCCGGCTTACAACAACTTTGGCTGAACGCCTCTGGACTTCTTACCGTCAGCTTGATAACGCCTGCCTGGTGAATCCGCTTCACAAGATGATTGATATGCTTGCGCTTCAGGCAGAAAAATCCAGAAAATCCTCAGGAATTTTTGAGCCGGACATTACATCTGACGATCTTGCGAATATGTGCTCAATTCCTTTGGAGCAGCATAACAAGGCGAATTTCCAGCTTAGGCAGGAACGTTGCATCCGTTTTGTTGATGATAAAATTGTGGTTCCGGATTGTTCTGAGCTTTTAAAGGTTGCGTCGTTTTACAGAAAAATAGAAGACAAACAGCTGGCTGCCCAGCAAAAATAAAAGGTCTTTATGAAAAAAATTCTTTTCATTTTTTTTTGCGTAATATTTTTACCATCTCTTTATGCGGAAAAAAAAGTTGCCACAGGTTATGGCGGCGTGGAACTTGGAATGTCTGTTGAGCAGGTAAAAAAAGCCTTGAAGGACAATCCAGATTTTGGTTATCACGGCGACAGGGATGTTTCTTTGCTTCCGGGAGAAAACCGTGTTCTTATAGAAACGGACACTTCGGCTTTTGCAGGTTTTTCTTTTCTTGAAAGATGCTGGTTTCAGTTTTACAACGATAAGCTTTATATCATAACGATAAATGTTAACCGCGAAAAAATGGATCATTTTAGCGTTTTTGATTCTCTCTGTAAAAAATACGGAATGCCAGATTCTGTAAATCCGGAAAAATCTGTCTGGAACACAAATGATGTTACGATGAGCCTTGAACGTCCTTTGACTTTAAAATATGTTGAAAATAAAACATTTGAGTCATTGCAAAATAAATCTATGGTCGGCCCGGACGGCACGGAAATTACCCGGGAAATGTTTTTGGAAGGACTTTGATATGAGAAAATTTGATTTTTGTAGAAATTTTGCTGCTTTTTGCGCTATGTTCTTTGCTTTTGCTTTGAATATTTCATGCAAGTCAAAACTTGAAAAACGGAATTTAATGATTCAAAAAGCTGATGGAACTGAAATTTCTGTTCTGGCAGAAATTGCCGTAAAGCCGGAAGACCGGAACCGTGGATTTATGGAGCGGAAAAATATTCCGCAGGGAACCGGAATGCTATTTGTTTTTGAAAATGACCAGATTCTTAATTTCTGGATGAAAAATACTCCAACGCCACTTTCAATCGCATATATTTCAAAAGATGGAAAAATAAAGGATATTCTTGACATGCAGCCGTTCAGCCTTGCGGATATAACAAGTTCAGGATATGTGCGTTACGCGTTGGAAGTTCCGCAAGGCTGGTTCAAAGAAAACGGTGTTTTTGCCGGCGATTCTGTAAAAATCGATTTTTAGTTTTTAGGCTAATCGTCAGAGCGTTCAAGCTTTGCGAGTTCACTGGCTGCAATTTTGTCGTTCGGGTCAAATTCCAGGACGGCGGTAAAATATTTCTGGGCTTCGGCTTTGTTTCCTTCTTTCAGGCAGACGTAACCAAGATTCGAGATTATTTTTGTGTCTTCCGGTGAAATCCTGAAAGCATTCATCAGGGCTTCTTTTGCTTCTTTTACATTGTTCTGTTCAAGCAGGCAGATTGCCATTTCATTGTAAGTGTCTGAATTTTTGTCTCCGCCACAGGCAAGCGCTTGTTTAAAGGCTGTAAGCGCATCGTCATAGCGGCCAAGTTTTCTTAATCCCCAGCCAAGTATAAACCAGGCGTTCCAAACTTTCGGGTTTGACTCAATGAATTTCCTGATTTTTTCAAGTCCTTTTTCTTCCTGGCCGGACTGAATCAGTTTGTATGCCTGCGAGAAAGCGTCGTTGTCCATATTTTCGCTGCTGATTCTGTTAAGAATTTCCTGGGCGCGTTCCTTTTTGTAAAGTCCGTTTTCTCCAAGTTCCTCATCTGTTGTGTCACAGACAAGCGCAACGTAATTTTCAAAACATTCTTTTGCATTCTTGAAATCATGTGATTTTAGATAAAAGAATCCTGCGTTAAAAAATGCGTCTGGAATCGGCGGGTCTGCATCCATTGAATCTTTGTAGTAGCTTTCCGCATCGTTGTCGTAAGCATCTGCGTCTTCGTTTAGTTCTGAACGGCGGTAACTTTCTGCGCGTTGATCCAAAAAAAGCGCAAAATTCAGTGTGATTGCCTTGTCTTCCGGATCAATTCCTTTTAGTGAAAGAAAAAGTTCCTCCGCCAAATCCCAGTCTTCATTTTTTGCTTTAAGGATTGCCGCCTCTGAAAGTTCCTTTTTTATGTTCGGCCGCGCCTTTAAAATAATCGAGCGGTAATAATCTTTGTGCTCATTTTTGTGGTCATAAGCTAGAACTGTAAGAATTCCAGAAAGAACTTGTTCCGGCGAAATATCGTTCATATCGTAATCGTCCGGGTCGCCTTTCATTTTTTTCTGTACAGGCAGCGGAATTGTTGAGTCAATCTTCATTGCCGCATTTGAAAAATTGTAGTCTTCTGGCAAATTGACAAAATAGATTGTTTCAAGCGGATTTTTATGGTTCATCTGTTTTTTTCCTATAAAATTTTTATTTTTCAGAAGGTTTCTGTGCTTCTTGCTTTTCCAGCGTTTCTTCTTTTTTATTTTGACTTGAGGCTTTTGTCGCATAGTCAAGGAATTTTTTTCTTCTGTTTGAAAGATATTCATTGATTCTTATCTTGTACGAAAGTGGAACTTGGTTCTCGTCAAATTTTATTCCGGCTTCAACAAGTTCCTTGCGGCCTTCGACTGTGTTTACAGAGACAATTGTTCCTTTTACGTCAACAATCTCGTTCGGTTCGGTAAAAAGAAGTCTTATTACGCAGTCTTTATTTGCAAGAAATTTTGGAACTCCAAGAACAATGATTTTTGCTCCGGTGAACGAAAGATTCCACAGGATGCAACGCCGCGGAACGGACTGGATATAGACAATCGATTCCTTTTTGTTGATTCCCAGAAGTCGTTTAGAGTCTTCATTCAGGATAATTCGTTCTTCTTTTCTATAAATAAAACCTTCATTCGCATCAATAAGCGAGCCGAGCTTATAAATAAGGTCATCCGGCGGACGCTGCGTGAAAGACAATGTTACAATCGCAAGTTCCTTTGAATTCATGTATGGCGTTACATCTGTCACGCGGCAAGTTACAAAAAAAATCAAAGGCTGATTGTCTGATTCAATAAAACAATAACGAAGATTTACAGGCGGCGCGTCTTTTTTTGTTATCTGTTGAAATGCGCCACCGTTTGTTCCGATAATTATTTTTGCCTGCTGGAAAGATGTTGAATTTATTATGCATGGCCACTGAGCACCGGCACATTTTACGTATATTTGCCGAGGATCAAGACGTAAAAAGCGGATTATATCTTTTGTGAATATTATTTCATTCTCGCGGTATTTGTTATAATATTCGTTGATTTGCTGATTAGTCGTAATTGAAAAGCTCATAAAATTAATTCTAGTTTATATCAAATTATTCGTCAATTTTATTATTTGTCTGAATGTTGAGTTTTTTTTCTGTTGAATAACCCAACACTCAGGCTGTTTGAATTATTTTGTTTTATGCGAAAAACCTAAGATTACGGATGGAAGTTGTTTTTTCGCTGAATTCTGCCTGTTTTTTCCGCAGAAATAAAGCTGGCTGGAAGGACCTCCGTCAAGTTGAAGCGCGCTGAAAACGTTTTTTTCTTTTAGAATTTTTGCCGTGTCTTGATATGAAAGTTTTTTTCCGCATAAAAGATAAAGTTTTCTTCCATCTTCTGAAATGCCCGCCGCAGAACGAAAATCCTTTATATCCTTGAATTCGTGGATTTTTTCACCGCGCAGAATTGTCCAGAATCCTCCAGCTGCAAAGGCTGGCTTTTTCTCATTTTCAATTTCAGTTTGAGAGTCAAAAATTTTTGCTGAATATCCGTTTTCTTCCTTAAAAAATGCAATTGCGGCGTATTTTTCTACTGGCTCTGAAAATCTGATGAAATTGTCAATATAAAGACCGACCGGTTTTCTTTTTGAAAAGAGTGGATTTATTCTTGAGCTTGTTACAAAAGGATTTGCGTTGATTGCCGCAAAACATCCGTTTTGTTCCGCGAATTTTTTTACAGAAACAGGTTTTGAAAATCCGGCGGATTTCGGGTAGGTTTTTATTTCTAGCTCTGAGGACGAAAGGTCGATTTCTGCAAGAAAATAATTTTTTGTGGCGGTCGCAGAAAAATTATTCGTGCCGGAAACGTTGCTCAACCCGGCAAATGAAGAAGTTGTCTTGCAGGAAAAAAAAAGTGCGGCCGCGGCAAAAACGGCAATCAAGAAATTTTTCATATTTGTCTCCTAAATTTTATAAAACTCGACATTTAGGCTAAATATTAAAAAGAATTTTTCCGTCAGATTTTCAATTTGCTAAAAAACGGTGCGAAGGAAAGTTTTCGTTGTGTTTTTTTGCTTCTTCGTAGTATTCTGGCGAGTAATAGCCTGTTGTCAAAAGGTAAAAAAGTTTTTCTTCTGGAACTGTGGAGTCCGTAAGGTTTTTTCTGAAAAGAATTTCCACAGCAAAGCGTTTTTTTGTTCCGTTGAATTTTTGTGGCGGCGAAAAATAATTAACGTAGTCACGAAGCTGGAATCTTTCTCCTTTGCTTTTGTAGATTTCCACAGCCAGATCTGTTCCGTTTTCGGAGCGTCCGTAGGAATAAAGAACTTCCGGCGTAAATGGTTTTTCGTGCCCGGTTTCAATAACTGCGGCAAGCTTGCCGTTTTTAAATTGAAATTCAATGTATTCGAATGGCGACTGCTCATTCTGTTTCCACGTTAATTTTGAGCATGAAACTCCATAATGACTTAATGGGCATTTTGTCCAGATTATTGCGTTGTTGTTCTTTTTTATCCATTCTTTCACCTGGTATTCGGTTTGTCCCCAGACGAGTCCTTTGTAGCCGCTTTTTATTTGCGCAGCTTTTATGATTACGAAAGTCGGCATTGCAAGAAAAAGAATTCCAAGTATTGAGCTAAGAATTATTGCTTTTGATTTTGTCATTGTTTTTTCCTTTTTGGCTTTTCGGCATGATTTGAGAAAATTCATTTTTTGCCTTAAGTTCAAGTTTTTCATATTTTCCGGAAATGTAAGCCAAATCAATCATAAGATTTTCTTTTTTGAATCCGTCCACGCAGAATTCAAGATAAAAACCAGTTGCCGCAAAAAGAATCGCTATAAAACCCCAGATTCCCATCGTGTTATTGACAAAATTGACATTGAAAAAAATTGCCGCAAGCGAAAAAATAATCATCAGTATTTTGGAGATTGCCGCACCTCCTAAAAGAATTCCTGTTGCACAGACCGCAAAAACGACTGTAACTGTAAAATTTTGCTCAAATCGTGCTGAAATTGCAGAATTCCCTTTGTCCGGAAAAATAAAAATTTTTATCAGCACCGCAAAAAAAAGCGTGTGGACAATTATGCTAAAAATATTCATGCAGACAACCAGCAGTTTGTGGTTCATTAAATCTTTTTCTGAAATTTTTTCATTGTCAGTTATGTTTAAAATTCCCCTTAGATGAAGAAGAAAAATGAATACAAGCGCGAAAATTCCGCTTATAAGATCAGGCATTTGCTGGGTTTTTACAGTTTTTTCTGCAACTGCGCCAAAAAACGCAAAAAAAACGCCCCAAACGTTGTTAAAGTAAGGTGAAGTTATGTCAACTTTCCATGGAACCATAAAAATCCATGCGGAAATCCAGATAAAGACAATTCCTGTGAGCCTGTAAAAATCAATAATTTCAAACCATTTTTTATTCATAATCTAATTGTATCATAAAAACAACAATGTGATATAATTAGAATTGATTTTGAGTCAGTTGATTGAGAAAGAAAATTGAATGAGCTACCAGAAAAAGCGCGTCAATTCGCTAGGTAGCAATATTCAATTATTTTTACTGACAAAACTTCCCATAAAAACTCAAAATTAAGGCTGATTGTCGTTATGGAAAATGAATCACTTTTTAGCATGGCACGAAGTTTGCGCGAGCCGCTTGCTTCCCGGATGCGACCTAGAAATCTGGATGAATATATCGGGCAGGACCATATTGTTGGAAAGGGGCGCCTTTTGCGCCGTGCGATTGCTGCGGATCAGCTCACTTCCGTTATTTTTTATGGACCGCCAGGAACTGGAAAAACAACTTTGGCGCGAGTTATTGCAAACCATACAAAATCAAATTTTATTACGTTGAATGCGGTTCTTACTGGGGTTGCCGATATCCGCAATTCAATCAAGCAGGCGGAAGATTATTACAATCTTTACAGCCGAAGAACGATTCTTTTTGTTGATGAAGTTCACCGCTGGAACAAAAGCCAGCAGGACGCACTTTTGCCTTGGGTTGAAAATGGAACGATAATTCTTATTGGTGCAACAACTGAAAATCCGTTTTTTGAAGTAAATCGCGCGCTTGTCAGCCGTTCCCGTGTTTTTCAGCTTAAATCTTTGACTTACGATGATTTGATGAAAGCGGCGCATATGGCGTTAGAGGACAAAGAAAGAGGCTACGGCCGCTGGAAAGTTGTTTTTGAAAAAGGCGCGCTTGAGCATCTTGTTGAAACTGCTGGCGGAGATTGCCGTTCCTTGCTGAATGCGCTTGAACTTGCTGTGGAAACAACGCCAGAAAAGTGGGATCCAGATGCGGATGTTCCAGTTCCGGCTTATGGCTCGACAATTTATATCTCAAAGGAAGCTGCCGAGGAATCAATCCAGAAAAAAGTTGTTCTTTATGACCGTGATGGCGATTACCACTACGATATAATCAGCGCGTTTATTAAATCTTTACGCGGCCGGGATCCTGATGCCGCCTGCTATTGGCTTGCCAGAATGGTCAGCGCAGGGGAAGATCCTCATTTCATTTTCAGGCGTATGTTGATTTCTGCCTGCGAGGACACGGGGCTTGCCGATCCTAAAGCCGTTGAGATTGTTGAAAGTTGTGCCGCCGCATTTGACCGCGTTGGTTTACCGGAAGGCCGGTATTTTTTGGCGCACGCGGCATTGTATCTTGCGACCGCTCCAAAATCAAATTCAAGTATGGCGTTTTTTGATGCGCTTTCTTCCGTTGAAAAAGAAAATGTTGAAGTTCCAAATCATCTGAAGGATTCTAGCCGGGATGCAGAAGGATTTGGACATGGCTCAGGATATTTGTATCCTCATGCGTACCGGGATCATTGGGTTGCCCAGCAATATTTGCCTGATTCGCTTATGGGGCGCGTTTTTTACACTCCTAGCACTCAAGGTTACGAAAAAGAAATCCGAGAGGATGTGCTTAGCCGCCGGGAACTTCAGATTGCCGCGATTCTTGAAAAACAGCAGCAGCCGGAAGATGCTCCAGCCCAGACAGGAAGCAAGAATATAATAGAAGAAATTAAAAAGTCGAAGGAAACAAAATCAGAGTTTGGCGTAAATCCTATAAGCGAATGGTGGATTGCCGAACATTTTAAGAATTCAGGCGAAGGCGAAAATCTTACATTCAGTCCTGTTGATAATGCGCGGGAATCTGCGCTGGACAAAGCCGACCGTCAGTGGAAAAACCGTCTTGATTCAAACCGTGCGGAAGTTCTTCTGAAAATCCGCGATACGATGATAGAAATGGCAAATCTTTTGCGCCATTACCGTTGTCTTGTTTGGAATGCTGATGATGGGCTTTTGCTTTGGGAAGTTGCCCGAAAAACTCCGGAAGGCGTTACTTGTGGTCTGTGCCGCACTGAAAAAGGTTGCCAGATTCTGGAGCAATATTCGCGGACACTCGGTGATTTGGACAAGCCTCTGCTTCAGTTCCGCCCGGAAACAAGCGCACCGGATTTTATGTCTTCTGAAAATTTCAAGAATCTGATTTTAAAGTTTCAATATAATGGAACAATTTTTGACAGGATTTTTTTCCGCGACCCATTTGTTAGCGTTGAGTCAATTGACGCACTTGCGAAAGCCGTTTTTGAAATTCTGAATCCGCAAAGGCAGAAGGGGAAAGTCTTTACAGACCAGAAAGAGTCAGAAATTCAAGTTGAAAAAGAGATTTTTGACGGCACAAACTATGATTCAGATTTCAATCCGAATATTGAAAAAGAAAACGAGGCGGCGGAAGAAATTCCATTAAAGGAAAGTCCGTTTGCAGGTGGCTGGAGCATTGTTGTCTCGCAGAAAATTCCTTCCGGCGGGCAGCATATTGGCCAGCTTATAAAAAATCAGGTTTTGACAGAAGCGACCCGAGAGCCGTATCTGGATATCCTTGAAAAAATGGAGCGGGCCGAATCAGAATTTTTTGGCGACAAGACAAATCCGTTTTTTTGCTGGAACACTCAATACATTGCAGAAACTTTCAGAAAATTCGGTTTCAAAGTTTTGAGCGCAACCCAGATTGTCAACGAAAAAAGACGGATTTCCCGGAAAGAAATCCAACGATGGTTCAACACAGAATCTTCAGCTTACGGCAGAGCAATGGTGAAAGCATTTGGTGTTCCAGATTTGCAGAAACTTATTGATTTGCTTGAAAATGCTGTCCAGAACCAGATTTTCAACTGGCAGACTGAAATAGGATTTTTCACAATCAGCGGGAATACATGATAAAATGCCTGCACTTCCAGCGGAAAATCAAAATCGGCTAGGGTTGCAATTTTTTTTAGGAAGAAAACTTCAATTCGCAAAGCTCATTTTCAGTTTTCTTTTATGCCTGCGGCAAAAAAATGGCAAATTACGCCATTTTGACTTTTCCGCTTCCGTTGCGGCATTTTTTATTTCTTCTGTTTTTCACAAATGTATTCATTCTGATATATTTTTTTATAACTCTTGTATACAACCCAACAAAATTGTATAATTATAAAGATATACAAAATTGCAGTGAATAAATATACATTTTTCATGCAATTCTTTTATGGGGGCAAGTATGGCAGATTTGAAACACAAAAATTTTATAGAAAAACTTTCGATACTTGCAGAACGTAATGACCCAATCAATCCTGATCTTTATCAAAAGTATGATGTAAAGCGCGGTCTTCGCAATGCGAATGGAACTGGTGTTCTTGTCGGGCTTACCCGGATTGGCGATGTTGTAGGTTATGAGGTCGGCGCGAACAAAGAAAAAATTCCTGTTCCGGGGCGTTTGCTTTACCGTGGATACGATGTTGTGGATTTGATTCGTGATGCAGAAGCGAATGACGATTATTGTTACGAGCAATGCGCTTATCTTCTTTTGTTCGGGGAACTTCCAAAAAAATCAGAGCTTGATGAATTCCGCGCATTTATTGGTGAAAGCCGTACACTTCCGCCGAATTTTACCGAAGACATGATTATGAAGGCTCCTTCCCAGGACATTATGAATAAACTTGCGCGAGGAGTGCTCGCTTCTTATTCGTATGATGAAAATCCTGAGGATCGTTCAGTCGCAAACAATCTTCGCCAGTGCATTGAGCTTATCTCTCGTTTTTCTACGCTTGCTGCTTATGGTTATCAGGCCCGCAGACGTTATTATGAAAATAAATCAATGTATATCCATAATCCTCTTCCGGAACTTTCGACTGCTGAAAATTTCCTGCATTTGATTCGTCCTGACTGCCAATATACAAAACTTGAGGCGGAGATTCTTGATCTTGCGCTTATTCTTCACGCTGAACATGGTGGTGGAAACAACTCATCTTTGACAGTTCATGTAGTTTCTTCTGCGGACACAGACACTTATTCAGCGATTGCGGCGGCTGTCGGCTCTTTGAAAGGCCGTCGTCATGGTGGTGCAAACATCCGCGTTGTGGAAATGATGGATGAAATCAAAGCGAACGTAAAAGACTGGTCAAACGAAAAAGAAGTCCGTGAATATCTTTATAAAATTGCAAGGAAAGAGGCTTTTGACCACAGCGGAAAAATTTATGGAATGGGGCATGCGGTTTACACAATCAGCGATCCGCGTGCTTTGCTTCTGCGTGAAAAGGCAAAAAAACTTGCCAAAGAGAAAAATTGTCTTGAAGAATATAATCTTTACCGCATGATAGAAGAAATTGCTCCAGAAATTATTATGGAAGTCCATCATTCAGACAAGCAGATTTGTGCAAATGTCGATTTATATTCAGGTTTTGTGTATACAATGCTGAATATTCCGCGTGAACTGTATACGCCGATTTTTGCCATAAGCCGAATTGCCGGCTGGTCAGCGCATAGAATTGAAGAGCTTGTTGCCGGCGGAAGAATTTATCGTCCTGCTTACAAAAATGTCTGCGAAGAACGAAAATATATTCCAATCGATAAACGTTGATAAAAAAATAATCTGGAAAAAAATGAGTTTTGCAAGATTAGATAAGATTCTTTCACACGAGGGATTTGGAAGCCGCAAGGCAATCCGGAAATTTTTGTATTCGTCAGAAGTTGTTGTGAACGGCGAACGCATTTTTGACACAAGTTTTTCTGTGAATCCGGACAAAGATGAGATAAAAATTGACGGTGAAATTTTAAATCTCCGCAAGAATTTTTATCTTATGATGAACAAACCTAAAGATTTTGTAAGCGCAAACAAAGACGGGCTTCACCAGACGGTTTTTGACCTTTTGGATGAACGTTTTCACACTCCGTATCTTGAGGAAAATCTTCACCTTGTTGGCAGGCTTGACATTGATACCGAGGGGCTTTTGCTTTTTACAACGGATGGCGCGCTGACTCACAGAATCACAAGCCCAAAAACGCATTTTCCAAAATCATATTTTGTGCGTCTGGTAAATCCCGAAAACATGGAAAATCAGGAAAAAATCGCGCAGGATTTTAAAAATGGAATTGAAATTCCGCCGGAAGGAAACGAACAGGGCTTTTTGGCAAAACCCGCAGAAATCCAATGGAAAAACGAAACAGAATGTGTTCTTACCATAAACGAAGGAAAATTCCATCAGGTAAAAAGAATGTTTCTGGCGGAACAGAACGAAGTTTACTATTTAAAACGCATTTCAATCGGACCTCTGAAACTTGACGAATCCCTTGCCTCCGGCGAATACCGCGATTTAACGGATGAAGAAGTTGGCGAGTTGATGAAAGCGTAGATTTTTTAGAAAGTTAAAGGATGCGTTTTGTGTGCGGTCTTTAATCTTTAATTTTCGAATACAAGAAATTAAATTTCTTTATAGCGTAGAGGTTGTTGCTCACATTTTTTTCTGGAAATATCAACTTTACTTTTTATTGATCCGGTAACTACAGGGTCAGTTACTTCTTTTAATCCTTTAAAATTAAATTTTCCATCTTTATCTTTGTCGGAAACTCCAGAAAATTCATATATGGCTTTTATTTCACCATTATTTTCTTCTACAAGATAATCACAGTCTTTTGCATTTTCTGGATTTCCAGTCCAACAACCGGCTGGAGCATTTGAATGAGTTGTATTTACTACAGCAATTTTCATAATTTTCTTCCTTTTGGTTTGTTAAATATAAAGAGCTTACAGTAAAAACTGAAAGCTCTTTTGTAAAAATTATTTATAGTATTTTGATTTTAAATCTAATACCATTTTTTTATAAATATCATGTGCCTTTTGCAAATCTTGATTATCAACAGCCGTTACAGCATCATTAAGATATAATTTTCTAATAGAGTCATAAACTTCATTAGAATTTTTAAGGTTATCAATGTTTTTACAAATTACAGGAGCGATTTTGTAATACTCTTCTACTTCTGCTTTCATTTCAGGATCTTTTTTCATAAAAGTATCGCGAAATGCTCGTAAAGTTGTTAATTCATGGCAATCATCTGGTAAATTCCTGGATTTGCATGTTGCCGTTGTGATAAAACAACTACCGACTGATGTATCTCGGGGATGCATGTCAGCATATTCCCTGAAACATCTTAGGCTACAAAAATTATACCTGTTATCAGTAGTTTCTGTTATATAACGAGTTTCAGCGGGAATCCATCCTCCGCAGTTGTGACATTCTTTATCACCAGTACAAGAAGTTTCTCTATAGTAATGACCTTTATATTCAGACATATTTACCTCCTAAAATGTATCTCCCCTGAGAATTGCACTTAATCTTCTAATAGCATTACCAGTAAGACACAAAAACATTCCAACAGCATCAAATGCTGCACCAAAGCCATATAGATTTGCTTCGGAGGTAAATGCTAGATAAAAATAAAGTGCAAGCAGCACAAGACTTCCAATGAATGCAAAAAGTTGATTATCTTTATTGAGTTTAATGAAATATAAGATGCAATTTAAAATGGATAAAGTAATGCAAATAACACAAAGCGCTATTCTAAATCCTTTTTCTTCTAATAACATGGCAAATGTAAAAAAAATACCAATGCCCATACAAGCTATAAATAGGATAAATTTTATCCATTTTCCAACAGTTCTAAAAAAATCCATGTCTCCTCCTCATTTGGATACTAAAAAAATTGCAGGAGCGTAGCAACCTGCAATTTTTTTAGGTTTTGTCAAACCTAAAATTTACTGTACAGTAAATTTTAATAAAAAATATGTGAGGTATTTTTAGAAAATTAAAGACCGCATTTTGTATGCAGACTTTTTTTATCCTGAATGATTTTTCTGTTGTGAACTTGGTTAGCGATGTGCAGGGCGGCGCAGCCGTTGCGAGCGGAGCGAGCAATGAGCGCTTAGCGGAACCCGGAACGTAGCGACCTGAGCGAGCTTTGCGAAGTGAAGGTAACCTCCAGATTTTTATTTTTTAACTTGACAATATGACTATTTATGACTATCTGATGGTTAGAAATTTAACGGGAGGCACGATGACTGCTCCACTTTACGATGTCAAGGCGAAATTAAGCGAATATATAACGTATGCTGAAAAAGGCGAGATTGTTGAGATTACAAAGCATGGAACGGTTTCGGCTGTGATAATCAGTAAAAAAGATTTTGATGAAAACTACAAAAAGCCTCTTAAAAAGAATCCTGTGGAGGAACTGCGCAAATGGCGGGCGGGATTGTCTGACAAAGATATAGAAGAGTGTTTTGGTGATGAATATTCTAGGATTTTGGAGGAACAAAGAAAAGAAAGCCGATTTGAGAAAGAAAGGGGATATTCATGTCTATAATTTACATGTTGGACACAAATATAATTTCTGAGCTTACAAAACCTCGGCCAAGTGAAAAAATGTTGAGTATGTTGGAGTCAAAATCAGCGTTTTGCGGTATATGTGCGCCTGTTTGGTATGAAGTTATAAAAGGGATTGAAGCAATGCCTGAAGGAAAGAAAAAACAGACTGCGGAAATTATTACTTATGATTATATTCAAGGGACTTATCCAATTATTAATTATGATAAGCATGCGGCAAGTATGCATGCAAGAATTTTTTCTGAATTAAGAAAATGTGGAAAAATACCTCCAACTATAGATTCGATGATTGCTTCCATAGCAATGTCAAACAATTTGATTCTTGTGACTCGGAATGTAAAAGACTATGATCCGATTCGGGAGCATTTTTCGCTTTGTGTTGAAGATTGGTTTGAATAATCGTTGGGTGATGTTTGCTGTAATTGAAAATAACGCGATATTTTTGTAGAATAGAAATATTATTTCTTGCATGAGGTTGGTTTGATGACAGATATTGAAATTGCTCAGAAAAATGTGATGGTTCCGATTTCGGATGTTGCTGAAAAGATTGGAATAAAACCGGAGGAACTTGAACTTTACGGACCTTACAAAGCAAAACTTACAATGAAAAAACTTAGGGAACTTCAGGATAAAGCTGCGGATTCTTCTAAACGCGGAAAATTGATTTTAGTTACTGCGATTACTCCAACTCCTGCTGGTGAAGGAAAATCTACTGTTTCTATTGGTTTGGGCGATGGACTTAGAAAGATTGGAAAAAAATCAGTAATTGCATTACGAGAGCCTTCTCTTGGACCTTGTTTTGGTGTAAAAGGCGGTGCTTGTGGCGGCGGTTACGCTCAGATTGTTCCGATGGAAGATATAAATCTTCATTTTACTGGTGATATTCACGCTATTTCTATTGCAAACAACCTGATTGCGGCTCTTATTGATAATCATATTCAGCAGGGAAATGAGCTGGGAATTGATCCTCGCACAATTTCTTGGAAGCGTTGCGTTGACCTGAATGACCGCCAGCTTAGAAATGTTGTTGATGGTCTTGGAAACAGAACTGATGGAACTCCACGTGAAGACCATTTTCAGATAACTGTTGCTTCGGAAATTATGGCGATTATTTGTCTCAGCCGTTCAATCACTGAATTAAAGGAAAGAATTTCTAACATCATTATTGGAAAAAATTACAATAAGGAAAATGTAAAGTTTGGTGATTTGAAATGTACTGGAGCGGTAGCTTCTTTGTTGAAAGATGCGATTAGACCTAATCTTGTTCAGACTTTGGAGAAAAATCCGGCTTTTGTTCACGGCGGTCCTTTTGCAAATATTGCTCACGGATGTAATTCTGTGAACGCAACTCTGAGTGCTCTTGCTTGTGGTGATTATGTTGTTACGGAAGCTGGTTTCGCGGCGGATCTTGGTGCTGAAAAATTTATGGATATTAAATGCCGTGCTGCCGGACTTGAGCCAAGTGCTGTTGTTATTGTTGCCACAATCCGTGCGTTAAAGATGCATGGTGGCGTTGCGAAAACTGAGCTTTCAAAGCCAAATGTTGACGCGCTGGAAAAGGGGTTTGAAAACTTAAAAGCGCATATTGGAAATATTTCTAAGTTTGGGGTTCCGAGCGTTGTTGCGGTAAATAAATTTATTACTGACACAGAAGAAGAGATTGCTCTTCTTGAAAAACTTTGCAAGGAAAACGGTTCTCGTGCTGTTTTGTGTGAAGGCTGGGGAAAAGGTGGAGAAGGCGCGGTTGAACTTGCGAAGGCAGTTTGTGAAATTGCAGACAGCGGAAATGCAAACTTCCATTATCTTTATGAAAATGAACTTTCTTTAGATAAAAAGATTGAAAAAATTGCAAAAGAAATATATCATGCTAGTTCAGTGGAATTTGATAATAAAGCTCTAAAAAAGCTTAAGGATTTTGAAGCGCAGGAATATGGGAACTATCCTGTTTGTATTGCAAAAACCCAAAATTCCATAAGCCACGACCCAAAACTTATTGGTGCTCCAAGTGGTTATGTTTTTCCGGTTCGTGATGTTCAGCTTTATGCTGGCGCAGGTTTTGTTGTCGCGCTTGCCGGTGATATTATGACAATGCCGGGACTTCCGAAAGCTCCTGCCGCACTCAATATTGATGTTGATGATGATGGCGTGATTTCTGGATTGTTCTAGTTTGTAAAAAAGCCATCAGAAATGATGGCAAAAATCCGTCCCAGTAGCTCAGCTGGATAGAGCGTCCGCCTCCTAAGCGGAAGGTCGCGCGTTCGACTCGCGCTCGGGACATTTAAGGGTGTACTTTTTGGTACACTCTTTTTTTATGATTATTTTTATATATTAGATTTGTTTAGGATCCTATTTTAGTCGCAATCGTAATAAATTCCTCGTTTTACGCAACCTGCAAATCCATCATTTTTGACACGAAGAATATTCTGGTCAGCATTGTCGCTATAGTGGCAAAGATAAGTTTTTTTTCGCAAATCTTGTGGAATAATCTGCAAAAGTTTTTCGTAATCTGTGTGAACTGCGTTATGACCAAATTGGCAGTCGTGAAAAATATATTCAATTTTAAAGTCAGATGTAAGCCATTCAATAAGTTCTTTGTCCGCCTGGGAATCTCCGGTGAAAATTATTCTGTTATCGATAAGGACTCCGACGGAATAATAGCTGTTTTTCCAGTTGTTTTTATTTGTAAATACATGTTTTGTGCGGAAAATCTTTAAATTTATTTCGCCAATATCAGCTTCATAGAATGGACGCGGAGAATTTTTGATTTTTTTTGGTTTTATCTGGTGGAAATAATTCTCGAAAGTCATATTTGATTTTGAAAAATTTTCGCCCTTGGTTTTTAATCCACCTTTTAAAGATTCATTCCATAGAAGTTTCTTGAATTTGTCTGTTATCAGAATGTTGGGACTTTGCCTTGTTACGTACATATTCAAAAGTGCGACTTCTTCCATTCCACCGATGTGGTCAGCATGATTGTGCGTAAGCAAAAAATTCCTGACTTGTGTTATCTGCGAGTTAAAAAGTGAAAATGCAAAAGGACACAGAGTTCCGCAGTCAATCAATATATGTGAATTTCCTTTTATGACAAGAACATTGTTCTGAAAATATTTTTTTGAAAAAGCCCCTCCTGTTCCCAAAAAGAAAAGTGAAAGTTGTCCGTTGTTTGTAAATTCTATTGAACCGTTAAATTCTCTTGTTTTCATTCCATTTTAGTATAGCACAATGCGAATCTTTAGAATAGAATGAAATTATGAATTTGGCAGCAGTACAACATTACGCATTTGATAATTTTTGTTATCCTTTGGATAAAGACACTCTTGAAATAAATATTCTTACTGGAAAAGATGTTGAGCGTGTTTTTATTGTTAGCGGTGATCCTTTTGCCGGCGGAATTTTGGGCGGTGACTGGAACTGGACAGGTAATGAATCTGAAATTCTTGAAAAAAAGGAGCTTCAGGATCATTTTAGGTGGACAATTTCTTTAAAACCGGAATTTAAGCGCCTCTCATATTATTTTCGCCTTGTAAGCGGAAGCGAAGAATTTTTTTATTCTTATGATGGATTTTTTACAAAGTATGAATTTGAAAATGGCGGAAACCGGCATGGATTTTTTATTTTTCCGTGGATGAATCCTGCTGACATAAATAAAACTCCGAAATGGGCGGAAAACACTGTTTGGTATCAGATTTTTCCAGCAAGATTCTGCCGGGGAAAAAGCGATTTTACGCCAAAAAATCTTTTGCCTTGGCCAAAATTTGGCGAGCAGATTCCTTGCGGGCATTCTGGTCCGGAACCAGTTTACGGCGGAAATATTCAGGGCATAATCGATAAACTTGATTATCTGAAGGAGCTTGGAATCACCGGAATTTACACAACGCCGATAAATAAATCTTCAAGCCAGCATAAATATAACACAGATGACTACAATCTGATTGATGAGGAATTTGGAACTTCTGAAACTGTAAAGACTTATGTCCAGGAAGCGCACAAGCGTGGAATAAAAATAATGTTTGATGGAGTTTTTAATCATTCTGGCTGGTTTTTTGAAAAATGGCAGGATGTATGGAAAAACCGGGAAAAATCAAGATACAAAGACTGGTTCATGGTGAATGATTTTGATTTTGTTGAGCCGGGTTTTGGCTACAAAAAAGGAAACGCCGGTGTTGGAAAATTCTATTCGTTTGCGTTTGTTGATTATATGCCAAAACTGAATACAAATAATCCTGAATGTAGAAAATATATAATCGATGTGTGCAGAAACTGGGTAAAAAATTATGACATTGATGCGCTCCGACTTGACGTGGCGAATGAGGTTTCTCATGCTTTCTGCAAGGAACTGAAAAAGGCGATGTGCGAAATAAAGTCAGATTTTTATATTATTGGTGAAATCTGGCATAATTCATTGCCTTGGCTCCGTGGTGACGAATATGATTCTGTTATGAATTATCCTTTGCAGAATGGAATTGCGGATTTTTGTTGCTCAAATCAGTGGAATGTAAAAAAGTTTGAATATGCGGTAAACCGTTGCTATTCAATGTATTTTAAGCAGACAAACCGTGTCCTTTTTAATCAGATGGATAGCCATGACACAATCCGAATCTTGAACCGTTGCGGTGGAACCAAGACGACTGCGTTGCAGACTCTGGTTCTTCTTTTTGCAATGACTGGTTCTGTGTGCATTTATTATGGAACAGAAATTCTTTTGCCTGGAAGTTTTGACCCGGATAACCGTCGCTGCATGCCGTGGAAAGAAATTGAGGAAGGTAGATTTTCGGAAGAACTGGATTTTACAAAAAAACTTATTGCCTTGCGAAAAGAACATCCTGCAATGCGAAGTTGTGATTATGTTTTTATTTATTCTGATTCTGATAAGGTTGGTGACGACAGGATTGTGCATATTGTAAAGACTGCAGAAGATGCTTCTGAAAAAATTGGAATTGTTGTGGATTGCGGTTTGACTGGAAAAGATATTTCTGTTTTTGCGAAAGATAAGGAAATTCTTTTGAAAGCGGATAAAATTCTTGTTTACAGAATGTAACTTGCGCCGGCATGTAAGGGCGCGCAGCGTTAAAATTATGCGGCATTTGAAAAAATGGCGCATAATTTTAATGAGCGACAGCGGAACCCTGGAACGCCGGTTTGCGGTTATTTTTTGCGCCCAAAAGAAAAAGTCAATGCTGCAAAACATGCAATCAATGCAAGAACGTAAATAAATGAAAGATAGCGGAACATTTGAGGAAGAACTTTGATTATGATTCCAGAGGCTATTGTTAAGCCGCCGAGTGCAAGCGCGATTATTCCGCAGAGTTTTCCCATGATTACGGCTTTGCGTTTTTCTTCTGGGTTTTCATGGCTGTCGGCAAGGGCTTTTTGGTAGTTTTTTGAAGAAAAATAAAAACCTGCTGCAAGAAATACAATTCCTGCGACTATAAATGCGGCCATTGCGATGATTAATTTCTTTTCGTTCATAAAAGTTCCTTTTTTTGTGGTTTTATTTGTGGAATTTTCCGCGGGAAATAAAATCCATTTTTGAAAGTTTTTTGTGGCTTGGAATTTTTTGCCCGGAAAATTCAGCGTAATTTTTTTTGTTTTCATGTTTTCTGTCACGCTGTGTTTTCGTTGCCCAAACGGCAGGAATATTTCCTGAATTCTGCTGGACGGTTTCCATCCATTCTTGTGGTTCTGGGATTTCAAATTTCATGTGTTTTTCTGTGTATGGATGCGTGAATTCCAATGTCCGGGCGTGTAGCGCAAGCCTGTGGAATGGATCGGTCTGGGCGCGGTAATTTTCGTCGCCTGCAAGCGGGTAGCCTTTGCTTGCAAGATGGGCACGGATCTGGTTTTTGCGGCCGGTTTCAAGGCTTAGCTCAAAAAGTGTGTGATATTTTCCACGCGTGATTATTTTATAATTTGTCCGTGCGGAAATTGTCTTGAATTCAGCTTTTCCATTTTTGATAAGAAGATTTCTTTCGTAAATTGATTTTTCATTGCGGCTTGTGTTTTTTTCTGCGTGGAGCGCCTTTTTTGTGGCGTTGTTAAGCGCCGGATGGTCGTCTTTTTTTGGAACAAATCCGATGTTGTGGGCGTTGTATGCAATTTCATCATCAATTGTGCCGGTTTCTGGAAGGATTCCGTTTTTTGGGTTTTCGGCAACAGCGCGGTAAAGTCGTTCTTTGACCATTTTTTGCCAGTTTTCCATGATTTTTTTCTGTGCATCTTGTGTAAGCGCGAACATCATCACGCCGGAAGTGTCGCGGTCAAGACGATGGACAACGAACGGTCTGTGGTTTGAATTGTAAGTTCCTTTTTTTCGCATTAGTTGTTCAAGCGCGGATTGTGCGGTTTTGTTGTTGCTTCCTGGGTAAGGCACGCTCAGCATTCCGCTTGGTTTGAAGATTATAGCGATGTGTTCATCTTCGTAAAGCACTTCAATTTTTTCATGTCCGAAGTCTGGTTTGAGTTCTTTTTTTTGTTGGGTTCCTGCCAATATTTTTGCCATTTTAATCCTCGTCTTCTTCGTCCGGATTGTAATCTTGCGGAACATAATTTTTTTCAAGAACAGCAAGAATGTCCATCAGCTGTTCATAGGTTTCTGTGTCTTTTTGCAAAGTTTCTGGGTTCCTGCCGTCAACAATAAAATTTTCCGCATAAGAATCCAGCATTTCGTACATAAAAGCGTAGTCTTCCTCGTCCAGGGCATTCATGGATTCCAATCCGGTGATTTCTGGAAGAATGTCGCTTAGGATTGCAGTCAAATCGGCACATTCGTCGGTTAATTCTTTTGTGTATTCGTATTTGTCTTTTGAAAGGTATTTTGAATTTTCCTTGACTTGTTCAAGGATTTTTTTGTATGAATCAACAAGAAGTTCGTCGTCTGTCATACGAAGAGTGTAGCACGAAAGAAAAAAATGGAAAATCACTAAAAAGATTGAATGTTGAGTTTTATTTAGTTGGTGCAAAAATTTAAGCATCTGCAAGAAACTGTTCGTAAAATCGTAATTTTTTTTGATTTTTTGAAACCAGCACTTGACAAAAATAAGAAAAATACGTATTCTTTTAGAACATTGCATTCCCCGATTGTGTAATGGTAGCACTTCAGATTCTGGTTCTGACTGTGGGGGTTCGAATCCTCCTTGGGGAAGATAACGAGGCTGTCCGGAAGAATTATTGCTGTACACGGAGTTATTTCGGCAGTTATAATTTTTGCGGAAAGCCTCGTTTTTTTTTGGCCCCTTCGTATAACGGCTAGTACAGCGGATTCTCATTCCGTCAACAGGAGTTCGATTCTCCTAGGGGCTATAAGTTTTTTTTGAAACAGCACTGGCTTGGTGCTGTTTTTTTATTTTAACTGAATTACAGAGAATCGAACTGCGGAATGAGCGGTTTCAAAAGTGCGAGCAGTGCGCAGCAGAAGGTGTGCTCGATTAGCATAGCTCGACATTCGGGAAAAATATGGTATAATGTTTCTATGAATAAGAACGGCAATGAAGAAAATCCGGTGCTTTTGGAAAGTTATGATGAGCTTTGCGGGCTTTTGCTAAAGATTAGGGATAAGGAAGAATTAAAATCGGTGTTCAATTGCCTTTTTACTCCGAATGAGCGGCGCGATTTTGCGGAACGCTGGCAGGTTGTGAAGGAGCTTAAGGCCGGGACGACTCAGCGTGAAATTGCAAGAATTTACAATATGTCGCTTTGTAAAATTACTCGTGGTTCAAAGGAACTTCAGAAATCAGACAGCGGATTTTTGAAACTTCTTGCGCTGATGGAAAAATAGTTTTTTGCGGATGCGTTAGGTTATGGAGCCACGCCGCAGGCGGCCACCGGAGCGGAGTTTGCTGGGCAAACGTAGCGAGGAGGCTGAGCGTAGCGGAATGGCGGAACAACCGACCGGATTTATTACGCGGTGTTGCAATCCATACGCACTTTTAAGTGCGAAGCAAAACTGGAAAAAATTGTTTTTTCGATAGAAATTAAAGTTTTGCTTCGGGAACGCCCAAATTTTTTTTATTTTATTTCAACTGGTTTTAGAAGGCTTGCGGCGTCGCTTCGTTTCCAGCGGACTGCGACGATGTATGGTGTTTCATCGTGGATATTTTTTACGTTTTTGTCCAGTCCGTATGAAAGCAAGTTTTTGATTGTTTCGGCGTTGCTGATTCGGGCTGCGTAGTGAAGGATTGTGTTTCCTTGTATGTCGGTCATTATGCCTGAATATTTAACAATTCCTGCAAGGATTTGTTTGCTGTTGTTTTTTAGCGCGATTAATGCCGCGTTGTTTCCGTCGCTGTCTATCTGGATGAACGGATTGGAGCCGTTTTCAAGGAGTTCAAGCGCAAGATTTTCGTATTTTTTTTCGATTGCGAGCGCTAATGGCGTATAGCCGCGGGAATTTCTTGTGTTCAGCGGATAACCTGCGGAAATCAGCATTTTGAGCATTTCTACGGATTGGTTGTTTTGGACTGCGATGTGGAGCGGTGTGTTTCCGTCGCTGTCAGAAATGTTTGTGTTTTTGCCAAGAATTGCTTTGATTACTGATTCTGGCTTATCAAGGCAAAGGCTGAAAGGTGTGTTTCCGTTTTTGTCCCGGCTAAGTGGATTTCCACCGGCGTTTCTGATCAGGGTTATTACAGCTTCGTCTGCGGTCAATGCGGCTTCGTGGTAGGAATTTCTTCCGTTCAGGTCTTGCGCCTGTGGATTTGCGTTGTATTCCAGAAGTAGTGCGATTGTTTTTGTATTTTTTGCCTTGATGGCGTCCATAAGGATTGTGCGGCCGTTAGTGTCGCTTATGTTCGGGTTTGCGCCTTTTGAGAGCAACATTTTTGCGATTTCTGGTTTTCCGCCAAGAACTGCTTCTGCTAGCGGAGTTTTTCCAGAGACATTTTGTGCGTCGATATTTATTCCAAGGGCAATCAGCTGTGCGGCTGCGTCAATGTTTCCCCAGCGGACTGCAACATGAAGCGGTGTGCTTCCAAGGTTGTCGCGCACGTTGATTTTGCAGCCTTTTTTTGCAAGAAGGGCGATTACTTCCGGTTTGTTGTTCTTGCATGCACTGAAAATCGGTGTCTCGCCGTTCGCGTTTTTAGCCTCTTTGTTTGCGCCTTTTGTAATCAGTGTTTCAACGGCGTTTTCCAGTCCCCATTCTGTTGCGTAGTGAAGAGCTGTGTTTCCGATTCCATCAGTGTCTTTTATTGTTTTTGATGTTATAAGCCATTCCATTATCTGTGGATTTTTCAGAGCCTGGCTTAGTGGTGAGTTGTTTTTATTGTTTGTTGAGAAAATGTCAGCGTTTTTTGCGAGAAGTTTTGCGCCGATTGCTTTTCGGTTTTTCAGGACTGTAAGATAAAGCGCTGTGTTTCCTGCGGAATTTCGGGCGTTCACATCGTCTGTAAGACTTAGAATGTACTGGATTTTTTCCTGGCTTGCGTCAGTGATTATTGCTGTTATTAGCGGTGTGTTTCCGTCTGAGTCAAGACTGTCGATGTTCTGCTTATTCAGTATTGTTTCAAGCGTTTTGTCAGAAGAATCTGTAGGTTTTAAGGCCATAATTAAAGGTGTGTTTCCTTTCTGGTCTTTTGAATTTATATCTGCGCCGTGATCAGCGTAGAATTTTATGTGCGAGGTGATTTTGTTTTCAATTGCAAGCTCAAGCGGTGTGACTCCGTCTTTGTTTCTTCCGTTAACATCTGCGCCGGCATTCACAAGAAGGGAAAGAATTCCTTCCGGGACTGCTGTCATTGTGGCTGTGTGCAGGACTGTGTCGCCGTACATATCTTTTCCGGCAACGTCTGATTTGTATGAAATAAGGAGGCTGTAAAGTTCTGAACGCTGATTTTCTGGAATTATGAGAAGAATCGGTGTTTTTCCAAGATTGTCTTTTGCGTCTACAGAAGCGCCGGCGTCGAGCAGCATTTTTGCGATTTCTGTGTGCCCGTAGCGGACTGCCTCGTGCAGCGGTGTGGCTCCGGAACTGTCCTGGACATTTGTAGTTGCATTATTTTCCAGAAGATATTTTGTGATTGACCTGTGTCCGGCGATTGCTGCGTAATGCAAAGGAGTCTGTCCGTCCTCGAAACGGTAGTTTATGTTTCGGTTTGCGACTGCGGTCTGAAAATAATCAAAATCGGATGAAACCGGATCTGCGCCGTTTGTAATAAGAATCGCCGCAATTTCGGCCATTCCGCCGTTTTCTATATCGGCAAATGCAAGATCAAGTGGCGTTTTTCCTTCGTTGTCCTTTGGTGAAAGTGGGATATTTTTTCGCACGCAGGTAAAAATCGCCATTTCGTCTTTGTCTTCCACAAAATAATGAAGAATTGATTTTCCTGTGATGGAATCTTGGAGGGCGGCTGTTTTTTCTGTTATAAAAATATCGTAGTAACTTGAATCTTTTTGGAATGCAGTTTCCATCGCGGTTTTTCCGTCCGCATCGCGGGCGAAAATATTGCAGCCGTAGTTTACAAGTTGCTGGGCTGCCTCTTTTGAGTTATGTTCGATTGCAACGTGAAGAGGTGTCTGGCTGTTGTAGTTTTTCAGGTCAGGATCTGCGCCGTAGCAGAGCAGAAAAAGCACAAGGCTTGCGTCATTTATTTCTGCGGCGGCGTGCAAGGCTGTATTTCCGTTTTCATCTACAGCATTGATATCGTATTTTGAGACAAATTTTGATTTTGCTTCTTCAATTTTATTATTTCGGATAAGTTCCTGGACGGAAACTTCTTTTTCAGTTGAAGCGCATCCAAAAAAAGAGATAATAAAGCAAACTGTTAAAATTGAAAAAACGATTTTTTTAGTCATATTTTCCCCTCTAACGTAAAAAAAATAATTTTCTACGTAGAGTATCGGAAAATAAAAAAAAACATTTAGGATTTTATCGTTCTACAAAATATTGAAGCAGCAGAATGTGCAGTTCCTTTATGTTTTGAACGTTGAATTTCTCAAAAATTTCAGTCATGTCTTTCTTTACTGTAGAAACGCTTACAAAAAATTGGTCTGCAAGCTCTTTGTACATTTTCTGAGAAGAAAGATATTCCATCACAAAATCGATTTGCCTTTCTGTGAGCCCATATCTTGAAAGATGTAAAGTTGTTCCTTTTGGTGGCAATTTTATATCTGATTTTTGTGGCTTCGCCGGCACAAGTGGTACCAGCAAGGTTTCCAGCTTTTTGTAGACATAAAAATAAAACGCAAAAAAGAAAAGCGAGGTTGCAATAGAAATATGAATATACATGACGCCTCTTGTTCCCCATTGAAGCGCGTAATATCCGTAGCCTACAAGAACTGCAATCCACACAATGAATATGCAGGTGATTTTTAGTTTTACCTTGGTTTTAAAGAAGCCATTTGCAAAACATAGGATTACAAACGCGGAATATAAAAATGTTCCCAATGTGTTGTAACCTGTTAAAGTTGTTGAAACTGCCTGTATAAATAGAAGAAAAACTTGTGCCTGCCAAACAGAAGGTTTGAATGTGAGTGCAAGCGCAATCGCCGCTGAAACTGAATTTATAACAAAAACTGTAACATCCTGCTTTGGAATCACAGTGTGTTTTTCTCTCGGATGTTTGTAACTCATTACTGCTGCGCACAGCAGAACAAGAAATGCAAAAAAGCACATAACTCTCGCCGCCGAAAATTTCTGTTTTACATTTGCATTCATGGTTAAATATTGTATGTATATTTAAGAAAATTGCAAATGAAAAAATAACCAGAGTTATTTTTTTAGTAACCGCGGTTATTTTTTGTTGTTTAAAAATAACTTGGGTTATTTTTTTTAAGGGGGGGGGGGTAACTTCGGTTATTTTTTAGTAACTTTGGTTATTTCGTATTTTAACGTATTCTTTTTATGCGGAAAAGGAAGTATTATTGTTTTCGAGAGATTGATATAGATATTTGAGAGTTTAAAACTTCTTGAGAGTTTTTTGAGAGACAGTTTATGAAGCACCAAGAGTTTCTTGGTGCTTTTTTTTGTCCATTTATATTTTTACGGGTTTTGAACTTTCTTAATCTTTTTTTTTATGATAGTCTATAAAAACGTATTCTCTGCAACCATTCCCTGGTCTTGCAGGAAGCGAAAAACTAAAACGGCCCACGCCAGAGTCGATAATAAGTAAAGCTAAAAAATTGCTGCATCGCAATTTTTCTTGACGCTTTGCTATTTAACATCGACCGCACTGACCGGCGGTCTTGCACAGGAGTTATAAATGGCAAACACAAAAGATACACACGCATGTACTTTGGACAAAATCATCAGTCTTTGTAAAAGAAGAGGCTTTGTATATCAGGCTTCGGAAATCTATGGAGGTCAGGCTGGTGCTTGGGATTACGGTCCATTGGGTGTAGACTTTAAAAGAAATATTCAGAATGCCTGGTGGCATTATATGATTCAGCTCCATGATGATGTAGTTGGTCTTGATTCAGCGATTTTCCAGCATCACACAACATGGAAAGCTTCTGGCCACGTTGATCATTTTTCAGATCCGATGATTGACTGCCTTGAATGTAACGCACGCCACCGCGCAGATAAACTTATAGAAGATTTTGTTGCCGCAAATCCAGACAAAGACCCTGGAAAACCAGTTGACACAATGACCCACGACGAGATGAAGGCTTATATTGATGCAAATATCAACTGTCCGACTTGTGGCTCAAAAAACAGAAAATATACAGCTGTCCGCGAATTCAACCTTATGTTCAAAACTTATCAGGGACCGATTGCGGATGATTCACATCTTATTTATCTTCGCCCGGAAACTTGCCAGGGAATTTTTACAGATTTCAAGAATATTGTTCAGTCAAACCGAATGAAAGTTCCTTTCGGCGTTGCGCAGGTTGGAAAATCGTTCCGCAACGAAATTATCTTTAAGAATTTCATTTTTAGGACTTGCGAGTTCGAACAGATGGAAATGGAATATTTCTGCAAACCAGGAACAGAGGATGAAACTTTTGAACGTTGGCGAAAAGAACGCTGGGCTTTCTATCTGAAATACGGTATTCCAGAAAAACAGCTTAAATGGCATCATCACGACAAACTTGCCCATTATGCAAAAGACGCTTACGACATCACTTACAATTTCCCGATTGGTTTTGAGGAAGTTGAAGGAATTCATTCGCGCACAGATTTTGACCTTTCTCAGCATCAGCTTTATTCAAAGAAAGATATGTCTTATATCGATCAGGAAGATGGAAACAAAAAATATATTCCTTATGTTGTAGAAACTTCTGCTGGTTTGAACCGAAATTTCCTGATGTTCCTTTGCGAAGCTTACGAGGAAGAAAATGTCTCAACAGAAGAAGGCAAGGAAGATTACCGAACCGTTTTGCATCTTGATCCGCGCCTTGCACCAATTACAGTTGCGGTTCTTCCATTGATGAAAAAAGATGGACTTGCTGAAAAGGCAAAAGAAATCCAGCATCACTTAAAAGAAGATTTTGTAACAGATTTTGATGTTTCAGGAACTGTTGGAAAGCGTTACCGCCGTCAGGACGAAGTTGGAACTCCTTTCTGCGTTACTGTTGACTACGACACGCTTCAGGAAACAAAAGAAGATGGCTCAAAGAACGAATTTTACAATACAGTTACAGTCCGATTCCGTGATTCCATGAAGCAGGAACGTGTTCACTTGGATGATTTGATTCCTTTTATTCAGAAGGCAATCCGCGAATACAAACCTGTTGAAAGAAAAGACAGATAAAAAAATAAACTCAAAGCGGTGAATCCGCGTGCAATTTCAGGATTTTTCGGGTTTTGATGATTTGAAACTCAATTTCTGGAATTGCATGGAGGTTTTTGTAATGGAATACGTTCGACTTGGAAAATCAAACCTTATGATTTCTCGTGTGGCTTTTGGCGCAATGTCATTGACAAAAGTCGGAGACGACGAAAAAGCCGCAGAACTTGTTCGTAGCGCGTATAATCAGGGTATTAATTTTTTCGATACTTCACGAAATACTCCTGAATGTGAAAAGCTTTTGGGCGATGCTTTGGGAGACATCCGTTCTTCTGTTGTGATTGCCTCAAAAACAAGCGCGCAAAGCGGTGCGGAAGTTTTAAGCGATTTGGAGACAAGTCTGAACGTTATGCATACGGATTCAATTGATTTGTATCAATATGAGTCCGACTCTTTTATTCCAGATGAAAATGGAATTGACGGAATTTATTCAGCATTCAAGACTTTAAAAAGCACTGGAAAAATAAGAAGTTTCGGGCTTGCCACAACTGATTTTGATATTGCGGAAAAAGCGATTACCGGCGGATTGTACGACACGATTCAGTTTCCGTTCAGCATGATTAGTTCCGACCGCACTCGCCAGCTTGTTCAGCTTTGCCGGGAAAACGATATTGGTTTTATTGCGATGCAGCCTTTGTGCGGTGGAATTCTTACTTCAATTCCTTTGGCTTATGGTTTTTTGCATGAATATGAAAATGTTGTTCCTCTTTGGGGTGCCCAGTCTCAACAGGAATTAGACCAGATTCTTTATTTTAATGAGCATCCGCCTGTTGTTGATGAGAAATTCAATGAGGATGTTGAAAAAATCCGCGCGTTTTTTAGTTAAACTCGCTTAAATCAACTGAACTGAAGCCTTGCTCATCTTTTGTCTCATTTGCTTTCGCAGTTTCAAGGGCATCGGTAAGTTCCGCTGTCTGATTTGTGATTTTTCGCTGCAAATCAAGCGTTTTCTGGACATCAGCTTGTTCCTCTTTTGTAAGGACGCGGACAATTTTATTCAGATTATTATCAGTCTGGACAGTTTTTGGCGAGCCGTCTGGTTCAGTTTCATTTATAAGCTGGACAATCGGGTTTTTAGGATTGTTCGGAGAAACATCGGAAACAATCGCAATTTTTCCATTCTGAAGGTAAACGAACGCGCCAATCGGGAAAAGTGAAAGGCTAAAAAGAAGCGCCTTGATTACGGTCGGGTCATACTGCTGGTTTTCGTTTTTGAGCATTTCAATCATTGCGTCAAAAGTTGTCCGTGCTGTTTTGTACAGGCGAGGAGCCGTAATTGCTTCAAAAGAGCAAGCAACCGCAATAATTTTTGCATAGTTTGAGATTTTTTCGCCGGTAAGATGCTGAGGATAGCCTTTTCCGTTTTCTTTTTCATGGTGCTCAAGCACGCCAAGCTGAATGCTGAGCGGAAATTCAGTTCCTTTAGAATTGCGCAACCAAGCAGCGGATGTGTGGAAATTTGCGCGCGTTCGCTGTTTGTGAGTTTCCTGGTGGACATATAAAGCTGCGGTGGAAGCCGTAACATTCCAATTTCGTGAAGAATACTTGTGATTCCAAGTTCGATAAGTTTTGAAATCGGAATGTGAAGCTCAAGCCCAAGCGTTATGGCAAGAACGGTGGAGCGCATTGAATGAATCACCAGGAAATTCTTGCTTCGTTGTTCCGCAGAAGGCGTAATCCGCAGAACATACCGTTTGTTGTCTTTTATAAAAATGCACAAGTCTTTTACGGTGTCCGAAAGTTCCTGGTAATTAATCTTCTTTCTTGTGGCATAATCTGTGTAGACGGAATTTATATAATTCATATATTCGTTGTAAACCGCCTGGACAGATTCCAGTCGTGAACGCTCTGTATTCGCGAATTTTCCAGAATTAGCCTGTTCCAAAGCATGTTTCAAAGAATTTTTTACTTTTTCTTCAGCCTGAATTTTTGCTATTTCTTGTTTTGACTTGTCAACTTTTTGAACAGGCAAGCCCATGTCGCCGCCAAGACTCATTTCTGCATTGCACGAGAATTCCGTGAAATTCCATTCTTTTAAAGCTTTTGTAAGCGATTCTGAAACAGGAACTGCAACCGGAAGAAGTATAAAGTTATCATCAAGCATAAGATCGCTTTTAAAAGTTAAATCGGGTTTTAATGCGTTAATGTTTACTTTTGTACTCATAGACAATGCTCCATTTTGAATATCGGAAGAAATCTGAAAATCTTTAATTTTTTTATTTGCCTATGCGAAAAGTGCAAAAAAAAACTTGAAAAACCTCACACGCTTTTCAAGTTTTTTAATGTTTTGGAGAGCATTAAATTTACAGGCGTCTGGATGTCGAATACCGTCTGTAACTTGCTGTATTTATATTATCGGGATTGCGTGGTGCGACTTTAGGAAAATTTTTGTTTTTTTAAGGAAATGTTGAATTTTGTAGCTGATTCAATTTTCATATTTAATTAATAAAACTCGAAATTAAGGCTACAGAAAATATTTTGCGCAGAATTCTTCGATTGACTTAAAAAATTGCAGATTCTGTTCGTTTTCGGGAAGAGAATTTAAGTTTGTCGGGATAACGAGCTGAAGAACCGGAACAATTTCCAGTTTTTCAAGCTGAGATTTGTATTTTTCAGCGTTGAAATTTGAAGCGTCCAGACTTTTTAGGGCGTCCCGACAAATGTTCAGCGCTTTTTGAAGCTCCGCGTTGAATTCCTTTACCGCAACTTTAAATCCTTGTTCACGGCGCGATTTTTCTTCCGCAGTCTGCGTGCTTAAAAGAAACTCATTTTTTTGCGGCAAAATATTTGGTAACTCAAAAAGTTTTTTCAGCTCAAAAATCTCCACTCCCGGAATGAATAATCCTTCCGGTGAAAGAGTGAAAGTTTTTGTTTCCGGGCTGGCAGCGATGTTGCTTTCAAACCACCAGGCGAACATTTTCATGCGCTGGTCTGAAAGAACTGGATTTCCGTTGAAATCTTTTTCCCAGGAGGCATTTCCTCCAAAAAGAAGTGCCATTGCGGCTGTTTCGGCGGGGTTTTTTTTTGTTGAAGTTGTGTAGATTTTCTGCTCAAAAGTGCTTCCTTTTATGTGTGTTTGTTTTTCCGGGAACGAAAGATCTATTCCGCATAAAAAAATGTTCTTTGCACCGCAGAATTTTGCAAAAGTCCATGCACAGCTTGCAACAGAGCCGCCTGCGCCTAAATAGCCTTGTTCTCCGCAATATTTTTCAAAAAACTGAGCCACAGGAATTTGGCTTCTGCAGCATACAATTTTTTTACATTCAAATTTAAATACTGAAGGATAAACTGAATTTTCTGTAATCAGGATGCTTTCCGGGCTTTTCAGTCCGGCGATGTGCCTGTACGCCCAATATTGGGGATCGGTTAAAACTATAAAATCAGGCTGGACTTTTTGCTGGAGCAGCGCGCGCAAAGCTGTGTCAACGCAGACAATAATCATTTTGCTTTTCAATTCGTTCAGTCGCGGAAGAATTTTTTGCAGCGAAGGACCTGCCCCCAAAACCAGAAAGGGCAGGTTTTCTGCATGGTTTTTGTAAATATCAACGGTTTCAAGAATAGCGGTTTTTCGTATGTTTCGTATTGAATTTCTGAACCACAATGCGCGGAATTTTTCCAGAGTTGCGTTGTTTGTTTTTTCTTTGTTTTTGTTGCGTTGAATTAATTCTGAAAGCTCTGAAAAATATGGCTGCGCGTGTGAAGTTTGTGCTTGCAGCGAAAAAAATGTGCTATTTAAAATTCCATTTTGATTTATCAGGGTAATCACTTGTTCTGTGGAAGCGCCGCACGCAAAAATTATCGAATTGTGCAGAAAAAGTTGTTCTGTGTCAACAAGAAGCATTGCCGCAAGAAAGTGGTTTATATCCGGTTCCACAAGGATGATTGTTTTTTGCGGAAAAAGCTCGGCGACAATTTTTGGCGCGTAAAAAAGCCCGAATCCTTCAAAAACAATTGCTTTTGCGCTTTTTATTTCGTTTTTTTTTGAACTGATAAGATTTTCAGCCTCGCGTTGCGGATTGTACGCAGAATGAAGCAGAAGCGAATTTTCCTTAGCGGTTATTTCTCCATTTTTTGCGTTGAAAACTTCCCAGAATGGATACAAGAGAGATTTTTCATTTTCTGTTCCGGCATATTCATCAAAAAAACTGATTTGTTTTTCCATCATTTTTGCAAGTTCTGGAAAACGTTGCCTAAAATGTGAAAGGTTTTTATTCCAGATTGAGTTCAATTAGCATATTCTCCGTTACAGGAGTTCCAGGCGCTGGTGACTGTGATTTTACCCAGCCTGAACCGTTGATTTTTACCTGAATATCGCTCCTATTGAAAAGTGGCAGCAAATCGCGCATTGATTTTCCGGTGAAATCTGGAATTTTTGTGCCGAATTCCAGCGGTTTTGCCGGCGAAATTGTGATTTTTCCGCTGTGTTCAAGGCTTGCGGCATCTCCGCGGCTCATTCCAAGGTGATCAATTATTTCATCAGCGGTTTTTGCGATAACCGGCGCAACAATTCGTCCTGCGTAAGTTTCGCCTTTTGCTTTTTCAACAACAATGTAAAGAATGATTTGCGGATCTTCAATCGGAAAAATTGCGATGCAGTTTGAAAGAAAGTCTGTTGTTGAATATCCGCCGTTCTGTTTATCTGCCATCTGCGCAGTTCCGGTTTTTACGCCGATAGAAATATCCCTAAGGTGCGCGCGGCTTCCTGTTCCGGAAGTTGCAGTTGTTTCCATGCAGCTAAGAATGTATTTCGCGGTTGATTCTTTAAAAATTCGCTCTTTGTATTCAGGGGAATGTTCGTAGTCGATTGATCCATCTTTATTTGTAATTCTTTTTATTACGGTTGGTTTTACAGGAATTCCGTAATTTGCGATTGCACTTGCGGCTTGAACCATCTGTAGCGCGGAAACGCTGATTTCCTGGCCCATTGACATTGTCGGTTTTGAACGTGCGGACCAAAGGCGGCTGTTTGTGTCTTTCACAGAACCGGAAGTTTCGCCCGGCAGCTCGATTCCCGTTTTTGTTCCGAATCCAAGTCTGTGCACCATTTCCAGAAAAGTCTCATCTGAAGCTCTGTCTGAAATTTGGGCGATTGCGTCGTTGCAGGAATATTTCAAGGCTTCCCGCGCGGTAACCCAGCCGTGATGGTCAAGACATTTGATTCTTATAGTTTCTCCGCCACGGATCCGGTTTTCGTAGACGCCGTCACACAAGAAACTTGTTTTTGCGGTGATTAAGCCTGCATCATAAAAAGACGCGACTGTAAATATTTTGAATACAGAACCTGGCTCGTACGCGCTCATTGCAGGCCGGTCGATTGTCTGTTCAATTGTAGACATATTGTATTCATTCAAATTTGAGCTTGGAAGACTGATATATGAAAGAATTTCGCCGGTTTTTACGTCAGAGCACAAAAGCATCATGCTTTCGGCCTGGGTTGATTTCATAGTGTTCCGGGCAATTTCTTCTAATTTATATTGAAGATTTGCATCAATTGTAAGGTAAATATTTTTTCCCTGTGGCTGTTTCAGAGAATTCGGTTCAACAGGTGGCTGAAGCTTATCCTGCATAGAATATTCAATTCCGGCAAGCCCTTTTCCGTCATCGCCCATGTAGCCAATAAGCTGGGATGCGAGCGCGTTTTCCGGGTAAACGCGTCCGGGAATTCTGTCAAAACTTACAAAAAGATAATTTTTTTCATTTGTGACTTTTTTTAGTTCAGTGTAAGTGTTCTGGTCAATTTTCTTTTTTAGATAGACAAAACTTGAATTTTCCGCGCGCTGAAGAATTCTGAGCAAATCATCTTTTGTCATGTCGAGATAAGGCGCAATATCTTCCGCAAACTGCTCATTGTTTTTGATTCTGTTTGGAGTAACGCCGACGTGGTAAAAATTTGTCTGTACGGCGAGCGGTTTCCCTGAGCGGTCAACAATTGAGCCGCGTTCAACAGTTTGGCTCCCTGAAGAAATTTTTCCGGGCGGTGTGCATGATAAAATCAGATATTTATAAAAAGTATAGCCAAAAAATATCAAAAAAAATACGAGAACAATCTTTAATGCAGTTTTATTGAAAAATCCGTTCATTTTCCGATAATTTTCCCCATGATATTCTTGACCGAAACAAAACCGTAGTCTCTGGAATCGATAGAATCTTTTTGATTGTCCCCGAGCGTAAAAACAAAATCTTCGGGTATTTTTTCAAAGTTTTTCATCCGCTGGAACTGAACCGGCGTAAGTGAAATTTCTTTTTGGTTGATTTTTACAGTATATCCTGAATTTTCTGAAAATTCTAGTTGGTCGCCACTTATCCCAATCACACGTTTTATGACTATTTTGTTATCATGTAAGTAAATAACTATATCATTCAGTTTTGGTCGGTTCCATTGGAAAAAAAAATCGCCGCGGAACGGTTTTGCAAGTCCATACGCAAGTTTATTTACCGCGACTTTTGAGCCGTTTTTCAAAGTTGGTTCCATGGAAGTTCCAGAAATATGCAGAATATCAATTACAAAAAGCTTTAAAATAATCCCGGCCGCAACGCCAAGCGCAATGCAAAAAAATATGAACGGTTTTCCTTTGCAAAAAGATTCTGTTGATTTCATTTTCCCCTGCCGCTTTTAATTCTAAACTTCAGTTTTCATTATGTCGATAGTGAAAATATGGAAATAGTAAATTGCATAGGATTTAAACAGTCATCTTCATCTTTTGAATTTATTTTGACTTTTGCCACGGATTTTAAGGAAAATTTCAGGAAGATTTTTCATTCCGGGAAAAGAGCTGGGCGTGGCGCGTTCGGTAGCGATGTAAAAACTGGTTTTGTGGCTGAAAAAACTGGGCGCCGCGAAAATAATTCTTCCGCTGGTTTTTTATCGTTTTTGCGCGTTCTGGGTGAATTTTGCACTTTTGTTCAGGTCAACGCAAAAAAAGTCGTTATTGCAGTTCTGATTTTTTTGTCGGTTCTGGTTTCATGCTGCGCTATTTTTAAGATTTCAGATTATTTCCATACAACAACTGGCGCGGTAAAGCTTGAAGACAACTTTGAATACGAAATGACAATGCTGAACAAACTTATGAATAATCTGGCGTTGGAGGAAACGTCTGAATATTCTTCGGATGGAACTCTTGTTGACGCAAAAATTTCTGAAAAAGAAATGGAGAAACTTTTTTGCCAGCCGGTTACTTTCCAGTCCTATAAAGTTTTGCCGGGCGATTCCATCAGTTCGATTACAAAGAAATTCGGACTTAGCAATATTTCAACTTTGATTGCGGTGAATGACATAGATAATGTCCGTCAGCTGCGGGCGGGGCAGAAACTAAAAATTCCTTCAATTGATGGTCTTTTTTATACGGTTCAAAAAGGAAACAGCCTTCAGGGAATTTCCTTGAAATATGGAGTTACAATAGAAGATTTGCTTGATGTGAATGAGCTTGAATCTTCTGAGCTTGCAGTCGGTCAGGTGATTTTTATTCCTGGCGCAAAACTTGAGCCGCAGGCGCTTTCAAAGGCGATGGGCGAGCTTTTCAGAAGTCCTTTGAAAACCCGCTACAGGCTTACTTCTCATTTCGGGCCAAGAGCAGATCCTTTTACCGGAGCGCGCTCAAACCACACAGGAGTTGATATGGCTTGCCCTACAGGAACGCCGATTTTGGCTGCGGCAAGCGGAACAATCACATATTCAGGGACTTCACCAGTTTTTGGCTATTATGTCATAATAAATCACGGAAACGGTTATCAGTCTTTGTACGGCCATATGTCAAAAATTCTTGCAAAAAAAGGTCAGTGGGTAAGCCAAGGAACAAGAATCGGGCTGGTTGGTTCAACAGGATATTCAACAGGTCCGCACCTTCATTTTACTGTTTTCAAGAATGGAAAACTTGTGGATCCGCTTTCATTGATAAAATAAAACTGAAGGATTTTTAGTCTTTTCGAATGAGGACGTTTATGGAAAAAATAAAAATTTCAAAAAGAATGATTTTTCAGCTTGGCTTGTTTTTTGCCGGCTTTTATTGCTTTGCCGGAATAAAATTTGGCGATGCTGACATAAATAAAAATGACGAGATTTTGTACACAATCCGGCAGGAAATTCCAGGCGCTTTTTCGTATCGTTCCTTGTTCAAGGCAAAAATTGAAGACGGAGCCGTGAGCGGCGAACCGGCGCTGATTTCGTGTTTTCCGGAGCAGATGGAACTTTTGGGCGGCGGAAAAATTCTTCAGGTCAGAAACCGTTACGGAACTGCGTGGATTGATTTGGCGGCAAAATCTGTTGAATGGAAAAAATATTCCGCGAAAATTCCTATGAATTCAATGCGGCTTTCAAAAGTAAGCGTAAGCCCGAATGGCGAATGGATTTGCTATGCCGAAAAAAACGGATATGCGACCGGAAAACTCTTTCTGAAAAATATAAATTCTTCAAGAGAAATCTGTTTGGATGAAAATTCTTCGTTCAATTACGAGAATGTTTCTGTAAAATGGTCGGCGGACAGTTCTGTTCTGGTTTACGCAAAAAATGGAAATGTTTATTTCTGCAATCCTTCTGCTGTTGCGCGTGGCGTTGAAGTTGATGAAAAATTCCGAAAAATCGGTCCCGGAACAATAAATTCTGTAAACTGGACAGGCGGAAAATTTCTTGTCTACATTGATTCCGATTTGGTCTACAAAATCAGCTCAAAGGAACTTTATACGCTTGGGCTTTATTCTGGAATTATCGGAAAAGGCCAGATGGTCGGGAGGCTTCCGTCTCAGTTTATGGCTTCAAAAGACAGTTTTAGTGTGAACAGCGATGTTTCTTCGATGGTTCTGATTCAAAACGGAAAAATTTTTACATATTTTAAGATAAACCGGAACACTTGCGATTATCTGGACATAATTTATTCTGGACCTTATGTTGATTTGAGCGCATCGTTGCTGGAAAGCGAAATTCTCTGGGATTTGAACGGCTCGCCAATCGTGTGGATGCGGATGCTTCCTTACGGCGGACAAAGAATAAAATCTTCAGTTTATCATCTGGAAAATAGGCTCTCAAAATTTCTGGATATTTCTGATTCTGGTCGGCCGGTTGTTTCTCCGGACGGAAAAAACTGCGCATTTTATTCAGGTTCTTCAGTTTACATTTATGACACAAAAAACTGGAAAAGAGTGAATAAAGTTGAAGGCGAAAATGTTGTTTCACTTTTGTGGGAAAATGATTCGACTTTGATTATTGGCGGCGACAGGACAATCCGAAGCTGGAAAATACTTGAGCAAAAACCGGAAATTCTTGCCATAAGCTCGGCTGTAAACGGCTTCTGGAATGATGATGAAATAATTGCTGACGCTGGGAACGGGAAATTTTTTGTTTTTAATGAGAAAAATAAGACTTGGGCGCAAAAAGAGACGGAAATTGCCAGGCGGCCGAACAATTTGCGGAATGAGCGTTACCGGCTTTTTTGCGGTGAAACGGCAAATCCTCTTTTTGAAAATGCGCTTTACATACGAACTCTTTTTGGAAAGGCGGTTACAAGGCCGGTTTACCAGGAAAGCGTTAAAAAAATTCCTGAGCGGAAAAAAGTTGCGCTTGCGTTCGATGCTTACGACAATGCGGATGGTTTGCCGCGCGTCCTTTACACTTTGAACCGTTATCTGGTTACTGGAACATTCTTTTTGAACGGTGAATTTATCCGTCGCTACCCGAATGAGACAAAACAGATTTCTTTGAGCCGGAACGAATGTGCATCAATGTTTTTTTCCACTTCAAAATTGACTCAGCCAGGATTTCTGGTGAACGAAGATTATATCCGCCGCGGTTTGGCACGAAATGAAGATGAATTCAACGCAGTTACTGGCAAGGAACTTTCGCTTATGTGGCACGCGCCGCATTACGCTACTTCTGAAAAAATCATTCAGGACGGAAAAAAAGCTGGTTACGATTATATTGACATAAAAAATCCAGTCTGCGATTCTGTAACGCTTGAACAGGCAGTAAATGGAAAAGGAAAATATCTTTGCCCAGGCGAACTGATTGAATCTTACATAAAAAATCTGGATGAAGGTGAAAAAGTTATTCCGGTTACGGTAGGAATTTCGCGCGGAACAAGGGAAAGCTACCTTTACGACAACCTTGACTTGCTGATTGGCGCAATTCTCGACGCTGGCTATGAAATAGTTCCGCTCCGATATATTCTTGAAGAATAAATTTGTTTTTCTAGAAAGAAAATTATATTTTCAGCGCGATTTTTGCGACTTCATCTGCGGCGCAAATCCACCAGTTCGCGCGTTCTGCCGGGCGGTCTGCAACCAGAGGAATTGAATCAAGCAAATGTCCGTTCAGGAAATATTCAATTTTTCCGTATTCGTTTCCGGCTTCAATCTGGCCTTTTATAAAATCCGGCAAAACAAGATTTATTTTCACTTCTTCTGGCGCTTTTTCCGGGTTTTCCGCCACGGAAATTGGAATGCACAACGCTTTTGGCGACCACGCCGGCACAATATTCATTCTTTGGACATTTGCGCAGATTACAGGAATGTTGTATGCGCGCAGAACAAGCGGATTTTCGTAATTTTTGAACGTTTTATACGCCCATTCCATGATTTCTGTTCCGTCGTGCACGCGGCCGGTTTGCCCTTCGTTCTGGTTTTTTCCCGGACCGCCCATTGTTACAGAAAGAATCCTCATATTTTCACGTTTTACCGTAAGCGCAAGATTGTAGCCGCTTTCTTCAATAAATCCGGTTTTTAGGCCATCGCATCCTTTCAGAATTCCAAGCAAAGGATTTGTGTTTTTCTGGTAAATCGGCATGAAAATATTCTGGGGAATTCCCTGCGAAAAATCCTGGTACCGCGTTGAAAGCTTTTTGTCTTCCGGTGCAAGATTTTCTTCTTTTGGATATTTGAAGCCCGGAATTGAATGAAATTTGTACAAAGTTTCCGGAAAACGCTCGATGTATTTTCGTGCAAAGGAAGCCATTTCGCGCGCCGTGGTTGTATTTTTCTCGCTGTAGCCGCTTGCGTCAAAAAAATGCGTTTTTTCAAGGTTGAATTCCTCTGCAAGCTGATTTATTTTTTGCACGAAAGAATCAACATCTCCAAAAAGATAAAGTGCAATTGCGTTCGCCGCATCGTTTCCTGAACAAACGTCGAGTCCGGTTATAACTTCTTCCAGTGTGACTTTCTGGTTTTTGCCAAGGAACATAAGCGAAGAGTGAGGTGGCTGGTTTGCGGCCCAAGTTTGTGGCGGAAGAGGCACAATATCTGAAAGGGAAGCGTTTCCTTTTTCAATTTCTTCCATTATAACGTACATTACGAAGAGTTTTGTCATGCTGGCTGGCGGAATTATTTCATCGGCATTTTTTTCGTAAATAACGCAGCCGTTTTCCACGTTGACTGCAATTGCGGATTTTGCCCAGATATTCAATTCTGCTTTTTCTGCTGGATACGGAAGCGGATGAAGAATTTTTGTCCGTTCCGGGTATGCGGCGTCCAGTGCAAGATTGAGGAAAGTTTTTTGCGCCGGTTCAAGCTCGTTCAGAGCTGGCGCTTTTCGCAAAGTAACTGCGCGCACGCAGACTGTTACAAAAAACGAAAGAAAAACTGCGCCAATTGCTGAAACTAAAGAAATTCTGATTATTTTTTTTGTTTTTTTATTCATATTTTGACCTTTTGTGGCGTTGTACGTAAACTACTGAGTTTGCAAAGCAAACTCACAGGGGTGTTCCCCGCACGGTGGGTAGTCGAAAACCGAAGGTTTGAGATGTTGAGCCCTGCGAAACTTGCGAAAACCGAAGGTTTGAGACGTAGGGCGGTTGTCCGCCCTTCATTAAATTCTTGCAGTTTTGTTCCTGAGAAGCATATCTGCCAAAACGATATTTGTCATTGCTTCCACAACCGGCACAATCCGCGGACAAAGGCAAACGTCATGGCGACCTTTTATTTCAAGCTCGGCATTTTCGTAGTTTGCTCCGTTTTTGGTTACTGTTTTTTGCGCCTGAAAAATGCTTGGAACTGGTTTTACCGCAATCCTGAAAATTATCTGGTTTCCGTTGGAAATACCGCCGAGAATTCCTCCTGCGTTGTTTGTGTCAAAAACGGGAATTCCGTTCTCTGCGTGCATTTTGTCGTTGTTTTTGCTCCCTGTAAAATCTGCCGAGGCAAATCCTGCGCCAAATTCAATTCCTTTTACCGCACCGATTGAAAGCATTGCCTTTGCGAGTTCTGCGTCGAGTTTGTCAAAGACTGGTTCGCCAAGTCCTGCCGGACAGCCGTTTATTACACATTCAACGATTCCGCCTGCGCTGTCGCGGTTTTGACGGAGTTCCTCGATTTTTTGTTCCATTTTTTTTGCGGCTTCGTTGTCCGGTGTGCGCATTGAATTCTGGTCGATTTCTGAAAAATTGATTTTTTCAGCTTTTATTCCGGCGGCTTTTAATGTGTAGGCTTTCACTGAAATTCCTGATTTTTCAAGGATTTGTGAGGCGATTGCTCCAGCTGCAACACGGGCGGCTGTTTCTCTTCCGCTGGAGCGTCCGCCGCCGCGGTAATCGCGGAATCCGTATTTTGCGTCATAAGAAAAATCTGCGTGTCCGGGGCGGAATGTGGTTTCAAGGTTTCCGTAATCTTTTGAGTGCTGGCTTGTGTTTCTTATTAAAATTGAGATTGGGGTTCCTTCGGTTTTTCCTTCAAAAATTCCGCTTAGAATTTCAGCTGTGTCGGGCTCGCTTCTGGATGTTACGGAAGCTGATTTTATTCCGTTGATTGTGGCTCCCGGCCGTCTTTTGTCCAGTGCCTGCTGGATTTTTGCGGTGTCAACAGGAAGACCTGCCGGGCAACCGTCTACAATAACGCCAAGTGCTTCTCCATGACTTTCGCCAAAAGTTGTAACCTTAAAAATTGAACCATAACTATTTCCAGCCATTTTTGAACCTCTGCTTTTGTTGAATAAATCTTGAGTTTTACAGAAAGAATGAGAGCGCAAGCGGATTTTTCTCATTATTTATATTGCCTAAATGTCGAGTTTTTTTTCTGAAGAAATAAATTGAATGAGCGGGAAGAAAAAGAAAGCGGCAACCGAGCTATTCGGAGCGATGGCAAGCAATTTTTGAAGAAAATTGCGCAGTCCGATACCTTGTTGTGCTCCGCATAGCGAATTGACGCGCTTTTTCTGGTAGCTTATTCAATTTTTATGCTGAATTTATAAAACTCGACATTTGGGTTATACAAACTCAAAATTAAGTAAAGATTATCAGATTTATTGAATTTTTACTATAAAAGTGCAATACTTTGGAAAATAATTAATTTGGAGGCTTGTATGGCAAAATTTGGCGGTTCAATGACAGCTTTGGTCACCCCGATGCACGAAGATGAATCTGTGGATTATGAAGGATTCCGTGCTTTGGTCAAACGCCAGCTTGAAGGCGGAATTGATGGAATTCTTCCTTTGGGAACTACAGCAGAAACTCCAACTTTGACAGAAGACGAAGAAGACGAAATTATCAAGATTGCTTTTGAAGAAGTTAGGGCTTTTGAAAAGGCAACTGGTAAAAAAATCAATATTATTCTTGGCTCAAGCTCAAACTGTACCCGCGATGCTGTTCGATACTGTGAACGTGCAAAAAAAGCTGGTGCAGACGCAGCTCTGGTTGTAACTCCTTATTATAATAAACCTAGCAATGAAGGAATTTTCAGACATTTTGAGGCGGTCTCAAAAGTTGGGATTCCAATCATTGTTTACAATATTCAGGGAAGAACCGGTAAAAATATTGACACTCCGACTTTGTCTCGCATCGCAAATCTTCCTAATATTGCAGGCGTAAAAGAAGCCAGTGGAAATATAAATCAGATGATGGATGTTATTGCTCAGGTAAAATCTGCACATCCTGATTTTTCTGTGATTTGCGGTGATGACAGCTTGACTCTTCCGTTGCTTGCTTCTGGCGGTGACGGCGTTTTCAGCGTTGTTTCTAATCTTGCGCCAGAACTTGTTACACAGATGGTTCATGCGGCTTTGGCCGGAGATTTTAAAACTGCGCGCGCTTTGCATTACAGACTTTTGCCTTTCTTTAAAGCCGCGTTTGTTGACGGAAATCCGACTTCCATAAAATATGCGATGAGCATCCGCGGAATATGCAAGCCTTGTGTTCGGCTTCCGCTTGTTGAAGTTACAGAGAAAGCCAAGGAAATCATAAAGAACGCTTTGGCAGAGTGTAATCTATAAATTTAATCAGATTTTTAGGGGAAATATTATGGCAAATAAATTGAAAGTAGGTGTTTTGGGTGCAACTGGAATGGTTGGCCAGCGTTATATAAAGCTTTTGGAAAATCATCCGTGGTTTGAAGTAACTTATGTTGCGGCAAGCCCTCGTTCAGCTGGAAAAGCATACAAAGATGCGGTAAAGAACCGTTGGCTTATCGGCGCTGAAATTCCTGCCGGCGTTGCAGACCTGATTGTTGAGGACGCAAACGATGAGAAAAAGGCTCTTGGAAAATGCCAGTTTGTTTTTTCTGCACTGGAGATGGGCAAGGAAGAAATAAAGGCTTTGGAAGCCGCTTATGCCGCTGAGGGACTTCCGGTTGTCTCTAACGCTTCGGCAAACCGCTGGACAGAAGATGTTCCAATGCTCGTGCCGGAAATAAATTATTCTCATCTTGATGTTATTGCCGAGCAGAAAAAGCACCACGGCTGGGACAAAGGATTTATCGCAGTAAAACCGAACTGCTCGCTCCAGACTTACATGATGCCGATTCACGCGCTAATTCAGGCCGGCTACCCAATCAAAAGAATGATTGTTACAACTTTGCAGGCAACAAGCGGCGCAGGTTATCCTGGCGTTCCTTCTTTTGACATGATTGACAATATTGTTCCGTTTATCGGCGGCGAGGAAGAAAAGACAGAAAAAGAATGCCTTAAGATTCTTGGAAAAGTTCAGGACGGAAAAATCGTGAACGCTGAATATCCGGTTGTTTCTTCAACTTGTACGCGCGTTCCGGTAATCGACGGGCACACAGCTTGCGTTTCGCTTGAATTTGCTGACAAAAAGCCAAGCCTTGAAGAAATTGAAAAAATCTGGACTTCTTATAAATCAGTTCCGCAGGAATTGAATCTTCCAAGCGCGCCGGAGCATCCGATTGTTGTTCGTCACGAAGAAAACCGTCCGCAGCCACGTCGCGACCGCGAGACAGAAAAAGGAATGGCTTGCGTAATCGGACGCCTTCGCCCATGCAATGTGTTTGACATAAAGTTTGTTTCGCTTAGCCACAACACAAAGCGCGGCGCAGCCCTTGGCGGAATCCTGAACGCAGAACTTTTAAAGGCAAAAGGATTTTTTGACAATCTGTAGTTTGTGAAAATATATTTACCAAAATGTCGAGTTTTTTCTCTGAAGAGATAAAATGAATAAGCGGGAAGAAAAAGAAAGCGGCAACCGAGTCATTCGGAGCGATGGCAAGCAATTTTTGAAGAAAATTGCGCAGTCCGATACCTTGTTGCGCTCCGCATGACGAATTGACGCGCTTTTTCTGGTAGCTGATTCAATTTTTATGATTAATTTATAAAACTTGACATTTGGGTTATTTAGACTGTTAAACGGTGGTTTAAAAAACCGCCGTTTATTTTTATAAGGGGTTTTTAAGGGGAAAACTTGTTTTGCCCCTTAGGAGAATGGGTAGCCGAAAACGGATGTTTGAGGCGTAGGGGAAAGACTTTTTCCTTCAAAATGAGATGTGTCAAAAATTGACTTTAGGCAATTTTTGAGTAGTTCGTAACTGCGGTTACGAACGTAGGAAAGACTTTTCCATTCAAAAAAATAAATATGGAAATTTTTGCTGCTGTTTTTACTGATTCGCATTTTTTGAGCGCGTTTTTTCAGACGATAATTGTGATTTTTCTTGGTTTTTTGTTTATGCGGAAGGGGTTTGTGAATTCTGCCGGGGAAAAAACGATTTCGGCTCTGGTTTGGAAACTTGCAGTTCCATGTTTTGCGTTCAACGCGTTTATGCAGGATTTTGAGTGGGAAAGTTTTAAGGCTAGCATTGTTGAATTTTTTTTGGCGGTTTTCTTCTATACTCTATTGATTTTTGTTGGAAAAATTCTTTTTTTGAAAAAAGGGAATAAGATTTCAACTGTGAGCGCGCTTTTTATGGCGATTGGGCAGACGACTTTATTCAGCATGCCGATTCTTGAGTCTGTTTACGCGGGGCGTGGCGAAGAAATTATGCTTTACATAAGCACAATCAGCATTGTTTTTAGGATTTTTGTGTATATTATCGGGCTTTCGATTATTGTCGGCAATAAAATTTCGTTTGAAAATCTGGGCGGCTCGCTTAAAAAAGTTTTTTTTACGCCGATTATGATTGGAATGTTTCTGGGAATTTTTGTTTTTGTTACGCAGAATTTTATGCCGCAGGTTCTGGTTGAAGGAAAGAATTATTCAGTTTTTAGGGTTGATAAGACTTTGCCGGTTTTGTACGCAACGGTTCGTTCTTTAGGAAGGCTTGTTTCGCCGCTTTGCATGTTTATGATTGGAATGAGCATTGGAAGCGCAAATCTTATGGAATGTATTGGTGATGGATTTTCGTGGATTATTGCGCTGCTTAGAAATATTGCCGGTCCGGTTGTTGTTGCGTTGGTTTGTCTTTTGTTGCATAAGGCTGGAATTTACAGGTTCAGTGAGTTTTCGCTTATGGCGATTCTGATTGGTTTTAGTGCGCCGGTCAGCGTTACATTGAGCATTGCGTGCATTGAGCACAACTGCGAGCAGGTGATTGCGAGTAGGAGTTGCGTTATTTCCACTTTGCTTACGCTGGTTACGTTTCCGGCGTCGTTTGTGCTGGGAAAATTTGTGCTCGGGCTGATGAATTAGCCACTGGAGAATCTTGCGCGGCGGTGGAAGGGTGGCGGAGCCAGGCGAGCGCAGCGAGACCGAGCGTTAGCGGGCCCTGGAAGTGCCGTTTTCTGGAGGAACTTGGGTTTTTGGATTTTCGTGCCGCATGGAAAAAATCTTTGCGCCTTTTTTATTTTTTTTGTTGCCGTTTTTAAAATCTTTTTATATTTTTGATAGTATCAAATAGAAATTAATTTAAGAGGTAAATAAAGAAAATGGCTAAACAGTTGTTATTTAATGAAGATGCACGAAAAAAGTTGCTTTCTGGCGTTGAGCAGATTGCAAAGGCTGTAAAAGTTACACTTGGACCTTGTGGCCGAATGGTTATGCTGGACAAAAAATACGGTGCGCCGACAATCACAAAGGACGGTGTTTCAGTTGCAAAAGACATTGAGCTTGCTGATCCTTATGAAAATATGGGTGCGCAGTTTGTCCGCGAAGTTGCTTCTAAGACAAATGATGACGCTGGTGACGGAACTACAACTTCTACAGTTTTGGCTTATGCGCTTGTTCGCGAGGGCTTTAAGTCTGTAGCTGCTGGAATGACTCCTATTGAAATTAAACGTGGTATTGATAAGGCTGTTGCAACTGCTGTTGAGGAAATCAAAAAGAATGCAAAACCTGTGAAGGATTCTGCTGACATCAAGAGCATCGCTTCTATTTCTGCAAACAATGATCCTGAAATTGGTAATCTTATTGCAGAGGCTATTGAGAAAGTCGGAAAGGACGGCGTAATCACTGTTGAAGAATCTAAGAATATGAACACAACTGTTGATACTGTTGAAGGTATGCAGTTTGACCGTGGTTATATTTCTTCTTATTTTGTTACAGACCGCGAAAGAATGGAAGCTGCTTATTCAGACGCTTACGTTTTGATTTACGACAAGAAGATTTCTTCTATGAAAGATTTGCTTCCGTTGCTTGAGAAAGTTGCAAACGCAGGCCGTTCATTGGTTATCATCGCTGAGGATGTTGACGGTGAGGCTCTTACAACTTTGGTTTTGAACACAATCCGTGGAACAATCAAGGTTTGCGCTGTAAAGGCTCCTGGATTTGGTGACCGCAGAAAGGATATGCTTCAGGATATTGCGATTTTGACTGGAGGAACTGTAGTTTCTGAAGAAGTCGGATTGAAGCTTGAGTCTTGTGGTCCGGAAGTTCTTGGTCAGGCAAAATCTGTTAAGATTGACAAAGACAATACAACAATTGTTGGTGGCGCTGGCGACAAAAAAGCTATTGCTGACCGCGTTGCTGAAATCAAGAATGCGATTGAAAAATCTACATCAACTTATGACAAGGAGCAGCTCCAGAAACGTCTTGCAAAACTTGCTGGTGGTGTAGCTGTAATCAATGTTGGTGCTACAACGGAAACAGAAATGAAGGAAAAGAAATTCCGCGTAGAGGATACAATTGCCGCAACACGCGCTGCGCTTGAAGAAGGAATTGTTTCTGGTGGTGGAATCGCTTTGGTAGAAGCTGCAAAGGCTCTTGAAAAAGTTCCTGCAGAACTTTCTGAAGATGAGAAAGTTGGATACAAAATTGTTCGCCGCGCTTTGGAGGAACCAATCCGCCAGATTGCGGACAATGCTGGAATCGACGGTGCCGTTGTTGCGGAACGCGCAAAGAACGAAAAAGAAGGTGTTGGTTACAACGCTTACACTGGCGAATGGGTAAATATGATTCAGGCTGGAATCATTGACCCGGCAAAAGTAACAACTTCTGCCTTGATGAATGCTGCTTCAATTGCAGGCACATTGCTTACAACTGAATGCGCAATCACAGACATCCCAGAACCAAAACCAGCTGCGGCTCCAGCCCCAGACATGGGTGGAATGGGATATTAAGGTGCTGAAGCCTTGGAATTCAATCCATTGGTCAGTTTTGCCCTGCAAAACTGAAGGCAAAAGAGGAAGGAACTTGTTTTCAAGAGAAATAACTCTTTTGCCATGGATGGGATACTAAGGCGGTAGAGCCCTAAGCCTGAAATTTCAAGTCACTTTTTGACTTGTAAAAAAAATCGGTATTCGTTGCGGATGCCGATTTTTTTTTGTATATTACTTGTATGAAAAACAAAGTTGTAGTCATTTTTTTTAGCGCGCTTTTTGCCGTTCTTGCAGTTGTTCTTTCCCTTCGGTTTACAATTTTCCGGAAAGCCTCAAATGTCCACGCAAAAGTGGTTACGCCCGTTTCTGCGGACAATGTAGAAAACGGAACAGAGTCTTCTGAGATTTCTGGCGAAAACGTGATGATGACATCTTTTATTCCTTTGCTTTCAACAGAAACTTTAATCAGCGCGCTTACGCTTGACCTTGACGGAGACAATCTTGATGATCAGGTTGTTGCCGTCCACAAAGCCGGCTCAGAAAATCTTTATCTTATAGCCGGACTTTACAATTCAGTTTCAAATTCTTATGAACGCGTCGCGGAAATTTCAACAGATATTTCGAGGGAACGCACTTTTTCTTTCAACGCAATTGATATGATTGGAAACCATCGGAATGCACTTGTCTATCAGGGAGTTGATAACAGTGGCGATTCTGTGATGAAAATTTATATGTGCAACCGTGATAAAAATTCTGTTGAGTTCAATAAAATCGGTGATTTTAAATCGGACGGAACAATTTTTATTGTGCAGACAGAACGTTCAGAGGCTTACGAGCTTTCTCAGACCCGCGGACAAAGTTTTAGCGTTTGGGTTTACAGCTCAGACAAATCAGATGACCAGAAAAATTCTTCTGTTGCAATTGGACAAATCCAAACAGAATACACCTGGAATGAAGACGAACAGAAATATACGCAGAACCGCCAGATTCGTGTTACAGGAAGCCGCCTTGCCGCGCGCGAGCTAGCTAGAATTCAAAATGGAAATGTCGCGACATTTGCGGAATACCTTGACGGCTTGTGGTACAAAACTTCCAGCACAGATGAGTCCGCTTCCTATATTTATTTTAATTATGGAACAAAAGAAGTTATTTTTCTTTCAAATGACACAGAAGGCGTTTATTCCTGGGAAAATTCCAGCCTTAGGCGTAGTGGAATCTATCTGACCCTTGTAAATTCGATTATTTCCAGCATGAAGCGCCGCCTTGATATAATGCTTACCGGCGTAAACGAAGTTTATATCCGCGTGCACGAGGATGTAGGACTTTTAATCAAGGAAAATAACCATTGGGACGGAACTTATAAGAAAATGTCCTTTCAAAGTACTTTCGGTGAAGAAAAGATAAATTATCCTCATTCTGAATACGAAAAAATTCTTTCTGAAGTGCGGGACTGGAAAGATGAGGAAAACAGAAAAATAACCTTTAAAAATGGAATCTATACGCTTACAAACTCAGAAATTGAAGAAAAAGGAACTTATCTGGTTGATACAGTCGGTGAATTCCCTGTGATTCAGTTTCGCCCGGAAAATTTGCAGAAGTCGAATCTGCTTCCAGCTTACGCAATGCAGTTCAAGACAACGGAAGCGCTGGTTCCTGCAAAAAGACGAAACCAAAAGCCGACTGTAAAAACGACTGTCGACAAGAACACAATAATAATGTCGCCGGTAAGACTTTCCCCGGATACTTGCTATGCGACAGACGGAATGAAAATCGTCCTTTCAAAAGAATCAAAATAGTATTTTAAGATTGAAAAATAAGGCACGCGTCATTATAATTATCTATTATGACTGCAAACGAATTACGCTCAAAATACATTGAGTTCTTTAAGAGTAAAAATCACGTTGAAATTTCTGGTCAGTCTTTGATTCCAGAAAATGATCCATCTGTTTTGTTTACAACTGCCGGAATGCATCCGCTTGTTCCATATCTTTTGGGAGAAAAACATCCTTCTGGAACACGTCTTACAGATTATCAGAAATGTATCCGCACAGGTGATATTGATGAAGTTGGCGACCCAAGCCATCTTACTTGTTTTGAAATGCTTGGAAACTGGTCTTTGGGCGATTATTTCAAGAAAGAATCAATAGGATTTTCTTATGAATTCCTTACAAGCCCAAAATGGCTCGGCCTTGATCCACGAAAAATTTCTGTGACAGTTTTTGCCGGTGATGACAATGCTCCCCGCGATGAAGAAGCTGCAACTTACTGGAAAGAAAACGGAATGCCGGAAGACAAAATCGCATATCTTCCTGCAAGCGACAACTGGTGGGCTGCAGGTCCTACCGGTCCATGCGGTCCTGATACAGAAATCTTCTACTGGGTTGGTGAAGGACTTCCACCGGCTGGCTCAAACAAAGGCACTGACAGTGAAAACTGGATGGAAATCTGGAACAATGTTTTTATGCAGTACAACCGCGTTGATGAAAAGACTCTTGTGCCGCTTCCAAAGAAAAACGTTGACACAGGAATGGGGCTTGAGCGCACAAACTGCATCTTGCAGGGAAAAACTTCGGTTTATCTTACAGAGGTATTTCAGCCAATCATTGCAAAAATCGAGGAACTTTCTTCCTATAAATATGGTACAGACGCAGAAAAAGACAAGAGCGTGCGAATTATTGCAGATCATAGCCGCGCTTCTGTTTTTATTCTTGGTGACCAGAAAGGCGTTTCTCCTTCAAATGTCGGAGCAGGCTACGTTCTCCGCCGCCTGATTCGCCGTGCAGTCCGACACGGAATGAAGCTTGGAATCGAAAAGGAATTCCTTGCGGACGTTGCTGCTGTTGTGATTGAAAATTTCAAGAGCGCATATCCGGAACTTGAGCAGAACAAGGAAAAGATTTTCCGCGAGCTTACAGCCGAGGAGGCAAAATTCCGCACAACGCTGAAAAAAGGCGAGGCTGAATTCCAGAAACTTCTTCCAAATCTTATGAAAAATCCAAAAAAGATTATCTCTGGAAAAGTCGCATACAATCTTTATGAAACTTACGGCTATCCGCTTGAGCTTACCCAGGAACTTGGCGCGGAAAATGGATTTACCGTTGATGTTGAAGGATTTATGGCAGCGGAAAAGAAGCACCAGGAAGCCTCAAAATCGCTTGATGCAGGAAAGGCAAAGGGCGGGCTTGCTGAACAGTCTGACATCACAACAAAATATCACACGGCAACACACTTGCTTCAGCAGGCTTTGGTTGACGTTCTTGGTGATGAAGTTTCGCAGAAAGGTTCAAATATAAACAATGAACGCATGCGCTTTGACTTTACTTTCGGCCGTCCGATGACAAAAGAAGAAGTTCAGAAAGTCGAGGACATTGTTAATGAAAAAATCAACGAGGATTTGCCTGTCACAATGGAAGTTATGCCGCTTGCCCAGGCAAAGGCAGAAGGCGCACGGGCTTTGTTCGTTAATAAATACGGCGAGCAGGTAAAAGTGTACACAATCGGCCATAATCCAAAGAATGACTGGTATTCAAAGGAAGTTTGTGGTGGACCACACGTTCAGCACACAGCTCAGATTGGAAAATTCAAAATTGAAAAAGAACAGTCTTCTTCTGCCGGCGTTAGAAGAATCAGGGCTACAATAAGCGGCGGACTTCCGCTGGACAAATAATATTTTTGCAAAAAACCCAAAATTTTGTAACTATTTTTACATTTTGTGGGTTTTATGGTGTAAAATATTAGAAAACAAAAAAAAGGATTTTATATATGAAACGTTTTGCAGTTGCATTTTTAGCTTTATTTATGTGTGCGGCAGTTTTTGCACAGAACGATCTTCAGGTTCTTGCAGTGGTAAAACTCAACAAAAACGAATCAATTTCATTGAAGCAGATTAAAACTCGTGTTGAAATGTATGAGAAACAAAGGGGTTCTGTTCTTTCTGTTGATGATAGAAAAAAGGTTCTGGACGCTTTGATTCAGGAGAAATTGGTTCTTCAGGCTGCACAAAAATCTGGAATTTCAATCACAGACAGTCAGATTGAACAGATGTTTCTTCAGCAGGTAAGCCAGCAGCTTCTTGGAAGAAATGCAACTCAGTCTGAGCTTGAGACCGTAATCAAGCAGCAGACAAATCTTTCCCTTGATGATTTTATGAAGCAGCAGATTGGAATGTCTGTCGCAGAATACAAGACTTATCTTAAAAACCAGACATTGGTTCAGCAGTACATTCTTCACCAGCGTGAAAATGAAATCAAGTCAGTTGCCGCAACTGATGAGGAAATACGCGCTTTTTATGAGCTGAATAAATCTCAGTTTGTGTGGACAGATATGCTCAAGCTTTATATGGTTGTGATTCCAAAAGACAAGGATGCGGAAGCTGCCCGCGCAAAGGCAAATGATCTTTTCAACAAGCTGAAGGACAAAAAACTTACTGTGAATCAGATGACAGTCGAGTCAAAAAAAGAAAATTCTGGATTCCAGTCTGGCGAGATGCTTATCAATAAGAATCAGATGAGCGCACAGCAACTTGGAATTTCTTACAAGGATCTTCTTGCTTTGTTTGATAATAATGTCGGATATTTTTCTAACGTAAGCGAATTTGACTCTCATTTTCAGTTTTATACAATCATCAAAAAATATGATGCAAAAATGCTTTCTTTGAGCGATGTTGTTCAGCCTGATTCCACGACTACCGTTTATGATTATATCCGCAGTTCTTTGGGACAGCAGAAAGTTATGCAGTATTTTACAGTTGCGGCGCAGGAAATTGCAAAGGAACTTGATACAGAAGCAAATGTTGAACGAAAAAAGACTGGTGACGCTTTGACAAAACTTCTTTCTTGGTAATGGCAGGGGGAATTTATGTCTAGAAGAATAAGCCGAATCCTTGCTTTTCAGGCTTTATATTCGTGGGATGTTGCCGGTGTTGATGTAAATGATTTGATTTCATTTTCATGGCTTGAGCGCGATGTTTTTGACGCTTCTGAAGTGGGCGAGGATTCATCTGAAGAAATAAAGTATTGTCTTCAGGAAAAGCAGATGAATCAGTTTGAAAAACTTCCGCCTGCAAAAAAACAGGAAGTTTTTAATTATGCAAGAATTCTTGTGAAAGGAACTGTTGAAAATATCCAGCAGATTGACGAGATTATAAAAAGTCATCTTTCCTCAAAGTGGACAATTGAACGTCTCAATAAAGTTGCTCTTGCTGTAATTAGGATGAGCGTTTATTCTCTTCTTTATCAAAAAGATGTGGATCCTAAAATCACAATTGATGAAGCTGTTGAGATTGTAAAAGATTATGGCGAGGATGAAACCCATAAATTTACAAATGCAATCCTTGATCATATCAGCAAAGATCTTGCGGAGAAAAACTCTTAATGATAAAAAAATCGGTCAGAAATTTTTTGTGCATTGCGTTAGCCGTGCTGTTTCTGCCGGTTTTTTTTTCATGCTCAAATCAGGCGGAAGAAAAATCAGTTTCTTCTGTTCTTGACCAGATTGATATTCTTATAAACCAGGAACAATTTAAAGACGCCGAGCGCGAACTGAACAAAATTGAAAAGAAATCTTACAGTTCCTGGGTTGAAATCGGAATTTTTAAACGTTATGTTAAGCTGAATCTTTTTGAGAAAGCAGAAAGGACAATTACCCGCGCAATAAAGAAAAATCCCAAAAACAATGAATTGAACGCTGTTTATGCGCATTTTCTGCTTAGAAACGGAAGAACTGAAGATGCTATTGCTGTTGGAAAGGAACTTCAGGGGACGCGCTATGGTTCTGTTTATTCAGAGGCTGTTTTTCGGAATGTCCTTGAAAAATCAAAAAAATCTGAACTTGCAAAAATCTTTTTAGCACCGGACTATTTTTCTGTTTATTTTGATGCATACAATGGCTCAAAAAATATGACTTGGCTAAAAAACTGTGCGCTTTTGCATCTTGCGGCTGGTTCGTATGAGAAGGCTGCGGCAATTCATCCGGAAATCAATAAAATTCTTGAGGCAAATGACGGATATTTCTGGATGACAGTGATGTATGACGCGGCCCGCTTTGGTGAAGCTGTAAATTATGGAAATATCGCTATTTCATTGGCGGATTCCCGTACTGGAAAGTCAAAACAGGCGGTTTCTGTTTCTGAAATAAGTGCGGTTCTTCAGGATTCTTACACTTGGCTCGGAGATTCTGAAAGCGCGGAAACAATACGGCGTAATTTTCTAGATTCAATTTTAGATTCAAAAGGAAATTTTATTCTTTCTGATGCAGAACGCGATGAAAATAGTTTCTTGCCACCGATTTTTGTGAACAGCGCAAAATGGGCTAAAGATTCAGGTGATGAAAAGCGAGCGGTTCTGCTTCTTGGTTTTTGTGTTGAAACCTGGCCCGACTATGTTCCGGGACTTACTTCGTATGCGGATTTTGCATATAACTCAAATTTGCCGCAGAATGAGGAATTTACCAGAATGCAGCTTAGGGATGAGGGACTGGCTTCTCTTGAAATGGAACGTTATGACAGCCGTCCGAAAATTCCTTTGAGCGATGCGCTTAGGCGGATTGATGAAAGCCTTGACCGGAAAAAATCGCCCTTGCTTTTTGTTGTACGTCTTGATTTGAAATACAAGACTGATAAAACTTTTACTGAAACTGAAAAAACTGCCGATGTATGGAGAATTCTTGAGGAAAATGCCGTTTCTCCATCGGTTTATCCTGAGATTTTGTTTGAATATGCGTTGAATTTTCTTTTGGATTCAAAACAGACTGAGGATGCGTGGAATCTTTTCTACAAATATATTTCCGCGAAATATGAAATTCCGTGCGATAACGATTTTTGGACGAATATCGTGAAGAAAAGTAATCTTTTTTCCTTGGTTGAATGTGAATATGCGTTTTATTTTTCTGCATTGAATGGAAGAATTTCGGATTCTATGCGTCTGGGAGAATACTGCGTGTTTGAAAATGGCGAAAAGGATTTTGTGAATGTGGCCACAAGCGATTCTGCCACCATGAACCTGGCGTTAATCTATAATTCCATAGGGCGAAAAACTGATGCTTTGGAATTATACAAAAAAGTCAACGGTCGCAGTTCGGCAAAAGAAATCAAGGCTATGGCAATGTACAGGATGGCGTTGATTTATCTTGATTCAAATGACCTGAAAAATGCAAGAATTTGTGCGGAATACAGTTCAACTCTGAATCCAAGAAGCGCGGAAGCAAAACTTTTGGTTACAAAAATAAAATCTGGTGTTAAATAAAAAACGCAGACGGATTCACAAACTGCAAATCAATCTGCGTTTTTTTAGTTTTTTTGAAAAAATTATTCAATTACAGCAATAACATCGCTCATGCGAAGGATAAGATATTCTTCACCGTCAATTTTTACCTGAGTGCCAGCATATTTGTCGTACATAATGCGGTCACCGTTTTTTACTGTGATTTTATCTTCATCAGTTCCAGGACCAACTTCTACAACTGTAGCTGTCTGTGTTTTTTCCTGTGCTCCTTCTGGAATGTAAAGTCCGCTAGCTGTTTTTGTCTCAGCCGCGTCATTTTTTACAAGAATTCTGTCTGCTAAAGGTTTGATTTTCATTCTATTTTGCTCCTATTTTGGAAAATAATTTCTTTTTCTACCATCAAATATAAGAAAATCTATGCTGAATCGTCAACAAAAAAATGAAAAAAATGTTTATATTGGGTAAAAATTACTCAATTTTGAATCTGATTTTTTGAGGTGGGGAAAAATTACACAATTTTTATTTTAAGCAATTTTAATAATAAAAAATTTTTTGTGAAAGAAATTGAATTAGCTACCAGAAAAAGCGCGTCAATTCGCTAGATAGCAAAGCTATCGTACGTTACAAAGTATCCGGACTAGGCTATCTCACCGAATGGCTCGGTTGCCGCTTTCTTTTTCTTCCCGCTTATTCAATTTGTTGGTTCAGTAAAAAAATATAAATTGAAATATTAAAACTTACGCCCCAAAAAAAACTTGGCACGGTTCTTGCATAATATTTAATGTAGATTATTTTTGGAGGCAAAAAATATGACAGACAGCACAATTTCAATGTATCTTAAAGAAATCAATAAGATTCCACTTCTTTCTTTTGAGGAAGAAACTGAACTGGCAAAAAAAGCCGCAGCTGGTGATAAGATTGCAAAAAATAAGATTGTAAACGCAAATCTTCGCTTTGTTGTAAATGTCGCCAAAAAATATCAGAAAAAAGGTCTTGAGCTTGAAGATCTTATAAGCGAAGGAAATATTGGTCTTTTGACTGCGATTGATAAATTTGATGTTACAAAAGGTTATCATTTTATCTCATATGCTGTCTGGTGGATTCGTCAGTCAATTCTTAAGGCAATCTGCGAAAAAAGCCGCGCGATTCGTCTTCCGCAGAACAGGGCGAATGAACTTGTTCAAATTGAGCACGCAAAGAAGTCAATTAAAGATAATATTTCTGAAGAACAGGAATTTACAGAAATTGCTTCAATGTTGAATATGGATGTTTCCCATGTCCGCGAACTGGTTGAAATAAGCCGCGAAATGGCTTCCCTTGACTCAGAGATTACAGGAAAAGATAATTCGGCTACAACTTTGGGCGCAATGCTTGAAGATAAAACTAACAGTCAGCCGGAAGACTTGGTAATAAACAAGGAAATGCAGCGAGACATAAACAGCGTTCTTTCAACTTTGAAACCGGCGGAAGCTGAAGTTCTTAAAATGCGCTATGGAATCGGCGTTGAAAAACCGATGTCATTAAAAGAAGTTGGAGACAAATTTAATCTTACAAAAGAAAGAATCCGACAGATTGAAAAACATGCGCTTGTTAGAATGCAGCACCCGACTCGTGCCCGACGTCTGGAAAGCTATGTTGCTTAATTCAATAGATTTTTTGTGTATTCAAAGGCATCATTTCGGGCTTGAACAAGAATGTCATGGTCGCGGATGATGTCTGCGATTCCAAGTGCAAGATTTCCTGCCTGAGCGGTTCCGGTAATTTCGCCGGGACCTCTTAATTTTAAATCCTGATTTGCAATTATAAAACCGTCTGTGTTCTGACGTAGAACTTTCATGCGCTCAATTCCGGTTTCAGTGATTTTTTTGCTGTAAATCAAGAAGCAGAATGACTGCGCATTACCTCTGCCAACGCGTCCACGCAGCTGATGAAGCTGGGCAAGTCCAAAACGGTCTGCCTGCTCAATAACGATGCTAGTTGCATTTGGAACATCAACTCCGACTTCGATTACTGTGGTAGCCGCAAGAACTTGTATTTTTCCACCTTGAAAATCTTTTAGAATCTGAATTTGCTCTTCCTCTGCGATTTTTGAGTGAAGAAGAGCGCATTTATATTCTGGATAAATATTCTTGGAAAGGTTCTTGAAATTATCTTCAGCGGATTTTATGTCTTGAATTTCACCGTTTTCATTTTCCGAATTTATTGCCGGATAAACAAAATATGCCTGATGTCCCATTTTTAGCTGATTTCTTACTGCTTCATATGCGTTGTGTTCATTTCCTTCTTTTACAAGATATGTTTGAATAGTTTTTCTGCCTTTCGGCATTGTTCTGATTACGCTCACGTCCAAATCCCCAAAAACTGTAAGCGCAAGTGTCTGCGGAATCGGGGTGGCGCTCATCATCAGAAGATGTGGTTCAAAAGTGACATGAGGCTCTGTTTCCGTGTGGCGTCCTTTTTCCAGAATTGATTGGCGCTGGATTACGCCAAACCTATGTTGTTCGTCAATGACTGCAAGCTGCAGATCGTTGTAGACAATTTGTTTGCTGAAAAGTGCGTGCGTTCCGATTACAATATTTATCTCGCCGGATTTCAGTGCGTTCAAAAGCCGAGTGCGCCCTGAACTTTTTACATTTCCTGTAAGAAAAGCGACATTTATTCCGAGCGGTTCAAGCAGTTTTGCGGCCGAATCAGCGTGCTGGCGCGCAAGAATTTCTGTCGGTGCCATAAACGCGCACTGACCTTTCCAGTTTATTATTCTGAGGCAGGCAAAAAATGCGACAAGAGTTTTTCCGGAACCTACATCGCCTTGCAGGAGCCGTTGCATTGTAAAAGGAATTTTTTTTGTGGAAGATTTTCCGTTCAGCAGAGCCGCTCGTTCCTGGAAGCCCCTGTCAATGTCTTTGTTCATCTGGTTGATTACAAAAATCTGATCCGGTGTAAGATTGAAGGGAAGCCTTTCTAAAAGTTCCTTCTGAAGAGGCGAAAGGTTCTTGATAAAATCAGATTTTTCCTGTGCTGAAAGTTCCTTGCCGCTCTGATTCCATTGCGCGGTTCCAGCCTGTTTTGCTTCCTCAAGGTTTGCCACCGGAAACGAGCCTTTGTGCTTGAAAGCCCGCTCTGCAATCGCTTTTTGAAAATAAAAAAGCTCTTCGTAAATCAAGGTTTTTCTTGCTTTCTGAATTTCTTCCGGCGTCTGGCTAAGGTGGATAAATTTTATTGCATCTTTTTTTGAAAGAAGATTCTGTTTCTGGATGTATTTTTCAGGCAAATTGTCATCAATTCCGATGTCATATTGTTTTATTGCTGCTTGCACCGCTTTTCTTACGGTTTTTTGTGTAAGACCTTCTGTTAGCGGATAAATCGGGAGAATTCCTGAATCTGGAAGCGGCTGATTTTGAAAATCTTCAAGGTTTCCGCTTTCTGAAAGTTTTGTCACATCAAAATCTGTGCTTTGAATCTGTCCGTATTTTACGGTGAAAGTTCCTGTGATGGCTATGATGCAGCCAACCGGAAGCGAATGTTGCAGAAATGTCCTGTTGAAAGCAATCAGGCTTGCGGATGCAGTTCCATCTGAAATAATTATTTTTAGCGTTCGCATTCGTCCATACCCGAAAAATTCGTGGGCGGTAACCTGCGCTACTGTGTGGACTTTTGCGGACTCAAACCTTGAAATCGGGTTCCGGGCGCGCCGGTCTTCGTAGTTCCGTGGATAAAATTTTAAAAGGTCGCCTACAGTAAAAATGTTCAGTTTTGCGAACAATTTTTCTGCGGCAGGACCGACTCCTGAAAGAGATGCGACAGGCGTTTTTATTTCATCCAGCTTCATTTTGATTCAAATCTTAAAAAGGAATGTAATGGATGAACCGCAAAATCAAATTCAACAGGAAGAAAGAGACTGCAAGAATCAGGAGCATTGCAATTGAATCGATTAAAAGCGCTGTTTTGTAGGAAATGCTTCTTCCGCCGGTAAAAAAGTTGCAGATTTTAAAGACAATATTGCGGATTGCATCGTCAAAACGCTGCCACGGTGAATCATACTGGTTGCTTGATTTGCTGAAAATTGAGACAAGATAGCGCACAAAAAATATAATCATTATAACCGTGATTATTGAAGAGCCGATTGACCACAAAATATTGATAAGATTTGCCAGAATCATGCTTAGCGAAATATATCCTGATGCACTGATATTTGCCAAAATTGAAGAGATTACGTAAAGCACACCAATCGCAACCATCGCAGTAAAATCAATCATTCCGATTCTAAGCGGAAGCCTTGAAAAAAGATTCAGATAAGGGTCGCATATTGAAGAAAGAAATCTTCCGATTGCGCTGTAGTTTAACGACGGAATCCATGTTAAAAGAATTCTGAAGAAACAGAGAGTTGAGTACAGGGAAACTGCGCCGGCAGCTGTATTAATAAGTATTCTTAACATAATTTTTCCTATTCAGACCAGACTTCCTTTACAAAATCTAAATCTTTTATTTTTGTAAGAACTTCAGGGTTTGCAGAGCATGTCAACGAGCTGTTCGCTTTGACTATGTATGCGCCGTTTAAAGTATCTACATGAAAATATACTGAACAATTGCCCATAGTGCCAAATAAAAAATCCTTCATTTTTGCAATATCACGTTCAGAAGTAAAATTATTTTCCAGGGCAATATGAATTTCCTGGATTGAATGTTGTTTCAGGTTGTTGATGTCCTCAAGGCTGTCAACGATGAAACTTGGTTCCTCGCGCGAACCGTCAACCCTTCCTTTAAAGGCATAAATGTTTCCATCCTGAATCTGGTTCTTGAGCGTTTCCCAGGTCTTTGGGAAGAAAGTCATGTCAAGCTCGCCATCGTAATCCTGAAGTTTTGCAAATGCCATGTTTGTGGCCTTTTTTGTTACAATCGGGTGAAGATTATGCAAAAATCCAAGAATCGTGTAGACTTTTCCAGCGTTCCGGTTTTGCCATGCATCTTTTCCGGTAAAGCTTGCCTTTAAGGCTTTGTCTTCGGCTGCGGCACGTTCCATTGTTTTTGAAGTAAGTGTAACGCAGGTTTTTATTACTTTTTCAAAATCGCCGAGCGGATGGCCGGAAACGTAAGTTCCAATGATTTCTTTTTCAATATTTAGTTTTTCAAAAGTCGGAAGGTCTGGAATTTCCTCAAACTGGAAGTCAGCGTAGACTTTTTCGTCTGTGTCGCCGAACAAGTCTCCCTGGCCATTGTCCGTTCCATTTATTTTGTCCTGCACGTAAGTTATCGCCTTGTCCATGTTTGCCATAAGCGTAGGGCGGTTTTTTCCAAGCTTGTCGAATGCGCCGGTTTTTATGCAGACTTCAATAGCTTTTGAGTTTATAAGAGTCTTTTTCATCTCACGGCCAGTCTCTTCATCTTTTGTTACAGACTGAAGAGGAATGCAGCGTTCAAGAAAATCAATGAACGATTTGTAAGGTCCGTGTTCCTCGCGTTCTTTTACGATTGCATCTGCGGCTTCTTTTCCCATTCCTTTCATTCCGCGCAAGGCAAAAATTATGTGGTCGCCGACCGCATCGAATTCTGAGTAAGAGGCGTTTATGTCTGGTGGGTCAATTTTTAATCCCATGCGTTTTGCTTCTGCAATGTAGATTGAAACTCCGTCTGTTGTTGAAATTTCGTTTGTAAGGTTTGCCGCCATAAATGCCGCCGGATAATGACATTTTAGCCATCCTGTGCGGTAAGCAAGAACTGTGTAGGCAGCCGCATGTGATTTATTGAATCCATAACCCGCAAAAGGAACCATGATTTCAAAAATTTCGTCGGCGTGTTTTTCGGTGAATCCCTGCTTTATTGCGCCCTCGATAAATTCCTTCTTTTTACCCATCAAAACTTCTGGCTTCTTTTTACCCATAGCACGGCGAAGCATATCTGCCGCACCAAGCGAAAATCCCGCGATTTTTTGGGAAACTTGCATAACTTGTTCCTGATAAACCATAACGCCATAAGTTTCTTTTAAAAGACCTTCAAGGCATGGGTCAGGGTAGTGTATTGTCTCTGGCTTCCATTTTCCTTCAATATATTGAGGAATATAATCCATTGGACCTGGGCGGTACAGCGCGTTCAAGGCAACAAGTTCTTCTATGCAGCGCGGCGCAACCTGACGCAGAATCTTCTGCATTCCCGGTGATTCAAACTGGAAGACTGCAACGGAATCCCCTTTGTCAAAAAGGTCGAAAGTCTCACTGTCTGTCTCGCTGACGTTTGCCGTAAGAAATGTTGGTTCTTCCGGCTTTTTATGACGATTTATAATATCTTCCGCATAACGGATAAGAGAAAGCGTTTTTAGTCCAAGATAGTCGAACTTTACAAGTCCGCATGGCTCGATAATATCCATTGTGTACTGTACGCCGACTTCTCCGGTTTTTGCATCCTTAAAGACAGGAGCCCAGTCAGGAAGCGCAGTAAGACCGATAACCATTCCTGATGCGTGAAGACCTGTGTTGCGGTTCATTCCTTCAAGTTTTTTGCAGAGCGCAATCCAACGTTCAAATACATCCTTATCTAGCCCGATTGTTGCCTCTGGATTTTCGCGCACGGCGATAAGTTTGCCACCGTCCGGGAATTTTTCTGTCGGCGGCTCGAAAGCATTCTTCAGTTTTGCTTTTGGTGAATCTGGAATGCAGGCTTTTACTTTTGCGACAATCGAAAGCGGAATGTTTAGAATTCGTCCAACATCTGCAAGGCAGTTTTTTGGCTTTAAAGTTCCAAAAGTAACAATATGGCCAACCTGCGGGTCGCCGTAAAGGTCGCGTGTGTGCTGGATTATATCTTGTCTGTAGTCGAAATCCATGTCAACGTCAAAATCAGGCATTGAAACACGTTCAGGATTTAAAAATCGTTCAAAAATCAGATTAAAGCGGAACGGGTCAATATCCGTGATTCCCATTGAATAAGCAACCAGTGAACCTGCGCCGGAACCTCGTCCCGGACCAATCGGAATGTAAGGTTTCGGTTTATTGTTCACGTTGTCCCATGTGGATTTTGCCCAGTTGATGAATTCCCATACAATCAGAAAGTAGCCGGAAAAACCCATCTTAAAGATGATTCCAAGCTCGTATTCGGCGCGGTCGCGGATTTTCGGGGTGATTTCCGGGTAACGCTGGCGCAGGCCTTTTTCTACAATTGAACGCACAAAATCATCTTGGTTCTTTGTGTAGTCATCGTGGGTCTGGAATTCCTTTGGAAGCTCAAAACGCGGAAGACAGCCTTTTAGTTCCGGCGTTGAATACTGATGAATCGTAAGATTGCACATATTCGCGATTTTTATAGTGTTCTCGTACGCTTCTGGAATGTCTGGAAAAAGCATTTTCATCTCTTCTTCCGACTTGAAGTACCATTCAGAGATTTTGTTTGCCCCGCCCATGCTTTTTGCCGCACTTTCCGGGGCATCCAGCAGAGTTTTTCGGCCGATGCAGTTCAATGCAAGCTGGGCTTCTGCGTCTTCCTTGTTTATGTAGTGGATATCATTTGTTACAACAAGAGGAATGTCTAGCTTCCGCGCTATTTTTATCATTCCTTCCGCGGCAATTTTTTCTTCCGGCAGCCCGTGATCCTGAATTTCAATATAGTAATGATCCGGACCGAAAAGTTCCTTGTAGCGGCGCGCAACATTTTCCGCGTCCTCCATGTTTCCGTTTATGACCGCCTGGGGAAGCTCACCGGCAACGCATGCAGAAAGGCAGATAATTCCCTCGTGGTACTGCTTGAGCATTTCAAAGTCGATTCTCGGTTTTCCGTAATAAAGCGAATCTTCGTCGCAAAAAGCGCGGGAATTCAGCCAGCACATATTTTTGTAGCCAGTGTCGTTTTCGCAAAGCAGAATAAGATGATAATTGTGCTTTCCGTAGCGCGTGTTCTGTTTTTTCTGGTGGTCTTCCGTGCAGTAAAATTCGCATCCGACAATCGGGTTGATTCCGTTGGCGTGGCAGATATGCTCAAAATTCAAAACGCCGAACATATTTCCGTGGTCAGTAAGCGCAAGAGCTGGCATATTCAGCTGTTTTGCGCGCGCAATCAAAGAGTCAAGCTTTGCGCAGCCGTCCAGAAGCGAATAATCAGAGTGAACGTGAAGATGAACAAAATTAGAAACCGGAGTTCCTTCCGGTGCCGGGTCGAAAATATGAATATCTGCCAATTAAATACTCCTCGTTTTTTGCCAAATTATAAACGTGTATGCTTTCATTCTGCGATAGTCTATATCAAATTTGATATAAATATTTATTTTTTATTGCAAATTATTGAGCAATGCGGTTAAACCAGTTTTCAAGTCGTCAAAAGTCTCGTTGAAATTTCCTGTGTACCATGGGTCTGCGATGTCTTTGTCTTTTCCGGCATACGTCAAAAGAAGTTTGATTTTGTCATCCGGATCTTTGTTCCATTCTCGCTGCATATAATACAGATTTTCCATGTCCATTCCAATAAGAATGTCGAAGTCTGAATAATCTTCCGGTGTTATGCGGCGTGCCTTGCGTTTTTCAAAAGGAATTCCCATCTGGGTAAGTTTTTCTTTTGCGCCGCGGTGCATATCGTTTCCAATTTCCTCATTGCTGGTTGCCGCTGATTCAATCAAAAAATCATTTTCGCGGCCGGCATCCTTTACCATCTTTTTGAACATAAATTCCGCCATTGGCGAACGGCAGATATTTCCGTGACAAACAAACAAAATTTTTTTCATAGAAAAAGTTTACCATAAATGGAAGATTTGTAATACTTTTTATTTTCAAAATTAATTTTTACAGTTATTATATTTTCATGTTCACAAAATATATTGCGATTTTTTTTATTTCAATGGTTCCGCTGATTGAGCTTCGCGGAGCAATTCCTGTGGCAACCGCAATGGGACTTATGCCATCAGATGATGTTTTGAAAATCATTTTTGCTTATGCGCTCTGCATTTTAGGAAATATGGTTCCGGTTCCGTTTATTTATCTTTTTGCGCGGAAATTTCTGGAATGGGGACAGAACAAGAGATTTATTGGCGGCATCTGCAGCTTTTTTTTGACGAAGGGCAAGCGGGGCGGTGAAAAACTTCAGGAGAAAGCCGGCCGCGGACTTTTTGTGGCTCTTTTTATTTTTGTTGGAATTCCGCTTCCTGGCACTGGCGCGTGGACTGGAACTTTGGCAGCCAGTCTTTTGGACATGAATTTTAAGGAAACGATTATCGCTGTAATCTGTGGAGTTCTTCTTGCAGGAATTATCATGCTTGCGATAAGCCTTGGCGCTTTCGGGGCAATCCAGGCTTTGTTTGTAAGATAGCGGTTTTAAGAATACAGACTGAAAAATCCTGTTCATGAAAATTGCAGTTTGTAAGAAATTGTGTAATCTGCGCAAATTTTATGTACTGAAGAGTATTATATTTTGTTAAAGTAAATATTATGTTTTGTTTAACAAAGTATAATGTTTTGTTAAAGAGAATATTATGATTTCAGTAACAAAACATAATGTTTTCAGTAACAGAATATAATATTTTGTTACTGAGATTATAATGGTCTATGTACTGGGAAAAATTCTGAGTTATCTGAGAATGAAAATTGGCATGCAAAAATCCCCGGATGCTCCGCACTCATAGTTCATTGATTGCCGTTGAGAAACCTTGCTTTATTCATTATAATGAAAAAAATGAAGTTTGAGTTCGTTATGCGCTGTGTCAGCAATGATGATGTAGCGCAGGTTATTTAAATAAAAAAATTATTTATCAGAGGTTATATTTATTATGGAAAACAAAGAAGTTCGAGTTCGTTATGCGCCTTCACCGACAGGAATGCAGCATATCGGTGGAGTCCGCACCGCGCTTTTTAATTATCTTTATGCGCGCTCAAAGGGCGGAAAATTTATCCTTCGCCTGGAAGACACAGACCGCACTCGATATGATGAGAAATATGTAAAAAATCTTTACGATACAATGGCTTGGCTTGGAATAGACTGGGATGAAGGCGGCGACAAAGGTGGCCCGTACGGCCCTTATGTCCAGAGTGAGCGCTTTGAGCTCTACAAAAAATATGCCATGGAACTTGTTGAAAAAGGTGAGGCTTATTATTGCTTCTGCGATGCGGAACGCCTTGACCGAATCCGAAAAATCCAGACGGAAAACAAGATGGCTCCTGGCTATGACAGAAACTGCCGTCATCTTACGCCGGAAGAGGTAAAGGCAAATCTTGATGCTGGAAAACCTTATGTAATCAGGCTTAAAGTTCCAATGGAAGGAACTACAAAATTCCATGACGATATTCTTGGTGACATTGAATGGAAAAACGAGGATATTTCGCCAGATCCAGTTCTGCTAAAGTCAGATGGTTTCCCGACTTATCACCTTGCGAATATTGTTGATGACCATTTTATGAAGATTAGCCACGTTATGCGTGCCCAGGAATGGATTCCTTCAACTCCGCTTCATGTACAGATGTACCGTGCATTTGGCTGGGAACATCCTGAATTCTGCCATCTTCCAATGGTAAACGGACAGGATGGAAAAAAACTTTCAAAACGTCATGGTTCAACTTCTGTAAATGAATTCAGGGCGCGCGGTTACCTTCCGCAGGCGATAGTAAATTATGTTGCCATGCTCGGTTGTTCTTACGAGGAAGGAAAGGAATTTTACACGCTGGAGGAACTTGCAAAGTCTTTCAAGCTTGAGCATCTGAACAAAGCTCCTGCTGTTTTTGACTACAAGAAACTTGAATATTACAACGGAAACTACATCCGTATGCTTAGCGATGAGGAGCTTTACAAGTGGACGCTTCCGTTTATTACAGGAACAGGAGATGCTGCCCTTGAAATCAACCCGGAAAATCCTCAGCCTGCGCCAAAAGTCGGTCCTGAATATTCAGGAATCGCGCTTGGTGATGATGGCGAGCCAGTTTGTGTCGATAAGTCAATGAATATGTCTTCTGCGGAAGTAAAACAAAAGCTGCTTGCGCTCATGCCGCTTATCAAGGAACGTCTTAAGTATCTTACAGATGCCGCTGAAATGGTTCACTTTTTGTTCACAGAACCGGCAGTTCCGCCAAAAGAACAGATTGTTCCAAAACGCCTTGACGAGGCAAAGACAAAAGAAGTTCTTGAAGCCGCAAAAGATTTTGTAAAGCAGCTTCCATCACTTGACCACGAGGCAAGCGAAAACCTTGCAAAGGAAATGGCTGAAAAACTTGGAATAAAACTCGGTGACTTTATGATGCCAATCAGAATGGCTGTAACAGGAAGCCGTGTTTCTCCTCCGCTTATCGGCTCAATTCTTATTCTTGGTGTTGAAAAGTCAATTGAAAGAATTGACCGCACATTAAAGGAATTTTAATAAAACCGAATTTTAATAAAAATCCCCGGATTTTTGAAGTTTGCTTCATTTTCCGGGGATTTTTTTATTTCTCAAAATTTTCAACTTGTTCTGAAAGCAGCGGAACAAGTTGTTTTTTGCGGCTTACAACATCTTTCAGGTAGTAAATATGCTCTTCCATTTTTGGGAATGTTACAAAAGCTTCAAATTTAGGGTCGGCGGCAAGAAGCAGAATTGACGAAAGCTGGGTGATGTCCGTAACAAGCAGTGCTGAAAAAATCGCCTTGTTTCCGCGGCGTTCAAGCTCAAGCTCTGTCATAAAATCTTCCTTGCGGTCAAGAATTTCCTTTATGCTGCTGACTTCAATCTGGCTTACGGTGTATGAGCCTTTTTCTTCCTGATATTCCTTCATGTCCTGATGAATTACTTCAGAAGCTGTGCGCCCTTTGATTCCGCTTCCGGCTGTAAGAATCTCTTTTCCAAGCGCCTGGATGTCAAGGTCAGTTATGTTTGCAAGATATTCCGCAATCTGGCGGTCGGTTTCAGTTGTTGTTGTTGACTGCAAAATCAATGTGTCGCTTAGAATTCCGCACAGAAGAAGAGAAGCAATATCTTTTGGAATCGGGATTTTTGCTTCCTGGTAAAGCGTTGTGATTATTGTTGAGGTTGAGCCAAGCGGCTTGTTTATAAAAGTGATTGGGTACGTCGTGTTGATTGAACCGATTCTGTGGTGGTCAATAACTTCCACAATCTTGTAGTGCTCGATTCCTTCTACAGCCTGAAGAAGCTCGTTATGGTCAACAAGCACAATTTCAATGTTCGGCTCGTTGTTCAAGTCGTGTTCGGAGATAATTCCGATAACTTTGTCGTTCTCGTCAACAACCGGAAGTCGTCTGATTGGCGACTCCTGCATCGTCATCCTGATTTTTGAGATTGTGTCGTTGATGTGGACTGCCTTGATTTCCGGGTCAGCCATAAGTTCAACCGGAGTTGAGTATGCAATCATCATCACTGTGTCGCTGGTTGTGTAAGGACTCATAATTACGCTTACGCCATTTTTCTGTGCTTTTTCCTTCAGCTCTTTGCTAAGAATATAGCCTGATGTGATAATCAGAAGTTTTACTTTGCGGCTTATGCATTCCTCGTAAATTTCCTTGCGGTCAGAAGTGATTACAATGACATTTTCGCTTGCGTGTTCATCTAGCATTGCCTCAAAAGCTTTGTCGCTTGCGCCACCCACAAGAATTGAAGATTTAAATATTTCCTCCTGATTTGAAACTACCAGAGGCTGGGCATTCATTGTTTTTATTATGTTTCCGATGCTTGTTGAAATGTTGACTTTTGCCTCTGGATTCAAGATTGTAAGAATTTTCTGCGCGAAAGCTGAATAATGCAGCAAAGCCTTGTATTTTCCGTTTTTGTCAACAACAGGAATTGCGCGGAGCTGCGTCTGCTGAAGTTTGCGTATTGCGTTCCAGACAGGAACATCGCCCTGAACGGTCATTGTCTCATTTTCCATAAAATATTCAACTTTTGGAGTCAAAGAAGGCATATATTTTGGCGATTTTACGTTGAATTTCTTAAAAACATAATCAGTCTGAGGATTAAAATGTCCTGCACGTGCGGCGATGTAATTGTCGAAGCCTAAAAGCTGCTTTAGGCGCGCATACGCCGTTGCCGCAACCGCACAGTCTGTGTCAGGATTTTTGTGACCAAAAATATAAATCGTTTTTTTCATATCTTTTTATAATATAAAAAAATTGACTTGGGGTAAACTACAAATCAAAATTATGTTAGAATAAAAAAGATCAAAATTGTGGGGAGTTTATGAAAAAAGCCATTCTTGTTTTTATCAGCGTATTTTTTGCGTTTCAATGTTTTGCGGCGGAACTTGTAAGCGAGTCACCGGTTGTTCCGCAGAAAGTCTATGTTTCCGAAAACGAAGTAAAAAATCTGAATTCACTTTCGCCTAAAGAATTTGATGAGGATTTGGACTCGCTTTGCTATCTCTTGCAGAGCGCATACATTGGTTACGATGACATGATAAAAAAGGGTTTTGACATTGAAAAATTCAAGCTGAGCCTAAAAAATAAATTTGCGGAAAAAGACGATATTCAGACTAGTGATTTTGTCCTTGAAATTTGCCGCTTTCTTTCAGAATATGTAAATGATTCACATTTTTCTTTGGTAAAAGACAATTTTTTATACAAGCCATCAGCTCAAAGAATCATTGCGTTTACAAAAGTCTACGTCAAAAAAATCGAAGGAGAATATGTTGTAAAAGAGGACGAATGGAACGAAGCTGGAAAAATTTACACAGGTCCGGCGGAAAATCTTTTTCTGTATCCTGCGAAGGGCGAAGATATTTTCAGGGTTGGCGTTCTTCTTGATGAAAACGATATTCCAGACATAAAAAAATTCAAATTTTCTTTTGATAATGATGAAATGGAGATTTCGGTAAAGGCTGAATTTCCGTCAAAATCACCAGCAATGGGTTTTTCTTCTTCCGTGGAAACTGAAAATTCTGGATATGTTTCAATCAATACTTTTTTTCCATCTTATGACCAGAACCAGAAAACAGACAGAAATCTTGTGCAGATAAACAAATTTTTGCGGAAAAGTGTTGAATGGCAGGACAAACAGAATATTATAATTGATTTGCGGGGAAATACCGGTGGTTATCCTTTTTTTCCGGCAAGATTTCTTCTGGCTCTTTATGACGGCTATAAAGATATTTCTGCTTCCTTAGGTTTGAGCTATGCAACAGATGAATGGTCAAATTCGCTGTTTGATGTCCACGAGTTGAGTTCTCCTTGCGTGAATGAAATAATTCTTCAGAGACTAATATTCGCCGGGCAAAATACTTTTGGAATTTTTAAGGACATAGAGGAACAAAAAGAAAATCCAAGAAGGCTTATCTATAAACATGATGCGGTTCTGATGAACTGGGGCGAAAATCATTTTGGCGGAAAAATAATTTTTATTACGGATAAGAATGTTTCCAGCGCCGCGGAATGGGCGATTCTTCAGTTTAAGGAAGCGTTTGGCGAGCAGGTTTTTGTTGTTGGCACAAATACGGGCGGTGTTCTTGAAACTGGTAATATTTTTGCTGTGTTTCTTCCAAATTCAGGAATCAAAGTACAGTTTGGAAACATGAAATATCTTGAAATCAATGATTTTTACCCTGAATGGCACGGAGAAACGTTCGGAATTTTCCCGGATTATTGGTCTGCCTCGAAAGACTTGAACGAAACAATTTACAAAATCACCGGCGACAAAAAAATGAAAAAGAAATTAAAGAATTTCCTGTAGTTTTTATATTAGCTAGAAACTTAAGTTTTTTTCTGAATCCACAAATTGAATCAGCGGGGAGAAAAAGAAAGCGGCAACCGAGCTATTCGGTGCGATGGCAAGCAATTTTGAAAAAAAATTGCGCAGTCCGATACCTTGTTACGCTCCGCATAGCGAATTGACGCGCTTTTTCTGGTAGCTGATTCAATTTTTTATACAAATTAAACTTAAGATTCCAGCTATTATTTATTATTTCTGTTCTTCCAGCACTTTCTTAAGAATTTCAAGTCCGGCATCAATTTCTTTGTAGGAAATATTCAGCGGTGGAACAAAGCGAAGAACATCGCTTCCAGCTGTTGAAAAGAGTAGCCCGGCTTTTAGGCATTGTTTTTCAATTTCTGCAGGATTTTTTTCAACCTGCACGCCGATTACAAGACCTCTTCCGCGGATTTCCTTTACAAATGGAATATTCCAGCTGGCGATTTTATTTTTTATGTATTCACCCTTTTCAAGGACACTTTCAAAAAATCCTGGCGCGGTGATTGTGTCAAGCACAACATTTGCCGCCGCGCAAGCCAGCGGATTTCCTGCGAATGTAGACTGATGATCGCCTGCCTGAAAAACATTTCCTTTTCCGCGGTAAAGACACGCGCTCATCGGAACTCCGCCAGCAATCGCCTTTGCAAAAGTCACAACTTCCGGATTTATTCCAAGCGCAGTGTTTGCCATAAGCGCACCACAACGGCCCATTCCAGTCTGAACCTCATCGCACATGACGATTGCTCCAGCCTCGCGAGCGGCTTTTGCTGCGGCTTTTGCCCATTCCGGGTTCAGTGGAATAACTCCGCCCTCACATTCAACAGGTTCCATAAAAAGCGCGGCGGTTGTGTCGTCAAAAGCGCCTTTCAGCGCGTCAAAATTGTTCGCCTCGATTGTCTTAAAACCTTCCGGGTATGGCGCAAATGCCTCAATGTGGAATTTCTGCTGGCCGGTAGCCGTTAAAGTTGCAAGCGTCCTTCCGTGAAAAGACTTGTCCAGCGTAACAATTGTCTTTCTTTTTGAGCCGCCGTTAAGCTGGCCATATTTTCTTGCAAGTTTTATTGCCGCCTCATTTGCCTCCGCACCGGAATTTCCAAAATAGACGCCCTCAAAACCAGTTGCCGCAAGAAGTTTGTCCGCATATTCAAGTCCAATGTCGCTTGTAAAATAGTTGCACACATGAATCTGTTTTTTCGCCTGTGCCGAAATTGCCTTTACAAGCGGTTTGTAGCCATGACCAAGCACATTTACCGCAATTCCTGCCAAAAAATCAATGTATTTCTTTCCATTAACGTCAGTCAGCGTTGCGCCCTTGCCCTTTGCAAAAGTAACGTCAAAACTGCCATAATTATTTAAAACTTTCGGATTTCCCATACAAAATTCCTTCCATTTTTATCAAGATAGGGGGAAAAGTCTTTCCCTACGTCTGCACTTAGCCGCAGACTACCAAACTGCAAGGCTTTGCCTTTTGTTTGTACGTCCGCACTTCGTTGCAGACTACCCATTCTCCTAGGGCTGCCGCCCTAAAACCCGCTGTATAGCGCAGTGCAAACATCCTGTTTGCAGTTTCTTCTGAAATTAATAAATCATTGTACCGATGCCGCGGTCGCTGAACATTTCTATTAAAAGCGAGTGTGGAACTCGGCCGTCAATTATATGTGTACGTGGAACTCCACCTTTCAGTGCAATCATGCAGCATTCGACCTTTGGAATCATTCCGCCGGCAATAGTTCCGTTTTCAATAAGCTGCGGAACAGTTGGCATTGGAATGCGCGTAATCAGAGATTTCGGGTCATTCACGTCTTTCAGGACACCGGCAACATTTGTAAGCTGAACAAATTTTTCCGCCTTCAGCGCGACTGCGATTTTTGCGGCGGCTGTATCTGCGTTTATGTTGTAACGGCTCTGGTCGCCGGTTTCGCCAAGCGCAACTGTAGAAATTACAGGAATAAAATCTTTTTCAAGCAAGTCGTTTATGATTTCAGGATGAACTTGTGTTACTTCGCCAACAAAACCTAAGTCTGCGCCATCCTTGTCAATCTTTTTTGCGCGCAGCAGGCCGGAGTCAACTCCAGAAAGTCCGACCGCTCGTCCGCCTTCCTGAAGCAAAATTCCAACAATGTCTTTGTTCAGTTTGCCGGTAAGAACCATCTGCACGATTTCCATTGTCTCCGCGTCTGTGTAGCGCAGCCCGTTTACAAATTTGGATTCTTTTCCGACGCGTTCAAGCATCTTGTTTATTTCAGGTCCGCCACCGTGCACTAAAACAACTTTCACGCCGATTGTGTTCAAAAGCACAATGTCTTTCATTACCGCCTGTTTCAAGTCTTCGTTAAGCATTGCGTTTCCACCGTATTTTACAACAACGGTTTTTCCAACCCACTGCTTAAAATATGGCATTGCCTGAATCAAAACGTCAGACCAATGCTCGTTGTCTAAAAGTCTGCCGCGGTTCTCATCTTTTTGTATCTCTAATTCTGTCATAAGTTCTTCCTGTTTATTCAATTTGTAGAGTCAAAAAATTTCAATATTCAGCTTTTTTAGGTTCTGTAGTCGCCATTGATTTTTACATAGTCGTAGGTAAGGTCGCAGCCCCATGCTGTTCCGGAACAATTTCCGTCGCCACATTGGACTAGAATTTCAACGGCTTCCTCGCTCATTATCTTTTTTGCTTTTTCTTCATCAAAATTTTCTGGAACTCCGTCTTTGTAGACAAGAACGCTGTTTTCTCCGTGAACATCGAAATTCTCGTAGTCCTCAAAATATCGTTTTGCGTTTCCTTTGCTTGTGAACCAGATGCTTGTTTTTTCCGGGGTAAAATCAATTCCGCTGTAGCCCATTGCGCATAGGAATCTTCCGAAATTTGCGTCGCTTCCGAACATTGCGGCTTTTACAAGTGAAGAGGATATGACTTCTTTTGCAAGTCCGCGTGCTGCTTCTACGCTTCTTGTGCCATTCACAGTGCATTGAACAAGCCGGGTTGCTCCTTCGCCGTCCGCAGCGATTTTCATTGCCATTATTTTGTTCATCTTGTTGAGCGCGGCAAGAAAAATCTGGTAATCTTCGTTTTCTTCTGTAATTTCCTTGTTGCCTGCCATTCCGTTTGCAAGAAGAACTAGCGTGTCATTTGTTGATGTGTCGCCGTCAACAGAAACGCAGTTGTAAGTTCCTTTTATTGATTCGCGCAAGGCTTTGTCTATCATCGCAGGGCTGATTGCAACATCAGTTGTGATAAAAGAAAGCATAGTTCCAAGATTTATGTGAATCATTCCCGAGCCTTTGCACATTGTTCCCATGCGGCAGGTTTTGCCGTCAAGAACAAATTCCACCGCACATTCCTTGTATTTTGTGTCGGTTGTCATTATTGCGATTCGGGCTTCTTCGTGTCCTTTTTTAGAAAGTCCTTTTGCAAGCTCGCTGATTTTTGCCTCAATTTTTTCAACTGGAAGCTGGGCACCGATTACACCTGTGGAGCAGACAACAACATCGTCCGGGTTTACGTTCAATGCGTTTCCGGCAAGACAAGCCATTTTGTATGCGACTTTTGCGCCCTGTTCGCCGGTACAGCAGTTTGCGTTTCCTGAATTTGCGATAACAGCCTGAATCCGTCCGTTAGCGATATTCTTCTTTGTAAGTTTTACGCTTTCCGCTTTTACGCGGTTTTGGGTAAAAACACCAGATGCGGCACAAGGTTTTTCAGAATAAATCAATGCTGTGTCGTTTGTTTTCCGGCTTGCTTTGATGTGGCACAGGATGCCGTTCGCTGTAAATCCTTGGGCAGCAGTTACGCCACCTTCTATGAATTTGATTTCAGACTGCATATTTATACACTCCAATTGAATATTTTTACAAAAATTATAGTGATTTAAGATTCGGATAGCAATAAAAAAGTGATTTATTTTGATGGGAAGATGAAGCTTTGATTTATGGATTGTGAAAGAAATTGAATAAGCTACCAGAAAAAGCGCGTCAATTCGGGTAGATAGCGAAGCTAT
>ERZ808267.8-NODE-8-length-171206-cov-6.457280_pt1 | contig 171206 bp, 166 predicted proteins | sample MGYA00521241_ERZ808267 | MGnify/ENA primary metagenome ERZ808267 (study PRJEB31516, sample SAMN03275592) | gut metagenome | biome: mammalia-associated habitat; material: feces | host: Papio cynocephalus | place: Kenya | collected 2012-07-19 ...
GAAAGCTTGAAGGCTTGAAAGAAGGAAAGCTTGAAGGCTTGAAAGAAGGAAAGCTTGAAGGCTTGAAAGAAGGAAAGCTCGAAGGCTTGAAAGAAGGAAGAATCGTAACCTTATATCATGATTGCAACAAATCTCCGGAAGAGATTGCGGATATTGTTAAATGCCCTTTGGAGTATGTAATGCGGGTCATTAAAAATCCCCTGGAGGATGATGATGTAACTTTATAGGAAAAAGTTGCACTAAAGACCGGATGTTTATCCGGTCTTTTTACATTTATGGTTATACTGCATGAAACAGCGGGGTAATATATTATGTACGGAACATTCGTATTCCCCATAGAGTATAATTTTAATTGGCATAGAAAGAAAAAATAAAGGAAGAGGTACGAAACATCTTCCCAATCACATAAATAAATCTTATTATTGGTTTGTTCAAGACTAAAATAAGGAGATTTATGTGATATTACTAAGCTAATTTCTTGTAGGAATCGTGCCAACGGTTAATTGACGGAAACCATCTTGTAGTAACTTTTTGACCTTTGTGAATAAGTGTGTTAAAATAAAACGAGATATGTGTCCGGACATTTATCAGAGTATGAGCATAATGATTTGTCAGGGGGGCTGTATTCATGAAAAACAAAAAATACAAGGGATTGTTTTTTACAATTGCACTAGTTTTTGTTATTGCGTCTACCGGCTGTAAGGGGGGGAAAAGAGAATATACTCCGGAGGATAAGGAAACAATTTCGGGATCTGATAATACAACAGATCAGAAAACCGACGATGCTACGAAGGATAATTCAGATACGGAAGCGACTTATGATAATGCTTCACCGGAACCAAATGACAATTCTAATCAGGTGGCAGAACAGGATACAGAACAGGATGAATCGGATGAAAGTCCAGAAGAAAAAAATACTCAGACCGGGGAAATAAAGAAAGAAAAGCAGGAAACCGGGAACCAGGACAACAATAGTAATATCAATAACAACGCACCGATGAATCAGTCATGGACGACAGAAACCTTTACAACGACAGAAGCCTCCTCGGATGCTTACTACATAGATTCATATGCTGAGCAGGTGCTTGCTCTGGTTAATGCTGAGCGAGAAAAAGCAGGTGTTTCACCACTTACCATGAATTATACATTGGCTGCTGCAGCAAGGGTAAGAGCAAAAGAGATATCCGTAAGCTTTGACCATACCAGACCGGATGGCAGAAGCTGTTTTACAGCATGGGATGAGGCCGGGGTATCATATTGGACATGCGGAGAAAATATCGCTGCCGGTTATGGCTCGCCTCAGGCTGTTGTGACAGGCTGGGTAAATTCTCCCGGACATTATGCTAATATAATAAATGAGGATTTTACAGAGATGGCAGTGTCCTGTTATTATGACTCTGCTTCGGATTATGGATATTATTGGGCTCAATGCTTTAAATAGAAAATATAAAAAAGGAGGTATTCAAATGAATTTATATAATGTGGCTGAGATAGCACTGGGAATTTTGATTATTGGATTAGGATTATTTATGTTTATTGCTCCTGAAAAGGCGACAAAAAAAACTTTAAGAGATAATCCGTCGGCAGTGAAACGGACAAAAAGATCCGGAGTTTTTGAAATGATTGTCGGTATTTTATGGCTTGTTATGTGTATAGCCACAATGAAATTGTAACAAATTATTACAGGAGTAAGGGGAGAGATTATGAAAAATCCTTTTTCGAAAAGTGTACAGGGACTAAAAATCATTATTGTAGGCTGCGGTAAGGTAGGTACAACGCTTGTAGAACGGCTTAGCAGGGAAAATAACCATATTACGGTCATTGACCAGAATCCCGATGTGATCCAGAAGGTGACAGACACCTATGATGTAATGGGAATAACAGGAAATGGTGGGAGCTTTAGTGTACAGGATGAGGCTGATATAGAGGGAACAGATTTATTTATAGCTGTAACACAGTCAGATGAGCTTAATCTTTTGTGCTGTACTATTGCCAAGAAGGTTGCAAACTGTGCAGCTATCGCTCGTGTCCGTAATCCGGATTACATTGATGAATTGGGATATTTGCGTGGGCAACTGGGAATATCCCTTATTATCAATCCCGAATGGGATACTGCCACAGAGATAGCAAGGCTATTGAGATTACCTACAGCATTGGAGATTAACTCCTTTGCAAAAGGGCAGGTTGAACTTATAAAGTTTCGTATTCCCAAGGGTAATATATTATGTGATACTCCTGTGGCGGAACTTATAAAATTCAAGGTAGATATGCTGGTATGTGGGATAGAAAAAGACGAGAATCTTATTATACCGGATGGTTCTTATATATTTCAGGAGGGTGACGATGTATCCTTTATTGCTACTCCTGTGAATACCCAGAGCTTTTTCAAGCAGATAGGAGTAGATACACATCAGGTAAGAAATTGTATGATAATCGGTGGTGGTACTACATCATACTATCTTGCAAAACAGCTGGAGGATATGAATATAGGAGTTAAGATTATAGAAATGGATGAAAAGAGGTGTGAGCAGCTAAGCCTTCTGCTTCCGAAAACCCTTATTATTCATGGAGATGGAAGTGATGAAGGTCTGCTTGTTGAGGAGGGTATAAAAAGCGTGGAGGCCTTTGTGCCTCTTACCGGTCTTGATGAAGAGAATATACTTTTAACTCTTTTTGCTAGATCTTGCTCAGATACAAAGCTGGTGACTAAAATTAACAGGACTACCTTCCAGGATGTAATTGATACTATGGACCTGGGAAGTGTAATCTATCCACGCTATCTGACTACGGAATCTATAATCGGATATGTAAGAGCTATGCAGAATTCTATTGGAAGTAATATAGAGACTATGTATCATATTTTTGATAACAGGGCTGAAGCATTGGAATTTAAAGTGGAAAAGGATTCTCCGGTAATCGGAATCCCCCTTATGGAAATGCCTCTGAAGGGAGAACTGCTTATAGCGTGCATTAACAGAAACGGTAAAATACTTATACCTCGTGGTAGTGACATGATTATGGCGGGAGACAGGGTTGTGGTAGTGACAACTCATACAGGATTCTATGATATAAAGGATATTTTAAAGTAGGGAATGAATTATGAATTATTCTGTAGTTAGATATATTTTAGGTTGGGTAATGATTATAGAAGCTGCTTTTATGCTGGTTTCCTGTGGAGTAGCAGTATTATATGGAGAGCATGAAGGGTTCTCTTTTTTGTGGACCTTGTTGGGAGCGGCTGCCATTGGAGGCTTGATTGTATATAAAAAACCGACAGATATGAATTTTTATGTAAAAGAGGGTTTTGTAACAGTGGCATTAAGCTGGATTCTGCTTTCGGTAGTGGGATGCCTGCCTTTTGTGATAAGTGGGGAAATCCCTAATTTTACAGACGCTCTTTTTGAGACGGTATCAGGCTTTACTACCACAGGCTCCTCTGTTGTATCGGATGTTGAGGCAATGTCAAGATGCAGTCTCTTCTGGAGATGCTTTACAAACTGGTTAGGCGGAATGGGAGTGCTGGTCTTTATTCTTGCTATTGTTCCTATGGCAGGAGGAAGCCATATGAATCTCATGAAGGCAGAAAGCCCCGGTCCATCTGTAGGAAAATTAGTTCCCCGGGTAAGGCAGACTGCAATTATTCTCTACGGAATATATATTTTTATGACTGTTTTGGAGATAATTTTTTTACTTTTTGGAGGAATGTCTCTGTTTGATGCTATGACTACCTCATTCTCTACTGCCGGAACCGGAGGCTTTGGCATATATAATGACAGCTTTGGAAGTGTAAGCCCTTATATTCAATGGGTAGTAACAATTTTTCTTATACTGTTCGGAGTAAATTTCGGGGTATATTTTCTCCTTATCATGAGAAGATTTAAGCAGGCATTCTGCCATGAGGAGGCAAGGGTTTATTTTGTAATAATTGTATCGGCAGTTGTGGTTATTGCCATAAATATAAGAGATTATTTTGATACAGTAGGTGAATGCATAAGGCATTCAGCTTTCCAGGTATCATCTATTATTACCACCGCAGGATTTGCCAGTACAGATTTTAATTTGTGGCCGGATACCTCCAAAACAGTACTTATTCTTCTTATGTTTATAGGTGCCTGTGCAGGAAGTACAGGAGGAGGAATAAAGGTATCGCGTATTATCATTCTCGTTAAAACCATGTTTAAGGAGATAATATCATATCTTCACCCACGGAGCGTCAAGAAGATAAAGGTAGAAGGGAAGGCTTTGGAGCATGAGACGCTAAGAGCCACAAATGTATATATGATAACATATATTATTTTGTTTTCGCTGTCAGTATTTTTAATATCCTTTGAAGGAAAGGGACTTGTGACAGATTTTACATCCGTTACGGCATGTATCAATAATATTGGACCCGGCTTTGATATGGTAGGACCTATGTCCAATTTTGCGCATTTCAATGCCTTTTCAAAATATGTTCTTATTTTTGATATGCTTGTGGGAAGACTGGAATTGTTTCCTATGCTGCTGCTGTTCTGTCCAAGCATATGGAAGCCGACCAAGAATAGAATATAGTATACTTTTGCAAGTCGCAAAGCATAAAATAAAAAAGAGGAGTCTGGTGGGATGCTCCTCTTTTGTCATACAACCGGATGGTTCAAAATGAACCGAAAGATTGATATAAGAATGATAATTTAATATTTAGGTTTTATGACAAAAGGTATTCTATCACAATATTCGAAATTTTTCAACAAAAAACATAAATTTGCTGAAAAAAATTGTAAAGTTACTCTTGATGTGAATAAAAAAGGAGTATGCCTATGAATTTTAATATCTTTAACAGGGAAGATATCAGGGATGGAATAAATTATATAAAGGAAAATGGGATTACCAAGACCTTGTCAAAATTGGCAGGAGATGGGAAAGGCCGGATTAAAGGATATAATTCCTGGTATGAGAAAAGAAAGAGCAAATATGAGGAAAAATTCTCAAAAGAAGATTTATATGAGAATGAAGAAAAATATTGCTATAAACCCGAAATAAGCATAATTATAGCTATATGTCCGGAGGGAAACCAATATGTTGAGGAGAGCGTAAAGTCGGTTCTTGACCAGAATTATCATAACTGGGAGCTTATTCTGATAGATGAGCTTGGAAAAACCCGGGAAATAATTATGCCTTTAGCCCGGGGAGACAGCAGAGTAAAATATGTCCCTGTTGAGATTTGTATGGGAAATGCCCAATGTATAAATGTCGGTGTATCTCTGGCAAAGGGAGAATATGTAGGAATATTATGCCCCGGAGATACTATTGCCGGATGGGCGTTGCATTTGTATGTAAAACAGCTTCAGGAAAATAATTATGATATTTTGTATGGGGATGAGGATACATTTTATGAGGATGGACATAAGTACAAAACCCCGGTTTTTAAGCCTGAATATAGTCAGGAGCTGATCGATTCATATAATTATATCGGACATTTTCCACTTGTAAAATCCAATATCGTAAGACATGTGGCAGGATATCATAAAGAATTCGGACCGGGAGCAGATTATGATTATATATTAAGATGCGTGGAAAATTGTCAAAATGGCATAAAGCATATACCTGAAATCCTTTATCATAAAAGAATGGACAAAACGGATGATATTTCTAAGTCAGATACGTCATATAAGAGGGAGATTATTGAATGTAACAGATATGCGTTGGAAAGCCATATAAAAAGAATGTGTATATATGGAAGGGTTTCCGGAGATAACAGGGGAGATTTTAATACAATTATCTATGAAACTCCCGGAAATCCTCTGGTTTCAGTGGTAATATCCTCTGTAGCAGATACGGATAAATTAAAAAAGCTTGCTTTGGCCTTTTATGAGGGAGTCCGTTACAGTAATTTTGAGATAATTGTTGTAGAGTGCAATACTAAAGATAAAAAAAGAATTGCCTTTTTGCAAAGGATGGAGGAACAAAGAAAAAACTTCAGGGTTGTTTTTATAGAAACACCAGGTGATATATTAAAAATGAGAAATACAGGAGCCGGAGCTTGTAAGGGGGAATATATACTTTTTCTTGACAGCAATATTCAAATCAGAAGTCCGTATGCCTTGGGATATATGCTTGGAATGTGTATGCAGGACCGGGTGGGAATAGTAGGAGGGACTCTCATAACACCTGATAATTATATATGGGAAAAGGGGCAGGCTCTTGGACTGAACGGAATTTGTGCCTCTCTTTCCAGAGGGAATATGGAGGATGTCCCAGGGTACATGAATCATAATTGGGTAAATACTAACCATGAGGTGGTAGGAAATTCATGTATCATGGTGAAAAGAGCTTTGTATAATATTATAGGTGGGTATTCATGCAATTTTACGACATATGTGGGAGAAGTAGATTTTTGTCTTAAGGTGAGAGAACGAGGATACAGAATAGCAGCTCTTGCAGAAGCAAAGTGGACATATTGCCGATATGACAGACCTGACAGTGAGGAAGAAAGGGAACATGATGAGAATCTGTTCCGTATTATGTGGGATGGTGTTCTGACCCGGGGTGATGAATATTATAATCCTAATTTCAGCAGAAACAAAGAAGAATATTCTCTGGGTGATAACAACATTTTGTACGACGAAAGTGAACATTATAAGGAGGAACAGCATATCTAAAGTTATTGCACAAAGGGTAATTAGATGATAAAATGAACAGTAAAATTATGTATCAGAATAAAATTTCAGAAACGGGGTATTGCATGGAAAAACGAATTAAAGAACGTATAAAAAAATTAATAGCGTTGATAATGGCTGTGGTTTTATTTTTCCAGATATCGGGACTTCAGATTTTTACAGTTATAGCTGCTGAAATTAATATAGAAGGAGATATAACTGTAGATTATACATCTGAAGATAATTATATAGTTAGTTATGTCAATGCCACCATAACTTTAACCAAGGAAGGTAAAATAGAAGGAAGAATATATGGTTCAGGCGGAGAAATTACAATAGAAAACCAAGGTTATATATCTGATATAACCCACGAAGGCACAGTAGTTCTAAATAATTATGCCACAGGCCGGGTTAACAGGATGGCATGCGTAGACGCAATCGTTACTAATCAGGGATATATAGATACATTACAGATCTATGACGGAGGAATTGCAAATCTTACCGGAGGACAGGTAAGAAGTCTTACAGGGACATATAGTGGAGGAACATATCCTGTCATAAGAGCTACAGGTAATGCCACTGTCTACTCTCTTACAGGAAAAGCCGAGATTACAGGAAGTGGAACAATTAATGTTGTTGATGTTCTTTCTGTGGAAAATGATATTAACGATGTCAGATTGTGTGTTGGAAAAAATACAAATGTTATGGTTCCTGCAGGTGTAACGGCAACAGTTTATTACAATGATTACGCATATACCATAACAGATTATGAGGGAACTCTTGCTGACGGCATGGGTAATGTTATATTCTTTACTCCCGAGGATGAAAATACGGTGAAATTGCCTCAGGTAACGGATTTTGATGTTAGTAAGAAATACCTAAAGGGAGAGTCGGCAACAATAATCTGCGAAGCTGCAGATGGATACTATTTCCCTGAGGATTATATGCCGGCTGCCGACGGAAAAGGCACGGTATCGGTTAAGGTGACAGATGCAAAAAAGGCTGAGATTACATATACCTTTGGCAATGAGGAAGCATCCGAGGTAAAAGTTACTGTTCCCGGGGCAACAGAGCAAGGCGTTTTTGATGCTCCAAAGGGTCTCGCAGGTAAAACCGGGGAGGTAACAGGAGTAACAAAGGAAATGGAATATGCATCATCCCCTGATGCTTTAACATGGATAAGCTGTGCCCCACGCAATGGTTCCATGGCATTAGACGGAGGAGTATGGTATTTCAGGTATAAGGAAACCGTATACAAAAAAGCAGGTCCTGCAACAGAGGTGAGGGTAAAGAAGATGGGGCAGGGCAGTGTCAGTATACTTGATATATATTATGGAGATGAACCATATCCGGTGGCTGCCTCCGTGACTAATTCTACGAAAAGTGTAAAATTCCTATATAAGTGCAAAGGCGCAAGTGATGCTACCTATACATCAACAGTTCCTACAGATATAGGAAGCTATACAGTCAGGGCTGAATTCGAAGAAAATGAGGAGTATGGCATGTTTTATGCCACAGCCGATTTTTCGATAAGCTATCTGCCTGCTCCGGGCAAGGCATATACACTGTCAGGAACAAAAGGAAATAACGGATATTATATTTCCAACGTGACGATAATTCCACCGGATGGGTATTGGATAGCGGAGTCTCTTAACGGAGCTTACAAGAACAAGCTTTTAATCGATGAAAATACATACCCTGACAAAATATATCTTATGAATTATTCAAATGGACAAAAAACAGAAGGAATAAACATGGAATCAATTCTAATTGATACCATATCACCGAAGATAGACCTGGAAAATGGTAAGATTTATTATGCCCAGTCGCTTGAGGTATCTGTTTACGACAAGGCTTTGAAAGAGATTTATGTAAATGGGGAAAAGCAAAAAGGAGAAAACAGCAGAATACTCCTTAAGCTTTTATCAGATAACGGAAAAAAAGAGTATGAGATAAAGGCCGTGGATTATGCCGGGAATGAGACTATAGCTAAAGTTACTGTTGCTGCTGAATGGATAAAGAGTGGAATCATTCCGGCAGGTGAAAAAGTTAATCTCGAAACCGGAAATGCTTATCAGCTGGGAGACGGAAGCTGGAAGGTAGCCGGTGATGACACCTGCTACAACGGTGGGCAGGCAATTTACGTTGGAACCGGGGGCGACTATGTCTTTGAAAAGCAATAAGCCTTAGATGGCAGGAGGTTTTATGGACAAAGGGAAGAAAAAACTGATAATTGTAATAAGTGTGGTTGTGGTAAGTCTTATAGCCATAGCTGCTATTGTTGTTGCGGTTGTGAAAAAGAAAAACAGCTATAGGGTAATTAAAGTATATGAAGTAAAAGGAGATGCATATGTAAAAAGAAATGGGATAGATGACCTTAAGGCATATGATAATATGCTCCTTGAATCAGGAGACACAGTTGTACTTAAAAAAGGTGAAATGACTCTGAAGCTGGATGATGATAAATATGTATATGTGGAGGAAGGAACAGAGTTTATTCTTGTGGCTGAGGGAACCAAAAAGGACAGCAGAACAAAAATTCAGCTTAATAAAGGCTCCATTACTAATGAAATTGACAACAAGCTAAGCCGGGATTCCTCTTATGAGATTAACACTCCTAATTCAACAATGGCTGTAAGAGGTACAATTTTCAGAGTGTCTGTTTATGAGGATGACAACCACACCGTTTACACCCGGGTTTCCGTATTTGACGGTAATGTAGCTACATCCCTTGTTTATTCAGACGGAAAAGTGAACAGTGATGAAGTAAATGTTCAAAAGAGTAAGGAGGTAATAATTTATCAGGATGATAAAAATACCGATTATGTGGGAGATATAAGGGATATTGATTACAGCGATCTGCCTCCTGAAGTAATAGAGCTTTTGATAGAAATAATTGATAAGGGCACAGAGCTTGATATTTCCAGAGATGAATTGAAGGAGTATATATCAAAATATACGGGAGATTGCACAGTTACATTTGTATACAAAGGAAATGAGTTTGGTACTCAGACTGTCCGGGCCGGAGAGTGTGCAAAAAAACCAACCTTAATGCCTGCTCCCGGGGGAGGCTGGGATTATGATTTTACAGAGCCGGTTTACAAAGATATTACAATTAACTGGGTAGAGTAATGCTTTTTGAGTAAATGGCATTGAAGTTTAAACTAAGAATAGGAAGTATTATTGGGGCTGTGACATGAATATAGAAAAGCTTAAGCGTGTAAAAACAATACAGGATTTTTTTCAGATAAATGACAGGGGAGAGGTTAAGGAAGGAACCAGGCTTTTACTTGAGGCAATGGAGGAGGTTTCTCTTAATCCGGGTGAAAATATAGTCACATACGGAGATGACAGCGAAGACGGAATGTATATTATTCTACAGGGAACGGCTGATGTTTACAGTGCAGAGGGAACATTGATTAACACCCTGGGGGAAGGGGATTTTATAGGTGAGCTTGGCCTTATAAATGATGACAGCAGGGCTGCTACGGTAAAGGCAAGAGATGCTGTAAAATGTGCCAATATATCAAGAAAGCTTTTTGATGACATAGCAGCTGCAAACAGAAAGGTGTATGGCACCTTTATGAATATGCTTTACACCAAAACAACAACACTGGTTACAGAAAGGGAACGTATCAAATCAGAGCTTGCCATAGCCACCAGGATACAGACCGGATGCCTTGAGGATGATTTTACGGAATTTAACAAATTGCCAAGGGTAAAGCTCACAGCTGCCATGAGACCTGCTAAGGAGGTAGGCGGAGATTTCTATGATATGTTTATGATAGATGACACACATATGTGTTTTCTTATTGCAGATGTATCAGGCAAGGGAATACCTGCGGCAATATATATGAGTATGGCAAAAACCCACATAAAGAATTATGCAACCTTAGGCCTCCCACTGGGTGAGGTGGCTCAAAGAGCCAATAACCAGCTTTGCTATAAGAATGAGGAATCTATGTTTGTAACTGCATTTATCTGCGTTCTGGATATAGACACCGATAAGGTTACATTTATTAATGCCGGACATAATCGTCCGTTCATTAAAAGAGCCGACGGTGAGTTTGAAATGATACAGGCCAAGGTAAATATGGTTCTCGGAATGATGGAGGATGTTCCATACAGGGAACAGTGTATAGAACTTAATCCCGGGGATTCCATTTATCTGTATACAGACGGTGTTACAGAGGCTGTTAATACAGATAAAGAGCTTCTGGGAGATGAAAGACTTAAGAATATGTTAAATAAGCACAGGAATGATGCTGATACAGTGGATAAATTTGTAGAGGATATGTATGAAGAGGTAGATATGTTTGCACAGGGAGAAATGCAGGCAGACGATATAACAATGGTATATTTGTCCAGAGCATAAACGGGGGATCATATTAATGAAAAAAAGTGTAAGAGATATTCTGGAAGCATTAGTTGTATGCTTTGTCACATTCGTTTTAACAGTATTTAATCTCATATCTCCTCTGGACTATATACTAAAGGATGCTCTTTACCAGATTCCCAGAGGAATATCGGGAAATATAAAAATAATCGGAATAGATGAAAAAACTCTGGAGGAGCTTGGACCAATAAATACCTGGTCAAGACAATACTACAGCAATCTTGTGGAAATTCTTAATTCCAATCCGGATGCCAGACCGGCTGTAATAGGCTTTGATATTATTTTTTCCGGCAATGTGGATAAGGAGGGAGATATGGCATTTGCCGAACAGGCAAAAGCCGGTGACAATGTTGTGGTAGCAACACAGCTCATATATAAGGAGAAGCCTGAGGATGATGGAAATGGCACAAAGACCTATCCTGTGGATTATGTTATATATCCATATGAAGATTTAAAGGAGGCAGCCGTCCTCGGCTATACCAATGTTGCCCAGGATTCAGACGGAACAGTAAGAAGAGTGATAATGGAGGAAAGCTGTGAAGGTGAGAAGCTTAATATGTTCTCCCGTCAGATATATGATATTTATTGTGAAAAAAATAATCTGACTCCACAGCAGGTAAAAGCTGATAAAACAGGTCGTACACTTATAAATTACTCGGGTAAGCCGGGAGATTATGAGTATGTTTCCTTTGTAGATGTGCTTGAAGGCAGGATAGACACCCGTATATTTAAGGACGGCGTGGTTCTGGTGGGGGCGTATGCTTCTGGAATGCAGGACAATTTTAATGTTCCTAACGGATATAGCAGGCAGATGTTTGGAGTGGAGATACATGCTAACATTTTGCAGGCGTTTATGGAGGACAGATTCTCCACAAATGGTAATCCTTATATATATGGAATTATTACAGGATTGGTATGTGGTATTCTTCATTTTCTCTTTAAGAGGATTAAGATTTCCCTTGCTACAATACTTCTCGTTATAGCAATAGCGGCTGAGCTTGTGGCGGGAGTGGTGCTTAATAACAACGGAATAACAGTAAGTCTTTGCTATATGCCACTTGTAATGCTCTTATCATATATTTATTGTCTTGCCATAGGATATCTGATTGAAAAAATCAAGCAGAAAAAGGTATTAAATGCGTTCAAAAAATATGTGGCACCTGAAGTGGTGGATGAAATATCGAAAAAGGGTGATTTTCATATTAAGCTTGGTGGTGAAAACAGGGATATAGCTGTTTTGTTTGTGGACATAAGAGGCTTTACCACAATGTCAGAGGCACTTCCTCCGGAGCAGGTGGTGGAGATTCTCAATAATTATCTGGAGCTTACCACAGCTGCTATATTTAAAAATAGAGGAACCCTGGACAAATTCGTGGGAGATGCCACTATGGCTGTGTTTAATTCACCGTTTGATCTGGAGGATTATGTATTCCGGGCAGTATGTGCAGCCATGGACATTGTTGAGGGAGGAGCTGCTCTGGAAGAAAAGCTTATGAAGGAGTTCGGAAGAAGTGTGGGCTTTGGAGTGGGTGTTAATTGTGGACCTGCTGTTGTAGGTAATATTGGCTGTGATTTCAGAATGGATTTTACTGCTATAGGTGATACTGTTAATACAGCGGCCAGACTTGAAGCCAATGCAAAAAAGGGACAGGTTCTTATAAGCCGGGAGGTATATGACAGACTTAAAGACCGGATTGATGTGGAAGATATAGGTGCAATACCGTTAAAGGGTAAATCCAGGGAGATTTTTGTGTATTCAGTAAAGGGTGTCAGGAGGTAGAATACTTGAAATTTGAAAAGCTTTTGATAATACCTGACAGAGGTGAAATTGACAAATACGAAGCTCTTGCCTGCAAAGAGAACCTTGGCTTTGAATACAATGACTTTTTTATGCCCACTGTACTGGAAAACAGAGATGAAGTGGAAAAAGTAGTAAATATATATAAAGAAAGCAGGGAGCTGCCCCGGTATACAACCAGCCATGGTGCGTTTCTGGATGTTACGGTTTTTTCGGACGATCCTCTTATTGCAAAGGTATCAGATTACCGGGTGGAGCAAAGTATAGATATAGCAAGAAAACTGGGCTCGGAGAAGGTTATATTTCACACAAACTATGTGGCTAATTTTACTCTGCCGTCCTATAGGAGGGACTGGGTTGAGAGAAATGCGGAATATTGGAATAAAAAGCTTGATAAGTATAAGGATATACAAATATGCATTGAAAATATGTTTGATGATACACCTGAGCTGTTGAGCCGGCTTGGGGAGAAGATGAAGAACCGGGAAGGGTTTGGAATATGCTTTGACTATGCCCATGCCCATGTGTTTGGCCATGAGAAGGATATTCTCTCATGGGTAGAAGCTCTGGCGCCATATACTAAGCATATTCATATTAATGATAATGATTTTAAAAATGATCTGCATATGGCTGTGGGAGAAGGAAAGATAGACTGGAACAGGTTTAAAGCCTGCTATGACAAATATTTTGCCGGAGCATCAGTGCTAATTGAAGTAAAGGGCTTTGATAGAATAATGTCATCCCTGGATTTTTTAAGGGAGCTTTAAGATGATCTGCGTATAAAATGTGGGGGTGATGTTTTTGGAAAAATGTTGTGAGCTGGAAGTGGATGCAGATATAAAGAATCTGGATGTGGTAATGAGAACTTTGGAGGAAGAGCTTGAACAATGTGACTGCCCTATAAAAACTGTGTCCAGGGTAAGTGTGTGCATGGAGGAGCTTTTTGCAAATGTTGCGGGATATGCATATGAATTTCCGGGAGGAACATGTATAATACGGATATATACAGAAAATTCACAGGGAAGTGGTAATGTGCGTATTGAAATACAAGATTGGGGAGTTCCCTTTGACCCTTTTTCACGCCCGGATCCGGATATAACACTTTCTGCAGAAGAAAGAAACATAGGCGGGCTTGGAATATTCATGGTAAAAAAGATTATGGACAAGGTTGAATACCATCGGGAGGATAACAAAAATGTAATTATCATGGAAAAGGCATGGTAACAAAGCAGATATCAGAAAAAAATTAAGGAGGATATTATGGAGATTATTAAAGAGCAAAATGGGGACAGTCTGTTGATGGCTGTAAGTGGGAGATTGGATACAAATGCAGCGTCCCTGCTTATGAAGGAACTGGAGGAGAATCTGACAAGTGATGTAAAACATTTTGTTTTAGATATGGAAAAGTGCGATTATGTAGCCAGCTCAGGCTTAAGGGGAATTCTTTGGGCGCAGAAAAAAATGAATTCTTATGGTGGCGATATGGTGGTAAAAAATGTAATCGGAGACGTTATGGAGGTCTTTGAGATGACAGGCTTTGCCGATATTCTCAATTTTGCATAAAAAGGAGTATACATATGGATTTTAGCAAAGAAATTATTGAATTTGTCACAGACAAGGTAGGTGGGGTTCTGATAATTGCAGAGGGCTCTTCCCAGGTTGCCTACGCAGATTCTTACTTTAAGGAAAAGTATGGAAATGACATTGTAGGTATGGATGGAGATTCTGTGTTTATGTGGATGGATGACTGCCCTAAGCTTGAACCGGAGGGAAAATCCATAGAATGGGAATATGTTGATACTGATGAAAAAAAGTATTACAGATTTAATTCGGCTATGTTTGAGAAGGAGGGAAAGAATTACAAAATTCATCTCCTCACTGATATAACAGAATATATGGGGCTTAACAGGGATATCACCAAGTATATGTCATTTTTCAGAAAGCTTTCAGGCTTTCAGGCAGCAGTTATGGAAAAGCTTAATGATACATATTATGAGCTTCTGCCCTTGCTTACAGAATATTTTAAAAGCAGCAAGGCATTCTTTCTGTTGCAAAGGGATGAAGTGATGGATATTATTACCTATAATAAAATGGGGAATATATATAGCAATGACCGAATTGATATGTCCCCGGAAAATCAAAAGATTTTTTCGATTTCAGGTGAGGATGATATTTTATGGGAATGTCTCCCGGAAAAAATTAAAGAAGTATTTGCCTTAAACGGAGGTAAGGAGGGCAGCAGCTACCGGCTTCTTGTAAGTGGTGATGCTTCCGGACAAAAATATGCAATATTTTTACTTGTATGGCCCGGCATGGATCAGGAGTCAATTAATGAAAAATCTCTTAAAAGTGTTATAAAGCTTTATGCTGAAAATGGCATAATGAGAGAAAAACTGGTATATGAAAGTGAACATGACGGGCTTACCGGACTGTATAATAAGGGAAAGTACCTGACAGTTTCCCAGGATACATACGGTAATCTTGATTCAATCGCTATATTCAATTTTGATGTAAATAATCTGAAACTGATGAATGATAAGTTTGGACATGAGGCTGGCGACCGACTCATTATAAAGGCGGCAAACAGTATACGAAAAATCCTGAATAACCGGGTTCATGGATATCGGATGGGTGGAGATGAGTTTCTGGTGGTTGCCCGCAATGTGTCAAAAACTGAGGCCGATGATATAATGTCAAGGTGGAAAAGTGAACTGGAAAGACTTAATTCTGCCAATGATAATATTGATTGCGTTGTGGCTGTAGGAATGGCGTATGGTGACAAGGGATACGATTACGAGCTGCTTATGAAAGAGGCGGATAGTGCCATGTATCAGGATAAAAAGAGCAAGAAGAGGCCGGGGGAGGAAATACGATAGCGTCAGGTTTTCCTTTTACAGCTTCCGGCTTTACAACATGTACCATAATATAATACCATGCATAGGGAAAAAATACTGACCATCTGGGCTCTGTAGGTAAAGAAATAGTGGAGATAAGAGTGGTTACCTAAAACAAAATACCTTATGTATGGTATTATGCTTATAATAAAAAATAATTTTGTTGCAGGAATGCTTCCGGGTTTCTTTAATACATAGTAAACCATTAGAAAAAGCAGGATAAATACCAGAAACCATACATAGGCATGTGTGGGTATAAAGTTAAAAGGAAGCAGGCAGGAAACGTTTTTTGCCAGAGCACTCAATCTCAGGGAAAGTCCGTCAAGGTCAGAGGCTGCTCCGCTGAAACGGTGGTTAGCCTCCGTAAGAGCCTGGGAGAATACATTTTTTTCCAGGACAACAGAGGCGATACCCCATTTGGATACCCAGGCAAGTATATATCCGCAGCTCCATTGTATGGCTCTTCCTGTCAAAAGCTTTAAACCGGGGGCTAAAGCATGAAATTTTCCTGATTCATATTCAAGCACAATGAGAAGGGCTGCAGGTAATAACAGAGTTAGAGTTTCAGTGGTGAGAAAATCGAAATATGCAGTCAGATTTCCGATTATAAAAAAAGCCAGGGAGGATATTAAGCCTCTCTTTTTGTATGCAATATATATATATATTGAGAATGAAAAGGTCAGGATAAAGCACCATATGTATTCCATGCTCATGGATATATACCATGGCGAGATACAACAAAAGGATATGCAAAGGGGAATAAAGGCCTCAGGAGTATTTTTCCTTACCAGAATGGCAAGAAGAATAAATAAGGCTGCAAGGATAATACCAAGAATAATATATATGCCATTAATATCTGTGAAAATCAGTAGGGGTTTAACTATTATGGCAGAGCCATGCCAGTATCGTGTATAATCATAATTTGTTTTTTCCCCTTTTGACACAGAAAAAAGCAGATTATAGTTTTCGTTGTTATCCGGAGTATAGTAGTATGAGGAGGACAGGGCAGAACGTACAGGGTGTCCCGAATCATAGTTGTATACTATATTGAGAAGGATGGAATCTGCATAATGATCAATGATTGAGGCATGATCAGCCTGATTATATGCAAAAAATACCTGATTTCGGGTCATATATACAGCGGATTTTTGCACATTCTTCTGTATGGATTTTTTAGGTATGGAGGCTGTACCTGTAAGGAGCAAAAGCTCAAAAAAGGTAAGAAAAATAAAGGCAGCGATATAGGGAATAAAGGATGTCATATTTTTCTTTGCACTTTTTGGTAGCTTCATGGCTTAAATATCCTCTTCTAAATCTGATTTTGTCAGGGTTCTTATCTGGGAATCTGAAGGATTATCTATTTCCACAATCCTTGTTGCCTGACGTGAGATGGCACGTTCCATATAGTTGCGAACCTCACGGGCATTGGCAAAATTTTCGATATGCTTATCAACCAGGGAATTAAAATATTCTTTTACATATTTTTTCCCCGGTTCATTTGGAATATAATCCTGTTTTTTACACATAGACATAAAAATATCATAGAGCTGGTCGCCGGTGTAGTCCTGAAACATAATATATTTGTTGAAACGGGATTTTAATCCGGGATTGGAATTTACAAATTCCTCCATAAGCTGAGTGTACCCTGCTACAATAACTACCAGCTTGTCCCGGTTGTCCTCCATAAGCTTAAGCAGGGTGTCTACGGCCTCTTGTCCGAAGTCCTTGCCGTCCTTTCCGGAGGTTAATGTATATGCTTCGTCTATGAAAAGCACACCTCCAAGGGCACTTTCCACAACCTCTTTGGTCTTTGTAGCTGTCTGCCCCACATATCCCTCCACAAGATTTGAACGGTCAACTTCAACAAGCTGCCCCTTTGGCAGAATTTCAAGACTTTTGTATATCTTAGAAAGAAGTCGTGCCACAGTGGTTTTACCTGTACCCGGATTGCCTGAAAAAACCATGTGGAGAGTCATTGATGGCTGTTGCATTCCTCTTTCCTTGCGCATTTTCTTTACCTTTAGAAGATTGATAAGGCTCTTAATTTCCTTTTTGACCTGCTCTAGCCCTACCAGATTGTTTAACTCTTCCATGACCTCCTCCAGGGTGTAGTCACTGTCGCCGATTTCCTTTTTGTTAAGAACCCCTTTCATACCGTTGATGGAGGCATTTCCGGAGCTTTGTGCTATAGGACCCTGCCCCGGCTCGTAAAGCTTTAGCTTTCTGAGATAGTTTTCAATCTGAAGTGTGTAATCTGTAAGCCGTCTAAGCTCCTCCGGAGTTACATCATTATTAACGGAAATAAATTCCTGCCCCAGTTTCTCATATAGGTTAAGAAGATTTCTTGATTTTGAAAACCCCTTTGTTGTATAAGCTGACTTACCGGACAAATCGGCCTCGGCAAAGTAGGTGAAGGAACGGGGGATTTCTGTGGCAAAGTCTTTTGCACTTATTCTGCTGTTCCTGAAAATAAGCAGCTTTTCGGGGGTAAAGTATTCGCCCAGATATTGATGAAAAAAGTTTATCTCCGGGTATAAATCTGTATTGGATGAGTCGAGAAGATATGCCAGAAACTGTAATAAATCAAAGCGTATCATTTCTTTCATGGTAATTCCGGTTTTAGGGCCAAACCCCTGGTGGGTAATAATTTCACCATACATATAGCAATCGTTTAATTCCTGCTTTAAAGTGTCACTCATAATAACCTTCCTTTTTAATAAACTATATTTTATATTTGTATTATTTATGGTTTGTATATTGGAAATTATACCCCATGAGGCGAGGTCAGTAAAGAGGAGGTTTCACCAAATAAAGTTGAATATGTGGGGTTAATGTGGTAGAATTACTTAAATTGTGTTTGATAAAAACCTTAATAATTTTATATCCGGAGGAAAATATGAGATTTCGTCCATGTATTGATATACATAACGGAGCTGTAAAGCAAATTGTTGGCGGAAGCTTAAGAGATGAGCTTGATACCCCGAGAGAAAATTTTGTGTCGCAGCTTAACGGAGATTTTTATGGTAATATGTACAGGGAAAGTGGTCTGACCGGAGGACATGTCATTCTGCTGAATCCTGTTACCGGCCCCTTTTACCACGAGGATGTGGAGCAGGCCGGACTGGCGCTTGGGGCATATCCCGGAGGACTTCAGTTGGGAGGAGGCATTAATCCCGAAAATGCCGGGAGTTTTCTCGATATGGGAGCCAGCCATGTTATCGTTACATCCTATGTTTTTAAGGATGGAAGGATTAACATGGACAATCTGGACAAAATGGCAGCTACAGTCGGGAAGAAACGTCTTGTTCTGGATTTGAGCTGCCGGAAAAGGGACGGAAGATATTATATTGTAACCGACAGATGGCAGAAGTTTACAGAAGTTGTGCTGGATGAGTCCATCCTTGATATGCTGGCAGACTATTGCGATGAATATCTTATTCATGCCGTTGATGTGGAAGGAAAGGCCTCAGGTATAGAGGAGGAGCTGGTGACGCTTCTTGGCTCCTGGGGAAAAATTCCCATAACTTACGCCGGCGGAATTGGCAGCTTTTACCATCTTGACAGAATTAAATTGCTGGGAAGAGACAGGGTTGATGTCACTGTTGGAAGTGCCTTGGATATTTTTGGTGGCAGCATGAAATATGAAGATGTAATTGATTTTTGTACTACAGGAAGATGTGCAGAGATATAAGGAGGAAATATAAGTGAGAAGATTTAGAAAAACAGCGGTGTTTACATTGATTGCAGCTATGGTATTATCCCTTGCCGGCTGCGGAAAAAAACAGGATGAAAGCAATAATAGTGCTACTCCTTCGGACGCAGACAGCCAGGAGATAGTTGATGATTATGACTGGGTCACAACCGAGGCTGAGGCGGAGGAAAATCCAAGATTTAATACAGTTGAGGGTGCAGATGTAATTGGAGTCAACTTTGACGATAATACCAATTCGGGTTTTGTGTCATATACCAACGGAGGAAGCTTTACCATGACTCCCCAGGACGGAAAGCTGGTGCTTGACATAGCAAGCAACGGAATAAGGGAGCATGCCTGCCAGATTTATTATGACGGATTTACAATGGCAAAGGGCTGTGTATATACAATTTCCTTTGATATATCCTCTACAGTTGACAGAGTTGTTGAGTGGAGAGTGCAAATAAACGGAGGAGATTATCACGCATATGCCAGTGAAAAGATTAATCTTACTGCCCAACCACAGACTATAACAAAGGAATTTGTCATGGAGGAAAGCTCGGATCCTGCACCAAGGTTTGTTATTAATATGGGTATGTTTGACGGTGTAGAGCTTCCTGCACACCAGATTACACTGGATAATGTATCTCTTTTTGTAACAGACAGCTCAAACGCCGATAAGATAGAGGGAGCACCTGTACCGATACAGGTTAAGGTAAATCAGATTGGATATGCTCCCGATGACACTAAAACAGTAATAGCTACATCCAAGGAAGATGAAAGATTTAAGATAGTGGATGCTGATACAGGAGAGACCGTATATATCGGCGAATATGATCCGACCAGAATATATGATCCTAATGTAGGCTCAAGCCTCCATAAAGGAGATTTTTCTGATTTTAAGACACCGGGAACATACAGGATTATATCAAGCCCATCCGGTGAGTCTTATGAGTTTTCTATAGGAGAAAATCTTTACGATGATATATATAAGGACGTTGTGCGCATGCTTTATAACCAGAGATGCGGCTCGGATCTTGATGAGGATATTTCAGGTATATTTGCCCATGAGGCCTGTCACATGTCACAGGCAGTAGTATATGGTGATGACAGCAAAAAGACATACGATGTATCAGGCGGCTGGCATGATGCAGGAGATTATGGACGGTATGTCGTTCCGGGGGCAAAGACAGTACAGGATTTATTCCTTGCATATGAGGATTACAACCAGAAATCCGATGATATGGGAATTCCGGAGAGTGGAAATGGCATTCCTGATTTATTGGATGAGGCAAAATATGAGCTTGACTGGATGCTCAAGATGCAGGACCCTGAGACAGGAGGAGTGTATCATAAGGTGACTGCTCTTGTATTTCCTGAGACCGTGCTTGCCGTTGATGAGACAGATCAGTTGGTGCTTGCGCCTATATCCTATGCTGCCACAGCGGATTTTGCAGCGGTTATGGCAAAGGCATCCATACTTTACACTGATATAGATAGCAGCTATGCAACAAAGTGTCTTGAGGTAGCTAAAAAGGCTTATGCCTTCCTTGAAGCCAATCCGGATATGGGTGGCTTCCAGAATCCTGATGAAATTGTTACGGGAGAATATCCGGATTCTTCATTAGATGATGAGCTTTTATGGGCTGCTACCGAGCTTTATATTGCAACAGGAGATAAAAATTACCTTAGCACAGTAAAAAACTGTATGGAAAATGATTATAGAACCGGATTTGGCTGGGCAAGCATCGGAACATATGCACTTTATGATCTTGCCAAGACAACAGGGGTTGACGAAGCAGTACAGACAATGTCTGTTGAGAAGATTATAGCCATGGCAGATAAGCTTTTGGCAAAATGTAAGGAGGATGGTTTCTTTATGGGACTGTCTACCTATGGCTGGGGAAGCAATAAGGATGTAGCAGACAATGGAATGCTGTTCCTGGTTGCATATAAGCTTAAGCCTGATGAAGAATATCTGGAATATGCCCAGAAGCATAGAGATTACCTTTTCGGAGTAAATGGAACAGGGTATTGTTATATTACAGGATATGGACAGCTTTCTCCTGTTTCTACACATCACAGGCCATCCCAGGTTCTTGGTGAGACTATGCCGGGAATGCTTGTAGGAGGTCCAAACAGCTCTCTGCAGGACCCATATGCCAATGCAGTTTTATATGGATTTGCTCCCGCACTCTGTTATGTTGATAATGAGCAAAGTTTCTCCTGTAACGAAATTACAATATATTGGAATTCGCCACTCATATACCTTATGACAGGCTTAATATATCAGTAGGAGCAACGGTAATAAATGACAGCACTTATAAATAAACTTCTGGCAAACGATAAGATAAGATATGTAATTGCCGGAGGCTGTACAACTCTTGTAAATTTAATAGCATTTTTTCTGCTTAGAAATTTTACCCAGCTGGGAAGAAACACATGCAATGTTATAGCCATAATACTGGCTATAGCATTTGCATATGTAATTAATAAATTTTTTGTTTTTCGCAGCAAAACTGCAAACTGGTATGAAGGTATAAGCGAGATGGTGACCTTTGTAGGAGCCAGAATAGTATCGATGGCTGTAGAGGTTCTGGGATTTGCCATACTTTGCGACAGCTTCAGAATGTATGAGCTGGCAGCAAAGCTGGTTGTGCAGTTTGTTGTTCTTGTGGTTAACTACCTTTTTAGCAATCTTCTGGTATTTAACAAAAAAAGACTAAGCTTCGCAGAGAAGCTTAAGGATAATTATTGTTATTACATTTCCTTTGTAATCGTGCTTATATTTATGACAGCCATATGTGTTGTCCAGGAGATAATCCCCTTTGGGACCAACTCTCTGACTATAGTTGACAGTGTACATCAATATCTTCCGTTTATGGCTGAGCAAAAATATAAGCTTACAAACGAGGGGAGTCTTTTTTATACCTGGAATATTGCTATGGGTTCAAATTTTGTATCCCTTTCGGCATATTATTTAAATAGTCCCTTTAATTATCTGTTGCTGCTGTTTGATAAAAGCAATCTCATATGGGGAATTAATATTATTATTGTCCTTAAGATATGCCTCTGTGCACTTACCATGGCATATTACCTCTCAAACAAGGGTGGGAAAAAGAAAAGGGATATATATATAATTGCCCTTTCTGTAAGCTATGCCCTTAGTAACTATGTCGTGGGGTATTCCTGGAATATGATGTGGATGGACTGCCTTATTGCATTGCCGCTTCTTATGCTGGGCTTTGAAAGATTAATGAGGGACAGGGATCCAAAGCTATATACCATTGCATTGTTTTATTGCCTGTATTGCAACTATTATATAGGCTTTATGATATGCGTATTTATGGTGCTCTGGTTTTTTGTATATTCCCATCCGGGAATAAAGGCATTTTTTATGGATGGAGTCCGTTTTGCCCTTTATTCTCTGTTAGGCGGGGGAATGGCTATGTTTACTCTTTTGCCGGCATATTTTGGCATTATGTCTACAGCATCGGGCAAAATGGCCTTGCCCCCATGGGAGTGGTATGGAAGTATTATAGATATATTAAAGCAACAGATGTTTCTTACAAAAACCATAACCAACCAGACCTATGACGGAGGAGCTAACCTGTATTGCGGTATGCTGGCTGTGTTTACATTCTTTGTTTATATAACAGAATTCAAAGACAGACCTTTTGAAAAAATAAGAAAGCTGTTGGTATTGGTTTTTCTGATGATAAGCTGTAACAATAAGCTGCTTAATTATTTGTGGCATGGATTTCATGACCAATACGGAATACCAAACAGATTTACCTTTTTGTTTATATTCCTCCTCCTGGATATAGCCTATGATGTTTTATCTGACATAAAGAATATAAAGCCGGCTAATGTTTTTGCGGGAGGCATACTTACCACAGCATATATAGGAATTTGCTGGAAACAATCCGATATAAGCGACATAGTTGTGATTTGCTCACTGATTATGGTGATTATATACGTAGTATGGTGTGGACTTAGAAGCAACGGTACAATAAAAAAATTTGTGTTTTCTCTTGTTCTTACCCTGGTGTGCTGCGTAGAACTTATTGTAAACGGAACCTTTGGATTTCTGGAAAATGGTATTTCAAAGATTCCCGGAAAATATGATACTACCGGGGAAATTGCCGTTGCAAATGAAGAAATTAAGACAATGGCCAGGGAGGATAATGCCGGCTTTTACAGGGCAGAGCTTATGGATTCTACGGTTCTTGACGAGGTTACATGGCATCAGCTTCCAAGCATAGGTACATTTTGCTCCACTGTTCTTGGGGATATGGTAGCTGCTATGGGTAAGCTGGGCTTTTATACCGGAGCCAACGAATTTTTATATATGGGATACACACCTTTTACTAATTCTATTTTTAATGTCCGTTATCTTCTTTACAGAGAGGGTGATTTTAATAACTATGATTACAATTATGTAAAGACCATAGATGGAGTGGGAATATATGAGAATCCGTATCCGCTTTCACTTGGATTTGTAGTAAATGATGATATCCTTGACTGGAACCTGAAGTTATACAGGTACGATATTGCCCAGAACAATCTTGCTGCGATAATGACCGGACAGGGAGATATGTTCAAAAACGTTAAGTATCCGCTTATGGTTGATTCCGATGACGGAAGACTCTATGTTACAGGGACAAGAGTAAGCTTTTCTCCGGATAAGGACGGAAAAGTAAGCTTTTCAGCTTCGTTTTTTGCTGAGAGAGCAGGAGATTATTACCTGAATTGCCGGGGCTCCTATCTTAAAAAACTTACATTTTATGTGAATGGAGAGATGCTTACCGCTGACAGATATCAGGGGCAGATGTTCCATCTGGGTAATCTGGATAACGGCGATTATATTACGATTGAATTTGAATATTCACAGGCTGAGGCTGATAAGGAATATAATGTAAGTATTACAACATCACTCTTTAACAGGGATGCATACGAAACCGTTTACGACAGGCTGAAGGAAAATATGCTTTCTGTTGAAAAATATGAGGATGGTTATATAAAGGGTACGGTGTATATTCCACAGAATAAGGTGCTGTTTACATCTGTACCGTATGATGAAGGCTGGAAAATTGAGGTCGATGGAAAAAATGCAGAATATGTGAAGGTATGTGATGCCTTTATTGCCGTTCCCCTGGAACAAGGCAAACATAGTATAGAAATGACATATATGCCTAAGGGATTGATGCCGGGTATAGGAATTTCGATTATATCTATTGTTTTTTTTGCTGTATTGGTTTTTATTAAAAAGAAGAAATTAGCAATAATGACATTGACCGAAAAGTAAATATATAGTAGAATAATCTATTATGACATGGTTGTCGTTCAGAGAGAGAAAAACTATAGAATAGGGGTGTATCAATGGATAAGTTAAAAGAGCTTGGCTGGCAGAAACTGACGATTGCCGCAGCGGTTTTGGAAGTAATTCTGGGAATTATCCTGGGAAGTATTTTTGGAGCAGCAGCAGCGGGAATTGTAATTGCAATTCTTTGTGGGATTATTACGGGGCTTGTTGTGTTCATCCTGTGTGGCAATGAGATAGGTGGCCATTCCAAGAACGATAAGTACAAAAAGCTTTTTATGAATATGCCAATAGGGTTTGCCCAGGCGAAGATAATAACAGATTCCATGGGTAACGGAATCGGTTATTGCATCGAGAATGCCAATGATAAATTTGGAAGTTATTTCAATCTTGACAGCTCTGATTATGAAGGAAAGATTCTTGGTGAAAGCAAGATAGATGTTCTTCAGGATATTAATGCCTGGTTTACGGCTTATAACAATTCGGGAACCAAGGAAGGGGATTTCATGGATGTTGAGATAACCATGGAGAAGCTGAACAAGGTATTCAATACTTTGATGTATAAGTCAGAATCCGATTATATTAATATGGTTGTTATTGATATAACTGACCAGAAGGAGACCGAAAACAAGCTTTCCAAGGCTATTGAGGATGCAAACGCAGCATACAAGACCCAGGCTGAATTCCTGGCTAATATGAGCCATGAGATAAGAACTCCTATCAATGGAATTCTCGGTATGCTTCAGCTTACACTTATGGCAGACGATTTGCAAGCAGATTACAGGGATAACCTCCTCACTGCAAAAAATTGTGCGGATACCCTGTTAAGACTTATCAATGATATACTTGATATAAGCAAGCTTGAGGCAGGCAAATATAATCTTAAGGAAGAAATATTTGATGTAAGAAGTGCTATTGAAGAGACAGTAGCTGCCCAGGTTCCGTTGGCAACCAACAAGGGACTGGCGCTTGATTGCACCTTTGGCAATAACATACCTAAGCTGGTTAAGGGCGATGGACAGAGAATACAGCAGATTCTTAATTGCCTCTTATCCAACGCATTGAAGTTTACATCTGAGGGTAGTGTAAGAGTTAAGATAGCAGCCATTGATACAGAAAAGGAAAACATTAATATTCGTATAGCGGTAGCAGATTCAGGAATCGGAATATCTGAGAAGGATATGGATAAGCTCTTTATCAGATTTTCCCAGGTTGATGCATCAGATACACGTAAGTATGGCGGATCGGGACTTGGGCTTGTAATCTCCAAGCAGATAGCAGAGCTTATGGGAGGAACCATCAGTGTACAGAGTAAGGAAGGAATAGGCTCTACATTTATAGCAGAGATTCCACTTAAGGTTGTAAAAGCCGCTGAGGCCGAGGCACAGAAGGAACAGGACGAAAAGCAGGAGGATGCGGCAATATTCTCAATTAATGCCCATAGTAAGGCAAGAATTCTTGTTGCAGAGGATGAGCCTGTTAATCAGCAGGTTATCGGAAAGCTTCTCGGAATGGCAGGCTTCTCTTATGATATAGCAGAGAACGGCGAAAAGGCTATTGAGCTTTTTAAGCAGAAGGAATATGATGCGGCACTTTTCGATGTGCAGATGCCGGTTATGGATGGTATTGCAGCAACTCAGGAGATTCGTGATATTGAAAATAAGGAGCACAGAAAGAGACTTCCTATTATTGCTGTAACAGCAAGAGCGATGTTTGGAGATAAGGAAAGAATTCTTGAGAATAAGCTGGATGACTACATTGCTAAGCCATATAATCTCAATACAGTTGTGGAAACATTGAACAAATACATAGATAAAAAGGACTAAAGCGATTAGGATTATTACATACCCGGGGGATGTTATCTGCGTGAGCACATCCCCCGGGTTATTTAGTGGAAGTATTATCACTTTAAGGGGTATAACATGAAACAGCAGTTAAAATCAGTAAAATTTAACATGGTTATGAATGCAATTCTGACTATGTCCAATATAATCTTTCCATTAATAACCTTTCCGTATGTGTCAAGGATACTTATGCCCGACGGAATGGGTAAAATATCCTTTGCTACATCCATAGTTGCATACTTTTCCATGCTTGCCCAGCTGGGTATACCCACATATGGAATAAGGACCTGTGCAAGAATAAGGGATGACAGAAATAAGCTGTCAGCAACGGTTTGTGAGCTTTTGCTATTAAATGCCGTAACACTTGTAATAGCCTATACAGCCTTTATTGTATGCCTTTGTGCCATACCGAGACTCAGGGCTGAAAGAAATCTTCTTGTTATTATGTCGGTGACTATAGTATTAAATGCCATAGGAGTGGAATGGCTATACAAAGCTTTAGAACAATATGCATATATAACCATAAGATCCCTGGTGTTTAAAATTATTGCCCTGGCAGCGATGTTTTTGCTTATACATCGCCCCGAGGATTATGTAGTATATGGTGGGATATCCATATTTGCGGCATCTGCATCAAATGTAATGAATTTTGTCAATTTGGGAAGGCTTATTTCCTTTAAAAAAAATGGAGAAAAATACAATCTTAAAAAGCATATAAAACCCATGCTTGTGTTTTTCTGGGTTTCCGTGGCAGCAACAATATATACCAACCTGGATAATGTAATGCTTGGATTTATGAATACGGATACAGAGGTGGGATATTATTCCGGTGCAGTGAAGGTAAAGACTATTCTTATCGGTCTGGTAACCTCTGCCAGTGTGGTGTTGCTTCCAAGAGTATCAAATTATCTTGAAAAAGGGAAAAGAGAAGAATTTAATCAGGTTCTCAATAAAACAATGAGGTTGATTATTATAATGGCTGTGCCGCTTACAATCTATTTTATTTTCTTTGCAAAAGAAAGTATAACCTTTCTGTCGGGAAAAGAGTTTGAGGGAGCAATTGTGCCTATGATGATTATTATGCCTACGCTTTTATTTATTGGTATGACAAATCTCATAGGAATTCAGATGATGGTGCCTCTTGGCAGGGAGAAGCAGGTATTCCGGTCAGAGGTATGGGGAGCAGTAATTGATTTTGTTATTAACCTGTTTTTAATTCCCGGGTATGGGGCAGCAGGCGCAGCTATAGGTACTGTGGTGGCTGAATTGGCTGTACTGATTGTACAGTTGATTTACACAGGGAAGGATGTGAAGGTAATATTTTCAGATATGCCATGGGTTAAGATAATAGCAGCCTGTGTAGTGGCAGGTGCTGTGGCTGTTCCTGTGAAACTTGCGGACTGGAATTCTGTGATTACCCTTATGGTGTCAGGGTGTCTCTTCTTTGGAATATATGGAATAAGCCTTATAATTCAAAGGGAGAGCCTGACAATTGAAACCATAAAGGGAATAGTGAAAAGATAGATAATTCATAGTGATATGTCGCAAAATATATAAGCAGACTTATGAGAACATATTTATCCTTCTTATATGTCGTTCGTCATTGGAAAATGGTGTATCTACAAAATAGTCAACAATCATAAGAGCGAGTCCCGGACCGGTGGTACGTGCACCAAGGCAAAGTACATTGGCATTGTTGTGCTCCTTAGTGGCTTTTGCAGAAAAACAGTCACTGCAAAGGGCAGCCCGTATACCTTCCACCTTGTTGGCTGCCATTGACATTCCGATTCCGGTGCCGCATATGAGGATGCCAAGCTCTGCTTCCTTGCTTGTGACTGTATCTGTAACAGCCTTTGCATATACAGGATAATCGCAGGAGCAGGTGTCATTGCAGCCCACATCCTTTATGTCAAAGCCTCTTTCCTTAAGATGTCTGATTATTTCCATTTTGAGCTGGTAACCACCATGGTCACATCCGATTGCTATCATATAAATTCCCTCCATATTTTTTAAAACTTGAATATTGTGAATAAACTATACTGTAATTACTCTGTGTCCTGCCGCTTTGAGGAGACGATTCATTATGGCTCCGCCCAGCTCCCCTTCATTAAATGCTTCACTGTATATATAATCAATGCCGGATTCGTCACATTTTCTCAGTACAGCATACAGGTTCGCGGCAATGGTTTCGTCTTTCTGACGATTGCCCGCTATAAATATGTTGTCGGCGATATAATAAGGGGCATTTTCATCAGTTGTTATAACCGCTACCTTATAGCCCTCCTCAGTCTTTTGCTGGGTGAGGGAATTGATAAAGGTAATTATATCGTTAAAATTGCCCTCTATAATTGACAGCTCACCCTTGGGAGCATAGTGAGTATATTTCATCCCCGGAGCCTTTGGCCTGATATTCTTGTCGGGAGTAATTAGAGATGGATCAATACTTACCTCGCCGACTATGCTTTTAAGCATAGATTTGGTTACAAATCCGGGTCTTAAAATCGTAGGAGTATCCCCGGTCAGATCAACAATGGTTGATTCTATGCCGATACCGACAGCACCACCATCCAGTATCATAGGAATTTTGCCTGTCATATCTTCGGCAACATGTGCAGCTGTGGTAGGGGAAGGCCTTCCTGAGGTGTTGGCACTTGGGGCAGCAATGTATAAGCCACTTGTACGGATAAGGTTAAGGGCAACAGGGTGGGACGGCATACGAATTGCAACTGTTGGAAGTCCTCCGGTAGTTGTATCAGGAACAATGTCCTTTTTTGGTAAAATTATGGTCAGGGGACCGGGCCAGAAGGCTTCCATAAGCATAACTGCTTTATCCGGAACCTCTTTAGCCAGCTTGTATACATCCTCTGTGTTTGCTATGTGTACAATAAGGGGGTTATCACTGGGTCTGCCCTTGGCATTGTATATTTTTGAAGCTGCACCGGGATCCAAGGCATTTCCACCAAGTCCGTAAACTGTTTCTGTAGGAAAGGCCACCAGGTCACCATTGTTTAAAATGGCACAGGCTTCTTTTATAGCCATCGGGTCGTCTCCCGAACAAATTCTCGTATTAATTAATTTTTCTTCGTCTTCCATATTAATTTCCTGTAAAAATAAGGTTAATTTGTTACATACTATATATGCAACCACAATTTAAGAATATTTTTTTACTTTTGTCAATAGAAACTTTAAAAAACATAAATACAAAATTAATATTGCCTGTATAATGTAATTGGGTAAAGCTTACTTTTCAGGAATAAAAAGGTCAATTGAAAATATATCATTTTCTATACCGGCATTGATTTTGTATCCCAGCTTATCTCCAAGACATTTTACAACGTACAGGCCGAGACCGGTTCCGTTTGAGTTACGGGATTTATTTCTGTAAAATGGTTCAAAAATTCTGTTCACATCAACTCCGGAATAATCCGTTATATCATTTGCTACAGATAACTGAATAAGGCCGTCCCTTTTGAACAAATTGATTGTAATGCGGGAAAGGGTATATTTTCTGGCATTTGAAAATATATTTTCCAGAATTCTTTCAAGAAGGGTCAGGCTGGAGCTGATAAAGATATCCTCCTTTGGAATGTTGAATTCTGTGGAAATGTTTTTTTGCACAGTCCACTGGTATTGCTCCATTATAGTATTCCATAAAAGGTTCCGGAGATTAATATTTTCAAATTCAATAGGCTCGGTGTTTGCCTGCAACACAGATATTTCAAAGAAAATCTCTGACAATGCCTGAAGGTATTGGATTTTATCCCTGACAATATACAGGTTCTCCCGGTCGGCAGCACTGAGCTGACCGTTTTTTTCTATAAGCTGAAGATACCCCTTTGCTGCAGTAAGTGGAGTCCTGAAATCATGGGATATTCCGGCTATCACATTTTTCAGGGTGAGCCGCTCCTTTTTAAGCTCTACAGATTGGGATTTAAGCTTGTCAATGTACAAATTGAGAGCATTTGCAAGATTGACAATATCCTTCCTGAAATATTCAACTGTAATGGGAGAATTCAGAGATGAATCAAGGTGTTCGGTAAGCGCTGCTGTAAAAAGAGAGAGCTGTCTTTTGTATTGCCGGATAAACACAACAAGGATTGCTGCCAAAATAAGCAGCAATCCTAAAAACAATATTAAAAAGTAATGCAATTTGTTCATATTCTTTTCCCTGTAATACAAAAGCCGGTTATTTAAATTTCTTTTTCTTATATCCAATATACGATATTACATACCATATAGCAAGTTCTATAATTGTACTTACTATTATTTTAAGCACCAGCTCCGTGGAAATGCTGTCTGACGCAAGTTGGAAAAACTGCATCTGTATACTCCACAGGGATATACCGGAGCACTTTTCAGGAAAGAGACCGACAATCATTAAAAACAATTCGTCAATGAACATTATCCTGATGTATGAGACGGCAATACCGGCAGGCTGCCGGCTGGCCAGTACCCCCATGACACCAATAAGGGAGCAATGCAAAAATATGACATATAGTAAAACAAGGCTTACAAAATAATCTTTTGGATTGCTTGTATCATAAATAGTATTATATATGAAATTGGCAGCAAGGTATAATATCATATAGGTGGTTGATACATATAAGCATATAACCGTAAGCTTGCTTACAATGATTTTATGTATGGAGTTCCCTGTCATTACCTCATAAAATGCGGTATTGTCAAAAAAACCGGTGCATGTGAATACAGCAGCAACAATAGATAAAATCATCATTATAAGTCCACTGCTCTCAGTGCATAGCATCTCAAAATACGAGGTGTGGCTTTCTCCGTCGATATAATTAATTGACAAATAGAGAATTGAAAGTAAAACAAAGTATATAATAATTTTCTTGTGCTTTGAGAGCTTATACCAGTCAGCTTTTAATATTCGGTTCATATTTATTTATCCCTCCTTAAGGCGAATTTTTTTGTGATGTGTGACTCGGATTCTTTTTTATGAGGGATTTTTGACAGATAAAATTCCTCCAGAGAATCACCACCGGGTGCCAGCTTGGTCAGAGTAAAGCCATTATTGGTTATACATCTTGACAGGTCGCCTATATTCTCTATATGGTCATAAATCCTTAATTCTTCATTACTGAGAAGCTTATATTCCCGTATGTTAAGCTGCTGTTCCAGAACAGTTATCAGTTCTTCAATATTGGGGGTTTCTATGTTGATAGCAATGTAGGTGCTGCATTTTTCATCAAGAGCTTCCTTTGAAAGGCTTTCCACAATGCATCCGTCATTTATAAGAACAAAATCTGTGCACAATTCGTATAATTCTGTTAAAAGGTGACTGGAAATAATGATAGTAACATTCTCCTCGTGACAAAGCTTCAAAAGCAGGTTTCGGATATGAACTATACCCTCCGGGTCAAGACCGTTTACAGGCTCATCAAGTATCATTATCTCAGGCTTGCTGATAAGCGCCATGGCAATTCCCAGTCTCTGCTTCATTCCCAGGGAAAAATGTCTGGCTGTTTTTTTGTCTGTGCCGGCTAATCCCACAAGCTCGAGGGTAGAATCTATACGGGCTTTGTCGGAAATACCTCTCAGATAGCGTATGTATTCCAGATTTTGCCTTGCCGTAAGAGCTTTATCTATGTATGGTGTTTCAATCATGAAGCTCATTCTTGATTTGCTTTTTTCGTCTGTGCCACCGAAAAAGCTTACTTCTCCGGTGTCTGCCATTGTTGTGCCGGCCAGTATTTTCATTATTGTGGTTTTACCTGCACCGTTAGGACCGATAAGGCCATATATGTGTCCCTTTTTTACATTAAGACTTATGTTATTGACAACCTTTTTTTCTCCGTAGGATTTGGTAAGATTGGATATTGATAATATGTTTTCCATAGGCTGCTCCTTTAGATATTTATTGGAGAAATTACTTTTTTTTCTCTGACTATATAGTAAAATGCTATTGTTAAGGGCAGGTAAAGGAAACAGTTAAGAAAAGGTTAAGTCTGCTGCATAAGGCGATAGCCCATGCCCCAGACGGTTTCTATGTATTCCTCGGTGTCATATTTGCGTATTTTATTTCTTAAATTGCACATATGTACCTTAAGAGTGCTATCCTCGGCGAAGTATTCTTCATGCCATACACTTTCAAAAAGATTCATCTTGGAAAACAGCTTGTTCGGATTGGACATAAGTAATTCGAGAATACTGAATTCCTTAGATGTAATGTCAAGCCGGTGACCGTTCAGTGTGACTGTTTTGGAATTCCGGTCGAGAATCATATTCTTGTATGTAAGTGGCGGGGTATCCGGGGAAACGGTCTTTGTGCGCCTTAAAATAGTGTCTATCCGTACCTCAATTTCGTCAAGATCAAAGGGCTTGGTTATATAGTCGTCTGCCCCCATGCGTAGTAATTCTATTTTTGTATGGATTGTATCCCTGGCGGATATAATGATTACAGGAACATCACTGGATTCGCGTATCTTTTTTAATACCATTTCCCCACTACGGAGGGGCAGCATAAGGTCTAAAAGTATAATATCTGTATCGGAATTGGCCATTAATAAGGACTGAATGGACACACCATCGTAGGCCGGTACTACATCATATCCCTGGGAAGCAAAGAATTTGCACATAAGCTGATTGATATCTTTGTCATCCTCGGCAATGATCATCTTTGTTCTTTTTTCCATAGAATAATTGCCTCCTGAATATCATATGTCACCATGCGAAAGCATGATGACAGGTACACGCATCAGCGTGCTTCATTATATCACAGCTACAGTTCTAAAGCTATGTTGCAATAATACAACAAAATCATGCAAAAGTATACAAAAATCCAATATAAAACCGCGTGAATTATTGAAAAAAACTTTGGAATAATATATAATAACTTCTATGTTTAGTCAGAAAACGGAGCAGCAGATTTATGGAGGGTAAAAACAACCAGGTATGGAAAATGATTTTCCTTATAACACAACTGGGGGTGACCATGCTCACTACCATTTTCTTATGTGTAGGACTGGGATATGTTGTAGACAGGCACTTTGGAACAAAACTCATGGTGTGGTTTATTGTTTTGGGGGTTGTTGCCGGATTCCGGTCAGTGTATATTTTGATTCGAAGGTATGTTGGTAAGAATGGAAAATGATATATATCAGGCTCCGAGGAGGGTTCTTAAGGAGCTATATATTGGAATAATCATGTGGATATCTGTAATTATGATCCTGGGCGTGTTCGTTATGCGTCCCCTTTTACTGTTTGAGGCAGGGCTTATAGTGGGAGGGGCAGGGGCATGTCTTCAGGCATACGGAATATATGACACCCTGGACCGGGCTCTTGAGCTGTCAAAGAAGAATGCAAAGTCCTTTGCTATGGTAAGGAGCATTTTGCGATTGATACTTTGTCTTGTACTTATGGGAGGTGCTGCTTTAATACATTGGTCAGCCTTTGTAGGAACAGCGGTAGGGCTCATATCTCTTAAAGTATCAGCATTGCTTAATCCGGTTGTAAAAAAGATCATATATAAGAACATTAAAAATTCACAGATTAATGATAAAAAAGATATGGAAAAGGAATCTGATGACAATATATCTGTCTTATAAAAAGATATGGGGAGTGGCTTACACTCTTGATATATAAAAAATAAATATATGAAGGAAGGTGAATTTATGACTAATGGAGTTGCCATAGGGGTTGATGTTATAAGGCCGGAAGTAGATTTTTATGTACACGAGCTTTATCCTGTGAATTTCTTTGGCACGACAGTATACATTACAACCACCCATATATGTACCCTGATTGTTCTGGTTACCATAGCGATACTGGCATTGTGTGCCAGACATAGTGTTATGAAAACTAAGGATGTACCCGGTAAATTTGCCACCGGAGTTGAGATGGTTATCGGAGCTCTCCTTAGCTTTGTCAATGGAACTATGGGTAAAGCCGGTAAGAAATATGTCAATTACATTGGCACCCTGTTTGTATTTGTTTTTATGTCCAATATATCAGGTCTTTTTGGACTGAGACCACCAACAGCGGATTTTGGAACAACCTTTTGCATAGCGATAGTATCCTTTGTGATGATTCAGTACGCTGCAATAAGGTATCAGAAATGGGGCTATCTTAAGGGAATGTTTGAGCCTATATTCTTATTTTTCCCTATCAACGTAATCAGCGAGATTGCTACTCCGATTTCGCTTTCGTTGCGTTTGTTTGGTAATATTCTTGCGGGAACCGTTATGATGGCGCTTTACTATGGTATGCTGCCATGGCTGTTTCAGCTTGGTATTCCGTCAGCTCTTCATGTGTATTTTGATTTGTTCTCGGGTGCAATTCAGGCATATGTATTCTGTATGCTTACGATGACCTTTGTAGCAGATAAGAGAAGTGTAGAAGCATAATTGCCTAATATGGCAGCAAATATTTATTTATATGGAGGAAATCATAATGAAAATTGAGATTGAAGGATTAATTAGTGCTTGTTCAGCAATTGGTGCAGGTATTGCGGTTACATCTGGTATAGGTCCCGGTATAGGTCAGGGTATAGCAGCAGGTTATGGTGCGTCTGCTGTTGGTCGTAATCCGGGAGCAAAGGGAGACATTATGTCAACTATGCTTCTTGGACAGGCCGTTGCGGAAACTACCGGTCTTTATGGACTTGTTGTTTCGCTGCTGCTTATGTTTGTTAAGCCTTTCGGTAAATAAAAGGCAGGCAGCATAATACAATAGCCGAAGGGAGGACTAACAGTGACATTTACAGGTACTGTTTTTGGTATGATGGCAAAGGGAGTTGTGCTTACTGACACAGATCCGGGTCGTATATTCGGTCTGGATGCCCAATTGCTTTTTGATATACTGATACAGGGGTTTGCTGTATTTTTGCTATTCATTTTTCTGTCGTACGTTCTCATTGAGCCTGTTAAAAAAATTCTTGCCGACAGGCAGGCAAAGATTGCAGGGGATATTGCAGAGGCCCAAAAGGACAGGAAAGATGCCGCAGAAATGAAAGCCCTGTATGATGACAAAATTAAGAAGGCGGACGAGGAGGCGGGAGAAATTCTTGCCACTGCAAGAAAAAGAGCTGTGAAAAACGAGGAGAGCATTGTAGCTTCTGCCAAGGAGGAGGCTGCAAGAATCATCTCAAGGGCTAATCAGGAGGCCGTCTTAGAGAAAAACAGGGTCAGCGATGAGGTTAAGCAGGAAATAATCGGAGTAGCGACAGCTATGGCAGGCAAATTTGTGGAAAATGCCATGGATGATGCCAAACAGGCTGAACTTATCGATGCTACCTTGAGAGAAATGGGTGATGACACATGGCAAAGCAGGTAGATACAACGTACGGAGATGCTCTTTTTGAGCTGGCAAGGGAGGAAAATCTTATTGACAGTCTCTATGAGGAGGCCGGTGGGCTCATAAAAGTTTTAAATGAAAATCATGAGCTTATAGAGCTTTTAAACCATCCACAGATTGAAAAGTCAGAGAAGATTTCGCTTATTGAAAAAATCTTTGACGGAAGAATTTCCAAGGAGCTTACAGGACTTCTGGTTATGGTGGTTGAAAAGGACCATGTGACAAAAATAACAGATATTTTAAAATATTTCCTGAGACAGGTAAAAAGATATAAGAATATTGGAATTGCCAGTGTTACCAGTGCTATAGAGCTTAAGGACGGGCAGAGGGCTGATGTGGAAAAACGTCTTCTTGAAACCACAGGATATTCATCCATTGAGATAGAATATAAGGTTGACAGGTCTATAATAGGAGGACTGGTAATACGAATTGAGGACAGAGTAGTAGACAGCAGTATCAGGACACAGCTTGAGAATCTGTCAAAGACTTTGTCAAAGATGTAATAGGATTTGAAAAATAAAACAAGATGAAAGAAGGTGTTTTTAATCCATGAATTTAAGACCTGAAGAGATTAGCTCAGTTATTAAGGAGCAAATCAAAAATTATAAACTTCAGCTTGAAACACAGGATGTGGGTACCGTAATACAGGTTGCGGATGGAATTGCCCGTATTCATGGCCTTCTTAATGCTATGCAGGGCGAGCTTCTTGAATTCCCGGGAGAGGTATACGGAATGGTACTTAACCTGGAGGAGGACAATGTAGGTGCAGTTCTTCTTGGAGATACGACAAGTATTAACGAGGGAGACATAGTTAAAACCACAGGCCGGGTTGTTGAGGTACCTGTAGGTGATGCCATGCTGGGACGTGTTGTCAACGCCCTGGGTCAGCCTATAGATGGAAAGGGACCTATTGAAACAACAAAAACAAGACAGATAGAGAGAGTTGCATCAGGCGTTATCTCCCGTAAATCTGTTGATACACCTCTGCAGACAGGTATTAAGGCTATTGATGCCATGGTGCCGATAGGAAGAGGACAGAGAGAGCTTATTATCGGTGACAGACAGACAGGTAAAACTGCAATAGCCATTGATACAATCATTAATCAAAAGGGACAGGGAGTATATTGTATCTATGTCGCAATTGGCCAGAAGGCATCAACAGTTGCCAATATTGTAAAGACTCTTACTGAGTATGGAGCTATGGAATACACAACAGTGGTTGTATCTACTGCCAGTGAGCTTGCCCCACTTCAGTATATTGCCCCTTATTCAGGATGTGCCATCGGTGAAGAATGGATGGAAAACGGAAAGGATGTGCTTGTTATCTATGATGATTTAAGCAAGCATGCAACAGCTTATCGTACCCTTTCACTGCTGCTCCGAAGACCACCGGGACGTGAGGCTTATCCCGGAGATGTATTTTATCTTCATTCAAGACTTCTGGAGAGGGCTGCAAGGCTTTCTGATGAGCTTGGAGGAGGTTCGCTTACAGCTCTTCCAATAATAGAGACACAGGCGGGTGATGTGTCGGCATATATTCCAACCAATGTAATTTCCATTACGGATGGTCAGATATATCTTGAGACAGAAATGTTTAACTCAGGATTCCGTCCTGCGGTAAATGCAGGTCTTTCTGTATCCAGAGTAGGTGGCGCAGCGCAGGTAAATGCCATGAAGAAGCTGGCATCTCCAATTCGTGTGGAGCTTGCCCAGTACAGAGAGCTTGCAGCCTTTTCACAGTTTGGCTCAGAGCTTGATGCGGATACAAAGGAGAAGCTTGCTCAGGGTGAACGTATCAGGGAAATGCTGAAACAGCCACAATATAAGCCAATGCCTGTTGAAAAGCAGATTGTAATTATATATGCTGCTACCAGAAAATATCTTCTGGACATAGAGGTTAGCAGGGTTCTTGAATTTGAAAGCGGATTGTTTGAATTTATTTCAACAAAGTATCCTGAGATTTTTGAAAATCTGAGAAATGAAAAGAAGCTAACTGAGGATATAGAGGCTTCCCTTGTAAAGGCAATAGAGGAGTTTAAGGAAACATTTTAGTTAGAGAGGTGATTAAGTCTTGGCATCAATGAGAGACATTAAAAGGCGTAAGGAAAGCGTCCAGAGCACTCAGCAGATAACCAAGGCCATGAAGCTGGTAGCTACAGTTAAGCTTCAAAAAGCCAGAGGTAAGGCAGAGGGCAATAAACCATATTTTAATATGCTCTATGATACTATAAGCTCCATACTTTCAATGACTAAAAATATTGACCATACCTTTCTTAAGGAAAACAATAACAAGAAGAAGGCAGTTATCGTGATAAGCTCTAACCGAGGTCTTGCCGGAGGATATAACAGTAATATTGTTAAAACTATTCTCGGAGCAGGTTTTTCCAAGGAGGATACCTATATTTACGGTGTCGGAAAAAAAGGTATAGAGGGCCTTACAAGAAAGGGTTATTCAATATACAGGGATTATTCCGAGGTTGTGAATTCTCCTCTTTTTGCAGATGCAACAGAGATGACCAAGGAGCTTTTGACACAGTTTTCAAGGGGGGACATAGGAGAGATATATATTGCCTATACCAACTTTAAGAATACCGTAACTCAGGAATCACGACTTGTAAAGCTTTTGCCTCTTAATGCAGAAGATTTTAAGGACAGTGACAGAGATGATAAGCTTCTTATGAATTTTGAACCAACCCCTGAGGAGGTTCTTGATATGGTTGTACCCAAGTATATGTCCAATATTATATTTGGCGCATTGCTTGAGTCAGTTGCCAGTGAAAATGGTGCAAGGATGCAGGCTATGGATTCCGCTACAAATAATGCGGCGGATATGATAAGCAGCCTGTCCCTTAAATACAATAGAGCCAGACAGAGCGCAATTACTCAGGAGCTTACTGAGATTATTGCCGGTGCAGATGCGATTAGCTGACGCATATATTCATATAAATATAAGGAGATATAAGTAAATGGCAGATACAAATGTAGGAAAAATTACCCAGATTGTTGGTGCCGTAATAGATGTCAAGTTTCCTGATGGAAATTTGCCGGAGATATATTATGCCATAACTATTCCTACAAAGAGTGGAAGTACTCTTTATGCTGAGGTTTCCCAGCATTTGGGTGATGATACAGTCAGATGTATAGCAATGGGTCCTACTGACGGTCTTGTAAGAGGGATGGAGGCTCATAATACGGGAGCCCCTATTACAGTACCTGTGGGAGAAGCTACACTTGGACGTATGTTCAATGTGCTTGGACAGCCTATTGACAATAAACCGGCGCCTGAGGTAGACACATATCTTCCAATCCATAGAAAGGCACCTGAATTCAAGGATCAGGCTACGGATACAGAGATTCTTGAGACAGGAATTAAGGTAGTGGATTTGCTTTGCCCATATCAGAAGGGCGGTAAAATCGGACTTTTCGGTGGAGCGGGAGTTGGTAAGACAGTTCTTATTCAGGAGCTTATTACCAATATTGCAACACAGCATGGAGGATATTCTGTATTTACCGGTGTAGGCGAGAGAACAAGAGAGGGTAATGACCTCTACTATGAGATGATTGAGTCAGGTGTTATTAACAAGACTACCATGGTGTTCGGGCAGATGAATGAACCACCGGGAGCCCGTATGAGAGTCGGACTTACCGGACTTACTATGGCCGAGTACTTCAGAGATAAGGTTGGAAAGGATGTACTCCTTTTCATAGATAACATATTCCGTTTTACCCAGGCCGGTTCCGAGGTGTCTGCGCTTTTGGGACGAGTGCCTTCGGCAGTTGGTTATCAGCCGACTCTTCAGACAGAGATGGGTGCTTTGCAAGAGAGAATTACCTCAACAAAGAACGGATCCATTACTTCTGTCCAGGCCGTATATGTGCCTGCGGATGACCTTACTGATCCGGCACCCGCCACAACTTTTGCCCATTTGGATGCTACCACTGTTCTTTCACGTTCTATAGTAGAGCTTGGTATTTATCCTGCTGTTGATCCGTTGGAATCCACATCAAGAATCCTTGATCCTCGTATAGTAGGAGAGGAGCATTACCAGGTTGCCAGAGGAGTACAGGAAATTCTTCAAAAATATAAGGAATTACAGGATATTATTGCCATACTTGGTATGGATGAGCTTTCAGAGGAGGATAAGATAGTAGTTGCCAGAGCAAGAAAGGTTCAAAAGTTTCTTTCACAGCCTTTTCATGTTGCCGAGCAATTTACCGGACTTCCGGGAAAATATGTTCCTCTTTCTGATACTATATCAAGCTTCAGGGAGATTCTTGATGGAAAGCATGACGATGTTCCTGAGAGTTATTTCCTCAATGCAGGCAGTATTGAAGATGTTATTGCAAAATGTAAATAACCTCATTATGTACATGGCATTTTGAAAGTGAGGTAAGTATGGCAGACAAGAAAGTGGAGGTTAAGATAATTGCCCCTGACAGAGTTTTTTATAATGGGCAGGTATCTTTTATAGAATTTAATACTACTGAAGGGATAATGGGTATTTATCCGAAGCATATACCTATGACAGTAGTTATTGCTCCCGGAGTTCTCAAACTTCATGAGGATCAGGTAGTAAAAGAGGCTGCTTTACATTCGGGTTTTGCTGAGATATTAGGAGATTCCATAACTATTCTCGCAGAAAGTGTAGAATGGCCGGATGAAATTGATTTCAGGCGTGCACAGGAAGCAAAGGCCAGGGCTGAGAGGCGGTTACATGACAACAGTCAGGATGCCAACCGGGCCGAGCTTGCCCTGAAGCGTTCCGTGGTAAGAATGCAGCTTTGTAAAAAAGTATAGCAACTCTTAAAAAACTATACAATAAAAATTATAATTTTAATTGAAACAGACAAAGGAAGGGAAAATGCTCTCTTCCTTGTTTGTTAATATAAGAAAATTGTTGATTGGAAAAAAATATTGGCAGGATTGGAGCATAATGATATAATTACATATATGTTGCGTATTACTGTTGATTAAATTCAGCAATGGAGAAAATAGTGAAATGAAGGGTATATTTATTTCTATGGAAGGCCCGGATGGGTCAGGAAAAAGTACACAGATAGAATTGCTAAGGAATTATCTTGAATCAAAGGGTTATAAAGACATAGTTATAACCCGGGAGCCGGGTGGAACCGTTATAGGTGAAGCAATAAGAGAAATTATTCTGAATAAGGATTATGCGGAGATGGATTATATGACGGAGGCATTGCTTTATGCATCTGCCAGGGCGCAGCTTGTAAGTCAGGTGATTAAGCCTGCACTGGAGCTTGGAAAGGCTGTCATAAGTGACAGATTTATTGATTCTTCGGCAGTTTATCAGGGCATGGCAAGGGGACTTGGTGTGGATTCCGTATATGATATAAACAGTTATGCCATTCAGGGATGCATGCCTGATTTGACAATACATTTAGATCTGCCTGCAAAAACAGGTCTGGAAAGAGCAAAAAGCAGGGCTGAGCTGGACAGGATGGAGCTTGAAGCCGAAGAATTTCATGAAAAGGTGGCTGAAGGCTACCGGGAGCTTGCAAGGCTTAGTAAGGGCAGGATAAAAACCATAGATGCAACACAGGATATAAAGGATATTTATAATCAGATAATTGTATATGTCGGGCAAATTATATAATTATTATTATATACCGATATAGAATATATATCATTATATGAAAGGAGGGGGTAAATTTGGATATAAAGGTTAATCAGCTGCAGCAGCTTACCCAGGTGGAAGCACCGAGAACGCAGGAAAAAACAGGGGAAGATTTTAAGTTTACCCTCGTAAGGAATATAGAGGAGTCGCAGCTTCAGGAGAAGCTTTCCGCTCTTATGAAGGATATTGAGGAGCAGGGCGCAAAGATTGCAAAGCACATGGATATAAAGGATATGAAAAAATATCGGTCATCGGTAAAGGAATTTATGAACGAGATAGTTTCAAGATCCCATGAATTTTCCAGAGAGAATTTTCTTGACAGGCGTGGACGTCACAGAGTATATGGAATTGTAAGGCAGGTGGATAAAAATCTGGATGAGCTTGCCACAGAGCTTTTAAAGGAGGAAAAGGACAATCTTGCCATATTAGGTAAGATAGATGATATAAGAGGTTTATTACTTGATATTTCCGCATAAGGAGGGGTGACATATGTATTTTAAGGATATTGTGGGACATGAAGATATAATAAGGCATTTCAGAAGCAGTATTGAGATGGACAGGATAAGTCACGCCTATATCATAAGTGGTGAGGTGGATAGCGGTAAAAAAATGCTGGCGAGGGCCTTTGCGGCAACCCTGCAATGTGAAAAAGGAGAATCCGAAGCCTGTGGAATTTGCAAATCCTGTATAAAAATGGCATCGGGAAATCATCCGGATATAATTACGGTTACTCATGAAAAGCCCGGAGTCATCACAGTAGATGAGATAAGGGAGCAGGTTGTAGATTCAATTACGGTTAAACCATATGAAAGTAAATATAAAATATATATTATTCCGGATGCACAGCTTATGAATACACAGGCACAAAATGCCATATTAAAAACCATTGAAGAACCACCGGAATATGGTATTATAATTTTGTTGACCACCAATATAAGTAAGCTGCTCGATACTGTGGTTTCCCGTTGCATTGTTCTTAATACAAAACCGGTAAGAGAAAGAGATATGCTTGGATATCTGGAAAAGAACATGGGGCTGACAGAGGATAAAGCATATTTTTGTCTGGATTTTGCCCAGGGCAATCTGGGGAAGGCTATTAAACTGGCAGATAACACAGAATATGTCAGGGTAATTGATTCGGTTGTGGAGGTAATGAAAAAAATACAGAAACTGGATGTAGATGAACTGGCCAGTGCTATGGAACATATTCAGAAATTTAAGATGTCAATAAACGATTATATGGATCTTATGATGATGTGGTATAGAGATGTTTTAATGCTGAAGGTAACCGGAAACATAGACAAGCTGTTGTTTAAGGGTGAATACTCTTCCATAAAGACTCAGGCACAGGTTTTATCCTATAAGGCGATAGAGGATAAGATAGATGCTATAGCAAGAGCAAAAACCAGATTGGATGTAAATGCAAACTTTGACGTGACTATGGAGCTTTTGTTGCTCACATTAAAGGAGAATTTTTAGATGAAGGAAGTTATTGGAGTCCGTTTTAGGGACAATGGTAAAATATATTTTTTTGACCCTGTCAAATTTGATGTTGATAGTGGAGATTTTGTTATCGTGGAAACTGCCAGGGGTGTTGAATATGGCAAGGTGGTATTTGGTAGAAGACAGGTTGATACCGATAAGCTTTATACTGCAATAAAGCCAATTATCAGGGTGGCAACCCCGGAAGATCAAAAGAGATATCTGTCCAACAAAGAGAAAAGTAAAAAGGCATTTGATATATGCCTTGAAAAAATTAGTAAGCATAAACTGGAAATGAAGCTTATTGAGGCTGAGTATACCTTTGATAACAACAAGGTGTTGTTTTATTTTACGGCAGATGGGCGTATTGATTTCAGAGAGCTGGTCAAGGATCTTGCATCGGTTTTTAAAACAAGAATTGAGTTGAGACAGATTGGTGTGAGAGATGAGACAAAAATCGTAGGTGGAATAGGTATATGTGGAAGGGAATTATGCTGTAATAAGCACCTTTCAGAGTTCGCACCGGTATCTATAAAGATGGCAAAGGAACAGAATTTGTCCCTCAATCCGACCAAGATATCAGGTGTATGTGGACGACTAATGTGCTGTCTGAGCTATGAGCAGGAAACATATGAATACCTCAATAGCAAACTTCCGAATGTTGGGGATATAGTTAAGACTATTGATGGAAAGAAGGGCGAGGTTCAGTCCGTAAATGTACTTAGACAGAAGGTCAAGCTTATTGTTACGTTGGATGATGATACTAAGGAAATAGAAGAATATAAGCTGGAGGAAATACATTTCAAACCTAAGCGCAGACATAATGATGACAAAATCAGTGACGAGGAATTGAAAAAGCTGGAAGCATTGGAGCGCAAGGAAGGAAAGTCCAAATTAGATGATGAGTAAAATTTTACTTAATGAAGGCGAAAGGCTGGATGACCTGCAATGCCGTGGCTACAAAATTATTCAAAATAAAGACAATTTTTGCTTTGGCATGGATGCTGTACTCTTAGCCGGATTTTCCACAGGAAAGGCCGGTGCCAGAGTTATGGATCTTGGTACAGGAACAGGAGTTATTCCCATCCTTATGTATAGCAGAAAAAAAGGGGAGCACTTTACCGGTCTTGAGATTCAGGATTATAGTGTGGACATGGCTAAAAGAAGCATTGAGTACAATGGTCTCCAGGATAAGATTGACATAGTAAGGGGTGACATAAAAGAGATACCTTCACTTTTTAAGCCTGCTACCTTTGACATTGTAACTTCTAATCCTCCTTATATATCTGAAAAACATGGATTAAAAAATGATATGGAGCCTAAAAATATCGCAAGACATGAGATATTGCTTTGCCTTGAGGATGTAATAAAGCAGGCAGCTTATCTTCTTAAGGAAGGTGGCTGCTTTTCTATGGTTCATAAGCCCTTCAGACTGGCGGAAATTATAAGGTTGATGTCACAGTATAAGCTGGAGCCAAAGAGGATCTGCATGGTGCAGCCTTATCAGGATAAGGAACCTAACATGGTTTTAATAGAGGGTAATAAGGGCGGCAGACCTATGGTTAAGATTGAACCTGCTCTGGTTGTATACAGTAAGGAAGGTGGCTACACCGAGGAACTTTTGGCACGTTATGGTAATGCGTAGAAAAAACATGCGGGAGGCATTTTATGTCAGGAATATTGTATCTTGTTGCAACACCTATTGGAAATCTGGAGGATATGACCTTCAGGGGAGTCAGGGTGTTGGAGGAGGTTGATCTTATTGCAGCAGAGGACACCAGAAACAGTATAAAGCTGCTTAACCATTTTAAGATTAAAACCCCTATGACAAGCTATCATGAGCATAATAAATATGAAAAGGCGGCTGAGCTGGTAAGAAAATTAAGTGAGGGAATTAATATTGCCCTTATAACTGATGCGGGAACACCGGGTATTTCCGATCCCGGAGAGGAATTGGTGCGACAGTGCTATGAATCAGGAATAACAGTTATACCTATACCGGGGGCTTGTGCTGCAATAAACGGACTGATAGCATCAGGCCTCCCAACAAGGAGATTTGCCTTTGAAGCATTTTTGCCTTCTGATAAAAAAGAGCGGAGGAATGTGCTGGAGGAGCTGGCAACGGAGACCCGTACCATAGTTATATACGAGGCCCCTCACAGGCTTTTAAAAACCCTGAAGGAGTTAAAAGCCTGCCTTGGCGACAGAAATATAACTATTTGTCGTGAGCTTACCAAGAAGCATGAGGCTTTTTTCAGAACAACGCTTAAGGAAAGCACAGAATATTATGAGCAGACTGACCCTAAGGGGGAATGTATAATTGTAATAAACGGGATTTCAAGGGAAGTGCTTGAAGAGGAAAAACATCACCGGTGGGATAGTATGACTATTCCCGAGCATATTCAAATGTATATTGAAAAGGGAATGGAAAAAAAGGAGGCAACCAGGCAGGTTGCCCTGGACAGGGGAGTACCCAAGAGAGAAATATATGAGTACTCTAAAAATCTGTAATTTCCATATTGAAATATGGTCTCAGCTGTGGATTGTTCATAACCCAGCCCTTTATTGCATCTATGTTTTTTGTAACAGAATCCATGGCACGGAATATAGCCTGGAGATCCGCAATTTCGGTTTGATCGATTTTACCGTCTTGAGTTATGTCGACTAATACTTTTGATATGTTATCCATGCTCTGTGAAGAGCTCAGGAATTTAAGGACTAGTCTTTCTATGGAACCCGGTTTAGATGCTTTAATTTGTTCATTAAGCTTTCTGATGCCTATGGGACATACGCTGTTACAAAAGTCGGTACAGAGATGGGGAGCATTATAAGCAGTCGACATAATGTCGACTTCTTCAGCATAAGGCTCTATCTGATTCAACTCAATTCTTGCCAGCCTGCTTCTTTCAATCCCTAGCCTGGTGGCAGCTTTTTCCCTGCTGGTGTAGGTATCATCTGATTTTGCAGCCTCCATTCTCTCCATATAATATATGTTATCTGTTGCTTTTGACGCTTTTCTTCCCATAGTTTAATCACACCCCGAATAATTTATAATATTTATTCTACCATTTTATCATATGTAAAATCAATGATAAATGAGAAAATACTGAAATAAGAAAGGAATAATGGATGAGAATAGCACATATATCTGATCTTCATATCGGAAAAAGGCTATATGATGTAAGTCTGCTAGAGGATCAGAGAATAGTTTTGAAAAATATAACCGACATTCTTGTAAGAGAGAAGGCAGATATACTTATTATCGCCGGGGATGTATATGATAAGCCGACACCGGGAGCCGATGCGGTGCGGCTTTTTGATGATTTTGTGGCAGAAATCATGACGCTGAATATAAAAATGTATTGTATAAGCGGCAATCATGACAGCATGGAAAGAATCTCCTTTGGCAGCAGGATAATGTGGCCACAGGGAATATATTTTCAGGAAAATTTCAGGGGAGAAGCCCAGAAATTTACTGTGGAGGATTCATATGGAAGACTTAATATTTTTCTCATACCGTTTATTAAGCCTGCATATCTTGGGAAAAATACCTATGAAGAAGCATTTGCCGGGATATTGGATAATACGGATATAGATTATAATGAAAGGAATATTCTGGTTGCCCATCAGTTTGTTACTGCAACAAAAAGAGGTACTGAATACAGTGAAGAGGAATTGGAACGTCTCGGATTAATGCCCGAAAGATGCCAGTCGGAAAGCATCAATGTAGGAGGGCTTGATAACATTTCATATGAGCTTTTCAGAAAATTTGATTATGTAGCTTTAGGGCATCTTCACAGACCTCAATATATAGGTGAAGAATATATAAGATATTCTGGCTCACCAATGAAGTATTCCTTCCAGGAAAGCCTTGATAATAAAGGTATTCAAATCGTTGACTTTGCTGAAAAAGGGAAGGTTAATATAAGCAGTATTCACCTTGATATGCCAAAGGATGTCAGAGTGATAAAAGGTACGGTAAAGGAGCTTACCGATAAGGACGTGGTTTTTGCCCCGGGTGTTAACAATGAAGATTATATCTGTGCAATAGTTACAGATGAGGAGAGGGTTGCAGATATAAGAGACAGGCTTCTCAGATGGTATCCGAATCTGCTAAATATACAATATCAGAAGGATATGGATAAAGCTGTTTTGGATGCCTGTGCTCCAATAAAGGGGAAAACACCATATGAGCTTTTTGAAGAATATTTTGAAATGATGAATGGAAGAGTCATGACGAATCAGGAGGAAAAAATAATAAAGAACATTCTTGGGAGGGATATGAATGAGACCTAGGGAGCTTATACTGGAGGCCTTCGGACCTTTTTCGGGGAAGGAAATAATTAATTTTGACAGTCTTAACCGGGGATTATATCTGATTACGGGAGATACCGGCTCAGGAAAGACTACCATTTTTGATGGAATTACCTTTGCACTTTATGGGGAACCCAGTGGAAATAACAGAAGGTCCACTATGTTAAGAAGTGATTTTGCAGGGGAAAGGGATATAACAAAGGTTACATATACCTTTGAATATGGTCCAAAACAGTATAAGGTATGGAGAACCCCACAATACGAGAGAGCAAAGCAAAGAGGAAGCGGAACCATAACCCAGAGTAAGGATGCGGCACTGTATGATTTGTCCAGACCGGAGAATGAGCAGGTTATTGCTACAGGGACCACAGGAGTTACGGAAAAAATAACTGAGATTATTGGAATTAGCAGGGAACAGTTCATCAATGTATCTATGATTGCCCAGGGAGAATTCTTAAAACTTCTTCTGGCTAAATCCTCAGACAGAGCCGAAATATTCAGAAATATATTTAAAACCCAGGTGTATGAAGGGCTTGAAAAGGAGCTTAAGGCAAGGACAAGGGAGCTTGACGGTAAAAGAAATTTGAAAAAACAGTCGCTCATTCAGTATGCAGCAGGTGTACAAGGGCAGCTCAGAGAGGAATATATATCCTGCATAAAGGATAGTAATGTATATTTTATTCCTGAGTTTATTGACAATCTTGTTCTTGGCATTTCCCGGGATGAGGACACCTTAAAGAGAATTTCAGGAGAAAAAGAGAAATACCGTAAAAGCTATGATGAGGCTCTTGGACAATTGTCCGGGGAAAAGGAAAAGGAAAGAGCAAGGAAGGAATCAGAGGAAAGACTTAAAAATACGAAAAAAGAGCTTACGGAATTGGAGTCAAGGCTGAAAATGGCAAGAGAGACTTTAAAAAGGGCTGAAGAGAAAAGGGAAAGCATAGACATATTGAAGGAAAATGCCATAAGAATTAAGGATACATTTACATTGTACCTTGAGCTTGACAATTTGGAACAGGAGTTATCTGAGAAAAACGGGAATATCCGCAGGCTTGAAAAAGAAATTGAGGACAATGCAGAAAAAGCAACGGATCTGGAGAAAAGAACTGCTGAGATAAATAATAAACATAACCTGGACATGGAAGAATACAACAGACTTGAGGAGAAAAAAAATCAGGCAGCTCTGGTATATGAGAGAATGTCGGATGAATATTTGAGAAATCAGGCGGGTATATTGGCATCCGGGCTTAAAGACGGCAGTCCCTGTCCGGTTTGCGGCTCTACAAAGCACCCAAGGAAACAACCTCTTTGTCAGGAGGTATGCTCTGGGGATGAACTGAAAAAATTGAAAAAAGAAAGAGATGAATTCAGGGAAAAGCAGGAAAAGCTGAGTCTGCTTCTTGGAAAAGCATCGGAGCTCATAAAAACGGAGGAGGAAAAAGTACATTCCCTTAAGGAAAAAGGCAGAGAGCTTGGAATAAAAAAACAGGAGCTTGAAGTGCAAAAGGCAGGTCTTAAGGAACGTATACAGGAAAAAAGGATTAAGCTTGCATATCCTGACCTTTCCCATGCGAGGCTTCAATATGAAAAATGTATGAATGAGATTGAAAATATTGAGGTACAGATATCCACGGCAAAGGAGGAGGTGGATAGTCTTGTTGTAAGGGAGGAGACAGGGCGTTTATTTATAAAAAGGGAAGAGGCCTTTCTTAATACACAGGATAAACAGCAGGATATATCAAAGCTCGAGGAGAAAATACAAGAAGGCAGCGAAGCTATAAGAGATATCGAAAAGCAGGAAAAACTGATTGAACTTTGCCTTGATAAAAATAGAACAGCTATGGAGGCTATCAAAAAGGAATACAGTGATTATACCCGGATTACCGATGAATGGAAGCTTTACGATTCCCTTAGCCAGACTGCGGGTGGAATGGGATATTCCCGTGGAAAGTTCAATTTTGAAAGCTATGTACAGGCCAGATATTTTGAGCAGATAATTGAGCTGGCAAATGTAAGGCTTGGGAAAATGACAGATGGAAGATTTGTTTTGCTCCGCAGAAGGGAGGCAGTATCCAAGGCCAGTCATACCGGTCTTGAAATAGATGTTCTGGATAATAATACAGGAAAGGTCAGGAGAGGAGAAACTCTTTCGGGAGGAGAGGCATTTATGGCATCCTTGTCCATGGCATTGGGGATGTCGGATGTTATAGCATCAAGCTCCGGGGGAATAAGACTGGATTCTATGTTTATAGATGAAGGCTTTGGTTCATTGGATTCTAATTCTCTGGAAAAGGCTCTGGAAATATTGGATGATTTAAGCCTGGGAGGAAGCAGGAGTATCGGTATTATATCCCATGTTGAGGCTTTGAAGGACAGAATCGATAATAAGATAATTGTACAAAGGGATATACATGGAAGTCATCTGCATGTCAGCTCCGGGGCAGAGAGAGGCAGGGTAATATGTAAATGAATATCGCTTATTGACAAAAAGCATTTTAAGAGTATGCTATAGATAATTACTAAAAAAGGAGTTATAGAATGAAAGAAAAAAAGCAGGCATTAAGAATGGTTATCTTCGTTATAACCTTTACAGTGCTTTTAATCTATCTTGTAAATCATACCGGAGTTATTGTATATCTTTTTGGAAGACTTATATCCCTCATATTTCCGTTTCTTCTCGGATGTGGTATAGCATTTGTAATTAATATACCTATGAGAGGTATAGAAGATACCCTGTTTAAAAATTGCAAGGGAGGATTATACAGATTTAAAAGAGTAATAAGTATGCTGCTTGCTTATATACTGGCAATCTGCGTTGTTGTAATTGTACTTTTTGTAGTTGTACCCGAGGTGGCAGAAACTGTAGATGCTGTAAGGTATAAGCTGCCGGATGCCTGGGACAGGGTTAAAGCCTGGGCTCTTGAAATAACAAAAAATTATCCTGATATTGCAGAAAAAATATCAAAGATAGAGATAAACTGGGACAAGGTTTCAGATATGTTTAAGAATAACGGAGATACTATCCTTACTACCACGGTGTCAATATTTTCATCTATAATCAGCGCTATTGTTAATGTATTTGTAGGCATTGTGTTTTCGTTTTATATACTGGTCCAGAAGGAAAAGCTGGGAAAGCAAAGCAAAATGCTTATATATTCTCTCTTTAAAGAAAGTACAGCAGATGAAATTATGGTTTTTGGTAAAATTGCCAATGTTACCTTTTCAAAATTTTTTACCTGTCAGTTCAGGGAGGGGATTATTTTAGGAACTCTGATTGGTATTGTAATGGCGGTTTTGGGAGTGCCATATCCGCTTACTATAGGAGTGCTTATAGGATTTACGGCTCTTATTCCTGTATTTGGAGCATTTTTTGGACTTGGAATAGGTATATTCCTTATTGCAGTTGAATCTCCAAAATATGTTCTTTGGTTTATAATTGTATTTTTTGTATTGCAATTTATTGAAAATTACTTTATATATCCTAAGCTTGTTGGTGGTGATATAGGGCTTAATGCCATCTGGGTTCTGCTTGCTGTAATCGTCGGAGGAGATTTGATGGGTGTTGTGGGAATGTTTATATTCATTCCGCTGGTTTCGGTTTTGTATGCATATACAAGGAGTATTATAACAAGACGACTTGCCCGGAAGAATATTGATGTAGATAATAAGCAGGTGCCTGATGACGTTGTGCCTCTTATGAGCAGAAGAAAAAGAATTTTTTCACCACGCTCAAGAGAATTACAGGATGATAATGAATCGGCAGATGCAGATAATAATGACACACAGGAAAAAGGGAGTGATGTAAAGTGTACAAGGAAATAGCAGGATTAGTGTTGTACAGGGATCTGGGTGAAGAAAGTATATTGTACAAGCTTGCGGATATATTTCGTGACTGGAAGGAAAAACAATGTGGAAAAGAGGAGCTTGTAAGCAGAATATATCAGCAGATAAAAAGAATACTTGATATATCTACCAGCTATGGCTTTAATAAGAATTTGTGGAGGGATTACCTGTCATTTATACTTGTTACCAATGAAAATTCCTTTACACTTACCTGTGAAAAGGTGGGAGCGGGAGATGGCAGTGTTAATTCTTTTGCTAAAAACGATTATAGAATTTTCAAAAGCCTTTTTGACTATGATTTTTCTTCTATAGAAGAGGATTTACAAATTGATTGTTTTTCAACCATAACAAATTACAAATCTCTTCCTAAAAAGGAACAGATGTATAATCAGAATGTAAGTCAGAAGGTGAGATATATCAGTGACAGTATCAGTGCAGCGGAAAATGCAGATGATATATTTAATATAATGACAGAATTTTATAAGCATTATGGCGTGGGAATGTTTGGCCTTAATAAAGCCTTCAGAATACGCCATGAAGAGGGTCACAGGCTTGAATTCATACCTATTAACAACACTGAAAAAGTGGTGCTGGACGACCTCATAGGATATGAAATACAAAAAGAAAAGCTGATTAATAATACTCTTGCCTTTGTTCAAGGGAAAAAGGCTAATAATGCTCTTCTTTTCGGAGACAGCGGAACAGGAAAGTCCACAAGTATCAAGGCAATAATCAATGAGTATTATGACCAGGGGCTTAGGATGATAGAGATTTACAAGCACCAGTTTAAGGATTTATCATCAGTTATTTCACATATTAAGAACAGAAATTACAAATTTATCATATATATGGATGATCTTTCCTTTGAGGAGTTTGAGATAGAATATAAGTATCTGAAGGCTGTTATAGAGGGAGGACTTGAAACAAAGCCGGATAATGTGCTTATATATGCTACATCTAACAGGCGGCATCTTATTAAGGAAACCTGGGATGACAGAAATGACATGGATGTAGAGCTTCATAAATCAGACACCATTCAGGAAAAGCTTTCTCTGGTAAACAGATTCGGAGTTACAATCAGCTTTTCCCGTCCGTCAAAGAAGGAATTCAATGAAATGGTAATTGAACTGGCAAGAAGACATCCAGAGATTAAGCTTTCCGGGGAGGAGCTTTGTCTTGAGGCAAATAAATGGGAAATGTCCCACGGAGGAATATCCGGAAGAACAGCACAGCAGTTCATTAATTATCTTGCGGGACAGGCTTAGAAAAAGGGAAAATGTTTGCTATTTTCCGGGCAATTTGATATTATGGTACAAGAGTTGAAGGTACAAACTATGTATTAAGCAGCTTCTCCAGTTTTGCCAATATGGTTTTTCCGGATAATGAGGTAAGTGAAGCTGCCTGTGCCATAAGGTCTTTTACCTTGTCCGGCTGATTAAAATCCATATATATTTTGCCCAGATTTACATAGGTAGAGCTTATATCTGAGCCGATGGTTATGCTGTATTCGAGGAATTTCCGGGCAGAATCGGTCATATCCTTTTCTACCAGCATGGAGGATATATGGTTAAGAAGTCTTATGAGGCTTGTATAATCGTTGTCACATTGGGTAAGAGCTTCAAGGTTGGCCGGACCGTACATGAGTTTAAGGTCGGTATTGGTATATCCTGACAGATTGATAATATTTTTTTCGGAGAACTTCTTCAGTTCCTCCACCTCTTTGCCACAGCCTGCAAGGATGGCATCCTTTAAAGGCAGCTGATCCAGAGGCAGTCTGATATAATCAAGGTTGGAGATGTCCCTTGATCTTGTAAAGTTTGCCTGGGATTCCTTTTCCCAGAAGCTTTTTTGATGTTTTTCATAAATGCGATTAGTTCTTGCTATAGACCTTGCTATGAGAAAGCTCATATACAATAAAAATACAATTAAAAAAATATTAATATATTTCATAAAATAGTTTCCTTTCGGAGGTAGTAGAATGATTAATTTAAGTAACAAAAAAACACAGAGAAAGATAGCGGCAGCTATTGCTTTTTTACTTGTACTGGCTATGGTGCTGGGACTTCTCTTAGGCTAGAATAACACGAAGCCTGTTTTTTTTCAAGAAAGGCGGAACAAATATGGAAACCGGTACGATTAATGAAATGGTGCTTACCCGGTCAATTACAAAGCATATCCGTAAGCATAACAGGAAGCTGCTTTCCGGGACAAAGGTAGGAGATGATTATTCCAGCATTGATTTTGAGGATAAGACTCTTATATGTACGGAAGGATGGGGTAAAACACCGTTTTATGCCTGGCAGAAAGCCATGAATAATACGTGGGTATCTGGTGGACAGCCTGAGGGAGTACGACTTGCTTTTTTACTGCCATGCAGTGTTGATGAGAATGCAATAAAGTCATACATGAGTGAATTTAACCGGCTGGCAGATGCGGAAAATATCCAGATTATGGGAGGTAATACAGTAGTGGATTACTGTTACAACGCTCCTACATTTATGGTTAATGTTATGGGAATTTCCATAGGTTATTCCAGACGCCTGAAGAATATAAATCCCGGAGCTCAGATTGTTATGACAAAATATACAGGTATTCTTGGGAATGATATGATAGTCGATAGCAAAAGAGGTACTCTTGGAAAACGTCTGCCACTTAGCTACATTGAAGATGGATATTTTGGTTCACAGATGTATAGTATAAAGAAGGAGGCTGCTATAGGAGCGGTCAGGGATGATGTATATTACATGCATGATATTTCTACCGGAGGTCTCTACGGAGCATTATGGCAGCTGGCATCGGCATTAAATAAAGGGGTTGATGTAAATCACTATGATATTCCCATAAAGCAGCACACTATTGAATTTTGCGAAATAATGAACCTTAATCCTTATATGATGGATGGGACCGGAGCTGCTCTCATGGTGACCGACGACGGAGAAGGTTTGTGTAAAAATCTGGCAAAAAATCATATACCGGCTTGTGTCATAGGAAAAATAACCCGGGACAAGGACCGGATTATACGCATGGGAAATGGTTATGATAAAAGATTTTTAAACCCATATCTGGGAGATGAGATTAATAAGATATTCCCCCACATGGATTAAAATATTTAAAAAATTAAAAGAAAAGAGGTATTAGTCATGATTAACGACATTTTGAAGCTCTTGGAAAATGACAGCAGACTTACTGTTAAGGATATAGCCGGCATGCTTGGCATGGATGAGGCCGCGGTGGCCAGTGATATAAAGGCCATGGAGGATAAAAAAATAATTTGCGGATACCACACAATGATAGACTGGGATAAGGTGTCAGAAGAAAAGGTTACTGCGCTTATTGAGGTAAAGGTTACACCTCAAAGAGGCCAGGGCTTCGATAAAATTGCAGAAAGAATTTATAATTATGAGGAAGTCAATGCCGTTTATCTTATGGCCGGTGCCTTTGATTTTACAGTCATAATTCAGGGGAAGACCCTCAAAGAGGTGTCAAGATTTGTATCTGAAAAGCTGGCAGTTATGGAAACGGTTATAAGTACTTCAACACATTTTGTACTTAAAAAGTACAAGGACCACGGAATAAAATTCGATGTGACAAAACAGGATGAAAGGTTGGCGATTATACCATAATGAGAAATCCATTATCTAAAACAGTAGTTCAAATAAAACCATCAGGAATAAGAAAATTTTTTGATATAGTAAGTGAGATGCCCCATGCCATTTCTCTGGGTGTGGGAGAGCCTGATTTTGATACACCGTGGCATATCAGGGAGGAAGGTATTTATTCTCTGGAAAAGGGGCGTACATTTTATACCTCGAACTCCGGACTTTTGGAGCTAAGGGAAGAAATATGTAAGATGTACAAAAGAAAATATCAGGTGGATTACGATTACAGACATGAAGCCTTGATTACAGTAGGCGGCAGTGAAGGTATAGATCTTGCGTTGCGTGCCATGTTGGATCCGGGAGATGAAGTTATCATTCCGGAGCCATGCTATGTATCATATCTCCCATGTGTTGAATTGGCAGGTGGTGTGCCTGTGACTATTGCTCTCAAAAATGAAAATCAGTTCAGACTTACACCACAGGAGCTCCTTGATTCTGTTACCGACAGGACAAAGGTACTTATTCTTGCTTTTCCGGGTAATCCTACCGGGGCTATTATGACAAAGGAGGACCTTATTCCTATAGCAAAGATTTGTCAGGAGAAGGATATAATAGTTATATCCGATGAGATATATTCAGAACTTACATATGGTGATGCAGGACATTTTTCTATTGCAGCACTTCCCGGAATGAAAGAAAGAACCATAGTTATCAATGGTTTTTCCAAAGCGTATGCCATGACAGGCTGGAGACTCGGATATGCTCTGGCCCCACAGCTTATAGCAGAGCAGATGACAAAAATTCATCAGTTTGCCATAATGTGTGCTCCTACTACAAGCCAGTATGCAGCAATAAGTGCTATAAGAGAAGGAGATAAGGATATCGAGCGAATGAAGGTATCCTATGATCAGAGGAGACATTTTCTCATGCGAACCTTTGAGGAAATGAAGCTTCCATGCTTTGAACCACTTGGAGCATTTTATATGTTCCCTTGTATAAAGGAATTCGGTCTTACAAGCGACGATTTTGCCACAAGACTGCTTAAGGAGGAGGAGCTGGCAGTTGTTCCGGGTTCTGCCTTCGGAGATTGTGGTGAAGGATTTATAAGAATTTCCTATGCGTATTCCCTGGATGAGCTTAAGGAAGCAATGAGAAGACTGGGAGATTTCATTACAAGATTAAGAGGATAGAAGATGCTTAACATAGTATTGTTAGAGCCGGAGATGCCGGCTAATACGGGAAATATTGGGCGCACCTGCGTAGCAGCGGGTGCCCGTCTTCATTTAATAGAGCCCTTGGGCTTTAAAATAAATGACAAAATGTTAAAGAGAGCAGGTCTTGATTACTGGCCAAAGCTTGATGTTACCATATACGAGGATTTTGAAGATTTTTTATATAAAAATCCCGGGGCTAAAATATATATGGCCACAACAAAATCAAGACAAAGATACACAGATGTAAGCTATGAAAATGATGCATACATTATGTTTGGTAAGGAAAGTGCCGGGATACCGGAGGAGCTTCTCCTGAAAAACAGGGATACCTGTGTCAGAATACCTATGATGCCCCATGAGAGGTCCCTTAACCTTTCTAATTCTGTGGCAATTGTGCTATATGAAGCTTTAAGACAGCAGGGATTTCCGGGGCTTGAGAAGGAGGGTCAGCTACACAGATACCGGTGGTAGCCATAATTATGAAAAAAACGACTGACTGGCATGGGAAACCATATTATTCCCTGGATGCATATTTTAAGAACAGATATGGACAGAAGGTATACAAAATTGCAGTGGATGCAGGACTTTCCTGCCCTAACAGGGATGGAAACCTTGGATATGGGGGGTGTATATTTTGCAGCACCGGTGGAAGCGGTGATTTTGCCGTCCGTGAAAAAAATGTTGAGCTGCAGATTAAGGCAGGACTTTCCAGATTCAATAAGTCCGTTGGAAATAAATTTGTAATTTATTTCCAGGCCTTTACTAATACCTATGGCGATATAAATTATCTGAAAAAAATATGGACTGAAGCTTTGGAATGTGAGTCGGTGGCAGGGATATCTATTGCAACAAGACCGGACTGTCTTGGCTCAGATGTGCTCAGGCTTCTTAAGGAAATACAGGATATTTATTCAAAGGAGGACAAAGGAACCAAGTTTGTATGGATTGAGCTGGGGCTTCAGACTATTCATGAAAAGACAGAAAAGTATATAAGAAGGATGTATCCCCTTGAGGTTTACGAGAGGGCAGTAATTAATCTTGACAGGGCAGGCATTTGCTTCATTACCCATATAATTATCGGGCTGCCCGGAGAAACAAGAGAAGAAATACTTGAGAGTATATACTATGTCCAAAGGGGCTTATATGATGAGGAAAGAAAAAAGAAAATCCTGCCTATGGGAATGAAATTACAGCTTCTTCATGTGCTTGAGGGAACAGATCTTGCATATGATTATAGCAGGGGAAATTTCTTTGTTATGGAAATGAATGAATATATTGATTTACTTATTGAAGCATTACAAGGCATAAATCCGGGGATAATTATTCATCGGCTGACCGGTGATGGGAACAAAGCCCACCTTATCGCTCCATTGTGGTCGACCAATAAAAAGCTGGTACTTAATACCCTTCACAGGAGAATGCGGGAGGAAAATGCAAGTCAGGGAAAGAACTTCAGAGATATATAGTACTCATTTCAGCAGTTATTTCACTAATCGGATCTTAGATTCTTCTCTCTGAGAGACATGGCTCTTAAATTTACGGACTTGTATTTTTTGGGAGTCATGCCTGTATATTTGTGGAATACCTCAGTAAAATAGCTCTGATCCGGAAATGCCAGTATGGATGCAATCTGGGATGGGGTAAATTCAGAATATATAAGCATGTTTTTAGCGGCTTCTATTTTGGTATTTCTTATGTATTCGCTTATGCTTGAGCCGGTTTCTTTTTTAAATAGACGGGATAAATAAGAGGGACTTAAATTAACCATTTCTGATAAGGCAGATGTGGTTATTTTTTTATGCAGGTTATCCTGAATATATTCGATACATTTAATTATATGGATTGAACAAATTTTCTGTCTGTATAGCTGCTGCATTCTTTTTGCGTAATCAAGGCAGAGCCGGGAATGGTACCGGTCTATCAGCTCTATGGTGGCAGCTTCATCCACCTTCTGGATATAAAAGTCGCTTAAGCCATAGGAGGTGGAAACATCCATACCGCCCTCAATGCAATATCTGGCAATAAGTGCAGCGGTAATAGCAAAATGATATTTCAGGTTTTGCAGAAAATTTTTTGATAAAGTGCCAAGACCTGCTTTGCGAGAAAAACTTTCCTTACATAATTCCCTGGTTTTGGCAATATTCCCTGACCTTATAACGGAGTAAAATTCCAGCTCAGGATTATAAGGAGCCCGGAGTATATTTTCTTCCTTGCGCAGATATTCTTTATAAACATATTCCTTATTTAACATAATATTATATTCCCCCCCTGGTGGTATATATAGTCAAAATTACCATAAAAAAAGCAAAAAAGCAATATAATCACGGCAAAATAAATGTTATGTATATAATAGCTTTGGATATAGTTGTGCAATGCAATTGAAGAAAGGGGATTATCAATGAAAAAAAGCTTAAAAAGAATAGGCCTTGTGTGCGTTACATCCGTTCTTGCGCTGAATATGATGGCCTGTGGAAAAAAAGAGGAAAAGGACGATAAGAAGGAAATGAAAAATCAGGTGGAGCAATCGGAGGTGCCTTCCATAGATGGCTATAACCTTCTCTGGAATGATGAATTTAACGGAGATTCTTTAAATGAGGACATATGGAATAAAGAACTCAGGCAGCCGGGCTGGACTAACAGTGAGCTTCAGGAATATACCAATTCGGATGATAATATTTTTGTAAGAGATGGAAGTCTGGTATTGAAGGCTGTAAAAACAGTTGATGAAAGCGGGAATGATTATTACACATCGGGAAAGGTTCAGACCCAGAACAAGAAGGATTTTATGTATGGAAAGGTAGTCGTAAGAGCGAAGGTTCCAAAGGGACAGGGTCTGTGGCCGGCAATATGGATGATGCCTACAGATGAAAGCTTCTACGGTCAGTGGCCAAAATGTGGAGAAATTGATATTATGGAAGTACTTGGCAGTGATACAGGGGTGGCATATGGAACAGTGCATTATGGTGCTCCCCATGCAGAGCAGCAGGGAACCTACGTTATCGATAATGATGGATATTCAAATGAATTCCATGTATTTTCGGTAGAGTGGGAGCCTGGAGAAATGCGCTGGTATGTGGACGATAATCTGTATTTAACGGTAAATGACTGGTTTACTGCTGAGTCCGGTCAGGAGGAAAAGGCATATCCGGCGCCATTTAACCAGACCTTTTTTGTACAGCTGAATCTTGCGGTAGGTGGTACATGGCCCGGCAATCCTGACAGTACTACGGATTTTGAAAATGCGGAATTTGAAATCGACTATGTCAGGGTTTATCAGAAGGATGAGTATGATATAAATGTTAAAAAGCCGGAAAAGGCTTTCAGGGAGCCTTTAGAGGATGGAAATCTGATTTACAACGGAGATTTTTCTGACAATGAAGCCTTAGATGATGAGGATAACTGGTATTTCCTCCTATTTGAGGGTGGTGAAGGACAGGCAAGGATAGAGGATAAAACCATGATAATATCCTCTGAAAAGGAAGGCACTGTGGATTATTCAGTACAGCTTGTGCAGCCGGATTTACCTATGTATAAAGGTAAGAAATATAAGCTCAGCTTTGACGCATGTGCTGCTGAGGAAAGAGAAATGATAGTATGTGTATCGGCACCTACAGCAGGATGGATACGGTATCTTGCAGATACTACCCTTACTCTTTCAACAGACTGGCAGACCTATACCTATGAATTTGAAATGACTGAAAAGGATGATAACAACGGACGGCTGGAATTTAACATGGGTAATAAGGGGTCTGTTGCGGAAATTCAGATTAGAAATGTACGCCTTGAGGAAATTCAGTAGAAAACAGGTATGCTGTGTCACATATATGCACCTATCACAATGCTGATCCATAAGCCAAAGAAGGTGCAAATCAGGGCAGCAGGGAGAGTCCATCTGGTTTTTGCGACTCCTACAGCCAGAAAATACACAGACATGGTATAAAATATGGTTTCGGTGCTGCTCATCATAATTGAAACAGTGTTTCCCAAAAGTGAGTCAGCACCATAGGTTTTGAATATATCTATGGTCATACCTGTGGCTGCAGAGGAGGAAAACATACGGACAAGGGCAACAGGAAGGAGCTCGGCAGGAATGTGGAGAAGGCTTGTTACAGGTGAAAAAAGACGACAAAACAAAGTAAGGAGACCGGAACTCCGGAAAATTCCTATGGCAATGAAAAGACCGATTAATGTGGGGGCAATATCAATTACAATTTTGAAGCCATCCTTAACTCCCGTAAGAAAAGCATCATATACAGAAACCCTTTTTACAAGGCCGTACATAACAATATAGCCTATTACTACAGGAATGGCATATTTGGATAACACAAGTAAAAAAGACATAATAATATTTCCTTGAAAATGCTATGAAAATAATATACTATATAGATATGTTCAGCTATTAAGAAATATGTAAAGGGGAATAGAAATGAGATTAGTTACACGTTCAGATTTTGATGGCCTGGCATGCGGTGCACTTCTTAAGGAGGCAGGGATAATAGACTCATGGACATTTGCACATCCTAAGGATTTGCAGGATGGGCTTGTACCTGTAAATGAAAATGACTGCCTTGCAAATGTACCCTTCGTAGAGGGCTGTGGGCTTTGGTTTGACCATCATTCCAGCGAGCATGAAAGACTTCAACTGGAGGGCAGGTATAAGGGAGAAAGCAGAATTACCCCTTCATGTGCAAGAATAATATATGATTATTATGGTGGGAAAGAGAGATTTCCTCAATTCGATGACATGATGGAGGCCGTTGATAAGGTGGATTCGGGTAATCTTACAGTAGATGAGATACTTAATCCTACCGGGTGGATTCTTATTGGATTTCTTATGGATCCCAGAACCGGCCTTGGAAGATGGAGGAATTTTACCATCCCGAATTATAAGCTTATGGAAGAGCTTATTGATGCCTGCAGAACCATGACAACAAAGGAGATATTGGCTCTTCCTGATGTACAGGAACGTATAGAGGTATACAATGAGCAGACAGAGAAATTCAAGGACATGGTAAAGGCACACACCAGAGTTGAGAAGGATGTTATTATCAGTGACTTGCGTGGTGTGGATCCCATTTATACAGGAAACAGATTTATGATATACAGTCTCTATCCGGAGCAGAACATATCGGTATGGATTGTCAACGGAAAGGGAGGTCACGGCTGTTCTGCGGCTGTAGGCTATAGCATTATCAACAAAACCTCTAAGGTAGATGTAGGCAGTCTTATGCTTAAGTATGGTGGAGGCGGTCACAGGAAGGTTGGAACCTGCCAGTTCTCCGACGAGGATATGGACGAGAAGCTGCCAAAACTTATTGATGAAATAGTTAATTACAAGGAATAGAGAGTTTCTTTTTTGCAACATTAAGTATATTTTTTTAGGCTTTACATAGAAGGACTATATGTGTTATATTCGTTTCCACAGAGAGATTATGCTTTGGGAAAGGAGGAAGCATATATAGTCTTTTTTATAATATTTTTTATACTCGCCATAGCAGTCTGTTGCGACTTCAAAACCTTCAGGATTCCTAACCGTCTTAATTATGCCGGATGGATAATCGGTATATTATACAGTTCTGTTACAGGAGGTATAAGAGGAATGGTGAGTAGTATAATATGGGTACTGATTCCCATTCTGGCTCTTTTTGTTTTTTTTATCTTTAACATTCTCGGTTCGGGAGATATTAAGCTTTTTTCATTTATAGGTTCATTGATTTTTTCCAAGGTTGTTTTTGTTATTGCATTTTCCATGATTGCTGCTGCAGTATACGGTCTGGCATTAATACTTTATTCGCTTGCTAAGTCAATTAGAATTGGCAAACCGGAGCTTCACCTTACGACAGCTCATTTTTCTGTATTTATATTAATAGGTGTGCTTGCATATTGGACTGGGGGAATGATTATTGGGATATAGGGTTGCAATTTATGACAGGGATTCAGGTTATTTATGGAAATTAATATCTTACATAAATGAAAAGGAAGACAAAGATATATGGGTATGTGGATATACGGATAAGGACAGCCTGTTAAAGGCTATGGAGTATTACAGCCTTGATATGATTCTGGCAGGAATGGATATGGATTGCACCGGTATTGAGTGTCCTCTGCTTTATATGGGGGAGGATAAGGACATCTGTAACAGAATGGGATATGTTTATAAGTATCAGCATATAGACGGTGTAACAGAACAGATACTTAGATTTGCCGGAAATAACGCAAAAAAAAGATATGGTAATTCAAAAATTATATGCGTATTTTCCCCTCTGGGAAGATGTGGAAAAACTACCCTGGCAAAAAATCTGGTGTGGTATATAGGAGACAGTATCTATTTTGGGATGGAAGAGTATCTTCCTTTTGGAGATTATGATTGGAAGGAGGAGATAGCTTACTATTTATCTGTACAGGATATAAGCTTATTTGAATATGTGGATAACCTTTCCCTGAATGAGAGAGGAGCAGGTTATATGTATCTTGCAGACACATATCAAGATGGTGCAAATATAAGTAAAGATAATATGGAATGGTTTATAAGGGAGCTGAAAAACAGACGAAAATTGAATTGCATTGTATTTGATGTGGGGCAGGGCGTGTTGGGAGACTGGAATATTTTTTCGCTATTTGACAGAATTATTGTACCCTGTCTCAAGGATAATGAGTCGGTAAAAAAGATGGAATATTTCAAAAGGATTCTTGAGGTAAGAACCACTAAGGAGGTGTCAGGAAAGATGGAGTATATATACATAGAGGATTTTAACTGGGATAATATAGGGGAAATTTTGTAATATGGGAATAAAGGATGCTATAAGACAACAGGTTATGTCCGGTATGGATATGACAGAGAAAATGGAGGATGGGGAGGTTGAAAGGTTAATAGACAGCTGTATTCTTGAGGAAGGTAAAAGGACATATATTCCTCTTAAGGAGAAGGTCAGCATAAAAAATGAATTGTTCAATTCCCTGAGAAGATGGGATATATTAACGGAATATATACAGGATGAAGATATAACGGAAATAATGGTCAACGGCTGTAATAACATTTTTGTTGAAAGGCAGGGACATATTTATAAAACCGCGTCTCATTTTGAAAGTGAAGAAAAACTTAATTCCATTATCCAGCAGATGGTGGCAGACTGTAACAGACGTATTAACGACAGAGAGCCTATAGTGGATGCCAGGCTAAAGGACGGAACCAGGGTAAACATAGTTGTACCGCCGGTTGCCTTAGATGGTGCAACACTTACATTGCGAAGATTTCCTAAGGAAAAAATAGATATGAAAAGGCTTCAGGAACTATGCTCGATTGATTCTACCCTGTCCAAACTTATGGAGCTGCTTGTCAGATCCAGATATAACATTTTTATTTCAGGTGGTACCGGTTCAGGCAAAACCACATTTCTAAATGCATTGTCAGATTTTATCCCCAGTGAGGAAAGAATAATAACTATTGAAGATTCGGCTGAATTACAGCTGCATAATCTTCCTAATCTTGTGAGGCTTGAAGCAAGAACAGAAAATCTGGAAGGGAAAAATGCCATATCCATAAGAGATTTGATTAAAACCAGCCTCAGAATGAGACCTGACAGAATTATTGTAGGAGAGGTGAGAGATGCGGCAGCGATAGATATGCTTGCAGCTATGAATACCGGGCATGACGGCAGTATAAGCACAGGACACAGCAATTCAGCCAGGGATATGTTAAGTCGTCTGGAAACCATGGTTCTTACAGGAGTGGATATTCCCCTTAAGGCTGTAAAACAGCAGATTGCCTCCGGAGTGGATATCATTGTCCATCTGGGAAGACTCAGGGACGGAAGCAGAAAGGTTTTAAGTGTAAATGAGGTGATAGGAATGAAAGAAAATGATATAGAAATCAGTACCCTTTTTGAATTTGTAGAGACGGAAAGCATAAACGGAAGGATTTGCGGAAGATTTACAAAGATTAATGATCTTATGCATATTGACAAGCTTGCAGCCTGGGGAATGCTGGAGATATATAAGGAGGTTATAAATGGAGCATAGCTTATACCACCCAAAGAAAAAGTGGATTGTGTTTACAGCATTAAAGGCAGCGGCTCTGTGCATGATTCTGGGATATGTATTCTATAACAAATTATATGCTTGTATTTTAATGAGCCCATGTGGAGTGATTATGTGGATGGAAGAAAAGAGGACATATATTCTTTCCACAAAAAAAAGAATAAGAGAGGAATTTGTTGACTTTATATATTATGTTTCCGCCTGCCTTGAGGCCGGTTATTCTCTTGAAGGTGCTTTTGTACAGGGACTTAATCAGTATGAGGCTGCTCCCGGAACCGGTGTAATATCGGAAGGACTTAAAAGGATAACTAATGGACTGGAATTAAATTATTCTCTTGAACAAATGCTTCTGGAATTCGGAGAGCAATGTGAGGTAAAGGAAATCCGTGACTTTGGGGAGCTCATACAACTTTCAAAAAGGTTTGGAGGAAATATTATAAGTGTAATAAAGGCAACTGAAGAAAACTATCGGGAGAAAAGTATGGTAGAAAAGGAAATAGAAACCCTTATAGCGGCAAAAAGGCTTGAGGGGAAAATAATGCTTCTGTCTCCGATAATGATTATTTTATATATGAGGCTTGTGAATAGATCATATATGGATATTTTGTATTATTCCCTTCCGGGAAAGATTGTGATGACCATGGGAGTTGTAATTATACTGGCTGCAACGCTATGGATTAACAAAATTGTGAGAATAGAGGTGTAAGGGTGTTTATTATAAATGTAGCTTTAATTTTAATCTATATAATGCTTGCCGTTTTGAGCAGAAAACACTTCAGCAAATACAAGAACAAGGGAGGAGCAATTACCTGTATAACCGGTTTGTTTTATGGAATGGGTGAACTGTTATGGGAGCAATATGGCAAAAAAAAGAAAAAAGGAGACATACAAAAAAGTTTAAGAAAATGTCATGTGGCCTCTCAGAACAGGCTTGAAGAAATGGAAAAAAACTGGTATGCAAAGGGCTTTGCATTGACTTTGGGAATACTGTTTATCTTCAATCTTTTATCCGGATTAATCGGTCTTAGGGATGTAGTAGAAGCACAAAAGGACAATATTGAAATTGTAAGAGATGGATACGGAGGATATGAAGAAAAATATGTAATCAATCTTGATACCGGAGAAAATACGGAGCAATATTCATTGGCTGTAGCCCCTGTTGAATATTCTCCCGAGGAAATTGCGGCAAAGGCCCGGGAGGTTTTTTCCTGGTTGGAGGAAAGTGTGTATGGTGAGAATAAAAGTGCTGAATGTATTGAGCATGATTTGTATTTCCCTACAGAGGATCCGGAAGGAATATTTCAGATATCCTGGCAATCAGATAACCCAATGCTTATAACCTCCGGTGGAAGGCTGCTGACAGAGAACATAAGCTCGCCTGAAAAGGTTACTGTAACTGCCACATTACATTATATGGATTCTGTCTTTGAAAGGCAATTTGTATTTTGCCCGGGTAAAGAGCAAAGTGAAAAAAGCACTGTTGACTGCGTTAAGGAGACTCTGGTTTCCCTTGAGAAAAATTCCAGGGACGAAAAAGGTTTTTTCATTCCCCAAAATATAGATGGAATTAGCATATCCCTTGATAATGGGAAAAAGGTTAAGGGGAAAGGAATTTTTGAAATAGGTATAATAGTATGCATTTGTGTTCTGGCTATACGCCGGGAGGGAATAAAGAAGGAAACAAAAAAGAGAGATGATATGTTGCTTCTTCAATATCCCCTTTTTGTCAATAAGCTATATCTTTTATTGCAAACAGGTATAACTGTCAAAAATGCATTAGCCTGCCTTACATCGGACAAGGTGGATTCATTACTTAAGGGTGAAATTCAATATTCGCTTAATCAGATTGCTTCAGGAATGGAAGAAGGACGGGTATACAGGGAATTGGGAGAAAGATTGCATCTGCCTGAATATGTCAGGCTGATGAATAAGGTAGCAGGTAATATAAAAGGGGGCAACAGCAATCTGCCGGACTCCATGAGAGAAGAGGCATGGCTGGTATTTGAGGCACGCAGGGAAAATGCAAAAAAAAGAGGAGAAGAAGCCTCCACAAGGCTTACATTTCCAATGATTATGCTTTTACTCGCAGTAATGCTGATAATCCTTGTCCCGGGTTTTTTAGAACTATAGGGAGGATAACGAGTATGATAAAAAGATTTTTCAGAGAAGAGGATGGTATGGGAGTTGTTGAAATAATTCTTATTATCGTCGTATTGATTTCTATGGTAGCTATTTTTAAGGATCAGATAGAGGATCTGGTTGATAATATATGGCATTCCATAAACAAGGATGCAAAAAAAATATATTAAGTACCTGAGTAAATAAGGTGTGGAAGGGAGAAGAATATGGGCAACAAAGGGAAAGTGACAATTTTTATATGTCTTATAATTAGCTCTATGCTGTTGGTTTTTACTACAATTGGAAAAATATTGAATTTGTACTCGGCAAGGCAGAAGGTGGCCATGTGTGGAAGAATTGCTTTATCCAATGTACGTTCGGAATATAACAGATATGTATTTGATAACTACCATATTCTTCTCTTTGACCTTAATTGTCAGGGAAAGGGAGAGGGAGCTCTTGAAAAGCAGATGGAAACAGAGCTGCAAGGCAATCTGGGAAAGAAATTTGTAGTAGAGGAAGCAGCTATAACAGATTATGTTACACCTGTTGATAACAGCTGTGCCGGATTCAAAGAACAGATTGCAGGATACATGGTTTATGCTGCTGTAGAATCCGGAGCAGATGCAATACTTGATTCAACAGGAGGAGATGACGGAACTTTGTCCACAGAGCTTGAAAATCAACTGGAAGAGGATTCACATAGCAAATTTACAGATGAGACGGCAGACAGGGAGAAAAGCAAAACAACCCCGGGCAATAATGGAAGAATGGAAAATAGCGAGGAAAATGAGAATTATGAATCAGAAACAGATGTAACCCTGTTGTCCCGTGCCGAGGATCCAAGAAATGTAACCACCAATGTAGACAAGCTGGGAATATTGTATTTTGTTATTCCGGAAGGGATGGATGTCAGTGGAAGTACATGCAACAAATCGGGTCTGCCATCCATGATATCGGGGGGAAATACTAAGCCTGAGTTTAAAATTAATTGTAAATTTGATGATTATGAGGGATTTCGAAGTGAGCTGGATTCCTGTGGTGGATGGGGTGATGATGTTGTTAATGGAGCCTTGGGAATATTCTATGCAAATAAGGTATTTAACTGTGCTACAGATAAACTACAGGAAAACTCTGTATTTGTGTATGAAAGAGAATATCTGATATGTGGCAGGGAAAGTGATTATAAAAATCTGGAAGGTGTAATAACCAAAATAGCGGGTATAAGGCTTCCGGTTAATTATTCTTATCTTATGTCATCAACGGAAAAGCTTGGAAAAATACGCAATATTTCTGTTCCGATTTCCCTTACAACAGGAGTACCTGAACCGATACTTAAGCACCTTATAGGAGGGTGCTGGGCATATGTGGAAGGACTGGCTGAAATAAGGGGACTGCTTACGGGAAAAAAGCTTGCCTTTAAAAAAAACAGCGGTAACTGGGTAACCGATTTGTCAGACCTTTGTAACAGCATGTATGGAGAATGCAAAGAAGCAGAAAATGGACTTACATATGAGGATTATCTTACTGTTCTCATGGCCCTTACCCCGGAGGAGACTTTACATTTGCGTATGCTTGATATTATCCAGCTAAATGCCGGAAAAAACGGAGAAGATATAGACATAGTCAAAAGTGGCATGGAATTATCAGTTAATTACAGGGTGAAATATGGTGATGAATATATAAGCTACAATATGACAACAGGGTATTGATTATTGTATGTCTTAATGTTCTCTGTTCCCAGCCGGATTAAGATAAAACCCTCTCCAGGTGCAGACCATGGGCTACAAGCCCGGGAATAGAGGACATTAAAACCTATAATATATGAATTTATATCAGGAGATGAAGAGGTATGAAGACTAAAAAGAAGAATAAAGTGGAAAAAAACAGAGGAAGCACAGTTGTCGAAGCTACTCTTATTATGCCTTTGTTTATATTTTTTATGCTGGCTTTATATCACATTCTTGTGATAAAAATGGTAGAAAACGAAATCTATAAGAGTGGTGTAAAAACAGCAGAATATATAGCTCAGATGGGATATTTAAATAATACCGGAATTTTTGTGCCTGAGGTATATTTTGAAAATTTTGCAGATGATACCCGCATTGAAAAATATGTAGACGGAGGAGTAGAAGGAATTAATTTTCTGGGAAGCAGCCTGAATGAGGAGGATAATTATTTTACCCTGAGAATCAACTACACATTAAAGGTATCAATGCCCTTTCTTCCTGAACTTGCCTATGACAAGAATGTAAATATACGGCAAAGATATTACAGGGGAAATTCTTCTATAAACGTAGAGGAAAGAGATGGGAATAGCATATATGTATACATAACGGACAATAAAGAGGCGTATCACAGCACCAGATTGTGTACACATCTTAATCTGTCTACGATAATTGTAACCCTGAAAAGGGCAGAAAACATGGGATATACAGCCTGTGAATATTGCGGCAGCATCTGCGGAAATATGGTAATTATCACAAAACAGGGCAGCAGATATCACAGCAAGGGCAGCTGTACAGGGTTAAAACGTACGGTATACAGGGTAAAGCTTGAGGAAGTAGGAGGAATAAAGAAGTGCAAAAGATGTGTGGATTAAATAACAGAGGAAGCGGGGTGGTAGAGACAAGCCTTGTTATACCTGTTGTATTCTTTATAATAGTTATGATAATACAGATTTTTGTAGGCTGTAAGCCACAAGGGAAACGGCAATGTGACGAGAATACAGACTTATTTGTGGCAAGTGAGGAAATGATATACGGAGAGGCTAAAGACAGACTTTGGAGGTGGCAGCTATATGGAGATATATTACAGGAGTAGCGGTGTATATAATTATATTGATATCCCTTTGGGAACAGAATGGGATGTATGGGAAAGGGGAGATTATTATAAAATACGGATGATTACGGAGAATAAGATAAAGGGTATTATTAATCCGGTGCAGCTTGGATTGGATGGAAAAATATTTCTCAGGTATGAGGTTACGGGCTGTGTCAGCCTCGCACAGGTATTTGAAAATATAAAACCACAGGGGACTTTTTTAAAATCATTGCTGGCATTGCTTGAGGAAGTGGAAAAATGTCTTAATGCACATCTGCTTTCCGGGGAGGATATGGTTATTAGCGAAGAATATATACTATATGACATGGAAAAACGATGTATATACTTCCTGTATGTACCGGGATATGGAATTAATACGGGCTTTCAGATAAAGGGTCTTTTAGAATATATTATGAGAAAATTTGACCACAGGGATACAGAAGGAGTAGATTTTTTGTATAAAACCTATGAGTATTTTGTGGGAAGGGGGTCGAGACGGATGGCTTTAGGGACATATAAAAATGAATGTTCCGGAGGGCTGTCTTTTTTTTCCGGGGATGAAATGATTAAAGAAGAATACATGGCGGAAATTGCCTGTGACAATGAAAAAACAAGTGAAAAAAGTTTAAGCTGCCGGGAACTGCCTGACCATAACCGGGACAATACAAAGTGGATTTTCAGAAAAAAAGCGGAACGGGCTGCAATATGTGTGGCTATTGTTATTTTGAGTGTGCTCCTTGTAATCATTATAAGAATCACATAAGGCTGAATAAAACATTTTCGCCTATCTACATTGTAATTCTCTACTTTTTTTGGTAAAATACCTTTATGTGTATCTAGTATGGAAACGGGATAGAGGTGAATACATTGAAGGTTAATATTTACTATGGGGGAAGAGGTCTTCTTGAGGACCCTACATTGTTTGTTATAGATAAGTTTGTGCAGGTGCTGGAGGAACTCAGGGTCGATGTAAAAAGATACAATATGTATGAGGATAAAGCAGGTATTGCTACATTGCCAAATACTCTCAAGGATTGTGACGGAGTTGTCCTTGCTTCAAGTGTTGAATGGTTTGGGATAGGCGGATATATGCAGCAGTTTCTTGATATGTGCTGGCTCTATGGAGACAAGAAAAAAATATCAGGTCTTTATATGATGCCTGTTGTAGTTGCGACTGCCTATGGGGAGCAGGATTGTGAGCTGTCTCTTAGAAGAGCCTGGGACGTGTTGGGAGGCATATCCCTGAATGGGCTTGCCACATATGTGGAAAACCAGGAGGTTCTTGAGAAAAATTCTGCATATCTTGCACTTATTGAAAAAAAGGCAGAGGATTTGTATCGTAGCATTAATCAAAGAACCGTGAAGCTGCCAACCAGCAATACGGCTGTGAAAAATAACATAATTAAGACCAGGGGAATTAACCTTACACCTCAGGAAAGCGAACAGTTATCCAAATTTGTAGCGGATGACGGATATGTAAAAAAACAAAAAGAAGACATAGAGGAGCTGGCTGCCATGTTTAAGCAGATGCTGGGGGATGATGCAGATGATTCCGGTGACGATTATGAGGACGATATTGTAAAAGGCTTTTCCACACATTATTACCCGGAAAAGGATTTTTCAGCAACATATGTTATGGTTATTTCTGATATTGGCAAGAATCTTATCATAAACGTAGGCTCCGAGCTGGTATGTGAATACGGAAATGACCGTGATGCTGATGTTAAGCTCAGGGCAGGAAGTGACCTTATCAGGGATATCATTGCCGGAAAAATGACCTTCCAGAAAGGATTTATGTCAGGGGAGATTACAGCCAAGGGTAATTTTAAAACTCTTAGGATGCTGGATCAGGTATTCAGATTCAGACATTAGTATAGAAAAAGAGGGGTTTGGCCTATGTCATATATGGCATTATATCGTAAATGGCGTCCTGATGATTTTCAGGAGGTTAAGGGGCAGGAACATATAGTTACTACTCTTAAGAATCAAATAAAGTATGACAGGCTTGGACATGCTTATCTGTTTTGCGGAACCCGTGGAACAGGAAAAACTACTGTGGCCAAGCTTCTGGCAAAGGCTGTTAATTGTGATAATCCTATAGATGGGAGTCCCTGTAATGAGTGCCCAAGCTGCAGAGCAATTTCTAATGGTACATCCATGAATGTTATTGAGATAGATGCAGCTTCCAACAATGGTGTTGATAATATAAGGCAAATTAACAGTGCTGTCCAATATTCCCCCCAGGGAGGAAAGTATTTAGTATATATCATTGATGAGGTGCATATGTTGTCCATAGGCGCTTTTAATGCATTGCTCAAAACTCTGGAGGAACCGCCTGAATATGTAAAATTTATTCTGGCCACTACAGAATCCCATAAAATCCCGATAACCATTTTGTCCAGATGCCAGAGGTATGATTTCAGAAGAATATCCATAGAAACTATTACTGCAAGACTGGAGGATCTTCTTGATAAAGAGAAAATAAAAGCAACCCACGAGGGGGTATCGTATATTGCCAGGGCAGCAGATGGCTCAATGAGAGATGCACTCAGTATATTGGATCAATGTATAGCCTTTAATCTTGGTGAAGAGCTTACCTATGACAGAGTGCTTGAAACAATAGGTGCGGTAGATATAGAGGTATATATTAAGCTCTTGGGTGCAATACGGGATGATAATACGCCTGAAGCTGTGGATATAATTGATAAAGCAGTATGGCAGGGAAAGGATCTTGCCCAGCTTGTTATTGAATTTACAGGCTTTATAAGGAATGTACTCATGCTTAAACTTGATACTGATGCTTTGGTGGACGTAACAAGCGCTAATGCTGACAGACTTATTGATATTGGAAAAAGCTTTACAGAGGGACAGCTTATTAACTATATTAATATATTGCAGGATGCAGGCAATAAAATAAATCAGGCTGCAACAAAACGTATAGCACTTGAAGTAGCTGTTATTAAGATGTGTAAACCAGAGATGCAGCAGGGTACGGCAGCACTGGAGGAAAGGATAAAGAAACTGGAAGAGCAGCTTGAAAAAGGAGAACTCCGGGGCAACGTGAAGGAAAATGTAGTTTATGTGGACAGCAGAAAAAAAAGCGGGGATGAAGAAGAAATGATATCAGAGGATACATCCCAAAGGCTGGAGGGAGCTGTCAGGGAAAATTACAGGGCTGCGTATCCACCTGCACAGTATGATGAGATTATGGATGTAGTGAGTGGATGGAATCATATCAAGGAAGTATCTATCCCGCTTACCAGATATTTTCTGGACAGGGTCAGTGTGCGTGCCGGGCAGTCAGAATCGACGATTGAACTGATTATTATTAACAAAAAAGAAAATCAGAGCGTCAAAGATTATTTTGAAAATCCCCATAGTATTATGGCATTGGAAAAACAGCTTAATGAAATGACACACAGGGATATAAAAATAGTTGTAAGAGGTATTTCCCGGCGGGAGGCGGAAGAGACCAGGCTGGAACAATGGGATTTATCAAAAATAAATTTTAAAATAGATTATAAATAGCAGGAGGATTATGAGATGGCAAAAAGAGGTGGATTTCCCGGAGGTATGATGCCGGGTAATATGAATAACCTTATGAAACAGGCACAGAGAATGCAAAAGCAGATGGAGGAAACCAATAAGGAGCTTGAAGAAAAGGAGTATGAGGCTGCAGCCGGTGGTGGCGTTGTGAAGGTTAAAATTAACGGAAAAAAGGAAATAATAGGAGTCCATTTAGAGGAAGAGGTTGTGGACAAGGATGACATCGAGATGCTGGAGGATCTTATTATGGCTGCCGTTAATGAGGCAATCAGAATGCAGGATGAAGATAAAAATAACCAGATGGGCAAGATTACCGGAGGTTTAGGCGGAGGTTTTCCTTTCTAATGGATATTTACGGAGGACAGGTTAATAAGCTGATAGAGGAATTGTCAGGACTGCCCGGGATAGGGGGTAAAACTGCCCAACGACTGGCATTTTATATAATTAACATGCCTGAGGAAAGGGCAAAAAGCCTGGCTGCTTCTATAGTGGATGCGAGAGAAAACATAAAATATTGTAAAACCTGTTATACTATTACTGACAGGGATGAATGCCCTATTTGTTCGTCTCCCAACAGAAACCATAAGCTGATCATGGTGGTTGAAACACCGAGAGATTTGGCAGCATATGAGAGATGTGGTCAGTACGAGGGAGTGTACCATGTACTTCACGGAGTAATTAATCCTGCTATGGGAATAGGTGTAAATGATATAAGACTGAAGGAGCTTATAACCAGGCTTACGAAGGAGGATGTGGACGAGCTTATTATAGGAACCAACTCCAGTGTGGAAGGAGAGGCAACAGCTATGTACATATCCAAGCTGGTGAAGCCTTCTGGGATTAAGACAACAAGAATTGCCAGTGGAGTTCCCGTAGGCGGAGACCTGGAATGTATAGATGAGGTTACTTTGCTTAGGGCTTTGGATGGAAGAGTTGTAATTTAGATACTTAATAAGGAGGTAGCAGAATGAAAAGAATCGGTATGTTAACTAGCGGTGGAGACTGTCAGGCACTTAATGCCACAATGAGAGGTGTGGTAAAGGGGCTCTACAATTCCTTTAAAGAAGTAGAGGTTTACGGCTTTTTGGAGGGCTATAAGGGGCTTATGTATGGCAATTACAAAAAGCTTGCTGCGGAGGATTTTTCTGGAATCCTTACCAGGGGAGGAACAATACTGGGAAGCTCAAGACAGCCTTTTAAGCTTATGAGTGAACCGACACCTGAGGGACTTGACAAGGTTAAGGCAATGAAAGACACTTACAAAAAGTTGAAGCTTGACTGCCTTGTTGTACTAGGTGGCAATGGCTCACAAAAAACAGCTAATCTCCTGAGTCAGGAGGGGCTGAATGTAGTAGGACTTCCCAAAACTATAGATAATGATATATGGGGCACTGACATGACCTTTGGATTCCAGAGTGCAGTGGATATAGCAACCCAGGCTATTGACTGTATTCATACAACAGCTGCTTCCCACAACAGAGTATTTATTGTTGAGGTTATGGGACATAAGGTTGGCTGGATAACTCTTCATGCCGGAATTGCGTCAGGTGCGGATATAATCCTTATTCCTGAAATCCCATATGATATTAAGAGCGTTTGTAAGGCTTTGGAGAAAAGAACAAAGGCCGGAAAAGGATTCTCCATTCTTGCGGTTGCGGAGGGAGCTATTTCTAAGGAGGTTGCCGATCTGCCAAAGAAGGAAAGGAAAGCGGCTGTAGCTGCAGCAGCAGCGAAATATCCGTCAGTGGCATATGAAATTGCAGATAAAATTAAAGAATACAGTGGCATGGACATAAGAGTTACCGTTCCCGGGCACACACAAAGAGGAGGCAGCCCCGTTCCTTATGACAGGGTGATATCCAGCCTTTTTGGTGCTAAGGCAGCTCAGCTTATCAAGGATGAGGATTATGGCAAGCTTGTTGTTATGAGAGATAATGAGGTTACAGCAATTCCTCTTGAGGAGTCTGCAGGTAAGCTGAAATATGTTTCACCGGATGACAGCATTGTCACTAACGCAAGGATGTTGGGTATATCTTTTGGCGATTAATAGTCAGTAATCTCACAAATATATGAAAACTGCATATATTACAATAACCAGACAATCGGGATTACATCAGGCTAATTCTGATTGTCTGTTTGTAAAAATAGCAGATTTGTGAGGTTTTGTTTATGAAGGAATTGGATAGGAGACTGATTATGCCCGAGATGCAGTTTGTAGATGAAGCTGAGCTTGAAGAGGACAGGGAATATCTTATGGATATGTATCCGGCAAGAGCAAAGCTGATTATGGTTATGGTAGAGGATTCCTGCGACAGACTGGAATATGAGGGAAGTCCTATGTTTTCACCTTATCCTGACAAAGAAACAATATTGGGAATTGCCCGTGACATTTATACCAAGGTTTCTTACAATGACACCGATAATAATTTGAAACACCTTATTGAAGTAATGGTTTTGAATGAATTTTATGTAAGACGCAACAGATATAAAAGAAGGAGAAAGTTCTTTTAATTATGTTAAAGAGGATAATAATAAAAATGTCGGTATTTGTGATGGTAATGCTCACTACCGCATTTTTTGTAAATAAAATAAGTAACCGAAATATGGATAGGGTTTCCAGGGAAATGGCAGAGCCGACTCTTCCTGTGGTGTACTGCCTTTATCAAGACAGGCAGATTAATATGATGCAGGGATATACACAGGTTATGTCAACAAGCCTTATGAGGGACAGGATTGTACCATTAAGGGAAAAGAATACTGTAGATATACTGATAAATGATTCATGGGATGAAGAAGAAACATACTCATACCAGCTAAGAAGCATAGCCGGAGATTCTCTTATTGAGGAAGGAGATATAGAAAATTGGACCAATAATCAGGGATATAAGCAGTTCTCCGTAAGCTTCAGAATGGATATGAGACGTAATCGCGAGTATATGTTTGTATTTATTATAACAAACAGCCGGGGTGAGAGTGCAAGATACTATACCAGGGTAGTTAATCTGGATGAGGAATATGCAGGACAGATAATAGATTATGTAATGGATTTTCATAATACAACCTTTGAAAAGGAACCGGGGGAGGAAGGAAATATAGTATCTCTTTCTTTGGATGAAAAGGCAGATGCCTCTAATGATAATCTTTACCATGTGAATCTTAACTCGTCATATGGAATGGTCAGCTGGGGCGGAATGGATCCTGCCGTAATGACCAATATTGTTCCTACCATAACTGAGCTGGATGAAGAGTATGCAGTCGTAAAGCTGTCATATTTGGCAGAAACTACCCAGGATGGTAATACGCATCATTACAATGTCAATGAATATTATAGTGCTGTATATGACCGGAACAGCAATACGGTTAAGCTTCTGGCCTTTGACCGATATATAGACAGTATATTTGACTCGGGTTATATCAGTAAAAGCCGGAACAGCCTATGTATGGGTATCTCAGATATGGAGAAGATAAAATATGCTTCAACCACGGACAATAGACGGATAACCTTTGTCAAGGGAGGACAGCTTTGGTATTTTGATTATGATAAATCCTGTCTGACTAATGTTTTCAGTTTTCAACAGAATAAATATACCGATATAAGGACATTGAACGACAACCTGGGAATAAATATAGCCTCCATGGATGAGGATGGAAATATATGCTTTATCGTATATGGATATATGAGCAGGGGTAAGCACGAAGGGGAAAATGGGATAGCAATGTATCGCTTTACAGTCGATGAGCAGAAGATAGAGGAGCTTTTCTTTGTAGAGTGTGATGAGCCTTTCGATGTTATGAAGGAAGAGATAGGCAGATTCAGTTATTATGATGGGAACGGATGCATTTTTTACCTGTTGGACGGAGCAATATATAAGATTAATATGGAAAATGGCACAATGGATACCTTGATGTATGGGCTGCCATCGGATAAGTATATGGTTTCTGATAATTGTAAGCTGGTAGCATATCCGGATAATGCCAATGAGGACCAGGTAAGAAGTATTAACGTATATAATTTTGAGACCGGTGAGCTGTTTACACAAAGCAAAGAAGAAGGAGACAGGCTTATGGCATTTGGCTTTGTGGGAAATGACCTGATATATGGAGTATCCAGAGAGAATGATATACTAAGGACATCCGATGGCGAGGTTACTCTCCCTATGTATGCATTATATATAATCCGGCCTGACGGAACTATTGTTAAGGAATATAGAGAACCTGGAACCTATATTATGAATGCAAAGGTACTTCTGGACAAGATTTATCTTACCCGTGCCAACAGGCTGAATGGATTTTATGAAGAGATTGAGCCGGATTACATTTCTTATAAGCCGGATTCGGAGATAAAAAATGTAACGCTTTCCTATAACACAGATGCCAGGGAGCTTAAACAGGTGGATTTGAAATTCCCATCGGATATTTACCTTAGCGAAAAAAACAAATTTTATATAACAAAATCAAAGGAATATGGCAATTACCTGGACTTCAGGGTGAAAACCACAACTATGGATGATTCCTTTTATGTATTCAACAATTCAGGATATAGTGGTGAATACTCAAGTGCAGGTCGTGCCATTGTTGCAGTATCAGAGGATTCTGCCGGTCTTGTCGTAGACAGTAATGGCAATACAATTTACAGGGATATTGCTGCAACCAGCTATAATACAGTGGCAGCTGCCATTGATGAACATTCCTGCGGTGATATATCGGATACGCTTATGACCTGTGCATATATGTGTATAGAATATCTGGACAGCAGGGTGGAATATGAAAGTGTTATGAAATACAATGACTGGGAGGAAGCCTTTGAAAACCTTACAGATGGTGTAGGGATTAATATATCGGGAATCAGTCTTGATATAGCATTGTACTTTTTGGATAGAGATGTACCGTTTGCGGCAAAGATTGACGATGGAAGATATGTACTTGTAATCAGTTACAACTCCACCCATATAAGATATTATGATCCTATACTGGATGAAGAAGTAAGAGTTACAAGAAGCAGTTTTGCAAATTCCATGAGCCTTCAGGGTAATACTATGTTTACCTATACATCCCAATAACCGTCCAGGGTTGCAAAATAATCATCGAGAGTTTCTGCCCGACGGATCATTTTTACTGATTTGTCCAGGCAAAGAAGCAGCTCGGCAGACTTGAGCTTGCCATTGTAGTTATAACCCATTGCAAAGCCGTGGGCTCCTGTATCGTGAATTACCAGATAGTCTCCCATATCTATTTTTGGAAGTTGTCTGTCAATTGCAAATTTGTCATTGTTTTCACATAATGAGCCTGTTATATCATAAATATGATCGGAAGGCTCATTTTCCTTGCCCAGAACTGTTATATGATGATAAGCACCATACATGGCAGGCCTCATAAGATTTACAGCACAGGCATCCACACCGATATACTCTTTATATATGTGTTTTTCATGAATGGCTTTGGTTATAAGATGACCATATGGTGCAAGCATGAAACGCCCCAGCTCGGTAAAGATGCTTATGTTATTAAGTCCGGCAGGAGAAAGGACCTCCTCATAGGCTTTTCTTACCCCTTCACCGATTGCCAGAATATCATTAGGTTCCTTGTCAGGGGTATAAGGGATACCGACTCCGCCTGAGAGATTAATAAAGCTTATTTCTATTCCTGTTTTTTCCTTTAACTCAACTACTACTTCAAATAAGAGCTTTGCCAGTGTAGGATAGTAATCGTTTGTTACTGTGTTGCTGGCAAGGAATGAATGGATACCGAAACGCTTTGCTCCAAGGCTTTTAAGCCTGACGTAGGCATCAAACAGCTGCTCCTTTGTCATTCCGTACTTAGCATCACCGGGGTTGTCCATAATTGTATTGGAAATGGAAAATGTTCCACCGGGATTGTACCTGCAGGATATGGTTTCGGGAATTCCGCATATATCATTTAAAAAATCAATGTGGGTATAATCATCAAGATTAATGGTGGCACCGAGACAGGCAGCTTTCTTGAATTCTTCGGCAGGGGTATCGTTGGAGGAAAACATTATATCCGGGCCGGTAAATCCCACTCGCTCAGACATAACCAGCTCTGCCATGGATGAACAGTCGGTTCCGCAGCCCTCTTCCTTCAGAATCCGAAGTATGGTTGGATTAGGTGTTGCCTTGACTGCAAAATACTCCTTGTAGCCTTTATTCCATGAAAATGCCTGCTTGAGTTTTCTTGCATTTTCTCTGATGCCCTTTTCGTCATATATATGAAAAGGGGTTGGATATGTTTTAACTATATTTTCTATCTGGTCCTTTGTAACAAAAGGCTTTTTCATTGTAGAAACCTCCTAGTATAATTATTACTTTAATTTATTGTTGATTTAAGTGTTTGTCAATATGTATTTTAAAAAAAATTGTAAATGCTGCAAAATGGTGATATAATCATCTTTTGGTATTATACTAATATCATTTAATTAAAATATTGTCGGGAGTGAAAAAATGTCAGTAGATGGATTTAATTATGATAACCCATTGATTAGATTGTTAAACAGATTAGGGGATGTTATTATATTGTCCCTTGTGTTTACGTTGTTTTCGTTGCCTATATTTACAATTGGAGCATCTGTAACAGCGTTATATTATACAGCCATGAAAAGTATGAGTATTGAAGATGGATATGTATTCAAATTTTTCTTAAAAAGCTTTAAGGAGAATTTTAAACAATCGACCATAATATGGTTAATATCTGTGGTGGTTCTTACAGTACTCGGTGTAGATGTATGGTTCTGGGTCAGCCAGTGGAAAGAATACGGAACAGGAATGGCAAGACCCATGATAGTGATAAGTGTTGTAATGCTGTCATTGGCAGTTATGATAATTATGTATGTTTTTCCACTACAGGCAAAATTTGACAATAATGTAAAAGTGCAATTTAGAAATGCTTTCCTGCTATCAATAAAATATTTTCCTAATACGATAATAATGGCTGTGATAATAGCTGTGGTTGTTTGGGCATTTTACTATTATACAATTCTTGCGCTTATTGTATTTGCCTTTATTGGCTTCGGAATTCTTGGCTTTGTTTTTGCATTCTTAATGTCAAGATGCTTTAAACCATACCTTGAACAGACAAAACAGGATGCCGCTGAGACGGAAGCAGGTGCTGAAGAAGAGGCAGAGACCGAAGCTCAGTCAGGCGAGGAAACAGAGACCGAAGCTCAGTCGGGCGAGGAAACAGAGACCGAAGCTCAGTCGGGCGAGAAAACAGAGACCGAAGCTCAGTCAGGCGAGGAAACAGAGACCGAAGCTCAGTCGGGCGAGGAAACAGAGACCGAAGCTCAGTCAGGCGAGGAAACAGAGACCGAAGCTCAGTCAGGCGAGGAAACAGAGACCGAAGCTCAGTCAGGTGAGGAAACAAAGACCGAAGCAGGTGAAGATGAAAAAAATCAGGGGCCTTAGTGGGTATAGGCAGGAAAAATTTGTATAAAAAAGTCAGTGAAATATGAAAAAGGATTATCTTGCGATAATCGGATAAACTGTAGTATAATGGCGTTGACCTGAATTAACGTTAATTAGAATTCTTTATGAAAGGACATAGGCGATATGAACAAATTAGAACTCCAGAAAAAAGCTGTAGAGATTCGTAAGGGTATTGTTACATCAATTCACAGTGCAAAAGCCGGTCATCCGGGAGGTTCTTTATCTGCTGCGGATATATTTTCGTATCTGTATTTTGAGGAGCTTAATGTAGATCCGGCTAACCCGGAAAGCGAGAACAGGGATCGGTTTGTGCTTTCAAAGGGACATACTGCACCCGGCTTATATTCGGCACTTGCCCTTAAGGGATTTTTCCCTGTGGGGGAATTGAAGAATTTAAGGCATATAGGTTCTATTTTGCAAGGACATCCTGATATGAAGCATATTCCGGGAGTCGATATGTCCTCGGGTTCCCTCGGACAAGGACTGTCAGCAGCAGTTGGAATGGCTCTGGCAGGAAAAATGTCCGGGAGAAACTATCGTACCTACTGTCTTTGTGGTGATGGAGAGATTCAGGAGGGACAAATCTGGGAAGCTGCAATGTTTGCCGGACACAGAAAGCTGGACAATCTCCTTGTAATTGTAGATAATAACAATCTTCAGATTGACGGTACAGTTGAGGAGGTATGCTCACCTTACCCTATTGACGAAAAATTTAAGGCATTTAATTTTCATGTAATCAACATAGACGGAAATGATTTTGATGACATAGACAGAGCCTTCAAGGAGGCGAAGAAAACAAAGGGTATGCCTACAGCTATAATAGCTCATACCATAAAGGGTAAGGGTGTATCGTTTATGGAGGATAAGGCGGGATGGCATGGTAAAGCTCCTAATGATGAAGAACTGGCTATTGCCCTTGAAGAGCTTGGAAAGGCAGGTGACGCATTATGTTAGGAGATAAGATTGCAACAAGAGACAGCTATGGTAATGCATTGGTAGAACTTGGAAGAGAGCATGAGAATCTTGTAGTGCTTGATGCTGACCTGGCAGCTGCCACAAAAACCGGAATATTTAAGAATGCTTTTCCGAAGAGACACATAGATTGTGGAATTGCTGAATGTAATATGACAGGAATCGCGGCAGGTATGTCTACTGCAGGGTATGTACCGTTTATGAGCTCCTTTGCTATGTTTGCTGCAGGACGTGCGTATGAGCAGGTTCGTAATTCTATTGGATATCCACATTTGAATGTTAAAATTGGGGCAACCCATGCGGGTATTTCTGTAGGAGAGGATGGAGCAACCCATCAATGTAATGAAGACATTGCACTTATGAGAACCATACCGGGTATGGTAATAATTAATCCTTGTGATGATGTTGAAGCAAGGGCAGCTGTAAAAGCGGCATTTGAATATTGTGGTCCATGCTATCTCAGATTTGGAAGACTGGCAGTACCTGTTATTAATGATGAATCAACATATAGCTTTGAGATTGGAAAGGGCGTTGAGCTAAGAAAGGGAAAAGATATCACAATTATAGCAACCGGTCTTGAAGTGGCTGAATCCCTTGAGGCTGCAGAGAAGCTTGCAAAGGATGGAATAGACGCACAGGTTATTAATATCCACACTATCAAGCCGTTAGATGAAAAGCTTGTAATAGAGGCAGCTAAGAAGACAGGCAGAGTATTTACGGTTGAGGAACATTCAATTATCGGAGGACTTGGAAGTGCAATAGCTGATTGCCTTTGTGAAAATTACCCTGTAAAGGTTACGAAACTTGGTATCAGAGATGTGTTTGGTGAATCAGGTCCGGCAAAGGATTTGTTACACAAGTACGAGCTGGATGCTGAGGGAATATACAACCAGATTAAGAATAATATGTAAATATAAAGCATAATTCCCCTTTCCGGGGAATATCAAAAATATTTTATGACTGTCATTGCGAAACCGAATGTAATGATATGTCTGAACAACTAATGAAACGTAATAAATAAGATAAGGAAAGGGCTGTCAATTTGAACAGCCCCTTTCCTATGTTAAGGCATATATATTCTGAAATACATGATAAAACTAATATTTTTCCGGTTCGGGATAATCAATCCCCAGTGTGTCAACAGTTACGGATTTGATTTTTTGATCCTCAAGAGGCCTGTCTCCCCATCCGGTTGGGCAGGTGGCAATTTTATCGACAACCTCCATACCTTCTGTGATTTTTCCGAAAGCAGCATAGGAACCATCAAGATGTGGTGAGGTCTTGTGCATGATAAAGAACTGGGAGCCTGCGGAATTTGGCATCATAGAGCGGGCCATGGAAAGAACACCCGGTTCATGTTTTAAATCATTTGCAAAGCCATTCTGGGAGAATTCGCCCTTAATTGAGTAACCCGGACCTCCCATGCCTGTTCCGTCAGGGCAGCCACCCTGAATCATAAAGCCTTCTATTACTCTGTGAAATATTAAACCATTATAAAAGCCTTTATTAATAAGTGATATAAAATTGTTGACAGTGTTAGGTGCAATGTCGGGATAAAGCTCAAATTTCATTACATCCCCACTGTCCATTGTCATTGTAACTATTGGATTTGCCAAAATTATCATCCTTTCTTGATATTTTTTAAAAAAGATGGTACTATAATAACATTATTGTAAAATTACTGCAAGTATGTAATTTGATAGATATTATGTAAACTAAAACAAAGAGGTTAATATGGAAAAAATAAATAGAAATATAAAAATTGTAAAGGCAATTATTCTTGTTATAGCCGTTTTTGCACTGACAATTATGGTTAAAAATTATGTAAAAGGGTTATACGATGATTACATGGAAGAATATCAGGGAACCTACAGCTATGAAGGTGAAAATGTTACGGTTGTTATACCGGACGGTGCTTCTGTTAAACAGATAGCCTCAATACTTAAGGAAGCCGGCCTTATAAAGTATGAAAGAGCTTTTGTAAAAAGACTGCAGAATTCGGAATATAAGGGAAAGCTTAAGGCAGGAACATATACTCTTAACACAGGTATGAATACATTAAAGATGATGGAAATTATGTGTCCTGTTGTAGAATATGACGAGCCGATAGATAAGCTGGTTGTCCCTGAGGGATATACAGTGGAAATGATTGCGGCAAGGTGTGAGGAACAGGGTATATGCACAAAGAAGGAATTTCTTGATGCCGTACAGTCTGTAACCAAGTCGGATTTTATATATCTGGCAGATGTACCGGATGGAGCAAAGGTAAAATATAAGCTGCAAGGATATTTGTTCCCTGCAACCTATGATATCTATGAAACAACAACAGCACAATCCCTTGTTGACTGGATGCTTCAGACATTTATTAACAATTATGCGGGAGAACTGGAGGACAGGGCAACTGAGCTTGGATATAACTCCTATGAAGTCATTACAATGGCATCCATTGTTGAAAGAGAAGCTAAGGTTGATGAGGAAAGACCAATAATAGCAGGAGTAATGAAGAACAGACTCGCTATAGATATGCCTTTACAGATGTGCCCTACGGTTTTGTACCCACTTACCGATGGCATGTACGATAAATCACAGGTGCTGTATGAGGATTTGGAATTAGATTCTCCTTACAACACATACAAATATTCCGGGCTTCCTGTTGGACCTATATGTAATCCGGGTAAGGCATGTATAGAGGCGGTACTCTATCCGGAGGAGCATAACTATTATTATTATCATGTGGATGATGAAGAGAAGGGAACTCATATATTTACAGAGACATATCAGGAACACGTGGACACTCAGATTATAGGTGGTCCGAATGGTGTTTCCGGTGAAGAAAACTAACTTAGGAGGGATTTGTGAATGAGGGCATTTAATTTCAAAGCCAGAAATATCGGCCAAGAAAGATATCTTACCTATATCATGGGTGAAGAGTGCGAGCTTGATGAAGATGTATTGGATTATTGTGAAGAAAATCAGATTAAAGAGCTGGTTGAGGTGATTTATGAGGAGGATGAGGATTACGACTATCTTACCTACGATATAACCGGCAAAAAATCCGTAGAGGAATTTATTCGCAATGAGGTTAATTGCAAACAGGTGCTTATGGTATTGCGAAACGTGGCTGCAAATCTTATTTCTCTTAAGGAGCAGGCTATACATCTTGCGTATCTTATTTTGAATAAGAGCTTTATATATATAGACGAGGACACTATGGATGTGGAATTTATATGTCTTCCGATAGAAAGCGAGGCAAGTGTTGCTACGGAGTTTAAGGGCTTTATCAGACAGCTTCTGGCAAACATGCGATATAATGTTGACGAGGATTTGAACTATGTTGGGAAGCTTCTTACATATATTAACGGAGATAATTTTAATTTAAGAGGACTTATGGGATTGTCTGAAGCACTGATGGAGGAAGAGGGAATTTCCTTTGAAGCGGCAGCAGATATAGAAGCTGATGGAGTTGAGGTTATAGCCTCAGAGGATGTAAACACCGAAGCTGCTGAACGAAAGGTTGCAGATTTCATGAATGAAAAAGAGGATACTCCCCTGCCGGAAATCGGTGATGATGAAGATGAGGGCGAACCGGAAGAAGAAAAGAATAAAGAAAATGCCGGACATAGCGAAAAAGAAACCATCGGAGCCGAAGCTGATAAGAATAACGGAACAGATGATATCCTGCCAACAGAGAAACAGGAATTTAAGACAGCTATTAAACAGAAAGAGACTGATGTTGATGTAATAAAGAATAAAATAAAGCAGCTTGTGGGTGAGGTTCCGGCAGCAAAATCCTTAGACAAAAGTAGTCAGAGTATTAATACTTTGGAGGATTTGGATAAGATATTGGATGGAAAACCACCGGTTATCAAGAAAAACGTAGTTAAGGTAAATAGAGCAGCCCTTATACAAAGTGCTGCAGCCGAGCTTGAGGAAACAGCGGAATTAGCCGGAAATGACGGGCAAGCTCAAAAGGCTGAGGATACGTCAGCTGATATGGCTGAAAAGAGCGATGCTCCAAAGAGCAATTCTGTACTTAGCAAAACCGCTCCGGAGGGTGTGCACAGGAATAATCTTGTCAATGCACCTAAAGCAATTCCGTATCTAATAAGAGTTAATACCGAAGAAAGAATAATGCTTGGAAAGGCTATATTCAAAATAGGCAAGGCAACAAGGGGAGTAGATTATACAGTGGATGGAAATGGTGCAATTAGCAGACAGCACGCCATAATAATCCAAAAGGATGGAGTATGCTACATAAAGGACAATAAATCCACCAATCATACATATGTAAACGGAAGAGAGCTTGAGGAAGGCACAGAGGAGATACTGACTCATGATTCGATGATACGATTGGGAGACGAGGAGTTTTTATTCAAAATCAGATAAACAGAAATGTTTCATTAAACAATGTTAGGGAAATGTTCTTAATGCAGGGAGGTTACAATGAAGAAGATTGATTTAAATGTTTCAAAACAAAATAATGTAGATACTATAAGATACGATCTTGCAACATCAGATGTATACGATGACAGAGCTGCTGACAAGGCATCTAATCTTGATAATGTGATACATATGGAATATAGTGATGTGGATGGGAAAAGAAGTATTACGGCATATGCTCATGAAGATACAAATTTATCTGCTTTGTATAAAAGTATTTTGTCTAAAAAAGAGGTTTTTTGTATTATAAATGGACTGCTGTCTGCTTTCGAAATAGGAACTCAAGGCATACCCGTAAGCTATATTGTTAAGAACCCGGATTACATATATGTAGATAAATCAACCTATGCTGTTAAATGCGTGCTTATACCTATAAAGCAGGATGTTATGCCACTTGCGGAAATTCCTGCATTTTTCCGTGAGGTAATCTCTAATATGAGATTTAGTGATGTGGATAAGGATAACTATGTGGCGGCAATGCTTACGCAAATTAATTCCGATGATTTTTCTGTAAGTAAGTTGAAGGAATGGGTTGGAACTGCTTTAGAAAGGATGGGATTATATATTAGCAAGGATAACGGACTTACTAATATGAATGCAGGTGGTGAGACAGCACCAAAGAATATTAAGATTAACAGAATGGGTGTTATAAATAACATGCAAAATGCACAAAATGCATTTCAAATGGGACAGATGTCACCACAAATGGCTCCACAGGTGGCTCCACAGATGGCACCACAAATGAAACCACAGATGGCTCCACAAATGGCTCCACAGGTGGCTCCACAGATGGCACCACAAATGAAACCACAGATGGCTCCACAGGTGGCTCCACAGGTAACACCACAGTTTAAACCGCAGGTGGCTCCACAGATGGCTCCACAGATGAAACCGCAGGTGGCTCCACAGATGGCACCACAGATGGCACCACAAATGAAACCGCAGGTGGCTCCGCAACAGATGGCACCACAGATGATGCCACAGATGGCACCACAGATGGCTCCGCAAATGAAACCGCAGGTGGCTCCACAACAGATGGCACCACAGATGGCACCACAGATGGCTCCGCAAATGAAACCGCAGGTGGCTCCACAGACACAGATGGCACCACAAATGAAACCGCAGATGGCACCACAGGTAACACCACAGTTTAAACCACAGGTAACACCACAGTTTAAACCACAGGTGGCTCCACCACAGTTTAAACCACAGGTGGCACCACAGATGGCTCCGCAAATGAAACCACAGGTGGCACCACAGGTGATGCCACAAACACCACAGCCTTCAGTTAACCAACCGGGACAAGGTATACCGGCAACTCAGAATGGGCTTATGGGACAATTGGGTACAAAACCGGTTCCACATATTGTAAGAAAAAAGACCGGGGAAATAATTAATATAACAAAGCCTGAATTTACAATAGGTAAGTCAAAGACTAAGGCAGATTATGCCATAGAGGACAATTCAGCTATAAGCAGAACTCATTGTACAATAATGCAGAAGAATGGAGTGAATTATATAAAAGATAATAATTCAACCAATCATACATATATAAACGGAGTTGAATTACAACCTGGCAAGGAATTACTGTTGAAAAATAAAACAACCATACAACTGGGCGATGAGGAGTTCACTTTCCTGTTAAGAAAAGGAGAATAGAATGAGATACATAGCAGCTTACCATACAGATGTGGGAATAACAAAGAAGACTAATCAGGACTCTCTTGCCATGAAAATAGTTGAGATTAATGGCAAAAAGGTAGCATTTGGAATAGTATGTGATGGAATGGGAGGCCTTTCAAAGGGTGAATTAGCCAGCAAAGAGGTGATTTTAGCCTTTTGTAACTGGTTTGACGATGTTCTTTTACCGGATGTTGATATGGGTTTGTTTGATGAAAACCGGCTGATTCTTCAGTGGGACGATATTATACAAACACAAAACAAAAGACTTGGTGAATACGGAGCCTGTAAAAATATACAGCTGGGAACTACGGTGTCTGCCATACTTATGGTAGAAAGCAAATATTACATTGTACATGTAGGTGACAGCAGAATATATCATATGGGAAATACCGTAACCCAGCTTACAAAGGATCAAACCTTTATTGCCAGGGAAATAGCTTTCGGAAGAATGACAGAAGAACAGGCAAAAACAGATCCAAGAAGAAGTGTTCTGTTACAGTGCGTTGGAGCATCTCCTGTTGTTCAACCTGAATTTACAAAGGGCGAGGTAGAACCGGATTCCGTGTATATGCTATGCTCAGATGGATTCAGACACCAGATAACAGATAAGGAGATGCTGGATAAAATCGGACCGGGGGCTATAAATGACGAGGAAGATATGAAATACGGCTGTATATATCTGACAGAGCTTGTAAAAAACAGAAAAGAAACAGACAATATAACAGTAGCCTTGATAAAGGCAGATTAAATTAAAAACATAAATAGGAATTCTTAAATATAGGTCGGAAGGGAATAGTAATGACTAAGGAAGGTACCGTATTAGACGGAAAATACGAAATATGGAAAGAGGTTGGACGTGGAGGAATGTCCATTGTTTACCTTGCCCGTGACAATCGACTTAATAAGCAGTGGGCTGTCAAGGAAATAAAGAATGATGGTTCAAAATCTACCCAGATGCTGTTAAAGGGCCTTGAAAGAGAAGCTAATATATTAAAAAACGTTGATCATCCGGTCTTGCCACGAATAGTAGATATTATCAATCAGGATGGTACTATATACGTTGTAATGGATTTTATAGAAGGAACAACAATAAGTGACAGACTTAAAAAGGAGGGGGCACAACCTCAGGAATTGGTTATAGAATGGGGGTTGCAGCTGGCGAGTGCCCTTGATTATCTTCACAACATGAACCCACCGGTAATATATCGTGATATGAAGCCTTCCAATGTTATGATAAAGCCTGAGGGTGGAGTCAAGCTTATTGATTTCGGAACAGCTAAGGAATATGTTATAGAAAATAATGCAGATACAACAGCACTGGGAACCAGGGGATATGCTGCCCCTGAGCAGTTTGGTGATTCCCAGGGACGAGGCATATATAATACTGATGCAAGGACTGATATATATAACCTGGGAGCAACTTTGTACCACATAGTTACAGGTATGAATCCTTGTGAACCTCCTTATGAGATAAAGCCTATAAGAGAGTGGAATCCGGCATTATCATCCGGGCTTGAAAAAATAATACAGAAATGTACCCAGCCGGACCCTAATGACAGATATCAGAATTGTACCGAGCTTATGTATGCACTAGAGCATTATACAGAGCTGGATGATGCCTATAGAAAAAAGAATAAGAAAAAGCTGGCAGGCTTTATTGCTGCATCTGTTCTTACACTTGCGGCTGCAGGGGTAACTATATTCGGATATTCGGGAATGCAGAAGATAAAGATGGAATCATATAATTCTTACATAGAAACAGGAAACGACTACAGACTTGAAGGGGATTACAGCAAAGCAGCAGAACAGTACAAGCTGGCATTTGAGCTTGATGGCTCTGATGCAGAGGCATATGATAAATTCATTCAGGTATATGTTGATGCATCCCATGACATTGATCAGGATGGTAAAAGTGCTCTTGATCTTGCTACCGGGCTTAATATAGTGGCAAACAGGATAAAATCCGGATATGATAATGTGGATGAAAATAACGAAGTTTTATTCAGGCTGGCCATAACCTATTTTGATGAGATGAAGGATTATAAAACTGCAACAAAATATTTTAATATGGTTGACCCAAAGGATGATGGTTATGGTCAGCTGGCAGATTATTATGGAGCGGTATCCCTTATCAGATCAAGCACAAATCCTGATGTGGAGGAGCTTATGACCCAGGTTGACGGACTGGCAGCTTATAATGAATCCCAGTATACGAATCAGGACGAGAACAAATTTGTTAATTACAAAACCATCGGAGAAATATATGCAACATATATAAATACCCCGGGGGTTCCTGACAATGCGGAAAAGGTTATGCTGCAGGCGGTTGAGGATCTGGAGCAATACACCGGCAATGAGATAGATACAAATGATTATTACTATGCATACTATGATAATCTCATTGTGATATATGAGGCTCTTGCAAAGAATTCACAGGATTCTTTAATCGTGAAGCAATATTATACCGATGTTATCACATATTGTGATGAGTATATTAATATTTTATCAATAAAGGTTGAGGAAAATAAAGAAATAGGCATAGGCGGAGAAAATGACAATATTTACAATACGGCCTACTATAATGTCATGTCAAAGAAGGCGGATTGCTACCAGGCTATGGGAGAATATGAAAAAACCCTGACCCAGTATCAGGAGATTGAAAGAACCTTAGGAAAAGAAAATGTGTTAAGCAATAAGGTATATGCCCAGCATCTTGATTACATATATAAGTATTGTGAAAATATAGATCAGGATCCTACCGGCTGGATAAAGAAATGTCCTGATGAATTACAGGATCTTATTGATATTTACAGGGACGGAAACGGAGTTGCCGATATAGATAATAATAAAACCTGGAAAAAACGTAATGAAATAGTCAATATGTTAGCTACGGGTGCTTACATTGAAGAGACTGAAACAGACGAAGAGGTATCCGACGAAGCTTCTGAAGAGGAGGGAGAGTGATACAAATGGGAAATGTTTACGAAATATGTTTCTACGGAGGACTCACCCTTGCAATTGTATTTTTTATTGTATCAGTGATTTTATTTATTGTATTAAAGATACCTAAGGTGATGGGCGAACTCACAGGAAAGACGGCAAAAAAGAATATTAAGGAAATGAAAGAGGGAGGACTCACCAAGGATAGTATATCCAAGAAGGAGCAGGCAAAATATTACAATCAGGGAAGTGGAAAGATAACCGTCAGAGAGGGTATATCCACAGCAAAGAGAAAAGAAAACCGGGATGATACCACAGATTTGTTAAAGCCTGCCGGTAAAGAGGTAAAGGATGATGCTACCGAGGTTTTGGAATATAAACCGGATAATGCAGGAGCTGATGAGGATACTACAGGCGTATTGACTGCAACTGAAGAAGTGATGGGTGAGGATACCACAGACGTATTGGCTGCAGCTGAAGAAATGACAGATGTATCAGCAGAAAATGACAGAACAACAGATGTATCAGCCGGGGAGGATGACGCAACAGAGGTTCTTGCCGGAGACAGTGACGCAACAGAGGTTCTTGCCGGAGACAGTGATGAAACAACCGTTCTTTCAGGGAATATGTCAATGGACAAAAATACAAGAAAATGTAAGGTTGAATTTAATGTTGTTGTTGTAAATACAGAGGAAAGCTTATAGGAGGGCAGTAAGAATGAAAAGAATACCTGATAAACATAGCAAAATGTCTAAGCTGATTGCATTCTGGCTGGTATTTGTCATGATGGCGACACCTTTCTTTGCACATGCGGGATTGCCAAATGACACCAAAGCGGATGAAATGATAGTTGACAAAGATAATCCTGTTGAAACCAGCGAGTTTAAATTTGGATCAATTTTTCTGGATATTTCTGAACTTTGTGAAATGTCATCGGAGGATAGTGTTATATTAAAGTCTCAATCCACAGAAAAGGAATACAAATATTATAATATTAATTGGTTTTATTTTCCCGAAATTTTGGGCATTAATATAAAGAATAGTATATTGGAAGACGGAACAAAGGTAAACATCACAGCACCTAAAATAAAGTATAGGGTTTACGATTCCGGGGCTACGATTGAAGACACAATTACAGATGAGACTCTGCTGAAGAATACTGTATCAATGACTCCGGACAAGATACTGGTAGCATATCTGAAGCTTAAAGGAACTGCTGTAAAGGGTGGAAATTCGACAGATTTTGAAACAGATTATGTAAGATATTGTACCTACAAATTTACTGAGACTGAACCATTTACAGGTAACTTTAACTGCTCTTATCTGGATGATTCGGGTGTCTCAATCAGTAATGACAAATTTTATACGAACTTCAATCTGAAAATAACTGACAGGGATACGGTTGACGAATATATTGATAATAATGCTGATGCTATTGGGTATATAAAGTATAATTATCAGGTACAGGATGTTAATTTTCAGGGAGCCAAGCTTATAGGAGATACCGTAACCATTAACCTTGACACAGCGAGCTGTAAGGATAAAGAGGGGGAGGTAAAGGTATCTCTGGAATACCATGTTCCGGGAGCAGATGGAAGTGATACTATAGTTAAAACCGTTACTTTGCCGGGAACTGTCCCTTTTGACCGAAAAGCCCCTTCTTCAGATACTGATGGCACAGGGCTGTTTGATGTGACAGAGAATAAAAAACTGGATATTGATACTTCTACACGGGAAGATGCAGATTCACTTTCAAAATTCATATATTATTATAAGGGACAGGATTCTGTAAGTGGCATAGAAAAAGTTGAGCTGTACAAGGGCACTACATGTCTTGGGGCCTTTACTAAGGATAGTGAAAGTGGGATATACAGCCTTAAACCCGATCAGGGAATGGTATATGACGAGTCAGATACCGAGGAACTGACCATAAGAGCATATGATGCTGCAGGCAACTGTGATATATGCGAGGTCCCAAAACTTTTGAAGCTCGATATGACTAAAAAGGATATTGATATTTCGTTTGGCGAAAATGAGGAGGCGCTTAGCACCGTACCGGATGTGGGAATAACAGCTCCTTTAAAAACAAACACGCAATATCTTCTTAAATATAAAGTAACATCTTATCAAAAACCTTCTAAAGTAAGTATTACTTATGCAGATGATACGTCAGTAAAGGAGGAAAGTGTATCCTACGAAAACGAAGAAATTGCAGGTGGATATTATCTTTTTGAAGGCTCTTTCCGGATACCTGCAGCCTCAGAGAATGCAGAATACAAAAATGTAAAACTTGTTGTCGATTTTGCAGATAATGGCCATGTAGAAAAGCCTGTTGTATCGGAGATATTATATGATAATACGACCCCAAGTTTTGTATTTCATGGCACAGAAGAAGAGTTCACTGTTCCTGATGAATGGAATCCTTTATTCTCTTCGGCTTTTGATGTTATATCCGGAGCAGGGAATGTTGAGTCAGATATTGTAGAAGCATACTATGATGGTGGTACTAAGTTTGATCTTACCATAACAGACGGAAAGGTTTCAGAGGCATCTATTAATGCTGATAATATATCGGCATCAACCGACAGTCGTGGTACACCTGTAAAGCTTTACGCAAGGGATGAAGCAGGTAATGAATATAACAAAACCGTATATTACAAAAAGGATACTTTAGTACCTGTAATTAGTTCCCTGTATTTCTTACGTGAAGGAGAAAGTACAAATGACGGACCTGTTAATGATGAATATATGTTGTGGGTTGTCGGAAGAGATAATATTGGTATAGACAGGGCTGAATTCAGGGTTAAAAAATCTGATGGATCCTACGGAACAGAGCCTGACGGGGAAATCAATGATATTGTTAATCAGGGCTGGTCTCTGAAAAACCTTGACAAAAATCAGGAACATACAGTAAAGGTTACAGTTTATGATTTTGCGGGAAACTCTGTGGAAGAAGAGAAGGCCTTTTACCTGGATTGCACTGCACCATGCTGTGACGTTGAGACAAATACTGTGTTACAGGTTAAGGGAGCAGACGATGCCTGGACTGATGTATCAAATAGTCCGAATTCTGAAGGAATTTACTGCATTGACAGTGATAAGGAATATAGATGCAAGGTTGTTGTGGAGGATGAACATGAATTATTGCAGGATAAGGCAGTTAATATTGATATTGAAGGATATGACGAGAATCCGGCGGTAATATCAGAGTTTGATTCTGCTAATGCAGATTCTACCCGGGCTACATATTATATCAGCATAGACAAGACAAAGCTGCTTAGCGATGAAGGAAGAGAACTCAGATTCACAGTGAAGGACAAGGCAGGAAATGAATCAGGAGTATATGCCTTTAAGTGGCCGCTTAAGCTTATTGACAAGGAGCTCAAAATAAATGCCACATTGCATACAATCGATGAAAATGGCGTAGATAAGGAGATTACAGTCCAGGAGCTTCCGGGCTTCCGATTCGGAACTAACAAATCACTCTATGTGGTAGTTCATCTTTCATCGGCACAAAAGCTGGATAAGGATTCAATTGTGCTTGTTAAGGCTGACGGCTCATCGATAGCAGCCGGCACAGTTATAGCATCTAATCTTACAGATGTTGATAATGAGGGAAGATATAATTGCTCTGTCAGATTTGACCTTCCTGCGGATACAAACATATTTTTCCCGGGTATCAGGGCAAAAGGCTCTGAGGAGGGAAGTGGAGCATCTAAAGAGGTGAATCTTGCTGATATTCTTTATGACAAGACCACACCGGAGCTTAAAACCATATCAGGTGAGGAATTCACACTGACAAGGAGCTGGTCTTACAAGGTTTCGGGTGATATAGTGGTTACATCAGGTAACAGCAGTATTATTGAGTCTGAGCTCGATGAAGTCTGGTATACCATAAATGGCGGCGACAGGAATGATATTGCCATATCTGCTGACAGAAAGCAGGCTGGCGGGCAGGTTATCATTGATCTTTCATCCGTTACAACAAATGGAACAAAGGTGAGGATATATGCCAGAGATAAGGCAGGTAATGTTACAGAGAGAGAATATGCAGTATGGGTTGACAACAAGAGACCTGAGATAACCGGAATTGTAATAAACAATAACATAACTGAGGTAAGCAATCCTGTTACAGGCATACCTGTAATTAAGGCTACGGTTAATGACAATCTTACAATTAAGACAATCAGGGCAGATATCACATACCCTGACAATACAGTTAAGACTAAGACTTTTAATTATACAGAAACTGTGGATGCTGAGGTTAATGGTGGTAATAAAGAAGTATCCTTTGCCATTGAAAAGATTACCCAGAATGGGGCAGGTATTCCTGATGGCACTTATACTGTAAAGGTTTATGCAGAGGACTGCGCCGGTAATAAGGCAGCTGAGATTACAAAGACCTTCAGAGTTGATAACACCAGACCTGTAGTTACCTCACAGGTTAATTCGGGAGCTGCAAGTGTAAAGTCAGATGAATACTATAAGTCAGAGGTTGGAGTTATGCTTACATATTGTGATGACAATATGAACAGCAATGATGTGACAGTAACTGATAATGGTAAGGCAGTAAATCTTAACTGGTCTGCAACAGCAGATTCAAAGGGAAGATACATAGCGTATTATAATACCTCCGAAGAGGGTAAACATGTAATTAAAATAACAGCTGCTGATAAGGCAGGAAATAAGGCAGAGCCTTCAACGGTTACATTTTATATAGACAGGACATCACCTGTATTATCAACAGTAATTAACGGAGGCATGATATATACAGATTCCACAGGGATGCTTTATATGACAGGAAATGTCAATCTTTCGGTGGGAGTAAGCGATACAAACGAAGATGTGGGAGATCTTAATTATCAGCTGATATATACAAAGCCAAACGGAGAAAAAACAACTAATCTTTACAAGAAAACTTCGGACAGAAATTTTGTCTTTGGTGAGGAGGGAGAATATGTAATTAATCTTTTTGCCATAGATAAAGCAATGAACTATAGCCGGACAAGAACCATAACCTTCAGAATTGATAAAAATGCACCTTCATTAAGCATAAACGGAGCAGGACAGGGAACACACACAAGCAATGTTAATGTGAGCATGAATATGAAGGAAGCGTTCTGGAAGGATGCTTCAGGTGAGATAAACATTTATAGAAAACCCGGGGACGGGCAATCAGAGGTTCTCTTTAAGACAATAAATGTTACACCTACATCGGCAGATATGTCCATAGCAGAAAGCTTCACCGAAACAGGTGTGTACCGGATAGAATTTGCAGCTGAGGACAGGACAGGACATTCAGCCAATACAAGTGCAGAGTTTATTCTGGATAAGGATGCGCCTGAGGTTAATATGGCAGCACCTGACAACTATTATAAAACCAAGGATGAGGTTTCGATAAGCTTTGAAATATCTGATGTATTTTATCTTGGCAAGGAGATAGACCTTAAAGGAACAAGGACAGATGCTTCAGGAAAGGTTCATCAGCTTGATTTCGGTAAATATAACGCATCTGCAAGCCAGACTGTAATTTCGTCTACATTTACCGAAGATGGTATTTATGATATAAGTCTGACAGTCAGGGATCAGGCCGGTAACAGTGAAAGCAGAGAGCTTCATTTTACTATTGATAAGACTGAACCACAGATTGCTGATATATCATATCTGGATGGAAAGACAATAAACAGCTTCAGCTGGGATGAGGATCTGGATGAGCTTATATCAGACCTTACCGTATGTGATATAAAGATGTATCTTAACGGTAGTGAATATGACGGAAAATCGGATATAGAGGATGGTTCATACACTCTTCTTATTACTGCAACCGATGAATTGGGAAACACTACCGAGAAGGAAGTAAAGTTTATCCTTGATACAAAAGCCCCTGTATTTATAATTACAGGAGTTGAAGAAAATCAGGTACAAAATGAAGAATACAATATTAATATATCCCTGCAGCTTGCTGAAGATACTCTTTCTTCAGTAACATTGAACGGAAAGGAAATGTCTATAAATGGTAATAGCTGTTCTTTTACAGTAAAGGATAAAGGAAGCTATACCCTTGTGATGACAGCTACGGATGAAGCCGGAAACGAGGCAACATATGAGCTTGAATTCAAATACGGACAGGAGTCAACCTGGTATATATGGGCAATTATTGCCGCAATTATTGTAATTGTTGCAGCGATAATATTAATAATTGTAAAGAAAAAGAAAAGTAAATAACCGGCCGGTGCTAAAAGGGGCAGGAAAATTATATAATATTTTTCTAAAAAAGCTGTGCTTTGACGAATGATAATCGTTGAAGCATGGCTTTTTTTGTGATAATATTCTATGGTAGAAAAATAAGAGGTTACCTGATGATTTTGGGAGGATAACGGATGATATATTCATCATTGGCAACACATATAGGTGGAAGAGATAATAATGAAGACTATGTAAGACATGCCGTATATAACACTGAGGAATGTTTTATTCTCTGTGACGGGCTTGGAGGACATGATTGTGGTGAGGTGGCTTCGATGACGGCGGCAGAAGAGGTTGCCCGTCTGTTTGAGGAAAAGGGAGACTATCCGGGCTTCCTTGACGATGCTTTTAATTGCGCCCAGAACAGGCTTATTGATATGCAAAATAAAAGAAATATGCCGGGAACCATGAAAACCACCATGGTGGTTTTGGTGGTGTCTGATGAACAGATAAAATGGGCTCATATCGGCGACAGCAGACTGTATAGAATTTTTGATAAGGGACAAAAATTTGAGAGAACAAAGGATCACAGTGTTGTCCAGGTAATGGTAGATATGGGGGAGCTTAAAGAAAGTGATATGAGACACAGTCCTGACAGGAACAAGCTTCTTAGAGCCATGGGTTCTGTCTGGACAAGTAAATCTTATGATAAAAGCCCCATATTGGAGAGGGATGCAGGGGCAAACCGGCCTATGTGCTTTGCCCTTATGAGCGATGGCTTCTGGGAATATGTCGAAGACATTGAAATATTAGAAATCTGCCGGGAAAGTAAAAGCTGTGAGGCGTGGCTTGAGGATATGACAAGGCTTGTAGAGGAACGCGCTGATATGACCGGGACAGATAATTATTCCGCTATCTGTGTATGGGTGGAATAATTATTACAATACATAACTGGATTTGTGAGGTAGACATATGTTTAAGGCAGTAGTATTTGATATGGATGGTGTAATCACAGATACTGAAAAGCTATATAGGAAATTCCAGCTTGAGGAGGGCTTTGCCAGGGGAGTGCCTGAGGATGTGATGATACAGGCATGTGAAAAAATAGCCGGGGGGAATCGGTTTACCAATAAGGAACCTTTTGAAAAAATAGTTGGACGAGGAATCGATTATTTTGAATATCGTGAAAAAATGATTGCAAGAATGGACGCATATATAAGACAATATGGAGTAGAATTAAAACCGGGTGTGAGAGAAATTCTTCAATATCTGCAGCATAAGGGTATAAAAATCGGGCTGGCAACATCTACTGTAAGGGAGCGTGCTATAGGATACCTTGAGCAGCATGATATTTACAAATATTTTGACAGGCTTATTTTTGGTGATATGATTGAACACGGAAAGCCTGCACCTGATATATATCTTAAGGCTTGTGAAGAATTAGGGGTTTTGCCGGATGAGGCCATAGCTGTGGAGGATTCAATTAATGGAATAATAGCAGCAGGAAAGGCAGGTTTATTTGCAGTAATGGTGATAGATCTGATACAGCCTAAGGCCGAGATAAGACCATATGTAAAGAAAATATATAACAACATTACCCGGATAAAGGAAATAATATAAAAATGTCCAGATTATTAATAAGAAATATTAATCTATATCGGGTTACGGGAAAGGAGAATTAGAAATATGCAGTTACTTGTTGTTATCTTAAAAAGAGCTGATCTTGTTCCAGAACTTTGTAAGGAGCTTGCGGAGGAGGGAGTTCATGGCGGCACCATTATAGATGGTGTGGGCATGGCAAGTGTTATTGAAAAAATGACTGATTTGCCAATCTTTGGCATGCTTCGCTCAATTCTCGCGGATGATGACCATGAAACAGTGAAAACCATGTGGTTTGTCATGGAAGACGAGGAGAGCGAGAAGGCAAGGCGGGTAATAAGAAGTGTTATAGGTGGTCTGGATGAACCGAATACAGGTATTATGTTTGGATTACCGGTATCATTTGTGGAAGGATTGGGACAGTAAATCATGAAGCTAAATACCTTAACATATATTGCCATTATGCTTATTGCAGCCCTTCTTGCAGGTAAGGTGGTTAAGAAAATGAAGCTCCCCAATGTGACGGGTTATCTTGTGATTGGTTTGATAATAGGGCCTCATTGTCTTAATGTGATATCCCAGGAGCTTATAGGCAGCATGGGAATAATTACCGAGCTTGCTTTGGGATGTATTGCTTTTTCCATAGGAGCTGAATTTAAGATAAGCTTTTTGAAAAAAATAGGTAAGGCTCCTATAGTAATAGGAATTCTTGAAGGCATAGGAGCTGTTATTGTAGTAGATACGATTTTGCTTCTGGCAGGCTTTGATGTTACTTTTGCTCTTGCCATGGGAGCAATAGCTTCAGCTACAGCAGCAGCTTCTACCCTTATGATTGTCAAACAATATAAGGCAAAGGGACCTGTTACCAATACGCTGCTTCCCGTGGTTGCACTGGATGATGCGGTAGCTCTGATGGCTTTTGGCATATCCATGGCTATAGCAAGAATGATAAGCTCCAGTGGGGATGCTCCTATAGCTCAGCTTCTGGTAGATCCTCTGATTGAAATTGTGGGGGGGATAGCTTTCGGTATTGTTTTGGGACTTATAATGGTTGTGGCAGTAAAATTCTATACAGGCAGGGGAAATCGTCTGGCCATAACCATTATGATGATATGTCTGTGTGTAGGCGTATCGGATCTTGTGGGATTTTCCTCACTGCTTGCATGTATGATGCTGAGTACGGTTTTTGTGAATCTTTCAAAATACAGAACTAAGATTTATGAACCGCTCGATAGAATTACGCCACCGGTCTATATGATGTTTTTCATAATATCCGGAGCTTCTCTTGATGTTACTATTATTACATCTGTGGGGCTGGCAGGACTCATATATGTAATAGGACGTGTGATTGGTAAGGCTTTAGGTGCCTTTGTGGGGGCTAAAATTTCAAAAGCACCACCGGTAGTATGTAAATGGCTGGGCTTAACGCTGGTTCCCCAGGAGGGTGTGGCAATAGGTCTTGCCACATCGGCTGCCGCTTCATTGCCGGAGTATGGGGCCAGAATCCAGACAATTGTATTGTGTGGGGTTGTAATATATGAGCTTTTCGGACCGATTATTACAAAGGCAACCCTGAAGAAGGCCGGAGAAATAGAGACTCAGGCATAGCCATAACACATAAGGTATATTTTTGCCAATATCTTCATATATTTATGTAGGCTTATATTAATATATGGAGGTAAAACATGGTAAAAAACCGGGGATTAATATGCAGCATCAAGGCACTTATTGTGTCATATGTTATTACGGGCGTCCTGCTCTTTGTATTGGCATTTATGATGTATAAGCTGGGTCTGGAGGAGAAAACCGTCAATTTTGGAATCACCTTTATCTACATTTTTGCAACGGCTGTTGGGGGACTCATAATGGGCAAAAATATGAAGCAAAAAAAGTTTTTGTGGGGGTGTATGATAGGGGGAATTTATGCATTAATAATATTTACAGCCTCTGTTATGATGACAAAAAACCTTGATGCCATATCCGGTGACGGGATAAGCACAATGCTGTTATGTCTGGGAGGCGGAATGCTGGGTGGAATGATAAGCTAAAAAATACTTTTATTTATACAAAATGTATGTTATAATCCTTTGAAGATGATTAATATAGGAGGCAAAGCTCATGAAAAGAATTAAAACTTTAACTAACAAAACCTTGAATAATACAGTTGTTAAGGGTGGCTGTGGCGAGTGCCAGACTTCATGTCAGTCAGCATGTAAGACATCCTGTACAGTTGGAAACCAGAGCTGTGAGAATAAGTAATATATTTCAATATCACTAATACATAAGGCGTGACTTTATTAAAGGGGACCATTTTCGGGATAGTCCTCTTTAGTTGCGTTTTAAAAAGGAGTGTTGTATGGTACATCAGTACAAAAATAACGGATATAACATTGCTCTTGATGTATGTAGCGGCTCTGTCCATGTGGTAGACGACCTTGTATATGACATGATTCCCATGTATCAGGAAAAAAGCCTTGAGGATATAATAAATGCCATAAAGAGCAAATATAAAGATATCTATAGTGAACATGATATCCGTGAAGCATATGAAGATATAAAGGAGCTGGCTGATTCAGGACAGCTTTTCACTGAGGATGTGTACAGGGATGTTATAATAGACTTTAAAAAGAGAAAAACTGTAGTTAAGGCTTTATGTCTGCATATTGCCCATGACTGTAATCTGGCATGCAGATACTGCTTTGCCGATGAGGGAGAGTATCATGGACAAAAGCGTGAACTTATGAGCCTTGAGGTAGGCAGGAAGGCCATTGACTTTCTTATAGAGAATTCGGGAAACAGAGTTAATCTTGAGGTTGATTTTTTCGGTGGCGAGCCACTCATGAACTTTGATGTTGTGAAGAAGATAGTGGAATACGGAAGAAGCCGGGAAAAGGAAGCGGGAAAGAATTTCCGTTTTACGCTGACAACTAACGGAGTTCTTCTTAATGATGAGATTATGGATTTTTGTAACAGGGAAATATCCAATGTAGTCTTAAGCCTGGATGGAAGAAAATGCATTAATGACAGCATGAGACCCACAAGGAATGGTAAAGGAAGCTATGATATCATCGTTCCGAAATTTCAAAGATTCGTCTCAAAACGTGGTAATAAAAGCTATTATGTGAGAGGAACCTTTACAAGAAATAACCTTGATTTTGTTGAGGATTTTAATCTTATGGCAGATCTTGGATTTAAGGAGATATCTATTGAGCCGGTGGTTGCGGGGGAAACCTGTGATTATGCCATAAGGGAGGAAGATATAGACAGAATCTGCAAGGAGTACGATAAGCTTGCCAGGAATATAATAGACAGACACAAGGCCGGAAAGCCGGTAACCTTTTTCCATTTTATGATGGATCTGAATGGTGGTCCTTGTGTGTACAAAAGACTGTCAGGCTGTGGTTCGGGAACTGAGTATCTTGCAGTAACACCTGCCGGAGAGCTGTATCCCTGCCATCAGTTCGTAGGTCTTGAGGGCTTTTCCATGGGAAATGTATTCGAAGGTGTTAAGAGAACAGATATAGTGGATGAGTTTAAATTATGTAATGTATATGCCAAGGATAAATGCAGGGATTGCTTCGCAAGATTTTATTGCAGTGGCGGCTGTGCCGCAAATTCATATCAGTTTCATGGAAGTATCTTAGACGCATATGACATTGGATGTAAGCTACAGCAAAAGCGTGTTGAATGTGCAATTATGATAAAGGCAGCTTTGGCCGATTTAGAAGAAGGAGAGTAAGAATGAAAAAAGCAAGAGTAAAAGCCGTATTTGCATTGCTTATATTTTTAGCATTGCTGGCCGGTGGAATATGCATGAATGTGTTTGGCATTGGCGAAAAGGAAACAGGTAAGATTAACGGTATCCCTTTCGGACTTGATTTACAAGGGGGGCTCAGTGTTACCTATGAAATTGTTAATGATAAGCCTACAGATGATGAGATATCGGCTACTATAGATAAGCTTCAACGAAGAGTTGATACCTATAGTAACGAGGGTGAGGTGTATCAGGAAGGAGATGACAGAATTGCCGTTGAGATTCCTGTAGATACTTCTAAGTATGATGCCCATGAAATTCTTGATGATCTTGGACAGCCCGGAAAGCTTGAATTTATGGACCAGACCAATTATTATCTCTGGGCGGCAGGACAGGAATATGAATATATTGTAAATGGCGCTGATGTTAAGGATGCAAAAGCCGGTATAGATGATTCCGGTGTAAGTAATGATTATGTGGTTCAGCTTTCCTTTACCGAAGAGGGAGCAAAAAAGTTTGCCGAAGGGACAAAGGCCAATATAGGCAAGCCTATATATATTATATATGATAATCAGGTTCAGAGTGCGCCAACCGTAAATACGGCTATAGATGACGGAGAAGCTGTTATTACAGGTATGGGGGATATAGAGAGTGCGGAGAATCTTGCAAGCACAATTAAGATAGGTGCTCTTCCACTTGAGCTTAAGCAGATACAGTATAACATAGTAGGAGCAAAGCTGGGTCAGGAGGCAGTCAGGAGCAGCCTTAAGGCAGGTGTTATAGGTCTTGCTATTATAGCTTTAATTATGATAGTTGTATATCTCCTTCCGGGATTCATTGCGGTTCTTGCTCTGGCTGCATATATTGTATTGATGCTTCTTATATTAAGCATCAGGGGAATCACACTTACCCTGCCGGGTATAGCGGGTATCCTTCTTTCAATTGGTATGGCAGTAGATGCCAATGTAATTATATTTACCAGAATAAAAGAGGAAATTGCCACAGGCAGCAATGTACGGAATGCAGTTAAGGCAGGCTTTTCCAAGGCATTGTCGGCTATACTGGATGGCAACATTACAACTCTTATTGCAACCATAGTGCTTATGGCAATGGGAACAGGAAGTATTAAAGGCTTTGCCAACACATTGATGCTTGGTATAATTCTGTCAATGTTTACGGCATTGGTTGTAACTAAATTCCTGCTGAATATAGCAGTTAATCTGGGAATCAAGAATCCTAAGCTTTATGGAAAAGCTAAACCGCCAAAGGTAAGAAACTTTGTAAAGGCATCAAAATTCTGCATGATTGCTTCATGCATTGCCATAATAGCCGGTCTTGTGTTCCTGCCGGTAAACAAATCAAGAATTGGGAAGGCATTGAATTACAGTCTCGAATTTACAGGTGGAACATCAACAACAGTGACTTTTAACGAGGAATATACTCTTGAAAGAGCAGAGACAGAGGTTGTACCTGTAATTACCGAAACAGTAAATGTGTCTGCAGCAGATATCCAGATACAGACTGTTGAAGGAACAAACCAGGTTATCTTTAAGACTACTGAGCTTGCCGACACTGATGCAGCCAGACTTGAGGATGCATTAAAGAAAAATTTTGATGTTGCGGAAATCAGTGCACAGAGCATAAGCTCTACCATAAGTGGCGAAATGAGAAAGGATGCCATAGTGGCAATTATAATTTCTGCCGTACTCATGCTTATATATATTGCAGTGAGGTTCTCAGACGTAAAATTTGGTGTCAGCGCGGTTATGGCTCTGATACATGATGTTATGATAGTATTTGCAATATACGCAATAGGAAAGCTTTCTGTCGGTAATACATTTATAGCATGTATGCTTACTATATTGGGATATTCAATAAATGCTACAATTATTATATTTGACCGAATAAGAGAAAATCTTAAGACAATGAACAGAAAAGAAGTGGACGAGATTGTCAATATAAGTATTGCACAGACCTTTACAAGAACAATATATACATCCCTTACAACCTTTGTTATGGTATTTGTCCTCTTTGCTGTGGGTGTGTCATCTCTTAAGGAATTTACATTTACACTTATGGCAGGCATTGTATGTGGTGCATACTCATCTATATGTATAACAGGTCCATTGTGGTATCTCCTAAGGTCAAAGTTCGGTAAGAAGACACCACAAAAAAATAGTAAAAAAGTAACTAAGAAGGCTTAATTATTGGGGGCAGTCACATAAAGTGATATGCCCCTTATTTGATTATAACGGGAGGATGCCGTGGAATCTGTATGGACGGTTTACGGAAAAAGAGCAGATTTTAATAAAATCGGAAAAAAATATAATATTGATCCTGTAGTAGCAAGAGTAATGAGAAACAGGGATATAGTGGGAGATGACAGTATAAGGGAATACCTTTACGGTACTCTGGATGACACATATAATCCGGAAACTATGGCAGACATGGATAAGGGCTGCGCTATAATGGCAGAAGCTATAAAAAACGGCGAAAAAATATGTATTGTATCCGATTATGATGTGGATGGTGTAATGTCCAATTATGTGCTGTGGGATGGTCTTACCCGGCTTGGAGGCAGGGTAACTTATAGGATTCCTGACAGAATAAAGGACGGATATGGAATAAATGAGGCAATCATAAGAGAGGCCTATGAGGAGAATACAGGAACTATAATAACCTGTGATAACGGAATATCAGCAGGTTTGGCAATAAATCTGGCAAAAGAGCTTGGAATGAAGGTAATTGTTACAGATCACCATGTAGTACCATATACCATCGATGAAAATGGCCAGAAGCTCTATAAACTTCCACCGGCGGATGCGGTCATTGACATAATGCGTCAGGATTGCCCGTATCCGGGGAAAAATATATGTGGCACAACAGTTGCCTATAAGTTTATCAGAGAATTGTATAAACATATGGAAATGCCATGGGATGACCCTTTCAGATATATTGAAATGATAGCAATTGCTACTGTGTGTGATGTAATGGAGCTTAAGGGAGAAAACAGGATATATGTAAAAGAAGGGCTTAAGCTTCTGGAGGATACAGATAATACGGGATTACAGGCATTACTTGAGGTATGCGGGTTAAAAAACAAGAAGCTTTCAGCCTTCCATTTAGGCTTTGTAATCGGTCCCTGCATTAATGCTGCCGGAAGACTGGAAAGTGCAAAGCAGGGGCTTGAATTACTTATGTCGAAGAACAAAAGTGAGGCTTTAGATCTTGCAGTGAGACTCAGGGAATTGAATATCCACAGAAAGGATATGACAGAGGAGGGAGTTAATCAGGCCATTGAAATGGTGAAAAACAATTATATGGAGGATAAGGTTCTTGTGGTATATATGCCGGACTTACATGAGAGCATAGCGGGTATAGTTGCAGGGCGATTAAGGGAACACTTTTACAAACCGGTCTTTGTGATTACAGATAGCAACGATGGAGGTCTTAAGGGCTCGGGGAGGTCCATAGAGGGATATCATATGGCAGACAGCCTTAATCAGATTAAGGATATTCTCATAAAATACGGAGGACATGAGCTGGCAGCAGGCTTTTCCCTTCTGCCGGAAAATCTTGAAAATTTTAGAAAAAGACTGAATGACAACCAGAAGCTGACAAGCAGGGAGCTTACTCCGACGGTAAGGCTTGATGCGGCAATGCCTGTATCATATATTACATTAAAGCTTGTGGAACAGCTTCAACTCCTTGAGCCCTTTGGCAAGGGAAACGAAAAGCCCATGTTCGGTCAGAGCAATCTTGGAATAAAATCTGTTTCATTTATGGGAAAGGAAAACCAATATGTAAAAATATATTTTCAGAATGAAGAAGGATATGTTATTGAAGGAGTTGATTTTAACGGAAAATCTTTTATTGAATGCATAAAAATGTGGTTTGGTGACGAAGAATGTGATAAAATACTTAAGGGTGTGCCAAACAAGGTGAAGCTGGATGTGGCATACTATCCGTTAATTAATCAATATGGTGGAAAAAAGACTATACAGATACAGCCATATATGTATCAAAGGACATAAAAAGGAGAGGTAAACGAATATGAAAAAGGTTGAGGATTATATTAAGAGTATTCCGGATTTTCCAAAGAAAGGCATTATTTTCAGGGATGTAACCAGTGTTCTTGAAAGTCCCGAGGGGCTTGCTCTTGCTATTGATGAAATGAATAATCTGCTGGACGGTGTGGATTACAATCTTATTGCAGGGGCCGAATCCAGAGGCTTCATATTTGGTGCTCCTCTGGCATATATGAATAAAAAAGGCTTTGTGCCAATTCGTAAAAAGGGAAAGCTGCCAAGGGAAACAGTAGAGGCAAGCTATGATCTGGAATATGGTTCTGCAACAATTGAGATACATAAGGATGCAATTAAACCGGGTGATAAGGTGGTATTGGTTGATGACCTTATTGCTACAGGTGGAACAATAAAGGCAGCAGCAAAGCTGGTAGAGGAATTGGGAGGAGAGGTCGTAAAGATGATTTTCCTCATAGAGCTTGTAGATTTGGGGGGAAGAAAGGCTCTGTCAGAGTATGACATAGCTTCTGTTGTATGCTACGAGGGTGAGTAACTCATAGATTGTTTTAGGGAGGAAAGTGATTAGTATGTCAGATATAACCTATAACCCTCTGGAAAAACTAAAAAAAGAGCCCAGCAAACCCGATGACTTTACTCCACCGGAGGAGCTTTACAAAAAGCTGATTGACACTATACGCCAATATCATCCATCCTCGGATATATCCATGATTGAGAAGGCATATGCTGTGGCAAGTGAAGCCCATAAGGACCAAAAACGTAAATCCGGGGAGCCGTATATAATTCACCCTCTTTGCGTGGCTATAATTCTTGCAGAGCTTGAACTTGACAAAGAAACAATTGTAGCCGGAATTCTCCATGATGTAGTGGAGGATACGGTTATGACTACCGAAGAGATATCCAGAGAATTTTCAGAAGAAATAGCCCTTCTGGTGGATGGAGTAACAAAGCTTACCCAGTTGGATTTGTCCCAGGATAAGATAGAGATTCAGGCAGAAAATCTTAGAAAGATGTTTCTTGCCATGGCAAAGGATATAAGGGTTATTCTTATAAAGCTTGCGGACAGACTCCATAATCTCAGGACAATGCAGTATCAGTCCCCTGCAAAGCAGATAGAAAAATCCAGGGAAACCATGGATATATATGCACCTATTGCCCACAGACTGGGTATTTCCAAAATCAAGATAGAGCTGGATGATTTGTCCATGCAATATTTATACCCGGATGTGTACAAATCCTTAAAAGAGGAAATAACCACAAGGCTTGCTGCCAGTGAGGATTTTATTGTCCAGATGGTGGACGAGGTTAAGCATTATATGGATGAGGCGGATATAAAGGCAGAGGTAGACGGCAGGGTAAAGCATATATTCAGTATTTATAAAAAGATGATTACCCAGAACAAGACCTTAGACCAGATATATGATATTCATGCTATACGGATAAAGGTTGATACTGTGAGAGACTGTTATGCGGCACTGGGTATTATTCATGAGAAGTACAAGCCTATACCGGGAAGATTTAAGGACTACATTGCTATGCCTAAGCAAAATATGTACCAGTCGCTTCATACAACTCTTATCGGTCCGGGAGGAAGACCCTTTGAGATACAGATACGTACCTATGAAATGCACAGAACTGCGGAATATGGTATTGCTGCCCATTGGAAATATAAGGAGGGAGATGCAGGCTCAAAGGATAATGAGGAGCAGAAGCTCAGCTGGTTAAGACAAATACTTGAGTGGCAGACAGATACTGCCGACAACAAGGAATTCATGAGCTTTGTCAAGACAGATCTGGATTTGTTTTCTGATCAGGTATATTGCTTTACACCTGCGGGAGACGTAAAAGCATTGCCAAAGGGCTCTACCCCTATAGATTTTGCATATGCTATCCATACTGCTGTAGGTAATAAAATGATTGGAGCCAGAGTAAACGGAAGGCAGGTGCCTATAGAAACCGAGCTCAAAAATGGTGACAGGGTTGAAATTATAACCTCACAAAATGGTAAGGGTCCCAGCATGGACTGGCTTAAGCTGGTTAAGAGCACCCAGGCAAAAACTAAGATTAACCAGTGGTTCAGGCAGGAAAACAAGGAGGATAATATACAGAAGGGCAAGGAAGCTATAATATCCTATTGCAAGACAAAATCCATATCTCTTCCGGATATAACAAAGCCTGAGCTTATAGAGAAGGTTGTAAAAAAATATAATTTTGCAACATGGGATGCACTTCTTGCATCAGTAGGTCATGGAGGACTTAAGGAGGGTCAGATAGTTAACCGTCTTCTTGAGGAGTATAAGAAGGAAGAGTCAAGAAAAATAACCGAAGACCAGATCGTTGAAAAGATAAATACCCCGGGAAGAGGAGTAGGACATTCCGGTAAGGGAATAACCGTAAAGGGAATGGATGATGTGGCAGTCCGGTTTTCCAAGTGCTGTGCTCCTGTTCCGGGAGATGAAATTGTAGGATATATCACAAGGGGACGTGGAGTTTCCATCCACAGAACAGACTGTGTCAATGTACTTTGTATGGATGAGTTTGACAGAGCCAGACTTATTGAGGCAGACTGGGCAGATGGAGTTGTACAAAGCACCAATATGTACAGTACAGAAATTAATATTTATGCAATGGATAACCAGGGGCTTATCTTTGAGCTTACAAAAATATTCAATGAGGAAAAAATCAGTCTTACAGGAATGAATGTAAGGGTGAGTAAGCAGGGTAAGGCCACAATATCTGTCAAATTTGAAATACATTCAAAGGAACAGCTTACAAAAATCATATCAAAGATTAGAAATGTAGATGGAATTATTGACATAGAAAGGACGGCTGGTTAATGGCAGGCTTAATTACTATTACTAATGTGCTTGGTTCTCTCGGGACCAATTGCTATACAATCGCCAACAGAGATACCAGGGAGGCTATAATTGTAGATCCCGCAGCCAGGGGAGATTTTCTTGTTAACATGTATATGAATCAAAGCTTAAAACCGGTGGCCATACTTCTGACCCACGGACACTGGGATCATATAGGCGCAGTGGGTGAGCTTAAAAAGGCTTATCCGGATATAGTTGTTTATGCAGGAGAGAATGAAAAGGATGTGCTTATGCGTCCTGAACTTAATCTTTCCGCAATGTTTGACAGTCCTCTGTCAATGAAGGCAGATTCCTATGTGAGGGATATGGAGGAAATTAAGCTTCTCGATACCAATATAATATGTCTGGCTGTGCCGGGACATACAAAGGGTGGTATGTGTTATTACTTCCCGGAAGGGAAGATGGTATTTTCAGGAGATACACTGTTTTATTCCAGTATAGGAAGAACTGATTTCCCTACCGGTGATGAGAAACAGCTTATTCAGGGAATAAAAGACAAGCTTCTTACACTGCCGGAGGATGTGACTGTATATCCGGGACATAATGACAGAACCTCTATAAAAAGAGAAAAAGAGACAAATCCGTATTTTTAATACCAAGAGAGAAAAAAATGATACTTCTTATACAAAACAGTGAATTATATAACAATGACCTTAGAGCTATGCTCATGGCCTTTTATCCGGGAGTTAAAATTGTTATACCGGCTTCAGACAGGGTATTACAGGAAGAGGTTATCTTTAAACTACGAGTGGAATATGGGGATACCAAAACTACAATAATTCTGGAGGGAAAGCAAACAGAAAAAGCGGTAATATACGGATATTATGGTGATAAGATCATTTTCCGTAATATACTTAAGTCTGAGGTATATAAGCTGTTATGCAATTATACCGGGAAAAGTCTTCCGTGGGGAGACCTGACAGGTGTACGGCCTACAAAGATAGCTATGGCAAAGCTGAGAGAGGGAGCAGACCGTAAGGAGGCTGTGGTAAACTATCGCAAGACATATCATGTCAGTGAAAGAAAGGCTGTGCTTGCCACAAGAGTGGCAGAGGCTGAGCTGGGTATTATCAGGAAGATTGACATGGAAAGAGATTATTGCCTGTATATAGGAATTCCCTTTTGCCCAAGCAGGTGTCTGTATTGCTCTTTTACCTCGTATCCCATAGGGATATATAGAGATAAGGCAAAAATGTATATCGAAAGACTGTGTGAGGAATTAGATTATATATCTGATGCATATAAGGACAAAAGGCTTGTGTCAATTTATATAGGAGGAGGAACACCTACCTCTATTGACCATGGATTACTTGACAGACTTCTTACTCATATTGATATGGACTTTGGAATCGGAGAAGAGAAAAAAAGACCATTGGAATATACAGTTGAAGCGGGAAGACCGGACAGTATAACGTATGAGAAGCTTGAGGTAATGAAAAAGCATGGCGTTACCAGAATAAGCATTAACCCCCAGACTATGCAGGATGAAACCCTTAAAACCATAGGACGGGCCCATACATCCGTGGAAACAGAGGAAGCTTTTCACATGGCAAGAAAAGCAGGGTTTGATAACATAAATATGGATATCATAGCAGGGCTTCCCGGAGAAAATATAGACAGTATGTATGATACCCTGGAAAAAATAAAAAATCTGGCACCGGACAGCCTTACTGTCCACTCACTTGCAATTAAGAGGGCAGCAGGCTTAAGACAGCAGCTTGACACCTATGGAGGTCAGATTAACAGGAATATGGATATGATGCTTGATATGGTGGAAAAGGCCGCCACAGAAATGTCTATGGCTCCATATTATCTTTATAGGCAGAAAAACATAGGTGGCAATCTGGAAAATGTGGGATATTCAAAAAAAGGACTGGAATGTCTGTATAATATATTAATTATGGAGGAGATTACAGATATAATAGCTGCAGGGGCAGGAGCCTCTACCAAGCTTACCTTCCATAAGGAAAACCGTATTGAAAGAGTGGAAAATTGTAAATCAGTAGATGATTATATTGGCAGGTTAGATGAAATGCTTGATAGAAAAAGAGCTGCATTCAGATACAAACTGTCTTAGAGTAACAACAAACAGAAAGGAAATAAAGACTATGGCAATGAAGAAAAAACCTGTTACGGGAATGAAAGACATTTTACCTAAAGAGATGGAGATAAGGGATTATGTTATTGGTCTTATAAAGGATACCTATAAAGCCTTTGGGTTTTCCTCAGTTGAAACACCCTGCGTTGAGCATATAGAGAATCTAAGCAGTAAGCAGGGCGGAGAGAATGAGAAGCTTATCTTTAAGATACTTAAAAGAGGAGAAAAGCTCAGGCTGGATGAGGCAAAGGAGGAGACGGATCTGGTAGACGGAGGACTTAGATATGACCTTACGGTTCCTCTTTCCAGATATTATTCTAATAATGCCAATGATTTGCCAAGCCCATTTAAGGCACTTCAAATGGGAAATGTGTGGAGAGCAGACAGACCACAGCGTGGCAGGTATCGTCAGTTCATGCAATGTGATATCGATATTCTCGGTGAGTCTACAATTCTTGCCGAGATAGAGCTTATTCTTGCAACTACTACATTGCTTGGCAGGCTTGATTTCAAAAATTTTACCATAAGAATCAATGACCGGAGAATCCTCAAGGCGATGGCCGCTTACAGTGGATTTGCAGAGGCAGATTATGATACGGTTTTTATTATTCTGGATAAGATGGATAAGATTGGAATTGACGGTGTAAGAGAGGAGCTTATCAGGGAAGGATATACTGAAGATGCGGTTGACAAATATCTCAGGCTTTTTGAACAGGTTACCAATGACATAGACGGAGTAAGATATATTAAGAATACCCTGGGTGATTTTCTTAGTGCTGATATCGCAAATGATTTGGAGACGATTATTTCATCGGTTGATAATACCAAGTCAGCTGAGTTTAAGATGAGCTTTGACCCGACACTTGTCAGGGGAATGTCATATTACACAGGACCTATCTTTGAGATATCCATGGACGAGTTTGGCGGCTCGGTTGGTGGCGGTGGGCGCTATGATGAAATGATAGGTAAATTCACCGGCAATGCGACACCGGCTTGCGGATTTTCAATAGGATTTGAGCGTATCGTCATGCTGCTTCTTGAAAGAGAGTATAAGGTGCCGGCAAGTGGAACAAAGATTGCATACCTCATTGAAAAGAATATGCCCGGAGAAAAGCTCCTTGCAATTCTTGACAAGGCAAAAAAGGAACGTAAGGCAGGCAGACAGGTCAATATAGCCATTATGAAAAAGAACAAGAAGTTCCAGAAGGATCAGCTTATGGCAGAGGGCTATGAGAGCTTCTGTGAATTTTATATAAATGAATTAAAGTAGTGAAAAGAGCAATATTTTGATAAGTAGGAGGTCATAGGGACAATGGCGGAGTCAATGAAAGGACTTAAGAGAAGTCATAGATGCACAGAGGTTAACAATACCATGCTTGGAAACGAAGTCACAGTTATGGGATGGGTGCAAAAGAGCAGAAACAAGGGTGGAATTGTTTTCACAGATTTGAGAGACAGAACAGGAATTCTTCAGATAATATTTGAAGAGGCAAATGTCGGAGCAGAGGGTTATGGAAAGGCTGCCAAGCTTAGAAGCGAATTTGTTATTGCAGTAAAGGGTAAGGTTGCGAAGCGCGGTGGAGCTGTAAATGAGAATCTTGCCACAGGAGATATAGAAATTATCGCATCGGATATCAGAATCCTGTCTGAGTCAGAGGTACCTCCTTTTCCAATAGAAGAGGACAGTAAGACCAAAGAGGATTTGAGATTAAAATACAGATATCTTGACCTTAGAAGACCGGATCTCCAGAAAAATATAATGATGAGAAGTAAGGTTACTACACTCACAAGAGCATTTCTGTCAGAGGAGGGCTTTATTGAAATAGAAACCCCTACACTGTGTAAGTCAACTCCTGAGGGAGCGAGAGATTATCTTGTGCCAAGCCGTGTGCATCCGGGAAATTTTTATGCTTTGCCACAGTCACCTCAGATATATAAGCAGCTTCTTATGTGCTCAGGCTATGACAGATATTTTCAGATAGCCAGATGCTACAGGGATGAGGATTTAAGAGCTGACAGACAACCGGAATTTACCCAGATAGACATGGAGCTTTCCTTTGTAGACGTTGATGATGTAATTGATGTAAATGAAAGACTTCTGGCGAAGCTTTTCAAAGAAATTATAGGCGTGGAGGTCAAACTCCCTATCCAGAGAATGACATATAAGGAAGCCATGGAAAGATTCGGGTCAGACAAGCCGGATCTCAGATTCGGCATGGAGCTTAAGGATGTTACTGACACTGTCAGAAATTGTGAATTTGTTGTTTTCAAGAGCGCTATAGAAAATGGTGGCAGTGTAAGAGGTATAAATGTTAAAGGACAGGGTGGTATGCCTCGTAAAAAGATAGATGCCCTGGTTGATTTTGCAAAGGGCTATGGGGCAAAGGGGCTTGCCTATGTTGCTCTTGGTGAGGATGGAGCGATTAAATCCTCGTTTGCGAAATTTATGAAGGAAGAAGAGATGACAGCTCTGATTAATGCTATGGAGGGAGAAGCCGGAGATTTACTTTTGTTTGCGGCAGATAAGAGCAAGCTGGTTTTCGATGTCCTTGGAGCACTAAGAGTTGAGCTTGCAAATCAGTTAGGACTTCTTGATAAAAATGAATACAGATTTGTGTGGATAACAGAATTTCCTCTGCTGGAGTGGAACGAAGAGCTTAACAGATATCAGGCCATGCACCATCCTTTTACAATGCCGATGGAGGAGGATTTACAGTACATTGACACTGACCCGGGACGTGTCCGTGCAAAGGCATATGATATTGTATTGAATGGTACTGAAATCGGTGGTGGCTCGGTGCGTATCCACCAGAACCATGTTCAGGAAAAAATGTTTGAAGCCTTAGGCTTTACCATGGAAAGAGCCTATGAGCAGTTTGGTTTCCTTCTCAATGCGTTTAAATATGGCGTTCCGCCTCATGCCGGTCTTGCATATGGTCTTGACAGACTTGTTATGCTTATGGCAAAGGAGGATTCCATCAGAGATGTTATTGCATTTCCTAAGGTAAAGGATGCCTCATGCCTTATGAGTGAGGCACCAAACCTGGTTGATTCAAAACAGCTGGAGGAACTTGGCTTGGAGCTTAGAGTATAAGACGACAGTCGCCACAATGATTTACATCATTGTGGCGACTGTCCATTTTCGTTTTGTACCTTAGACAGGGTAAAGGTAAATTCGCTTCCCACATCTTCAGTACTTACAACATTTATATTTTCGTTATGGGCTTTAATTATTTCTCTTGTTATAGAAAGTCCGAGACCGGTGCCCTGCTTATCTTTTCCTCTGGATGCGTCAGCCTTATAGAATCTGACCCATACCTTTTTAAGGGAATCTTTAGGAATACCACAGCCTTCATCCTTTACAGATACGAAAAGCTTATCATTTTTCTCTGTAAGGGTAACATATATGGATTTGCCGTCCGGTGTAAATTTAATTGCATTATCAAGAAGATTGTATACAACCTGTTGGATTTTTGTTGCATCAGCATATACCATGGTGTGCTGGCAATGGTTATTAAGTATTAGGGAGATGCTCTTGGCTTCACATTTTCCCTCGAAGGTTCTCATTGCCTTTTTTACCAGCTCTACTATGTCAAATTCCTTAAATATCAGCCATAAGCCATAGGAATCGGCATTGTTTAACTCAAGGAGGCTTGAGGTAAGCTTTGTAAGGCGGTTGGTTTCTTCGACTACAATATTAAGATATTTGTCCTGCTTCTCCGGAGGGATAGTACCATCAAGTATGGCCTCGATATAGCCCTTTATGGAAGTAAGAGGCGAACGGAAATCATGGGATATATTGGATATAAAATCCTTTCTGTATTCATCCAGCTTGGAAAGCTCTGAAGCCATATACTCCAGTGTGGAGGCCAGCTGACCTATTTCATCCTTGGAGGTAATATCCATTTTGGTTTCAAAGTTTCCTGTAGAGTATTCCTCTGCTACGGAATTAATCCTTCTGATAGGCTTCATAATCTTATTGGAAATAACTCCCAGAAGGGCAAATGAGATTATAAGCATAATCAGGAAAGGAAGATATATTGCCTGAATCAGATTGCTTTGCACCGTACTGATCTGGGATACGGTTGCGTGTGTTATAATCATACCATTTGGTTCATTATCCGTAAGAATCGGGATAGCGACAGTAATAACCTCATCGGAAAAGGTGCCATAAAAATCCCCGGTAAAGGATTGGGAGGTGTAAATATCAAAATCCTGATTAAGGAAAAATATGTTTTTTGGGGCTTCAGGGTGTCCCTTTGCCTGGGAAGAGGCAAAAATTATTCCCTTGGAGTCAAGAATCCATATACTTAAATCCAGAGCATCTGAGTAATAATCCAGGGTGCCTTTTAATGTGTCACTGGAGTAAAAGCCATTAACATAGGCTGAAATGGTCTGATTTGCAATAAGTAATGTCTCATTATTTAAAATCTCGGTTTTTTCTTCCACCAGAGCCTGCTTGGTAGAGTAGGTGGAATATATGGTTATAAGTGAAAATACAGCTATAAACAGGATAAGAAAACCAAGAAATATTTTATCAAAAAGAGAATGCTTCATTTATCTTACCTCGAATTTGTAACCCTTTCCCCATACGGTTGTAATTGACCAATTGTGATTATCGTTAAGCTTTTCCCTAAGACGCTTAATATGAACATCTACAGTTCTTGAGTCACCCAGATATTCATAATCCCACAGCTTATCAAGAAGCTGATCCCTGGTAAATACCTGATTAGGCTTTTTTGCCAGAAAATACAAAAGCTCAAGCTCCTTTGGAGGCATGTCCAGGGACTTGCCCTCAAATATTACTGTGTAGTTGGTAATGTTAATTAACAGATCATCATATTCTACAAATTCCCCCTGATGGTCGGTTTCAACCTTAAGAGCTGTCTGGTTTTGAATCTGAGCTGTACGGCGTAAAACTGCTTTTACCCTGGCAACAAGCTCATTGGAATCAAAGGGCTTAATCATATAGTCATCCGCACCAAGCTTAAGCCCCAAAACCTTGTCAAAAACCTCTCCCTTGGCTGAAAGCATGATAATAGGGGTAAAGTGGGTTTTTCTGATTTGCGTGCAAATCTCGTAGCCATCAACATCAGGAAGCATTATATCAAGCAATATAAGATCCGGCTGATAACTTTTAAATAAATCCAGAGCATCCTTACCATTGAGGGCTATTTCTGTTGAAAAGCACTCTTTAATCAGATAAAGGGATATAAGCTCAGCTATATTTTCATCATCATCTACAATAAGTATTTTTTGTTTTTCCATAATATTCCCCCTATAATTCTACAATTGTCACACCAAAGTCACCTTCTCCGAATTCGCCGCCACGGAAGGATTTGACGTGCTTCTGCCTCCTTAGATATTCATGTATACCCTTTCTCAGGGCACCTGTACCCTTGCCATGAATTATTGTAACCCTGCTTAAGTGGGAAAGACAGGCATCATCCAGATATTTATCGATCTCCGGTATAGCTTCATCTACTGTCATGCCCATAACATTTATCTCCGGGGAGATAAACTGGGATTTGCTCACAGAGGTTCTGGTGTTTTTGTATGTCTTAACATCAGTGGTAAATCCAGGCTCTTTCAGTATAATAAGGTCTGATATTGGCAGCCTTGAGGATAAAATGCCCATCTGTACAAGAGCCATACCCTTAGCATCAGGCAGGGAGGAAATCGTACCCTTACAGCCCATGCTTATTACCTCGACAAGGTCTCCGATATGAAAATCCTTTGCCTTGTGATTGGAGGTTTTCTTAGGAGTATTATGACCGGAGTCTTTATCGTAGCCCTTAAGCTTATCCCCCAGGCTGCGTCGTTGATCCTCCATGCGTTTAAGATTGGCTTTTTCAGGGTTGCTTCTCCATTTGTTATAATCCCTTATTGTGTGGTCCGCAACCTCTTTGGCTTCTTCAATAATTTCCCTGGCATCTTCTCTGGCTTTTTCCAGTATCTGTTTTTTTCTTGCTTCAAGAGAGCTTTCCTTTTCCTTAAGGCTGTTTTTAAGCTCCTCAATCTCTTTTTTATATTCTTCTATTGCGTGTTCGTCTTCTTCTATGGAACGTTTGCTCTTTTCAAGATCGGCAATCAGGGTTTCCATGTCTATGGAATTGTTGTCAATTGCATATTTTGCATCATCAATTATACTTGCCGGTAATCCCAGCTTACTTGAAATGGCAAAGGCATTGGATTTGCCCGGTACTCCTATCATAAGGCGGTATGTTGGCCTAAGGGATGCAAGGTCAAATTCGCAGGAGGCGTTTTCCACACCTTCAGTTGAAAGTGCATAGGTCTTAAGCTCGGTATAATGAGTAGTAGCCATACATTTTGCTCCCATATTCTTAAGAAAGTTAAGTATGGATATAGCCAGAGCTGCACCCTCCACAGGGTCTGTTCCTCCCCCGGGTTCGTCGAAAAGACACAGGGTATTAGGACCAGCATGATTAACTATGTATACAATATTGCTCATATGGGATGAAAATGTAGAAAGATTTTGCTCAATACTCTGTTCATCACCGATATCTGCAAATACGTCATCAAATACATTAAGTCTGGAGCCCTCCAGTGCAGGAATGTGTAAGCCTGCCTGCCCCATAAGTGTGAAAAGTCCCAGAGTTTTAAGGGAAACCGTTTTGCCACCTGTATTTGGACCTGTTATAATAAGCAGGTTGTATTCCTCCCCAAGCCGTATATCCACCGGAACCACACTATGCTTTTCAAGAAGCGGGTGCCGGGCACCTTTAATATCAATAATTCCCCGGGTGTTGAAAAGAGGCTGGGTTCCATTGTAGGAACGGGCAAACCTTCCTCTTGCAAATATAAAGTCCAGCTCAGTTAAAAGCTCCATGTTATAAGCAATGTCATCTACTGCCCGGGCAGCCATGAGGCTCAGATTTTCAAGAATGTGTTCTATCTCAACCAGCTCCTGGTTGGAAAGCTCTTTTATCTCATTATTAAGATTAACTACAGCCATAGGTTCTATGAAAAGAGTAGAGCCTGACGAGGACTGGTCGTGAATCATGCCGGGAAACTTAGAACGATATTCCTGTTTAACAGGTATGCAGTAGCGCCCATTACGCAGTGTAATAAGGCTGTCCTGAAGCATCTCCTTTGTCGAATCATTTTTTATCATTTTTGCAAGCTGCTGATGCAGCCTGTCATTAGTAAGCTGCATATTTCTGCGTATGCTCTTCAGTGCCAGGGAGGCATCGTCAGCATATTCATTTTCACCTATTATACAGCGCTTGATCTCTGTAGAAATGTGCTCTAAGGGAATAAGCTGATTAAACTTTTCTGTCAGGCTGTCACCGGAAACCGCTGTGGCAACCGTATCCGGCAAATCCGAGCCGTCTCCGTACTTTTTTACGGATATGGCTATATTAAGCACCGTAGCAATATCCAGCAGCTCCCGGGAGGTAAGAGTTCCCTGAACCTCAAGCCTCTTAATTGAAGGTGTTATATCAGTCAGCCCCGAAAAAGATATATTCCCCTGACGATTTAAACGCATAAGGGCATCACGGGTTTCTGCCTGAAGCCGGTTAATGGTTTCTATATCCCTTTTGGGTCTGATTCTGTCGCAACGCCTTTTTGCCATGACTGAGGTGGCATATTCGGTAAGCATTGACAATATTTTGTTGTATTCTAATACTCTTAGACTTCGCTTGTTCATACCTGTTGTTCCTTATATAATATTTTACAGGAGAGTTATACGGACTAATCTTAAGGGCAGATGTTTAAACTATGCCGAAGAATTCTTCCGATATCCTGTTTGTTTTACCGTAATCAGATCGGTTTAGCTTTCTATATAGTAGTATATAGGATAATTTACCGTATTACAAGAAAATAAATCCTGATGAACCGGTGCTGCTGTTTACTATAATACCATACTGTTTTGTGCCGTGGGAAAATTGTAAATAAAAGACCTTTAACATTTCAAATTGCTTGTATAAACATTTATAAAATGATAAAATCAAAGCTGACTGATTAAATATTTTGCAACATAAGTGTTGATAGAAGGAAGGATATTATATGAATTATATAAGTGGGTTGCATGAGGGTGAAATGATATCTGAGGTTTATTTTTGCAAAAGCAAGGTAACTGCCACCACCAAGGCAGGCAAAAATTATTATTCCATGCAATTGCAGGACAGAACAGGAATAATAGATGGAAAGGTATGGGAGCTTAACAACGGTATCTCACATTTTGATGCGATGGACTACATTAAGGTGGATGCCCAGGTAACAAGCTTTAATAATTCACTGCAGTTAAATATAAAAAGGGTGCGTATTGCAGATCCGGGAGAGTATGACACATCTGATTATATGCCATGCTCTGAAAAGAATACGGATGATATGTATAAAAACCTTATGGATATTATAAATGGAATTAATAATAAATACCTTAGTGGATTACTGAAAAGCTTTTTTGTGGATGATGGGGAATTTATAAATAAATTCAAGACCCATTCTGCTGCAAAATCCATTCATCACGGATTTATAGGGGGACTTTTAGAGCATACTCTGTCTGTGGCTAAGATATGTGTATATATAGGGGATAATTACCCTGAAATTAATAAGGATCTCCTGGTAACGGCGGCAATATGCCATGACATCGGAAAGGTAGATGAATTATCGGATTTCCCTGAGAATGACTACACAGATCAGGGGCAGCTTATTGGACATATTGTACTTGGAACGATGATGGTAGATAACAAAATCAGAGAAATAAAAGACTTCCCTGTAGTTCTGGCAAACGAGCTCAAGCATTGTATTCTGGCACACCATGGAGAATTAGAGTATGGGTCACCAAAGAAACCGGCACTTATCGAAGCTGTTGCTCTGGCTCATGCAGATAATATGGATGCCAAGCTTCAGACATTTATCCAGGTTTTAAAGGATAACAAGGATAATAGCGGATGGCTCGGATACAATAAAATGTTTGAAAGTAATGTTAGAATTACAGAGTAGATTATGTAACCGTGTTTTTTGGAAATACTCTATATGGCGACTGTATTTTAAGGAGGAAGGCATGGGCTGTTTGGACAGTGTAAATCAGGTTCTTGAATTTTTAGTTGAGACCGGAATATTGGTGTTTGAATTCATAGGTGTAGGAATTATTATATTTACGGGACTTCTATGCTTTCTGAAATATATTAAAGGAAAGCCTGATACAAGGATAGCTCTTGGAAAAGGGCTTGCCATGGGACTGGAATTCAAGCTGGGAAGTGAGATACTGAGAACAGTTGTGGTCCGTGAGTGGAAGGAGATTTCCATAGTGGCAGGTATTATAATCCTTCGTGCTGCTCTGACATTTCTGATTCATTGGGAAATAAAGCAGGAGGAAAAGGACAGGGAGAAAAGGGAGAAGCAATAGGATATAGCTTAAGGATTGATTTATGAATAAGAATGATATTGTGGAAATCAGAATAGATGACCTGGGAAATGACGGTGAAGGAATAGGACATTTGTCGCAGAAGGATGGAAGAAGCTTTGCAATTTTTGTAAAGGATGTACTTGTAGGTGAGCTGATAAGGGTCAGACTGTTAAAAATAAAGAAGAATTATGCTTACGGAAGGCTGGAGGAGATAATAGAGCCTTCTATGGGCAGGGTAGAGCCTATGTGCCCTGATGCAAGAAGGTGTGGAGGATGCTCCCTTATGCATATGAGCTATGCTATGGAGCTGGAATACAAGTGGAACAAGGTGAAAAGCTGCCTTGAACGTATTGGAGAAATCAGTAATCCGGGTAACTATATGGAAAAAATCCGGGGCATGGATAATCCTTACTATTTTCGCAACAAGATGCAATTTCCTGTAGGAGTTGATAATGGTGGTAATGTGGTCATGGGTTTTTTTGCTCAGAGAACCCATAGCATTATTAATCTGGATAAATGCTGCATCGGTCATCCGGTTAACGAATATCTGGTCAAATATATAAAGGCATGGCTGCAAAAATACCAGGACAGAACCGGTGGCTTTGTGTATGATGAAGAAATTCACAAGGGCCTTGTAAGACATGTCCTTACCAGAGTGGGATTTAAAACAGGGGAGGTCATGGTGTGCCTTGTTATAAATGGAAGCTCTCTCGGTGATTTTCCCGGAAATATTTCAAGGGAAGCGGACATAATTGATGATTTGATAAGCAGCCTTCAGGAAGGAATCAGGGATTATAATGATCATTTTATGGAATACCCATTGAAGGACAGGGTACAGCTTACCGGTGTAAGTATTAATATTAATCGGGATAAAACCAATAAAATATTGGGAAATAAGTGTAAAACCCTGTGGGGCAGTGACAGTATAAGTGACTATATTGGTGACATCAGATTCAATATATCTCCTATGTCATTTTTTCAGGTTAATCCGGTGCAGACAAAGGTTTTGTATGATATGGTCATTGAATATGCCGAGCTTTCGGGAAATGAAAATGTGTGGGATATGTATTGTGGAATAGGTACAATTACTCTTTCCATAGCAAAGAAGGCAAAAAAGGTTTATGGAGTGGAGATTGTTCCCCAGGCTATTGAGGATGCAAAATGTAATGCCGCACTGAACCAAATATCTAATGTGGAATTTTTCTGTGGGAAGGCAGAGGAGGTCGTTCCGGAGTTCTTTGCCAAAAGAAATGAAGACCAGGGAAGCCACCCGGATGTGGTTGTGGTTGACCCTCCAAGAAAGGGCTGTGATCAGGTGCTTCTTCATACTATTTCTTCCATGAAGCCTGAGAAACTGGTGTATGTAAGCTGTGATCCGGCTACCCTTGCCAGGGATTTGAAATATCTTCTGGGCAATGGTTTTATGCTTAAAAAAGTAGGAGTGGTGGATCAATTCTGCCATTCCGGACATGTTGAGAGTGTGACACTGCTCCAAAAAATTATGAAGTGATTGATAGCAATTTACAGCGTGAACATCTGAAACCCGGCGAGAATGAATTTTTTGAGGTATATAAGCTGTTAGTCGGAAGCTTTGATGATGTGATAGACTCCGTCATTGATACGATTGATGGTATCAGTATGAATAATGAGGATATCGGCAGATTAGAGGAGAAACAGAATGCTTTGGATAATCTGGAACAGTGCGGAAAGAAGCTTACGGACTTATATTTGGACGAAGGTATTTCCAAGGAGACATACGATGAAAAGTATGAGGAGCTGACTGTGAAAATTAAGAATTCAAAAGAATCCATTGCAATTCTTCAAGAGAATGTTCCCAATCAGAAGGATGTAAGAAAGAGAATGGCAACAACAGTGTTGTTCCGAATGCAAAGGAATGGTTTAAAGGGAAGGTGACGAAGGTGGATGAAAGTCAGGGATAGAATTTGCTGTAAATTAACATGCAAATAAGTTGAATGATCTGCTGCGAATGTGTATAATATAATGTATAGAAAGCAGCAGATTATTTCAAATGTATGATTGGAGGACTTGATATGCCTAATATTAAACCGATTTCAGATTTAAGAAATTATACCGCAGTTATAAATGAAGTTGCGTATGGAAATCGTGTGTATCTTACACGAAACGGACACGGTAAGTGTGCCATAATAGATATGAAGGAACTGGATGAATTGGATAAGCAGAAAGCACTTTACCAGCTTCTGAGCAAGCTGAATGAAGCAGAAATATCTATTCGTGAGGAAGGAACCATATCAGCAGATGATTTAGAAAAGGAATTGGGGGTATAGTGATTGAAAAAGGTTGAATATTCCCAGATTGTAAGGCAAAAGCTTAAGAATTTAAGGGCTCGTCTTACAAGTGAATTTGGTGCAGAAGTATCCGGAAAATCCATAAAGCAGATTACCGATGTGATAAGAGGCTTGGAGGATTTTGAAGAAAAGGGAATCGCTGTTTCATCCATGTATGAAATAGAGTGTGATTACAGATACATTTATGCCGGACGCAATTGTCTGTTTTATCGAATCGAAGGGAACTACTATTGAATGTTAGTGATGAGATGAAATCAGACGATGAAAGACAGAATTGTGGAGGAACAGAAATTATTCTAACAGATATGCTATATTGCTTAGGATGTCAAAATAGCTTTGCCCCACCATAATCAAGGGCAAAGCTATTATAGTACCTACACCTATTAGCTTTATCGGATCCGTACACCTCTTTCGTAGCTTCTGTCCTTCTCCGGCTTCTGCAATTCTATCTGCATCTTAAGACCTGCCTCCCGAAATCCATGCTCCGAAAAATCAAATATACAGAACTTATATCTTTTCGTTAATTCAGTATGTACTTTTTTTATATTGTAATCTGCTTTGATGCTTCTCCATCTTCACAATCATAACGATTGCGATGATACCCATAATATTCAACACAATATCACCCATGAAAATGTATACCGGTGTCTCTGCCCAGATTCCGGTCAATGCATCCGTATTAAGGCACGTACCTAACGCCCTCGCTCCGGAATTATTCACTGCATGCATAATTGCTGCCGGCCATACCGAACCTGTCTTCTTTGTTAGCAGATACAGCAACGCACCCATGGTAACACAAGAAAATGTAAACACAAAGAATCCACTCCATGGTGCACCCCAGTAACCAGTACCAAAGCCATGCCCCATATAGATAGCCGGATAATGCCATACGCCCCAGATGATACCGCCTACAATAACGGAACCAACCGGTCCCATCAAACTCTCTAGTTTCGGATAGAGATAGGTTCTCCATCCAATCTCTTCTCCCAAGGCTCCAATGGAACCTACAATACCGGTAGTCACTCCGGAAAGGGGAAGCAAAATGAGTGCCGCTCTTGGAATTCCCATGGCATCAAACCCTGCCGGATTATAGGTTTCCGAAAAGATTGCCATAAAGATTAACTGTCCCATATCCCAGTAGATAAATGGTGCTATAAAGCCTAACACAAACCATATCCATTTCTTATTTTTTAAAGTAATTCCAAGCTGCAAGGAATTCTCTCCCACAACCGAAATTCCTTCCTTCGTTACCTTTCTTGTTATGAGAACCGCGATACTTGGGCACAGCATACTGTATGCAAGAATTAACTGCATCATCGGACTATCATATGTACCATCACCTGCAAAGTAAGCAATCATAGGAACCCATACAAGTAAGAAGCTGATTGCAAGATAGATGGCAAGTCTCTTCATCGTCAATGCCTTATTCATCCTCCCACTCCTTTCTCTCGAAAATCCGAGCTGAAATCAGATACGAAACATAGAATAACGTAATACTTACGAGAGGGGTCACTACCTGCACCACAAGCATAATCTCCGGATGGTTGGTAAAATACGCAATGAGCCGCATGACACCTAACTTTTCTATAATAGACAAATCACCAAACATAAGATAAGCAACCACTAAAAAGAATGCCACAAAGAGGATTCCTTCCTTTGCCACCATTCCCTTTTTCACACCCATTGCCGCAAAAAATGGAAGATCCAGAGCACAGATAATCATGCAAATAGCAATAAAGTTAGGTACCAGCATCTGGACACTACCCATGTTTGCTTTCATTTCCTCTGACTGCATGTTTACCTGACATACAACAAATTCAAAGGTTGCCACAGACTGAATGATATAGAATGCAATGGCAATAAATATGTACTTAGAAGCTATATACTGTCTTCTGCTAACAGGAAGACTTAAGAAGTACTGCTTTTGTTTTCTTCCTTCATCTACTTTCATCACAGAGAGTTCAAAAACAAAAGGAATCAGTATTGAAAACACAAACAGTACCATAAGTACCAATAGTGGAAGAAGCTTATCCATGGTCGCATCCACCGTGGTCAAACGAAGCACAGTCACTAAGAAAAGTTGTCCCAAGAGAGCCATAAGGAAATACTTTCCCTTAACTGCAATATAATCCTTATATAACAAGCCTAACATATTGCCTTCCCCCTTCTCTTCTCTACAATCTTAACGGATGCAAAGTATGTAATCACAAGAAATACAACAGTTATCATAAGGAAGATCCATGCATTTCCCAGAACAAAAGCTTTAACATTGTCCCACATATTATCCACCATAGGGTTCAGTGCTTCTTTCTCCATAGCGGACATCTTCTTACTTGCAAATATTCCGATTCCTACAATGGCAAGTAAAATCGGTGCCGCCTGAATATAATCAGCATATTTCACCCCTAACTGATAAATGAAGCACATTACAATACTAAGATAGGCAAGCATAACTGAGCCGAATATAACCGCCACGGACATTAATTCAGAAAAAGGATACTCACCGGAAGCTCCGGATATAAATAATGCGGTAATGGTTGCACCCACAAAGCTTACCAGGCCATAAAGCATACACACCAGATATCTTGCACCAACAATCTCCTTTGAAGAAACCGGCAAACTAAACAATAGCTTTCCAAAGTCCGCACGCATATCCTCCTTAAAGCAATCCACCACATTGCCTACAAATGCCATAGGAATAACTATCACAAGCCATACCGCAATTCGGAACATATCAAACACTGTCGCCTCATTAAGCCTCGATTTCTCTGCCATTTCCGCTGCCTCGACAGCCATGTTACCATGCTGCATACTAAGGGCAAACATCACTCCGATGATAATAACACCTATGGTCAAAAGCAAAAAGGAACGAAGGCTTTTTTTCAAACAATAGTAATCCTTTATCAACAATCCTTTCATCATATCCACGTCCTTTCTCTTAAGCCTCTGACATAGATGCTTCTTCACTACGACTAGACGGAGTATGTACCACGGAACCACGATTTACATAGAAAATCATGATATCCTCTAATGTAGACTGCTCCATAGTCATGTTCGGATATTTTCTCTCACACACCCATCTATCTGCCACTAAAACTTCCGTACAAAATGAAGTCGGACGAATCGAAATGATGTCACTATCATCAATACTTGCCAATTCATGATTCTTGCACTTTATAATACCATGTCTTTCCAATATCTCATCCTTATTACCGGCAAGAATAATCTTACCCTTATTGATAAACACCACTTCATCAGCAATACGTTCCAAATCTCCTGTAATATGGGAAGAAAGCAGAATTGTATGATTTTCTTCCATAACAAACTCTTGGAAAATCTGTAAAATTTCATTTCTCACTATTGGGTCCAAACCACTGGTTGGCTCATCCATTATAAGGAGCTCTGCTCCGTGAGACATAGCAACTGCAATCTGTAATTTCATTCGCATACCACGGGAAAATGCACCGCAACGCTTCTTCTTTGGAAGGGAGAATTTTTCCAAATAGGTAAAGAATTGCTTCTCATCCCAGTTCTTATAGATATTCGCCATCATTTTGCTAATCACTTTGGCTGTCATGAAATCATGAAAGCCCATCTCGTCAAATACAACACCAATTCGTTCCTTCAAGGCTGCTGCATTCTTCTCCATATCCTCTCCGAATACTCTAATGATACCTGCATCCTTCTTAATAATATCAAGTATTAAGGAAATGGTTGTAGTTTTACCGGCACCATTTTGCCCGATGAAACCACAGATTCCACCTTTTGCAACGGTTAGATTCACACTGTCTAATTTGAAATCACCGTAGTCCTTTGTTACATCCTTTAATTCTAATACATTATTCATTGCCACATGACATCCTTTCATCATACAAAAGCTTCATGATCTCCGTAAGTTCCTCGAAAGACAGCTCCGCGATAACTGCCTTCTCAATTATACCCTCTAACATTGTCTCGATTTCGTAAACCAAGTTCTCCTTCACCACATCTTTATTCATGGCTTTCACAAAGCTCCCCCGTCCAACGAAGGATTCAATGAAGCCCTCTCGCTCTAGTTCTTCATAAGCACGCTTTGTGGTGATGATACTGATACGAAGCTCTTTTGCAAGCAACCGCATGGACGGAAGGGCGTCCCCTTCTTTCATGACTCCATTCAGTATCTGCAACTTAATCTGCTCCTTGATTTGTTCATAAATCGGACTATTGGCATTATTCGAAATTATGATATCCATGCCTGTACTCCTTTTTTATATTTTATCTACAAAAATACAAAGATTTCTTTTTATGTGCAGTCTTTCATCATGTATTTTAGAAATACTATGCTTACCTCTGTATTTTAATAAATTATATATATTCAATATATACACTATTAACATTTATATGTCAATAGGCTCTATATACTTTTCAACAAAGATTATCTCCGTATCCTTTCCACACTCTGTCTGACAGAGCAATCATTCCGGTTACGAACAATTCTCTCTTTATCCATCCGAATAAAGCTTTTGTAAAGTAGATGAAATATCAATTCCGGTTTGTATTACTAATAAATTATAATATTACAGCGAACATTTGTCAGTAATAACGAACAGGTACACTCGTTTATTTCTGACAAGAATACAAATGTGATTTCAGTACAGTTTGTAATTAAAACAGAGGCAATCGAAAGAACGGTGACAGTCGTTAATGAAGAGGAAAAGGTTGAAGCTCATTTATCCTTCTGGCAGAAATTGATTAATCTTTTTTGATTGTAATAGAAATGTTATTTGATAACTGTAGTTATTATGAGAAAACCAAGACAGAAAGTTTTAAGAAGAAACTTTCTGTCTTTTGTGCACTTACAGATAAAGTTTATCAGGTGTGTACAAAATTTTTATTGACATGAATCCGATTTGGGATTATATTAAAATCCTAAATCGGATTTATGGAGGGGCTATATGTCTAACAGAGAATATGTACGAAGACTGATCAATGCAATGAATTATCTGGACGGCCTTTATGTACAGGGGGGAAAATTATCCGGTGTTGAAGGAAATATGACAGTTTTTTTGTATGCACTTGATGATGGAAAAACGCATACACAGAAGAGTCTGCAGGAAGAATGGATGTTACCCCGAACTACACTTAATACGATTGTGAAACGGTGTGAAAAAGAAGGCTACCTTACACTAGAGCGTGTACAGGGTACAAGAAGAGAGAAGGAAATTCGTCTGACGGATAAAGGGAAATCGTATACTAAGGAAGTTCTGGCTGATATCTATGCTGTGGAGGAAGAGGCAATCACGGAAACATTGAAAGAATGTTCACCTGATTTTGTATCGGAATTTGAACTTTTCGTATCAAAGCTTGATAAATATTTTAAGAAACACGAAGATAACAGTAAGGAAAAATTATAGTTCCTGTGGTATTAACATGGGTTACTCAGGACGTAATTACTGGTGAAATAAAAGGAGATCATTTGTGGAAGAAGATTATTTGATGTTTGAGAAGCTGCCACCGGCAAAGCTTTTGCTTAAATGTGCGGTCCCTGCTGCACTTAGTATGATTTTCAGTGGATTGTATTCCATAGCCGATGGAATTTTTGTTGGGCATTGTATCGGTTCGGATGCTTTGGCTGCGGTGAACCTGGTGATGCCGCTGATTGCCATTGCTTTTGCTCTTGCAGAGTTGATTGCAACTGGCTCCTCCGTTCAGCTGGCAACCCTGCTGGGACGCAAAGATAATGACAGGGCAAACCGTACATTTAGTGTATGTGTTAAGGTCATTGTGGGTATGTCATTTTTAATTGGCATGGTATTCTTTTTCTTATGTAAACCACTGTTGAAGTTGATGGGAGCTGGGGGATATGCTTTACAATACAGCATTGAATATATACGGGTGTATGCTGTTTTTGCTCCGCTTATTATAGTGTTTTTTGCTGTTGATAATTATCTCAGGATTTGCGGAAAGCAAAACTATAGCATGGTACTTAATGTTGTAACGGCCGTACTTAATATAGTATTGGATTTTTTATTGATTGTAGTTTTAAGAAAAGGTATCTGGGCGGCAGCTCTTGCAAGCTGTATCAGTATATCGGCTGGTACGGTAATGGCATTTTATCCCTTTGTCAGGAACAGACTGAGTTTGAAGTTTGTTGACGGAAGCATCCCTTTCAAACAGCTTGCCCGGCTTGTGGCGAATGGTTCTTCTGAGTTTTTTGGAAGTATTGCCGGCTCCGTTTTTTCGTTTATTTTGAATATTGTTCTGCTTTCTGTGGGAGGTGCAACAGCCGTAGCGGCGATGTCGGTTGTGATGTATGTGGAAAGTCTTGTAGCATCCATGCTGTTTGGTATGGTTGATTCTATTCAGCCGGCTATAAGTTATTGTAATGGAGCAGGGCTTTATAAAAAAGTCTGGACTTTGGAAAAATGGGTACTTGCTGTTGCGGCGGTTCTTTCCTTAGCGGTATGTCTTATCCTTAGGTATTGTGGAGCTTTTGTTGTTCCGTTCTTTGTAAAGCCCGGAGATACAGAATTGCTGACACTCAGCATCCATGCAATGAGTCTGTATTCATTGTCTTATCTGGTAAACTGGGTAGATGGCTGTCTGTCCGGATTCCTGACTGCTCTGGGACAGGCAGGAAGATCTTTGATTGTATCCGTCATGGGAACACTGGTATTTCCTCTTGCCGGACTTTTAATCATGGTTCCATCTATGGGACTGGATGGAGTGTGCCTTATGCCACTGCTTTCAGGTGCTGTTAATGCATTGCTCGCAATCGTATTGGTAATCACTATGAAGAAAATACCGGCCCCGGATTGAACCGGATATAGCGAAAGAATTCGCTGTTTTGTTTATTACTTACGGTGGATATTGATTGGAGTTGTCGCTAAACGGTACAAGAGGGGCAAATTGAAAAGAGGCTCCCGCTTCACGATTTATCAATCGTTAAAGCGAGAGCCCCTCCTTTTATCATAAGGCTCTAATCTACTGTTGGTGCCACATAATTATCTGAAATTGTACCCTTTTCCTTGTATTCCTGAATACGTGCCTGAATACGCTCGGTCTGGTCAATAAGAGAGCTTATTGAGGCATTGTGGTTAAGGTGGTCAATAAGGGTTGCAATATACTTTGACAAATCCGCACTGCCATACCAAGGCTTGTCAAAAAGCTCAGGCTTCTGGTAAGTAAGATTGGTTGTTATAACCTTTTCAATAATTCCTTCCTTGTGAGCCTTATCAAATATATCAAGACCCGCAGTGAAAAGCCCGAAGGTTGCAAGGGCATAGACACGTCTTGCCTTGCGGGATTTTAGCTGCTTTGCCACGTCCAGCATGCTTTCTCCTGATGCAATCATATCATCAACTATAATAACATCCTTGCCTTCTACGTCATCGCCAAGAAATTCATGGGCTACTATAGGATTTTTTCCGTTGACAATTGTAGTATAGTCTCTTCTCTTATAGAACATACCAACATCTACACCCAGGTGGTTGGCAAAATATATTGCCCTGTTCATGGCTCCTTCATCAGGACTTATAACCATCATGTGTTTGCTGTCAAGCTCCAGATCAGGGGTGGAACGGAGCAGGGTTTTAATAAACTGATAAGTGGGCATAATATTTTCAAAGCCACTGCTTGGTATAGCATTCTGAACACGTGGATCGTGGGCATCAAAGGTGATTATATTATCAACTCCCATAGCTACAAGCTCCTGGAGTGCCATGGCACAATCCAGAGATTCCCTTCCTGAACGTTTATGCTGTCTGCTTTCGTATAGGAAAGGCATAATTACGGTAAGGTGATTGCACTTTCCACCTATAGCTGCAATGAGTCTTTTCAAGTCGGAATAATGATCATCCGGTGACATCATATTGGCCTGTCCGCATATATTATAGGTTATGCTGTGATTTACCACATCAACCAGAAGATACAGGTCAGTTCCACGGACAGATTCCAAAAGCATACCCTTTGCTTCCCCTGAACCAAAACGAGGACATGTGGATTTTAAGATATAGGAATCCTTCTCATATCCGGCAAAGGTTATACTGTCCTTATGGGCATTATGTCTTTCTGCTCTCCATTTGGAAATGTAATTGTCAACCTTTTCCCCCAGAAGCTTGCTGCTTTCTAAGGGAATAATCCCCAGCTTTCCTACCGGTACATTAATTAGTTTACTTGAATCAGGCATGATTTTTCCTCCATAGCTTAAGTAGTTGAATTAATAGCTTTTTTCCTTTTTTGGTACCTTATATTTTCACCGTATATGTTAAATACGGTGTAATTAGCAATTATCCTGGACATTATTCTCTCGGAATATCGGTCCCTGAGTTGTTTCATGCTAAGATTAGTGGAAATAAGAGTTGACATTCCACCAAGCTCACGCTGGTTAATAAGCTCAAATAGCTGGGATAGCACAAAGTTATTTGTAAGCTCTGTGCCGAGATCGTCGATTACCAGCAATTCACAATTATATAGGTATTTATATAAATCTTCAAGCTCTGTTTTTTGCTGCATAATATAACCGGCAAGAACATTTTCAAAAAGCTCATTGGAAGAAAGGTAAAGAACAGAGTGCTTTTTGTCCAGAAGCTCCTTTGCAATACAGTTAGTTAAAAAGGTTTTACCGAGACCGGTCTCGCCGTATATCAATATATTTCCTCTGCCTGAAGAGAGAGCCTCAAAGGAGGCTGTAAATTCCTTTGAACGCTGGATAACATTTTTTATATTGTCATAAGGGGAAAACTGACGGTTCTCCACAGGCTTTTTGCTGTAATATTCTGTGGAAAAGGTATCAAAATTCTCCCTGTCGAGTATATTTCTGAGATTAGACTGGAGATAAAGGCAGTTAATTAGTTTATCTATATAGCATGTACATTTTTCCTGATTTATATAACCTGTGTCCTGACATAGCGGGCAATCGTAAACAGGCATTAGATAGTCTGCCGGGTAACCGTTCTCTAATAACAGGTGCGTCTTTTCCACTTCCAGATTTTTGTTAATGGCAGATATGTCTTTAAGATTTCCTGTGGAGATGCCCATAATTTTCTCTCTGGCAAAATTAACATATGACAGGGCAGATTCCTGGTCAATTTCGGAAATACGGGGGATGGCAGAATATATTTCATTCCGTCTTTCCTGTAAAAGCCGGTTGTTTCTTAACCTTGTCTGCTGGTATTCATATAATATATCTTCTTTACTGATTTCCCTGTACATTCCCTGTTCCTTTTATAATTATTTTCCATTTACCTCTTTAAGGAAAAGCTGCTCCATCTCATCTAATTCATGATCCATGGAGGTCTGCTTAAACTGGGTAAAATTATTTGCATTATTAACAAGCTTCAAATTGTTTGTGGCATTTTTGGAGATAAATGCCTTGTCATAATTTTCGACATCCTTGAGATTTTTTACGTCGGCCTTGTGCCAGTTCTCAAGTATCCCGTTAACATATGAAAAATTGGCTGAGCCGGGTCTGGACAAAATAGCCTTGTCACAGGCCAGCTTGATTAATTCGTCAGAGAAACCGTAATCCCTGCTCCAGGTGTTGATAAAGACAACCTCGGCATCGGTAGGTCTCCGCTGGCGTATTCCCAGAGCCTTGAATACTATATTGCACAGATGCTTTGTTGCAAGGGATTGTTCCTTGGCATCCTTTCTTGTCTTTATTCCGTCGTTGTACCATGCAACAGCAACGGCTTCCATATAACGACAGTTTGTTTTTTTCATTTCAACACAATATTCAATAAGATACTCAAAAAGATCCACGCTAAAGTTCAGGGAATCATATATGTATAAAATTGTGCCGAGATTGGAAGGAGTAAGAGGCCTGTTAAATAATGTCTCGGCAAGATATTGTATATCTGCCAGATCGCTGTCCTCAAAGGCCTCTGCAATCTGTTTCCTTGAGTAATCCGGCTTAAATGGTGTAGAAACCAGGGTATTAGTCTCGGGAGAAACATCTCTGTGGTTTGTTTCCCGTGATGCAGGCTTGTCGGAGCCGATTGGGACAACCTTAAGCATTGAAACGGAGCCGTTTTCCATTTTGTAATTAAAGGCAGGCGCTTGCAATGGCAGCAAAACAATACCTGATGGGTCGCCATTGCCATCGTAGTTAAGCTTAAGTACATCCTTTGATATCCAATATTTAATTGCCCTGCAAATATCCTTCTCGGTAAGATTAAAATGATCTGCAATGCCAGCAACGGTAATATCACTGTTACTGTTTAAAAGCCGTACCAGATAAAGATATACCTTAACGAATTCACCATTTGCCTCTGTCATGTAGTAGTCTATGAAGAAGTTGGAAATTGATGAATAGGTCTCACTGTTTTCTGTAGAAATTGTAATAGTTTTCATAGTAACCAGTCCCCTTTTTTCTAATGCAAAATGAATTATAACACACAAAAAATATAATTCAACCGAACGTCTTTTCTGTAAAAGACTGATGAAAATTTGTGGAAAATGTTGATAATGTTGATATAAGGTTACCATAATTTTTTGAATCTGATTTGTCCTAGAAAAAACGTAAAAGTTACAAAAATTATGTAAACAAAAAAATACAAGACCACCTGCCAGTTATTGGGTTGATGGTCCTGTGGATAATGTGGATAACTATTTTTTTAATAGGGAAACTCCAACGGAATCAACGTCTCCGGCTCCCATAGTTATCAACAAATCATTTTTTTTGCAATTTTTTTCGACGAATTTTTCTATTGACAAAAGGTCTCCGATGTGCTTCGCATTTCCTCCCCTGGCATTTATTGCCTTTTCCAGGTCCTTTGAAGAAACCAGACCTGTGTCCTTTTCTCTTGCCGCATATATGTCCGCAAGAATTACATGGTCGCAAGATTTAAGGGCATCTGCAAATCTGTCAAGCAAAGCATAGGTTCTGGTATATGTGTGGGGCTGGAACACACACCATAATTCGTTATGAGGTGTGTTTTTGGCAGCCTTAAGGGTAGCAGCAATTTCTGTGGGATGGTGGGCATAGTCATCAATAACTATAACTCCGTTTGCTGTTGTTCCCTTGTGTTCAAAACGTCTTTTTGCACTGGTACATTCAAAAAGTCCCTCCGCAGTGGTTTTACGGTTAATGCCGAGAAAATCACATACAGCTATTACGGATAGGGAATTGACTACATTGTGTACACCGGTGGAGCTTAAGGTAAAGTGACCTGCTTCCTTTTTGTCAATCAACAGAGTATAGCTTGGATGTCCCTGCTCATCAAAGGTTATATCTGTAGCACTATATTTGTTGGAAGGATTAAGACCAAAGGTTATTATATTGCATTCCAGGTTCTTTACTATATAATCCTTGTGCTCCATATCTCCGTTTATTACAAGGAGACCATCCTTTGGCAGAAGTCCGGCGAAGGTTGTAAAGGAATCTACAATCTCATCAATGCCGCTGAAAAAATCCAGATGGTCCTCGTCTACATTGAGGATGATGCTTATGTAAGGCTTAAAGGCATGATAGCTGTTGGTATACTCACAGGCCTCTGTTACAAAATAGTCTGATTTGCCAACCCGGATATTGCCTCCTATGGCATCAAGCATACCTCCTATTGATATGGTCGGATCTGTGTCGGCCTTAAGTAATACATGAGAGAGCATAGAGGTGGTTGTGGTCTTGCCGTGGGTTCCGCTTACGGCAATACCGTATTTGTAGTTGCTCATTATCTGGCCAAGAAGCTGTGCCCTTGTAAGCATAGGGATTCCTTTTCGCATGGCCTCCATGTATTCCGGATTATCCTTTCTTATAGCTGCGGTATAAACAATAAGGTCAATGTCATCACCGATATTTTCTGCTTTCTGGCCTATAAATACTTTTGCACCCATAGCACAAAGAGTATTTGTTATGTCTGATTCCTTCATATCAGAACCGGATACGGGAAAATTCTCCTGAAGAAGAATTTCAGCGAGACCACTCATGCTTATGCCGCCTATACCCATAAAATAAACCCTTACAGGGTTGGAAAAATCAATTTTATACATAGTATTCACCTTTCAAATCTGACATTACAAGTCAACCTTAATTTACACAAACAGTATAGCACAATTCATTGACATTACAACCACTTTATGCCATTATTATAAGGATATAAACCATGAAAAATGGTGAAATAATATATGAAAAAAGTCAGAAAAATATACTATGCTGTGTAAACAAAAAAGAGGAAGCTATGGACAAAAGAAAAACTATAATATCCCGGGAATATGATGTGATTATCGTTGGAACAGGGGTAGCCGGGCTGTTTGCGGCCTTATCCATTTCACCCCGGTATAAGATACTTATGATATCCAAGGACAAAATTGAAAACAGTGATTCTTACCTCGCCCAGGGGGGAATATGCACACTCAGGGAGCCATCGGATTTTGACAGCTTTTTTGAGGATACTCTTAAAGCGGGCAGGTACGAGAATAAGGAGGAAACTGTCCGGGTCATGATTGAAAATTCCCCGATGATTATGAAACGATTGATTGGATATGGTGTGAGCTTTGACCAGAATAAGGATGGAAGCTTTGAATACACCAGGGAGGGGGCTCACTCTACCTATCGTATCCTTCACCATAAGGATGTTACGGGAAAAGAAATTACCAATAAGCTTTTGAATCAGGTAAGAGGAATGGATAATATAACTCTTATGGAATATACAAGAATGCTGGATTTGATTATTGATGAAAATATCTGCTGCGGAGTAGTTATTACCAATAAGGATGGGCAGAGAGCCATATATGCAAAGGAGGTTGTTCTTGCAACAGGGGGAATAGGAGGACTTTTTTCACATTCTACCAATTTCCGTCATATTACCGGGGATAGCTTCGCTCTTGCACTCAGACATGGCATCGAGCTTGAAAATATTAATTATATACAGATTCACCCAACCTCCCTATATGAAGAAAATGCACAGAGAAAGTTTCTTATTTCGGAATCTGTCAGAGGGGAAGGAGGGATTCTTCTTAACAAGGACAATGAAAGATTTGTGGATGAGCTTTTGCCCCGTGATGTTGTAACCGAGGCAATAAGAAAGCAGATGGAGATTGATAAAAGACCATATGTAATGCTTTCTATCCGGCATATGCCCGAGGATGAAATAAAAAGACGCTTCCCGAATATATACAGGCACTGCCTTGAGGTGGGATATGACCTTACAAAGGAGGATATACCGGTAACTCCTGCCCAGCATTATCTTATGGGAGGAATTAAAACTGATACCTATGGCAGGACCTCTGTAGCAAATTTGTATGCTGTTGGAGAAACAGCCTGCAACGGTGTTCATGGAGCCAACCGGCTTGCCAGTAATTCCCTGCTTGAGAGTCTCGTATTTTCAGAAAGAGCAGGCTGGATTATTTCGGAGGAAATTGACAGTGTAGCAGAAAAAAAACCAGCGGTAGATACAAGAATGTATGATGATACAAAAACCTGGGAGGAAAACAATCACAGGCTTATTATGGCAGAAATAAAAAGAAGGGACAGGGATTTTTATGATAAATGGTGTAACAAACAGGGTTAATATTGATGAGTACATACTTAATGCCTTGAGGGAGGATATAACAAGTGAGGATGTGACTACCAATGCCATTATGCCGGAGGCCCGCAGGGGCAGGGCAGAGCTTATATGTAAGGAGGATGGCATTATTTGTGGCCTTGAGGTATTTAAGAGAACCTTTGAGCTTTTGGATGACAGCGCTGTATTTGAAACTACACTTAAGGATGGTGACAGGGTAACAAAGGGTCAGCTTATGGGGGTGATAAGAGGAGATATAAGAGCTCTTCTTTCAGGAGAGAGAACTGCCCTTAATTATCTTCAGAGAATGAGTGGAATTGCTACATTTACAAGAGAGCTGGCAGATGAGCTGAAGGATTGTAAAACAAAGCTTCTTGACACAAGAAAAACAACTCCTAATATGAGACCCTTTGAAAAATATGCTGTAAAGGTTGGTGGTGGGACAAACCATCGCTATAATCTGTCAGATGGTATATTGATAAAGGATAACCATATCGGAGCGGCCGGAAGCATATCCAGGGCAGTTGCCATGGCAAGAGAGTATGCTCCTTTTGTGCGCAAAATAGAAGTAGAGGTAGAGAGCTTAGAGCAGCTTAAGGAGGCTCTTGCAGCCGGAGCAGATATTATAATGCTTGACAATATGGACTATGATACCATGAAGGAGGCTGTAAGAAGAGTAGCAGGAAAAGCCCAGACAGAGTGCTCCGGCAACGTAACCAGGGACAGGCTTGCCCAAATAGCGAAAATCGGTGTGGATTTTGTGTCGTCCGGGGCGCTTACCCATTCCGCACCTATAATGGATATAAGTCTTAAGAATCTGACTCCTGAGGAGTAGGAGGAATTATGGGTAAAAAATCGGTAACGGTTATATTGGATTTAGTATTGCTGGCAGCAGTTATTTTAGCTGTTTACAAAATATTACAGGGGAGCACACCTTCTCTTTTTTCTCTTGTAATTGTTGTTGCCATTCCTGTTATATTTGTAATAACGGTGCTCACCTTTTTCGGAGACAGATTCGACAGGGAGCCGGAAGAACTTTTTTCTGAGAACGAGGAGAAGATGCCTGAGAAATCAGATGAAAAAGAATCACCGGATGAGAGTGACAATCACTGATGAAAAAAATCATCGGATGAGAGTGATTCATCCGATGACAACATATGCTAATTATCTTATTATGGGCAGCTACTTTATTGAAATGGAGTCTGCCCATTTAAATATATCATCCTTATATTTGTCATAATCCTTGGTTTTGCAGACAAATTCACATATCCAATATGAGTTGTGTCCCTGGAACATACAATGTACATAAGTATATTTTGCTCCGGATTTAACTGAAGTATTGCTGAAGTAATAATAGTCTCCGCGGCTTTTCAGCTTGTCGGAAGATACGTTGTTCTGATTAAGAATTTCACTGCAATATCCTGAAAGGTTTGTAATTTCGTATCCGGCATATTGCAAATCCTCCTCTGTTTCCTCTACAGCGGAAAAAATAACATATTCACTTACATAGTAGGCATCAAAGCCACTCATCTTTTTTTCTGTAAAATTCTCATTGAGGGTGATGGTCAAGTCACGGCAGGTGAAATTTTTGGGGTTAGACGAACAACCTGCAAGAACAAGCATAAGACCTGATAATATTATAAACGTGGACAAAAGTTTTTTATAGGTAAGAGTCATTAATTACACCTCCGTTATTACAAATTATTATTGCGTGCATACTCTTTGGCAGCCTCGATTTGTGCCTGCTTTTTTGCCTCATCTTCGGCAGCCTCCCGGTTTAGCCTGTCAATTATTTCCTGGGCTTTTCTCAGAGCTTCATTTTCAGCATTTTCATTTTCGCGGTTGGCAATCCCCTGGTTAATATAGTCTGAGATGTCTACCCTGGTTGACTTGAGAATGGCATCAAGACGTTGTTTTTCCTCAGCCTTTTTACGGGCTTCCTGAATCTGAGCCTGCTTCTTTGCCTCGTCTTCGGCTGCTTCTGCTTCCAGACGGCGGAGTATCTCGTCAGCACGCTTAAGAGAGTCGTCCCGGTCTGTACCGGAGCCGTTAACCGGCATATTTGTACCGGAGCCGTCAACCGGCATGACTGCACCGGAGCCGAGGGAGTTATCGGCAGTAGGCCCGGCAACAGCATCTGATGTGGCAGCTTCCGGAGAATCAATTTTGTTACTTTTTTCTTCTTCCGGTATGTAATAAGGCTCCTTCTCGCGGGGCCAGTAGCCATGGTGGACAAGCTTGTAAACCGGCTTATAAATTACACACCACCATTTGTATACAGTTCTCTTTATGTTATAAAAAAAGGTGCCGATAATAATGCCTCCATTCATAGGGTGTGCGCTAATACACATCAATTCTTACAATAATAATAACATTTTTGTCTGATAATAGGAAGAAAAATTTTACTATATGAGTTGGAATTTTTTATGTAAAATGATATACTGAGAATGTTTTTACAAAAACTTAATAAGATTTTGCAGTAGCATTGACACTTTGTTAATAAGGGTATGCTAAAATTAATACAAATTTAGATGTGAAAGGAAATAAGTAAAAGTATGAGAAAGACAAAAATAGTTTGCACCATGGGACCTGCAACAGAAAATGAAGCCGTATTGAAAAAAATGATTGAGGCGGGCATGGATGTCGCCAGATTTAACTTTTCCCACGGAAACCATGATGAACAGAAAAAAAGAATGGATATGGTCAAGAAGGTGAGAAAGGAATGTAAGAGGCATATAGCCATTCTCCTTGATACAAAGGGTCCTGAGATAAGAACCGGTGATTTTGAGGGTGGACGGGTTGAAGTTAATGCCGGGCAGAATTTTACCCTTACCACAAGAGAACTTGTGGGAGATTCTACAGTGTCCACAATTACCTACAAGGAATTATATAAGGATGTTGCAGTCGGCACCAGAATCCTTGTGGATGATGGCCTTATTGATATGGAAGTAATCAGCATTAATGGCGAGGATATTATATGTAAGGTTATAACAGGCGGATTTATTTCCAACCATAAGGGTATAAATGTACCAAGTGTCCATTTAAATATGCCATATATGAATAAAAAGGATATTGATGACATTCTGTTTGGTATTGAACAGGATGTGGATTTTGTGGCTGCATCATTTGTAAGAAGCGCCAAGGATGTATTGGAGATGAGACAGCTTCTGGATGAAAACGGAGGAAAGGATATAAAGATTATTTCAAAAATCGAGAACGCAGAAGGTGTCAATCATATAGATGATATAATCTATGTTTCCGATGGTATTATGGTTGCCCGTGGTGACATGGGAGTTGAGATACCGGGAGAAGAGGTACCTATAGTACAGAAGCTTATAATTAAGAAGGTTTACAATGCAGGAAAGCAGGTTATAACTGCTACCCAGATGCTGGATTCCATGATGAAAAATCCAAGACCTACAAGAGCAGAGACAACAGATGTTGCCAATGCCATATACGATGGAACCAGTGCCATTATGCTTTCCGGAGAAACTGCAGCCGGTCTTTATCCGGTAGAATCGGTTGAGACTATGGTCAGAATTGCAGAGAGAACCGAAAGAGATATTAATTACCGAAACAGATTCTTTAATTATGAAAGAAAGGCAAACCGTAATGTAACAGATGCAGTGTGTCATGCCACCTGTACTACAGCCATGGATCTTGATGCTGCTGCCATCGTTACCGTAACCAAGTCAGGTACATCGGCAAGAAGTATTTCAAAATACAGACCGGAATGTCCTATAATTGCAGGAACAACCAGTGACAAGGTATGCAGGCAGCTTAACATGTCATGGGGGGTGACTCCCGTACATCTGGATGAGAAAAATGAAATCTTTGAGCTTTTCGATCATTCTGTCAATGCCGGAAAGGAAATAGGACTTATAAAATCGGGAGACACAGTTGTTATTACAGCAGGTGTGCCTCTGGGAGTATCAGGTAATACTAATATGATAAAGGTGCAGACAGTTGATTAAGATGAGGCATACCGATGGAAATAACTTATGAATTAATTAAAAAGAATGATACAATAAATACCTATATAAGACAGGCAGATGAGAATCTTTTAGCCATGGGATTTACTGAGCATAGCTTTGCCCATGTAACAAAAGTCGCTGAAACAGCAGGTTACATTCTTCAGGAACTCGGATATGATTCACATACCATTGAGCTGGCCAAAATCGCAGGATATATGCATGATATTGGCAATGTTGTGAACCGGATTGATCATGCCCAGAGTGGTGCGGTTATGTCATTCAGAATACTTGACAAAATAGGGGCGAGTGACAAGGACATAGCCGTAATTGTGGCTGCTATAGGTAATCATGATGAATCTACAGCATTTCCTGTTAATCCTGTAGCTGCTGCCTTGATTCTTGCAGACAAATCAGACGTAAGGCAAAGCAGGGTGAGAAAGCGTGCTGATATTTCTTCGGATATTCATGACAGGGTGAATTATGGTGTAAAAAAACAAAATTTTTACATAGACAAAGCAGAGAAAAAAATAATTCTGTCTCTGGAAATAGATACCTGTATCAGTGAAGTGATGGAATATTTCGAGATTTTTATTGGACGTATGAAGCTTTGTAAGAAAGCAGCCGAGGAGCTGGGACTGCATTTTAAGCTTATCATTAATCATCAGGAAATGGCGTAAATTACTATAAGTGAGGAATAAAGATATGTATAATCCCAAATCTCTAAAGGCAGAGGAATTCATTAATCATAATGAGATAATGGAAACACTTGCCTATGCAGAGCACAATAAAGACAATATTGAACTGATAGACAGTATTCTTACAAAGGCCGAGGACAGAAAGGGGCTTAACCATCGTGAGGCATCAGTCCTTCTGGCCTGTACGGATAAAACCAGAATAGACAGAATGTATAAGCTGGCTGAGCAGATAAAAAAGGATTTTTACGGCAATCGCATTGTTATGTTTGCACCGCTGTATCTTTCGAATTATTGCATAAATGGATGTGTATATTGTCCATATCACATAAAAAACAAACATATTGCGAGAAAAAAGCTTAACCGAGAGGAAATTGTAAGAGAGGTTACAGCTCTTCAGGATATGGGGCATAAGAGGCTTGCCATTGAGGCCGGTGAGGATCCGGTGAACAATCCTATTGATTACATACTTGATTGTATAAAGACGATTTACAGTATAAAGCACAAGAATGGAGCAATCAGAAGAGTTAATGTAAATATAGCTGCAACTACCGTTGAGGAATACAGAATGCTTAAGGATGCGGGAATAGGTACATATATACTGTTTCAGGAGACCTATCATAAGGCGAGCTATGAAAAGCTCCATCCATACGGACCAAAGAGTAATTATGCCTATCACACCGAGGCCATGGACAGAGCCATGGAGGGCGGTATTGACGATGTTGGGCTTGGTGTATTGTTTGGGCTTGAGATGTACAAATATGAATTTGCAGGACTTCTCATGCATGCAGAACATTTAGAGGCTGTGCATGGAGTCGGACCTCATACCATAAGTGTTCCAAGGGTAAAAAGAGCTGATGACATTGACCCGGCACAGTTTGATAATGGAATTGATGACGACACCTTTGCTAAGATATGCGCACTTATAAGAATCTGCGTGCCATATACAGGTATGATTATTTCTACCAGGGAAAGCAAGGAGGTAAGAGAAAAGGTTATATCTCTTGGGGTATCCCAGATAAGCGGAGCTTCAAAAACCAGTGTAGGCGGATATTACGAGGAAGAAGCAGAGGATGATAATTCGGAGCAGTTTGATGTGAGTGACAAGCGAACTCTTGATGAGGTAGTAAGATGGCTTATGGAAAATGGTTATATTCCAAGCTTCTGTACTGCCTGTTACAGAGAGGGGAGAACCGGAGACAGGTTTATGAGCCTTTGCAAATCCGGACAGATTCAGAATTGCTGTCATCCGAATGCACTTATGACATTAAAAGAATATCTTATGGATTATGCAGGTGAGGATACAAAGCGCATAGGAGAGGCATTGATTGAAGCTGAGCTGGAAAATATACCTAAGGAAAAGGTCAGGGAAATATGCAAGGAAAACCTCAAAAAAATAGAACAGGGAATACGGGATTTCAGATTCTGATTTTGAAATGCATAATCATTGCAAAAGGTAATAATATATGATAACATCAAGTAAAATCACATGTTAAGGAGGAAAAAATATGGCTGACGATAAGAATTTGGATGCATCTGTGGAAGAAAAGGAAAAAGAAAATGCTTCACTTGAGGAAGGTAATGACCGGGCTCCTGAGAACGATAACCAGGTTCCGGAGGCAGAGTACAAAAAGCACAAATTTTCTCTCTTTGACTCTGCGGCAGAAATTCTGCTTGTAATATTTATAGTAGCTTTTGCAGGCTATAGAGTAATAGATTTCTTTTTCATGTATCCGGATGGAACTGATCTTGAGACGATATTTACTTACATTTTTAATCTTGTTATAGATGTGCTGCCCGGAATCTGCCTGATAGGTATTCTTGAATTACATGAAAAGGTGAATCTTATGGCACATAATCTTGAACTTACATCAAAGTATATGGCTATGTATCAGGGGGATTTACTGGACAGATTTGATGATCTGGAGGATATGATAGAAGGAGAATCCCAAGAAAATACAGGAAAAGAGTAGTGGGGATATATATGAATAACACACCACATGCAAATAGAATACATATAGGTTTTTTCGGCAGACGCAATGCAGGAAAATCCAGTGTGGTTAATGCAGTTACAGGCCAGGATTTGTCAGTGGTTTCGGACATTATGGGAACCACTACAGACCCGGTCTGTAAATCTATGGAGCTTTTGCCTCTTGGACCTGTGCTTATAATAGATACTCCCGGATATGATGATGAGGGTACGCTGGGAGAACTCAGGATAAAAAAGACCAGAGAAATTCTCAATAAAACGGATATTGCTGTTCTGGTAGTGGATGCAACCTGTGGATTAACGGGTGTTGACAGGGAGCTGTTAGATATATTTAAGGATAAGGGACTTAATTATATAATTGTATATAACAAATGTGACCTTATTGATGTCAAAACCATGATAAGGCTTTCGCAGGAAAAAAATTCACTTCTTGTCAGTGCCACTGACAAAAAAAATATTGACCAGCTTAAGGATAAGATTGGATTGATGGTACCTGTCGGAAAGGAAAAATATCTTGTAAGGGATCTTGTGTCAAAGGGAGATGTGGTAATGCTGGTAATCCCTATAGATTCATCCGCACCTAAGGGAAGGCTTATACTTCCCCAGCAACAGGTGATAAGAGAGCTGCTGGAGGCAGATGTGACAGTTGTTACTGTTAAGGAGGATGAAATCGTACCTGCCCTTTCAATTATTAGTAAAAAGCCACGATTGGTTATTACAGACAGTCAGGTTTTTGATACTGTATCACGAGCAGTTCCGGAAGATATACCTCTCACTTCCTTTTCTATACTTATGGCAAGATATAAGGGATTCCTTGATGTGGCAGTAAACGGTGCCATGGCCATAGATATGCTGCAGGATGGAGACAGAATTCTTATAAGTGAGGGCTGCACCCATCACAGGCAGTGCGAGGATATAGGAACTGTAAAGCTGCCGCACTGGCTTGAAAGCTATACTGGGAAAAAGCTTTTGTATGAATTTTCTTCGGGTGGGGGATTTCCGGAGGATCTTAGCATATACAGGGTAGTAATTCATTGTGGCGGATGTATGTTAAATGAGCGGGAAATTATGTATCGTATGAAATGTGCCACAGATCAGAATGTGCCATTTACAAATTACGGTACGGTGATTGCCATGACAAAGGGAATTCTTGCCCGTTCAATTGAACCTCTGAACATGACAAAGTGAGAATGATATGACTTTAAATCAGTTAAAATATGTAATAACAATATCAAATGAAAATTCCATAAATGAGGCAGCAAAGAAGCTATATATTTCCCAGCCTAGTCTTACCCAGGCATTGAAGGCCTTAGAGGAGGAGATAGGCTTTGACATATTTCTTCGGACAAAGAGTGGCATATCTCTTACGGTAAAGGGAAGCGAATTCATTGGATATGCCAAGTCAGTTATGGAGCAGTATAATATTCTTGATGCAAAATTTATTTCACACAGTGATGCAAGGCACACCTTCCATGTTTCGATGCAGCATTATACCTTTGCTGTAAATGCTTTTGTTCAGGTTATCAGGGAATATGGAATGAATGAATATGAGTTTGAAATACATGAAACAAAAACTCATGAGGTAATAGACAATGTTAAGAATCAGAGAAGTGAGATAGGAGTTCTCTATGAAAATGATTTTAACAGACGGGTTCTTGAAAAAATATTCGCAGAGTCGGGTCTTGAATTTACACCTTTGTTTGATTGTGGAATTTATGTATATATGAGTAAAGCTAATCCTCTTGCCCTAAAGGGAGAAATTGCCATAGAGGAGCTTGATGACTATCCCTGCCTTGTATTTGCCCAGGGAGATTATAATTCCTTTTATTTTTCAGAGGAGGTGCTTAGCACCTATGATTATAAAAGAATTGTAAGAGCCAACGACAGGGCTACCATGCTGAATCTTATGGTAGGCATCAACGGATATACATTGTGTTCAGGTATAATCTGTGAGGATCTTAACGGAACGGACTATTGTGCCGTAAAATTAAAAACACACGAAAAAATGACAATCGGTTACATATCAAGAAAGTCCTCAGTGCTAAGCCCTATAGCCCGGCGTTATATAGAGGAGCTTAGTAAATACAAAGAAAAAATACTAGTATAAAAGAATCAACATGAAAACGTCAATGTAAAAGCATTGATATATATAAATCAAATACTTTGACATCGTAAATCTCAGGTTTTTTGAAGCCTGGGATTTCTTTTTTTATTTTACATAGATTTAACATTATCCGGATTTTACATTTAACCTTTAGCCTCTATACTTTCCCTTGTAAAAACAAATCAAAAAAGACATTTCAATCCATAGTGAAGGAAGGAGAAAAAATATGATGAAAAGAAAATTTAAAAAGGCAATGGCGATACTGACTACAGGAATACTTATGGCAACAGCCCTTACTGCCTGTGGAGGTAAGAAAGCAGACGAGAAGATTACAGTAGTTTCCAGAGAGGATGGTTCAGGAACAAGAGGTGCATTTATTGAGCTCCTTGGAATCGAAGAAAAGGATGCAGACGGAAACAAGGTAGATAAGACAGTCAGCACAGCAGAGATTACTAATTCCACATCAGTTATGATTACAACCGTGGCCGGAAATGAGTCGGCAATCGGCTATATATCCCTGGGTGCTTTGGACGATTCGGTAAAGGCATTAAAGGTGGATGGAGTAGAGGCAACAGCTGAAAATGTTAAGAGTGGAAGCTACAAGGTGTCAAGACCATTTAACATTGCAACTAAGGGAGAAATAAGTGCCGAGGCAGCAGATTTCATAAGCTTTATAATGAGTGAGGAAGGTCAGACAGTTGTTGAGGAGGCCGGTTATGTCAGCATGGGAAACACAGGAAAATACAGTAGCCAGAAAGTTAAGGGAAAAATTACTATTATGGGTTCATCTTCGGTTACTCCTGTAATGGAAAAGCTTAAGGAAGCATATGTAAAGATTAATCCTGATGTGACTATTGAGGTACAGCAGAGCGATTCAAGTAATGGTATGACATCAGCAATTGAGGGAGTGTGTGATATAGGAATGGCCTCAAGGGATTTGAAGGACAGTGAAAAGGAAGCAGGTCTTTCAGCCACAGCCATTGCTCTTGACGGAGTAGCAATTATTGTAAATAAGGATAACGAGCTTACTGATGTATCCAGCGATGATGTAAGAAAAATCTACGTTGGAGAAATCACAAAGTGGTCTGAGGTAAAATAGTATGACAGCTAAAGTCAAGGAAGGATTTATGAGGGCAGTGTTTACCATCGCTGCCCTGGTATCCATAATATCTGTAATAATGATATGTGTATTTCTGTTTGCCAATGGAATTCCTGCAATGTCTGAAATAGGCATTGTAAAATTCCTGTTTGGAAAGACATGGGCTCCGGGACAAAATATATACGGAATATTTCCTATGATATTAGGCAGTATATATGTAACTGCCGGAGCAATAATAATTGGAGTACCGATAGGATTGTTATGTGCCATCTTTCTGACACATTTCTGCCCTCCCGGGCTATATAGGATACTCAAGCCGGCAGTTGAATTGCTTGCAGGTATTCCATCAATTGTATATGGATTTTTTGGATTGATGGTTATCGTGCCTATTATAAAGAACATATTCGGAGGAAGTGGAAAAGGAATCTTGACGGCATCAATTCTTCTTGGAATTATGATTCTTCCAACCATAATCAGTGTATCGGAAACCAATATAAGGGCTGTGCCAAAAAGCTATTATGAGGGTGCCCTGGCATTGGGAGATACCCACGAAAGAGCAGTATTCAAAGCAGTTGTCCCTGCTGCAAAATCAGGTATTCTGGCAGGAATTATACTCGGAATAGGAAGGGCAATTGGTGAAACAATGGCAGTTATAATGATTGCCGGAAACCAGCCTGTTATTCCTGAGAGCATAACCAGTGGAGTAAGAACCATGACAGCCAACATTGTGCTGGAAATGGGGTATGCCACTGATTTGCACAGAGAAGCCCTGATTGCCACAGGAGTTGTACTTTTTGTATTCATACTTCTTATTAATCTGCTGCTTTCCGTAGTTAAGAAAAAGGGGGCTTAGTCAATGACAGATGCAGTAAAAATCTTAAAAGAGGATTCTGGGCAGAAAGGAATAAACACTGTAACCCTAAAGGATAAGATTGAAACTTATAAAAGGAAGCCATCTTCATTTCTTATCTTCCTTTCTGTAGCTTTGGCAGGAATAGTTACCGTAGGAATTCTTGGAAGCATTATAGTATACATATTGGTAAAAGGAATTCCAAATCTGACACCGGAATTATTTGCATGGGAATATACCTCGGAAAATGCCTCCATGATGCCTGCCATAATAAATACTGTTCTTATGACAGCACTTTCACTTGCAATGGCTGTTCCTGTGGGAGTATTTTCAGCTATATACATGGTGGAATATGCAAAAAGAGGAAGCAGACTTGTTAAAATTATAAGTCTTACCGCGGAGACGCTGGCAGGAATCCCTTCCATTATATATGGACTTTTCGGATACCTGATGTTTGTAATTGCTCTTGGCTGGAATCTTTCCTTCCTTGGAGGAGCAATTACGCTTGCCATAATGGTGCTGCCTACAATAATGAGAACCACCCAGGAAGCACTTAAGGCTGTACCGGATTCGTTCAGAGAGGGAAGCTTTGGACTGGGAGCAGGAAAGCTGAGAACAATATTCAGAATAATTCTTCCGGCTGCTGTGCCCGGCATATTATCAGGTATAGTTTTATCCATAGGAAGAATAGCAGGAGAGACGGCTGCACTCTTATATCCTGCCGGAACCCAGGCAAAGGTTGTGACGGGATTATTTGATTCAGGCTGTACTCTTTCGGTGCATATGTATAAGCTTATGTCGGAGGGATTATATACAAAACAGGCTTATGCCACAGCAGTGGTGCTTCTTGTCATGGTGCTGCTTATTAACCGGATATCGGCTCGAATTGCTAAGAAGCTTCAAAAGACATATTAGAGGAGATAAAAGATGAGCAAATTCAGTATAAAAAATATGAATTTATATTATGGCGATTTTCATGCCTTAAAGAATATAAATCTTGAAATCCCGGATAAAGATATAACGGCATTTATAGGACCCTCGGGCTGTGGAAAATCCACATTGCTGAAAAGCCTGAACCGTATGAATGATCTGGTGGAAAATTGCAGGATAACAGGGGAAGTTCTTTTGGATAATGAAAATATATACAAGGGAATGGATGTAAATCTGTTAAGAAAAAGGGTAGGGATGGTATTTCAGAAGCCTAATCCTTTTCCTATGAGCATATACGACAATATAGCTTATGGCCCAAGAACTCACGGAATAAAGAATAGAGTTAAGCTGGACGAAATAGTAGAGCAATCCCTGAAAAGGGCGGCTATATGGGATGAGGTAAAGGACAGATTGAAAAAAAGTGCGCTAGGCCTTTCAGGCGGGCAGCAGCAGAGACTTTGTATAGCAAGAGCCCTTGCAGTGGAGCCGGAGGTGCTTCTAATGGATGAACCTACCAGCGCCCTGGATCCTATTTCAACTGCCAAAATAGAAGATTTAGCTGTTGAACTTAAGAAGAATTATACTATAATAATGGTAACCCACAATATGCAGCAGGCTGCCAGAATTTCCGATAAGACAGCATTCTTCCTACTTGGTGAGGTAATAGAATATGATGTTACTGATAAGCTGTTTTCTAATCCCGGTGAAAAGAAAACAGAAGAATATATTACAGGAAGGTTTGGTTAGATATGAGGAAGGAATTTACCCGGCAGCTTGAGGATTTGAATGTCAAAATTATACAAATGGGAGCACTGTGTGAGACTGCAATCAAAGGAACTACCAAAGCTCTTTTTGATGGAAATGATGAATATCTGGAAAAATCCTTTGCCATGGAGGAGGATATTGACAGGTGCGAACGGGATATTGAAGGAATATGTATGAATCTTTTGTTAAAGCAGCAGCCTGTGGCATCGGATCTGAGAAATATAACCTCAGCCATTAAAATGATATCTGACATGGAAAGAATCGGTGATCAGTGTGCAGATATTTCAGGCATGATAAAATATGTCAAGGGATATGATCTGAAGGATTATCACCATCTGAAGGATATGTCAGCCGTAGCAGGACAGATGGTAACATATGCAGTTGAATCCTATGTAAAAAGAGATCTTAATCTGGCCAGAAAGGTTATGGAGATGGACGATCTTGTAGACGGACAGTTTGACCAGGTTAAAAAGCACCTTATAGCTCTTATTGCAGGCAAACCTGACAATGGAGAATTTTGGATTGATATAATTATGATAGCAAAGTATTTCGAAAGAATCGGTGATCATGCGGTTAATATAGCCGAGTGGGTCGAATATTCAATTTTAGGAGAACATAAGTAATATGATATATGTATTAGAGGATGAAAACAGTATTCGGGAATTTGTGGTATATACCTTGTGCCATATGGATATGGAGGCCATAGGCTTTGAAAGACCGTCTCTTTTCTGGGAAGGCATGAAGAAACAGAAGCCACAGCTTATATTACTGGATATAATGATGCCGGAGGAGGATGGACTTTCCGTTCTGAAAAAGCTTAGAGATAACGAGGATACAAGGAGCATACCGGTTATAATGCTGACTGCAAAGGGAAGTGAATTTGACAAGGTGCTTGGGCTTGATTCCGGTGCAGATGACTATGTGGCAAAGCCCTTTGGAATTATGGAGCTGGTATCAAGAATAAAGGCTTTGCTTAGAAGAACATCCTCTGATTCGGCGAAAGATTGCCTTAAGGCAGGGAAAATCACTCTGTGTCCCGGAAAGCATATTGTAAAGGTGGACGGTGAAGTAATAAATCTTACTTTGAAGGAATATGAACTTTTATATACATTAATGGGCAATAAGGAAATGGTATTTAGCCGGGATCAGCTTCTTAACAGGATATGGGGATATGAATTTGATGGTGAAAGCCGAACTGTGGATGTTCATATAAGAACCCTGAGACAAAAGCTGAAAGAAGCAGGCAATCAGATAGAAACAGTAAGAGGAGTAGGTTATAAGATTGGAGAATAGCCATGGTTGAACGTATATTAAAGAACACAATATTAATAGTAATAACTGTTATAACTCTTTGCTGCCTTTTTATTTTCGGCGTTCTATTTAATCACTACAATAAAGAAATTACTTCTGAAATGATTTCTGAGGCAAATTACATTTCAAAGGGTGTAGAAAACCAGGGAATAGATTATCTTAACAATCTGGGAGATATAAACACAAGAGTAACCTGGGTTGATAAAGATGGAAATGTGTTATTTGATAACAGAGCAGACGCATCCGCAATGGAAAATCACAGAGACCGGCAGGAAATAAAGGAAGCCATGAACTCATCAACCGGAGATAGTGTAAGATATTCAAGTACATTTGCAAAAAAAACTATCTATCATGCAGTACGTCTTACAGATGGAAGCGTAATAAGATTATCCCATACCAGCGATTCGGTTTTCAGAATGGTTCTCGGTATGCTGCATCCACTGCTTATAGTTATGGTTATTGCATTTTTTATTTCCCTTGGCCTTGCCGTAAGGCTGACCAATCAATTGGTAAAGCCACTGGATGATATTGATCTTGAACATCCGGAGGAAGCAAAGGTATATGATGAAATGGCACCGTTTCTGAGCAAGATAGTACGACAGAACAAGGTGATAAAAAAGGCTATGAATGAGCTTTCAGCCCAGCAAAATGAATTTAGAATGATAACCGAAAATATGCAGGAGGGCTTTATTGTAATAGATAAAAGTGCCAGAATTCTATCCTATAACAAAAGTGCTCTGACAATTTTTGGAGCAGATGATAATGTAGAAAAAAGAAACATATTAGTGCTAAACAGAAGTGGGGAATTTGTTGACGGAGTTAACCAGGCTCTTCAGGGAAGACATAGTGAGATAAGGCTGACTTTGGGAGAAAGGTGCTTTGATATATACATTAATCCTGTTTTTAAGGAAAGTAATTTGGCGGGAGCAATTATAGTCGCTGCGGATGTTACGGAAAAGGAGGAACGTGATAATTTAAGACGGGAGTTTACTGCCAATGTATCCCATGAACTTAAGACACCGCTGACTGCCATATCGGGAACTGCAGAAATAATAAAAAACGGTATTGTGGCATCGGAGGATATACCGGGCTTTGCAGAAAATATATATAATGATGCCCAAAGACTTATAAGGCTTGTGGAGGATATAATAAAACTTTCCCAGCTTGATGAGGAAAAAAACATACCCGAAAAAACATCTGTGGATTTGCACTATCTGGCTCTTGATGTAGCCAGCCAGCTGGCAGATGTGGCAGCAAAAGACAATATTACAATATATGTGCATGGGGGCAGTACAGTAATAAACGGAGTAAAACCCATACTTCGTGAGATGATGTATAATTTGTGCGACAATGCAATAAAATACAATAAGCCGGGCGGGAAAGTAGATATAAATGTCGGGATTGGGGAAAACCGGGTATGGTTTTCTGTGAAGGATACGGGTATAGGTATTCCGAAGAACCAGCAGCAAAGAGTATTTGAAAGATTTTACAGAGTGGACAAAAGCCATTCCCGTGAGGTGGGTGGCACCGGACTTGGGTTATCCATAGTAAAGCATGGAACAAAGCTTCATAATGGAACAATAAATGTCAACAGTTCTCCTGGTAAAGGGACAGAAATTACTATAAATATACCTGTATAAAATTGTGGGAATATTACTGGAAAAAATAAAAATAAGCTTGATATATGTTGTAAAATAGATTACAATATGCACAAGTGATAATTTTTATCAAAAAGTCTTTAAAGGAGGATACATATATGGCATACGTAATTAACGATGGCTGTGTATGCTGTGGAGCATGTGCAGGTGCATGTCCTGTAGGTGCTATCAGCGAAGGTGATGGAAAGTTCGAGATTGATGCAGATACTTGCATTTCATGTGGAGCATGTGCAGGAACTTGTCCAACAGGAGTAATTGCAGAGGCATAATTCCATAGGAATACAGTTGTTATATGGATATGACAAAGAGGCATCGCACAATGGCAGATGCCTCTTTTTTTATTATTGTGTTTTACCAATGCGTGTTAATATATGTGCACATCACCAACCTTTTTTCTGTGCATATCATATTTTATAGGCATAAGAAGATGTGATATATTTTGAAAAAAATGTTTTATATTCCTAAAAATGATATGCTGAATTTACAAATAAAAGCCCATATACAAGCATAAAATAGTATTAGTAATATCTAAAAAATAGTTGGGTAAAGTATGGGAAATCCATAAAAGTATCCGACAATCAACATAGACAATAAGAACAATTAAGAATTGTATAAAGGGTTTATCTGTATGAATCAAGGATACTATATGTTATTCGGATTTGCAATAATTTTCTTATAAAAAAGATGAAAATATGGTGAAACTTTAAGAAATTTCTTTACAGATGATTTTTTTGTGATAAACTAATAGGTAGCTTTAGGAAAGGAGTGACTTATATGAAAATAGAAAGGTTAAGTGAGAATCAGATACGATGTACACTTTATAAGGCTGACTTGGCAGAAAAGGAACTTCTTTTAACAGAATTGGCATATGGTACGGATAAAGCCAAAGAACTATTTCGTGAGCTTATGCAACAGGCATCTAACGAGCTGGGATTTGAGGTGGATAATATTCCTCTCATGATTGAAGCTATACCGGTTTCTCCGGAATGCCTTGTCCTTATTATAACAAAGGTGGAGGATCCGGATGAGCTTGACAGCAGATTTTCCAGATTCACCAAGCCTGTAGAGGCAGGAAATGCCTATGACGAGGATAGGGACGAGGAGGATGATAATATAGAGATGATAGAAGAAGAACCTATGGAGGAGGTTGACGCCCGAAAAGCTACTGAGGGATTGATTCAGGCACTTGGTAATCTGGCAGAGGGCTTAGGAGCCATAGGAGGTGCACAGGCTGCAAAGCGTGCGAAGGAAGCCGTTGAGAAGGCTGAGGCTTTGAAGGATGTATTCAGGGTGTTTGCCTTTGACAGTCTGGATGAGATTATAATATCGGCCAACAATGTAAAAAATATATATAAAAGTGAAAATACATTATATAAGAATCCTATGGATAGTGTATTTTATCTGTACTTGACAAAGGATAACAATTCAGACAATGAATTTGTAAGAACATGTAATCTCCTGAGTGAGTACGGAAAAAGAATTCGTACCACATATGCGACACCAAGTCATATGGAAGAGCATTTCAAGGTTATAATTGACGGAAACGCACTTCAGACATTGTCACAGATTTAGATAAGTAAAAAAGCCCTGCTGAGTACCATAACCGGTATGCAGCAGGGCTTTTTTAAATTATATATCTTTGCTTTCTGCACCTTTTCTGGCAAAACCTCTTGCGTAGTACAGAAACTTGTCTTTGTCACAGGCTGACAGATTATTATAGAGAAACAGCAATTCCTGTTCATCCTTGGTCAGATGAATATAGGATATGCTGCCCGTTTCCTCATCGTTGTCAAAAAAGTCTGCCATTGAAATTCCTAAACCGGAGCACAATTTTTCCAGGGTGGGTATTGTGGGCTGAGTGTTTTTTAAAAACATTGAATTCAGGGATGAGTAAGGAATATCGGATTCTTTTGCCAATCTGTAGATTGACCAGTTTTTAAGTTGCATGTAAAGTTGGATTTTCTTTAGTATAGGGTTGTTGTCCATAACATTCACCTCTCTCAAGTTATATTTTATTTTATGTAATCACAGAAGTTAGATGATAAAAAACAACAAAACAGACAATAAATAACGAACAAACGTTATATAAAGAGAAATTTTCTGTCTGAGGGGAGCTTATGAGAATGATGTGAATGATGGAATGTAAAAAAATAAGTCCATATAGCTTAATGGATATAAGCTATATGGACTTATTAATTATACATATTTTCCGGTTGCGGAAATTATACGGTTAATCCCTTGATCTTGCAAGAATGCTGAGAATTCTTATAAATATATTAACTATATCAACGTAAAGATCCGCTGCCGAGCCAACTGCATTGCCAAAGGTTTTGACACATTGATTTGCTCTTGCCCAATCGTAACCGATGTAACCACAGAAGATAAGAACAACAATGTAATCTATAAAACCAAGACTTGCTCCTGCCAGGAACATTATAAACTCTACTACAATAGTAAGTAAAAGAGTAATACCAAGAGTTGAACCTATGTTAAGGAAAAACCTTGGAAATGCTGCGGAAATCATCATCATTGCCACAGTAACAATGGTGGTGATACCAAAGGCAGTAGCTATAATGGAATCATAACCTGCCATGGAAAACAAATTCAATAAAACGGTAAGTACTAACCCGATTGGAACCACAATAAGATTGTATCCGAGGAAGCACATAGCCGGACTGGAATTTTTGTTAACCATATATGAGCCTGACATAACCATAGCGAAATACAATATATAAAATATTATAGTGTTGGAAAAAAGGTTAAAAGCCAAATCTGCACATGTAGCAACCATAATGCAGTTAATTACAAAGCCGTATGCCAGAGTGCCACCTATAGCAAGATTGTAGGTGGATGGATCAAGTTCCTTTTCTCCGTAGTGAAATTGCTGCCTTTCGGCAAATCTTTCCTGTCTGCTTGACATATATATCCCTCCTATCAAACAAAACCTAATTACTGATTATCCTCTTTTTTTGCCAGATACTCGTTGATGGAAACAATTACTTCGTCCACGTCCATTCCGTGTACCATACAAGCCTCTTCGAGAGACTCCATGGCTGCTGACGGGCAGCCTACACAATGCATTCCGGATGCCATAAGAATTGCGGCATTACCCGGATCAATTTCTATAATCTCATGTATAAGCATGGATTTATTAACCTGCTTTGCCATTAGTATAACCTCCTTTAATAAAATTAGCATGATTGCAAAGCTATTAATGCAATCAAGATATAGTATATCAAAAGGAAGAAAAAAAGTCTATGAAAAATAAGTGAAGAATCAGTAAATTCAGTGAAATATTAAAATTGAGCTTAGGGGCATATACGATGTTGACGGGTCATACCATATTATATAGAAGAAATAGGGTGGATGGACACATGGAAAGAATCTTAAGGAAGCTGGCAGTGTATTATATGAGATGCGAGGCCTTTTTTAGAAAGCATCGTAAGCACCTTATGCTTGGGCTGATTTTTTTTCTGGCGGCAGTAATGGTTGTGCTGCTTTGGACTAATTCCAAGGCAACACAGGAAAGGAAGGTAAAAAGAATTGTTGTGATTGATCCGGGACATGGAGGAAATGATCCAGGAAAGGTCGGAGCTTCGGGAATAAAGGAAAAGGACATAAATCTTGAGATAAGCATGAAGCTTAAGGAATGTCTGGAAAATAAAGGAATAGAGGTTATTGTAACAAGGGATAAGGACCAATGTCTTGCCACTCCCGGAGCCAGAAATAAGAAAACATCGGATATGAGTAACAGGGTAGAGCTTATTAATTCCTCACAGGCTATGCTGTTTGTAAGCATACACCAGAATAGCTATCCTGATGCCGATGTAAAGGGGGCACAGGTATTTTATTATGGAAAATCACAGGAAAGTGAGCTGCTTGCAAAAAGAATACAGGATAAACTAATAAGTACCGTGGATTCTGAAAACCATAGAACAGTAAAAACAGGTAATGATTTATACATTTTAAGAAAAACAACAATTCCGGGAGTCATTGTAGAGTGTGGATTTTTGTCATGCCCACGGGAAGAGGCAAAGCTTTGCGATGAGGAATATCAGGAAAAAATAGCAAATGCCATAGCAGATGCAATAGAAGAACTCTATTAACCTTCTGCATGGCACTAAAAAATTATAATCTTATATCGATGTTGGAGCCAATAAGAGGATTTACAGACTGCTCCATCATCTGTGTAAGCATATCTCCGTTTACTTCAACCATATCCAGAGTTTTTTTAAGTAATGACATATCTATGGCATTCATGGAACCGGTATCCGAAACAGATATATTGGTGCTGCTAAGAGATGAAATATTCATATAATGTATCTCCTTTCTGCTACAATTATAAAATACCAGACTGAAATTCAAAGTAACTGTAATTTGTATATGCGTATAGTATCCATATATGTTATTATACACACAGGTGGCTTGATTTTCAAGGAAAAAATGAGGAAACACAAATATATCATAAATATTATGTTGACAAGAAAAAATAGTGTTGTTATAATGACGTTGTAACAATTTGTAACATATTTGTAACAATTATATTTTTTTACATAGCTGGAGGTAACCTAATGATAAAACCATGTAAAAAATGGGTGGCATACCTGGCTCTTATGGGGATGTGCATTACGGCAGCACAGATATCCGAATCGGCAGCCGATGATTTATATAGTGATTCTAATGTAAGTATATATACAGCGGTAGACAGATATATGTCTGAAAATGCAGACGCAGGACAGGTTAATATAGATGTATTTGCAAATAAGCTGGGCCTTTCTTCCGAAGCGCTTGTAGTGCCGGCATCAATAGAGTCCGGTTTGGCTAAAGGGGATAATAGCACTGCAGCACCTCAGAATGCTGAAACAAACACTCCGGCAGAAGAGGGAGAAACAATTGCAATAACTAACACAAGCTCTCTCCGTGTAAGAAAGGAAGGCAGTACAAGCAGTGATTGTCTTGCTTATCTGCCATCAGGCGGAAGCTATCTTGTTTTGTCACAAGAGGATGGATGGACAAAGATTAAGGTGAATGACAGCCTTGAGGGATATGTCAGTAACGATTACATAACAATTAAAAAGGGTACACCTAACAATTATTCGGCTATTCTGGTACAGCAGAGTACAGGCTCCGGTAACCAGGGTAGTTCACAGAATAATAATTCGGGAAACACAGGTGCCTCTGCGGATATACCGGCAGGCGGATCAGGGATAACCTCATGTACAGGTCAGGATATAGCCGATTACGCTGTACGATATGTGGGCAATCCGTATGTATACGGAGGAACATCACTGACAGAGGGAGCGGATTGTTCGGGATTTGTTATGAGGGTATATTCGGATTTTGGAATACCCCTTAATCGTACAGCATATTACCAGTCCTTCGACGGTATAGAGGTAAGCATGTCCCAGCTTGTGCCGGGGGATTTGATTATATTTGACTATGGCTCGGGAGAAATACAGCATGTTGGTATATATATAGGTGGAAACCAATATGTTCATGCAGCCAATAGTAAGCTTGGAATAGTTATTTCAACCTTAAACGCAGACAGTGTTTATACCTGTCGGAGAATAATATATTAAGCCGGAAAAGAATAAATAATCCGGTATAAAAATTTCTTTCAATATACAGCCTTATATGTTATAATATCTTCAATGTATCACTTTGGTGGCACATTAGTTTGACCGAAAAGGAGTGGGGCATATGAATTACATAGTAAGCGGTAAGAATATTGAGGTGACCGAGGGACTTAAGTCAGCAATTTATGATAAGCTTGGGAGGTTAGAGAAGTTTTTTACAGACGACACTGATGTTCAGGTGACATTTTCAGTTGAAAAGGAAAGACAGAAAATCGAGGTTACAATCCCTATGAAGGGGCATATTATAAGGGCAGAGCAGTCAAGCGATGATATGTATGTATCTATAGATTTGGTAGTAGAGGTTATTGAACGTCAGGTAACCAGATACAAGAAAAAGATTGTGGATAAGGAGCAGAATTCGGCTTATATTAATAATGACTTTTTCAATGTGGATGAGGATGATGACGAAGAGGTTAAGATTATCAGAAGCAAGAGATTTGCTGTAAAACCTATGTATCCTGAAGATGCCTGTGTTCAGATGGAGCTTTTAGGACACAATTTCTTCGTATTCCGCAATGCAGAGACAGATGAGGTTAATGTGGTTTATAAGCGTAAGGGCAACACATACGGATTAATTGAGCCGGAATTTTAAACGGTGGTACTCATAAAAAATATCTATAATTGTGTAACATAACAAAAAAGGGAGCGTCACACTAATAAAATTAGTGTAACACCCCCTTTTTTCTATTACATGTTCTAATCCTTATATTAATAAAAAACTTGCCTATAAACTTGAATAATGTTATATTAGAGGGTATGATGCAATGACTGTATTATAATATGAAATAAAATAAAAACAGGGTACATTTTTGAGTGTAATGTACAGATTAGGAGGTTATAATGAGCCTGTTTGAAAAGGTATTTGGCACACACAGTGAAAAGGAGTTAAAGAAGATATATCCTATAGTGGATAAGATAGAGGCACTTGACGAATCAATGCAGGCCCTGAGTGATGATGAGCTTAAGGCAAAGACCACTGAGTTTAAGGAAAGACTGGCAAATGGTGAAACCCTGGATGACCTTCTCGTAGAAGCCTTTGCTGTTGTAAGAGAGGCTGCTTCCCGTGTACTTGGAATGAAGCATTACAGGGTACAGCTTATTGGTGGTATTATTCTTCATCAGGGACGTATTCCTGAGATGAGAACCGGTGAAGGTAAAACACTTGTTTCAACAGCACCGGCATATTTAAATGCGCTTGAAGGGAAGGGTGTACATATAGTTACCGTCAACGATTACCTGGCAAAGCGAGATGCCGAATGGATGGGTAAGGTACATGAATTCCTCGGACTGAAGGTGGGAGTTATCCTTAACAGCTATAAAAAGGATGAAAGAAGAGAGGCTTATAACTGTGATATCACATATGTAACCAACAATGAGCTCGGCTTCGATTATCTTAGAGATAACATGGTAATATATAAAGAACAGCTTGTTCAAAGAGATCTACATTATGCTATTGTGGATGAGGTTGACTCAGTGCTTATTGATGAAGCAAGAACTCCTCTTATCATTTCGGGACAAAGCGGTAAATCCACAGACTTGTACAAGATGTGCGATTATCTTGCAAGGAGGATGAAAAAGGGAGAAGCCTCAATGGAGCTTAGAAAAATGGATGCCATTATGGGAACAGCTCCGGAGGAGGATGGTGATTATCTCGTTGATGAAAAGGACAAGCAGGTTGTGCTTACTGCCCAGGGTATCAGGGAGGTTGAGCAATTCTTCCATATAGAGAATTTTTCTGATGCGGAGAATATTGATATACAGCATAATATGCTTATGGCTCTTAAGGCGCATGCCCTTATGTTCAAGGATAAGGATTATGTGGTAAAGGATGATGAGGTTCTTATAGTAGATGAGTTTACAGGACGTATTATGCCGGGAAGAAGATTTTCCGACGGACTCCATCAGGCCATTGAAGCCAAGGAAAATGTCAAGGTAAAGAGAGAAAGCAGAACTTTGGCAACCATCACATTCCAGAATTTCTTTAACAAATATAAAAAGAAGGCAGGTATGACAGGTACAGCTCTTACCGAAGAAGAAGAATTCAGGGAAATATACGGTATGGATGTGGTTGTTGTACCAACAAATCTTCCTGTAAAGAGAATCGATCATCAGGATTCTGTGTTTAAAACAAAAAAGGAAAAGCTTAACGCAATTGTTAATAATGTGGCAGACAGCTATGCCAAGGGTCAGCCGGTACTGGTAGGTACAATTACAATAGAAGCTTCTGAGGAATTGAGTCGTCTGCTCTCTAAGAGAGGAATTCCACATAAGGTTCTTAATGCAAAGTTCCATGAATTAGAGGCTGAGATTGTTGCCCAGGCAGGCCAGAAAGGAGCAGTTACTATTGCGACAAATATGGCGGGCCGTGGTACGGATATTAAGCTTGGTGAGGGGGTTGCCGATCTTGGAGGTCTTAAGATAATCGGTACAGAAAGACATGAATCCCGAAGAATAGATAATCAGCTTCGTGGACGTGCCGGAAGACAGGGAGATCCGGGTGAATCCAAATTTTATCTTTCACTGGATGACGATCTTATGCGGCTTTTTGGCTCAGAGAGAGTAAAGGCTATATATGATGCCCTTAAAATTCCTGAAGGAGAAGAGATACAGCACAAGACAATCACAAACTTTATAGAAAAAGCGCAAAAGAAGATAGAGGCTAATAACTTTGCCATAAGAAAGAATCTTCTGGAATATGACCAGGTTAATAATGACCAGAGAGAGGTAATTTACGCAGAACGTAGAAGAGTTCTCGACGGCGAAAGCATGAGAGATGTTGTATTCAAGATGGTACAGGATACAGTGGAAAATTATGTTGACAGACATTGTTCACCAGAGCTTCCACCGGATGAATGGGATATAGAGGATCTTAGAAATACACTTATTCCGATTATTCCTTTTGAAAATATAGCTCTTACAGAAAAAGAATTGAAGTCGGGAAATCTTAAGGAATTTAAGCAGAGACTTAAGGAAGAAGCGGCAAAGATATATGAGGCTAAGGAGGCTGAGTTTCCTGAGGCTGAGCATATGAGAGAGATAGAGAGAGTAATTCTTCTCAGAGTTATTGACAGAAAGTGGATGCAGCATATTGATGATATGGCGCAGCTAAGACAGGGTATCGGACTTCAGGCATATGGTAGTAAGGATCCTGTTGTAGAGTACAAATTTATTGGATTTGACATGTTTAATGAAATGACGGATGCCATAAGAGAGGATACTGTTAAGATGCTTCTTCATGTAAAGATAGAGCAGAAGGTTGAACGTGAGGAAGTGGTAAAGGTTACCGGAACCAATAGAGATGCATCAGTTAAAAAAGGTCCTGTAAAGCGTGAGAGCGCTAAGATAGGAAGAAATGATCCATGTCCGTGCGGCAGTGGAAAGAAATATAAGATGTGCTGTGGAAGAAATGCGTAGATATTTCCACAATGGACGCATTCCCATGACAATGCATAACAAATAATAAAGTAGGTGAGATTATTGGTAGAACTGGATCAATACAGATTCACATTAAATGAATACAGAACTCCCCTTAATGAAGTGAGGGATTCACTTTGACCTGCCCGGTAAAAGACTTAGGATAGAGCTTCTGGAAGGAAAGATGGAACAGCCCGGTTTCTGGGATGACATAGAAGAAAGCCGGAAGCTGATGAGGGAGCTTAAAGGTCTTAAGGGTATAATGGAGGATTTTTACCGGCTTGAGCAGGAATATGAAGATGCTGAGACTCTTATTCAGCTTGGAGATGAGGAACAGGATAAGGAATTGATTCCTGAAATTTCTGAAATCCTTGAGAATTTTAAAAAGGATTTTGAGTCCTTTAGAATAGAGACACTTCTTTCGGGTGAATTTGATGAAAATAACTGTGTAATAACAATACATGCCGGAGCCGGTGGCACTGAGTCCTGCGACTGGGCAAATATGCTTTATCGTATGTACAACAGATGGGCTGACAGGAAAGGCTTTTCGACAGAACTTATTGATTATCTTGATGGAGACGAGGCCGGACTTAAATCAGTTACATTTCAGGTTAATGGCCGGAATGCTTATGGATATCTGAAATCAGAAAAAGGAGTTCACAGACTGGTGCGTATTTCTCCATTCAATGCGGCGGGGAAACGCCAGACTTCCTTTGCGTCCGTGGATATTATGCCTGAACTTGATGATAACATACAGGTTGATATAAATGATGATGATTTAAGAATAGATACCTATCGCTCCAGTGGAGCAGGCGGGCAGCATATTAACAAAACAGAATCAGCAGTGCGAATTACTCATATTCCTACAGGAGTTGTTGTGCAATGCCAGAATGAGAGATCCCAGCACAGCAATAAGGATAAAGCAATGAAAATGCTGATGTCAAAGCTGTATTTAATCAAAAAGCAGGAAAATCTCGACAAAATATCTGATATCAGAGGTGAGGTTACGGACAATGGCTGGGGAAGCCAGATACGCTCTTATGTGCTTCAGCCATATACTATGGTTAAGGATCATCGCACCGGACAGGAGGTCGGCAATGCACAGGCAGTGCTGGATGGATATATAGACCCGTTTATTAATGCGTACTTGAAATGGATAAATACAGGTAAGGGGGAATAAAGCTTTGGCAGAAGAAAAATATATTGTTTTCAGCCTTGATAATCAGAAATACGGAATTAAATTATCGGGAATAAACGGCATTGAGCAAAACTATGAGATTATCAGAGTGCCTAAGGGTGGTCAGTTCATAAAGGGAATTGTACACCTGCGCAGTGAGATTATACCGGTGTATGACTTAAAAAAGAAATTTGATATTGAAACAGGAATAACAAAGAAAGACAGTCAGCTTATTGTGGTGGATGTAGATGGTATAAAAATCGGATTTGAGGCTGATGCGATAATAGGAATTATACCTGTTGATAAGGATGATATTAAGGATGTTCCTCCGGTTATACTAAATGAAGATACTGAGTATCTTGAAAACATTGTAAAAGTAAATTATGCCGATAACAAAAAATGTGAAATAATGATAAGCATTGATGTTAACGGTCTCATATCGGACAGTGATATGGCGGCAATTCGTCAGACGATTGAAGAAGCGGCAGAATAATAAAGGGCAGAGGAGATAAAAAATGTTAAACGTAGCGGTATTAGGATATGGTACAGTTGGATCGGGAGTTGTTGAGGTTATAAGATCAAATCAGGATGTTGTAAACAGAAATGCCGGTCAGGAAATTAATATAAAATATGTATTGGATTTAAGAAATTTTCCGGGGGATCCTGTAGAAAAGATACTGGTTCATGACTATAATATAATATTAGATGACCCTGAGGTTGATATAGTAGTTGAGGTCATGGGTGGGATAAACCCTGCTTACGGTTTTGTTAAAAGCGCTTTGGAAAAGCATAAAAGCGTAGCAACCTCTAACAAGGAACTGGTGGCAGCCCATGGAGCAGAACTTATAAAAATTGCAAGAGAAAACAATGTCAATTTCCTTTTTGAGGCTAGCGTTGGAGGAGGAATCCCTGTTATAAGACCTTTGATTGACAGTATTACAGCAGATAATGTAACTGAAATTACAGGAATACTAAATGGAACTACCAACTATATTCTGACTAAGATGTCAGAGGAGGGTAAGGATTTTGATACAGTTTTGAAAACTGCCCAGGAAAAGGGATATGCAGAAAGAAATCCGGAGGCAGATGTTGAAGGATATGATGCGTGCCGGAAAATTGCCATATTGACATCTCTTGTATGCGGCAGGCAGGTTAATTATCAGGATATATACACAGAGGGAATTACCGGAATTACTGACATTGACATAGATTATGCAAAAGCTCTGGGAGGAACTATAAAGCTGTTCGGAACAACCACTATCAAGGGTGGAAAGGTATATTCACTTGTGTCTCCGTTTATAGTGACAGGGGAACATGTCCTTGCCAATGTAAGCGGTGTCTTTAATGGAATTCTTGTAAAAGGTGATATGCTGGGAGATGTAATGTTTTATGGAAAGGGAGCAGGAAAGCTTCCTACAGCCAGTGCAGTGGTTTCGGATGTTGTTGAGGCTGCAAGGAGCATGGGCAGGAGTAAGAACATAATCTGGGAACAGGAAAAGGTACAGGTCGAGAATGCCCTGGATTATGAATGTCCTGTGTTCGCCAGGGTAAAGAATACAAAGGAAGAGGTTGAAAGCATATTTGGCAATGTTACATATGTAAGCCTCCCTGAGGTGACTGACGAGACAGCATTTGTTACATCTGTGATTTCAGAAAAGGAATTTCAGGACAAAGCCCAAAAGCTTGATTTAATTCACAGAATTAAGACTACAATTACGTTGCCGGCTGTCTAACCCGGATATATACTCACACAGGCTATATATGTATATAATAATATTCAGATTGTATTTCATATTCAGGAGGAAAATATGCTGATAGTTAAGAAATTTGGTGGTACTTCTGTAGCCAACAAAGAAAGAATATTCAATGTTGCCAGAAGATGTATAGAGGATTATCAAAAGGGAAATGACGTTGTTGTGGTTTTATCGGCAATGGGGAAATATACTGATGAATTAATTGCAATGGCAAAGGATATAAATGAAATACCTCCAAAAAGAGAGATGGATATGCTCTTTACAGTTGGAGAGCAGATGTCTGTGGCACTTATGGCTATGGCCATGAATAAGCTGGGCGTTCCGGCTATTTCCTTGAATGCTTTTCAGGTGGCTATGCATACCACATCGGTATATGGAAACGCAAAGCTTAAAAGAATTGACAGTGTCAGAATCAGACATGAGCTGGAAGCCAGAAAGATAGTTATAGTTACAGGATTTCAGGGCATAAACAAGTATGATGATTATACAACTCTGGGAAGAGGCGGCTCCGATACAACGGCTGTTGCATTGGCGGCAGCACTCAATGCCGACAGGTGTGAGATATATACAGATGTGGATGGCGTATATACAGCAGATCCCCGTATGGTTAAGAATGCCCGTAAGCTTGAAACAGTGACATATGATGAGATGCTGGAGCTGGCAACCCTTGGAGCCGGCGTGCTTCATAACCGTTCAGTTGAGCTTGCAAAGAAATATAACGTACAGATGGTTGTACGTTCCAGTTTGAATACATCAGAAGGAACTATCGTTAAGGAGGGTGCAAAAATGGAAAAAATGCTTGTTAGTGGTGTTGCAGGAGATGCGGATACTGCCAGAGTAGCAGTGGTTGGCCTCAAGGATGAGCCGGGTGTGGCATTTAAGTTATTTAATGCCCTTGCCAAGCACAATATAAATGTTGATATGATTCTCCAGTCAGTGGGAAGAAAGGGAACAAAGGACATAAGCTTTACAACCAGCGAGGAAAATGCGGATGAAGCTGCAAAGATAATTAATGAAAACTTCAACAATTTTGAGAGTGTGGATGTAAACAAAAAGGTGGCTAAGGTTTCTATAGTCGGAGCCGGCATGCAGACTAATGCAGGAGTTGCAGCCAAGATGTTTGAGGCACTTTATGACCAGAATATTAACATAAGGATGATATCAACATCTGAGATACGAGTAACGGTTCTGATAGATGAAGACTGTATGCAGAGAGCCATGGCAGCAGTACATGATAAATTTGCTCTGGGAGAGCACTAATATTATAACCGGAGGAATTGCACAACCATTCCTGAAACGAGGGTGTCATATTTATTTTTCACCATGGTCTTTATTTAATAGGGATGATGAAAGTAAATTGGCGCCCCAATTTACATTGTGTGAATGTGTTATTAGGAGAGCTATAGATGAAGAGAAACGATTATATTACATGGGATCAGTATTTTATGGGCATTGCCATTATGTCAGCCCAGAGAAGCAAGGATCCGGGTACTCAGGTGGGAGCCTGTATAGTTGACGAGGATAACAGGATTTTGTCTGTTGGGTATAATGGAATGCCGGCAGGCTGCAACGATGATGCCATGCCTTGGGACCGGGAAGGAACAGATCTTGCAACAAAGTATTTTTTTGTATGTCACGCAGAATTAAATGCAATACTGAATTATCGTGGAGGTGGAACACTTAAAGGTGCAAGATGCTATGCAACTCTGTTTCCCTGCAATGAATGTGCAAAGGCCATAATCCAGAGTGGCATAAAGGAGGTTATTTATCTTTCGGACAAATACCATGATACAAACAGCACAATAGCTTCTAAACGGATGTTTGACATGGCAGGAGTAAAGTATACCCGGTATGAGACAAGACATAAAAGGATAGAGTTTGAATTATAGATATATGTGAAAGGAAGACTATGGTTTCATCAAAAACAAAATCGATAAAAATGAATTTTTCTGCTCTTTACAGCTATGTAATTAATAATAATTACAGGAGCTTTGGAGGTATAATGGGAGTATTGCTAAGCATTGGTGCCTTTATAATTGTAATAGTGTTCTGGGGGCAGCTAAGTATATCCCAAAGGGTTATGTTTATACTGGTAGGCATGGTTTTCACAGTGATAAATCCGATATCTCTCGGATTCAAAACCTTTAAACAGCTAAAATTGAGCCCATCTTATAAGAAACCTCTGGAATACACCTTTGGCAACGATGGGATAAAGGTATCCCAGGGAGATACAAGCCTTGATATATCCTGGGATAAAATTATAAGAGTAATGATGACAAAGAAGGTTATTGCGATTTATACAGGCAGAATGTATGCCTTTGTAATTCCTCTTTCCGAACTTGGTGAGGACAGAGCAAAAATTGTAACTGCCATAGTACAATTTACAGCCGGATATGGGCCAAGACTTAGTAGAAATCTTAAGGAGTATAAAAGTGGAAAAGGATTATAAAGAAAGTTATTGTACAAAGGATACATTTAATATAGGGAAAAAGCTTGGAGAAGAAGCTCTTCCGGGAGAGGTCTATTGCTTACAGGGTGAACTGGGGACAGGTAAAACCGTATTTTCCCAGGGCTTCGGCATGGGACTTGGTGTTGGAGAAACCATATGTAGTCCTACATTTACCATATTAAAGGAGTATCACGAGGGAAGGCTTCCGTTTTACCATTTCGATGTATACAGAATTGGCAGTGATGATGAAATGGATGAAATAGGATATTATGATATTGTCGGAGGTGAAGGAGTATGTCTCATTGAGTGGGGGCAGCTTATAGCTGATATACTTCCTGACCATTATACAATAATTACAATAGAGAAGGATGCCGAAAAGGGCTTTGATTACAGAAAAATAACTATAGAGAGGCTGTAAGATATATGAAAATATTAGGAATAGATACTTCGGGAATGGTGGCAACTGTAGCTGTGGTATGTGACGATGTACTGCTGGCAGAGTTTTCTGTCAATTACAAAAAAACACATTCAGAGACTCTCATGCCCATGCTTGATGAGATTATAAAAATGACAGGACTGGATTTGAATGATATAGATGCCATAGCAGTAGCCGGTGGCCCGGGTTCATTTACAGGTCTTAGAATAGGCTCGGCTACTGTGAAGGGACTTGGAATGGCACTGGATATACCTATAGTATCCGTGCCTACCTGCCATGCTCTGGCATACAATTTGTGGGGGGCAAAGGATATAGTATGTCCCATAATGGATGCCAGAAGAAATCAGGTATACACAGGAATATACAGCTTTAACGGAGAAAAAATGAATTGCCTCATGGATCAGTCTGCCATGGATATAAGAGAACTTATACAGATTCTTAACAGAATGGATGGGAGAATTATCTTTACCGGTGATGGGGTACCTGTTTTCGAGGATATTATAGCAGAGGAAATGAAAAATGACATTCTTTTTGCACCTGCACATTTGAACAGACAAAGAGCCGGTGCTGTAGCGACTCTTGGACTTCTATATTATATGGAAGGACATTTTGAAAGAGCCGAGGAACACAAGCCGGTTTACCTTAGAAAATCCCAGGCCGAACGTGAACGGGAAGAAAGAATGAAGGATAGCTGATATGGATGAAAATGTAGCGGGACAAATATATGAACTGGAGAAGGACACATTTTCTGACAGCTGGTCCTATGAAAGCATACAGCAGTCAGGTATGCTGCGACATTATCATATTTACATTGCATGTAAAAGCAATGAATATGCTACAGTGATTTCTGTTGATGAAAATATGGAGATACCTGCAGGCTTTCCTGAAAGCTTTGCCGGTTACATTATATCTACCGTGGTTCAGGATGAAACAGAGCTTCAAAGAATTGCTGTGAAGGAGGCTTATCGTGGGCAGGGAATTGGAAAAGCATTGCTTGAGTATTATCTGTCCGGGATGCATGGCAAATGTAAAAAAGGATTTCTCGAGGTAAGGGAAAGTAACATTTCTGCAAGAGCCTTGTACGAAAAAAAAGGATATATTCTCATAGGAAAAAGAAATAACTATTATACATGTCCCCGGGAAAACGGACTTGTATACCGGATAGACCTATAGTGTTTGTAAAATATTTACATAGTTAGTATTTTTTTCTCATTTAAATCCTAGGCTATATCTACTATAATGTAATTATTATACGTCAGGAGGAAAATATGAAAAAGAACACCGAATTATGTTGTAACAAATGTGGTAAAATATTACAGAAAAAGAATGGGATATTGATGGAGGACTTCATCGAGGTAAAGAAAAATTGGGGTTATTTTTCAGAAAAGGATGGAAAGACCTACAGCTTTGTGCTTTGTGAAAGCTGTAGTGACAGCTTGTTTGAAGACTTTTCATATCCTGTTTCCATAAGTGACACAAATGAGCTTTTATAGTTAGCCAGACAGGAGGAACAAAATGATAGATATATGTCTGCTTGGTACAGGAGGAATGCTTCCTCTGCCGTACAGGGCACTTACATCCCTGATGTTCAGGTATAATGGCAAAAATATGCTTATTGACTGTGGGGAAGGTACCCAGAATCAGATAAGGCAGAAGGGTTGGAGCTTTAAACCGTTGGATGTGATATGCATAACACATTTCCATGCGGATCATATCAGTGGATTACCGGGGCTTTTGCTGACAATGGGCAATGCAGAAAGAACAGAACCCCTTACAATGATAGGACCTAAGGGACTTGAACGGGTAGTTAATTCTCTCAGAGTTATCGCTCCTGAATTGCCCTTTGACATTAATTTTATTGAGCTTGAACAGGACGAACAGGAAATCAGTATTTGCGGGCTTACCATCAGAGCATTCAAGGTTAATCACCGGATTACCTGTTATGGCTACAGCATTGTACTTGACAGAGCAGGTAAATTTGATGCGGAAAAGGCAAGGAAGCTGGGCCTGCCTGTGACATACTGGAATATTCTTCAAAAGGGTGGCAGTGTTGAATATGATGGGAAAATATATTCCGGTGATATGGTGATGGGCGAAGCAAGGAAGGGCATAAAAATAACCTACTGTACCGATACCAGACCTACTCCGGGCATTGTAAAAAATGCAGAAAAATCCGATATATTTATATGTGAAGGGATGTATGGAGAAAAGGATAAAACAGACAAGGCAAAGGAACATAAGCATATGACTATGCAGGAAGCGGCTGAGATTGCAAAGAAGGCAGGGGTATCCGAAATGTGGCTTACCCATTACAGTCCTGCTACTGCACGTCCCGGTGAATTTGAAAAAGATATAAAAGAAATCTTTTCGGGAGCCCGTATGGGAAAAGATCTGATGACGAGGGAAATAAACTTTACGGATTAGACAGAACAACAAAAAGGAGGGATTTTTATGAAGGAAAAGAAAAAGTCAATTATAAAAACCATATTTCTGGCTGTTTTTTTTGCCGTTATATTTCTGGTATATTTTAACAGCCTTGGAAATAAATCCTCAATACCCCGTTCTGATAAACAAAAGACAGAAATAGAACAGCTTTGTTCCTATGATATGGTTGAAGATTATCCTAAAACTCCAAGGGATGTGGTAAAACTCCACAGCAGATATTTTAAAGCCTTCTATGGAGAAAAGCTGAGTGATGACGAGATATATGCTCTTAACCAACAGGTAAGATGTCTATACAGCAAGGAGCTTATTGGTCTGAATGAGGAAAATATTAATCTGCAAAGCCTTAAAAACAGCATATCCATGATGGAAGAAAAAGGGTACAAATATAAATCTTACGAATTACCTGAGGCAAGTCAGATAAAGACTTATACCAGAGATGGGATATATATGGCCACACTGGAGGTAAAGATAACGGTTGACATGGAGGATTCAATAGGCTATCTATACATGCAATATGTTCTGGTAAAAGAGGATGACCGTTGGAAAATCCAGGCCTGGGGTGAATCCAGACTGGGACAATAATAACATTATAAGAGGTGCAATATGACTACAATTCTAGGAATCGAATCTTCCTGTGATGAAACTGCAGCCGCAGTTGTTGTGGATGGGAGACAGGTCAAATCAAATGTGATATATTCACAGATTGAGTTACATACACTTTATGGTGGGGTAGTGCCTGAGATAGCATCACGAAAGCATGTAGAAAAAATTAATCAGGTTGTACAGAAGGCATTGGATGATGCCGGTGTTACATGGGATGACATAGATGCCATAGCTGTTACGTACGGTCCGGGGCTGGTAGGAGCTTTGCTGGTAGGAGTGAGTATGGCTAAAGCATTGGCTTATGCAAAGAACAAACCGCTTATAGGTGTTAATCACATAGAAGGACATATTGCGGCAAACTATATAGAAAATCCGGAATTAAAACCACCGTTTATGTGTATGGTAGCATCAGGAGGACATTCTCATCTTGTATGTGTACGGGACTATAACAAATTCGAAATAGTAGGACGAACAAGAGACGATGCTGCGGGGGAAGCCTTTGATAAGGTTGCCAGGGCTATCGGACTCGGGTATCCGGGAGGACCAAAGATTGATATGCTGGCAAAGGAAGGTAATCCGGAAGCAATACATTTTCCAAGGGCATTTATGGAGGATGCACCATATGATTTCTCATTTAGCGGATTAAAGTCGGCGGTGCTCAACTATTTAAACGGATGCGAAATGAAACACATTGAAGTCAACAAGGCAGACGTAGCAGCCTCATTTCAAAGAGCGGTTGTGGATGTGCTTACAGGTAATTCAATAAAAGCAGCAAAAGACTACAACTGCAACAGTCTTGCTCTTGCCGGAGGAGTGGCAGCCAACGGAGCGCTAAGGGAAAATATGAAAAAAGCCTGTAGTGATATTGGCTTAAAATTCTATTATCCATCTCCTGTATATTGTACAGATAATGGTGCCATGATAGGAGCTGTAGGATATTATGAATATATTAACAATACCAGAAGCGGTCTTGAACTGAATGCTGTACCTAATTTAAAAATAGGAGAAAGATAGGTAGTAGTACCAACGTAAAAATACTGTGGATTGATTGTACAACAATGTTTGGTGAGGAAAAAATGGCAGTTGCAATAGTTTTGGCGGCAGGTAGTGGAAAAAGAATGAATTCCCATATTGCTAAGCAATTTATAAAAATAAGAGATAAAGAGGTTCTTTATTACTCCCTGTATACCCTGAATAATAATGAAAATATAAGTACTATCGTTTTAGTTGCGAGGGATGAAGATATAAAATATTGTCAAAAGAATATTGTGGATGAATATAATCTGCATAAAGTGGGGAAAATTATATCCGGTGGAAAGGAAAGATACGATTCCGTATATAATGGACTTGCTGCTCTGAAAGGAAGCACAGACAAGGATGATATAGTATTGATACATGATGGGGCACGCCCATTTTTGCAGGATGAAATGATAAACACCTCTATACGGGGTGCACTTGAATACGGAGCTTGTACCGTAGCGGTTCCGGTTAAGGATACAATAAAGCTTGTTGATGATAAAATGCTGGGGATTGAAACTCCCGACAGAAAATCTTTATACCAGATTCAGACTCCTCAAAGCTTCAGGTTATCACTGCTGTCCGACGCATATGAAGAGATGAAAAAATGCCCAAACCACAATATAACAGATGATACAATGCTAATGGAACAATATAGGGGAATTAAGTCAAAGATTGTCCCTGGAGAATACACAAATATTAAAATAACAACACCTGAAGACATTGAAATTGCAGAGCTGTTTGCCGGAAAAATCTTTCAAAAAACACTAAAAACCTGTTGACAATATCATCTAATTTTGTTAATATAACAAGGTCGCTGATGATTAGACGAGCGACATTATTATACATAAAAGTTATGGAGAGGTATCGAAGTGGTCATAACGAGGCGGTCTTGAAAACCGTTTGTCCGAAAGGGCGCGAGGGTTCGAATCCCTCTCTCTCCGCTGACGTTTTTAAAAACGTTAATATGATTCAAACGCTTATGAGGAGAAGTACCCAAGCGGTTGAAGGGGCTCCCCTGGAAAGGGAGTAGGTCGTTAATAGCGGCGCGAGGGTTCAAATCCCTCCTTCTCCGTTAGATTTCCTTTAGTTTGAATCAAACGAACCTTTGACAAGTTAATAACATGTTAACCCTGAAAATTCTTTAAGAGATTTTCAGAGGATTTTTAAA